>Ga0207690_10000497_pt1 | contig 25393 bp, 28 predicted proteins | sample KBSC23metaG_FD_184315 | JGI IMG/M metagenome (GOLD analysis project Ga0207690, IMG submission 184315) | Corn rhizosphere microbial communities from Kellogg Biological Station, Michigan, USA - KBS C2-3 metaG (SPAdes) (version 2) | ecosystem: Host-associated > Plants > Roots > Rhizosphere > Soil ...
GGAGGATTCGCGCAGCGCCCAGACCATCGCGTCGAGCGGGTTGGTGATGCAGATGACGAACGCGTCGGGAGCGTTGTTCTTGATGCCCTCGCCGACCGCCTTCATCACCTTGAGGTTGATGCCGAGCAGGTCGTCGCGGCTCATGCCCGGCTTGCGGGCGACGCCGGCGGTGACGATGATGACATCCGCGCCCGCTATGTCCTTGTAATCGTTCGATCCGGTGATCTTGGCGTCGAAGCCCTCGATCGGACCGCATTGGCTGAGGTCGAGCGCCTTGCCCTGGGGTACGCCCTCGACGACGTCGAACAGGACGATGTCGCCCAATTCCTTCTGAGCGGCGAGATGGGCGAGCGTGCCGCCGATATTGCCGGCGCCGATCAGCGCGATCTTCTTGCGGGCCATGAGCACTCCTAAGCGCGAGTGGGCGCACCCCAAGGCGCGCGGGACGCGACGGCGCTTAGGCGCTTGGCGGCCCCGAAGCAACCGCTAAACGGGAGGAATTAACATCCATTACTGCAATTCATTCGCAAGTGCAATAGTCTGTCAATCATCAACGTAGCGGCGCTCGCCGGTTGTCGCGTTGAACCAGACGGTGATCGGCCGCCCGGTCGCCTCGTCGAGGAAACGTTCGTTGGTCGGCCGCCAATTGGCGTCGAGCGGCGTGCTGGCATTGCCGCGGTAATTGACGCGTTCGAACACGATCGCAGCGACGAGGATCGCCGGGAAGATCAGCATCGGCCAGCCGGCGGCGTCGACCAAGGTGACCCATAGCCCGACCGCCAGCCAGGCAAGGCCAAGCGCGAGGACGACGTTGCGCAACATGTCAGGGCGCCGGATCGAGGATGACCGCGGTGCCATAGGCGACGACCTCGTTCATCGCCTGCGCGATCTCGCCCGAGTCGAAGCGCATCATGACCACGGCATTGGCGCCCATCACCGTCGCGTTCTGGATCATGCGATCGATCGCATGACGCCGCGCATCCTCGACCAGCTTGGTATATTCGGGGATCTCGCCGCCGACGATCGAGCGCAGCCCGGCAGTGATATTGCCGCCCAGACCGCGGCTGCGGACGACGACGCCGAACACCTGGCCCAGGTTCCTGACGACATTGTGACCGGCGACGTTCTCGGTGGTGGTGACGATCATGCGGCGTCTCCTATGGTTGCGCTGGCCGGGTGTCGTCCGGGGCGCTGGGGTAGCACGAGGATGAGAATAACGATTGCCGCCGCAAGTACCAGCGACGCCAGGGGGCGGCTGAGGTCTAGCCCGCCATGCTCGAGCGGCTTGTCGAGGAAGTCGCCGACGGTCGCGCCCAGCGGCGGGTCAGGACAAACGCGATCCAGAACAGGAATATGCGGCTGACCCTGGTCGTGAAGTATAGCAGCGCGACGACGGCCAGCGCGCCGCCGAATACCGCCGCGCCGCCCAAATAGCCGAGCCCGCCATCGTCAGCCGCCCAGTCGCCGAGTGCCGTGCCCAGCGTTTGCGAGAAGGTGATGGTCACCCAATAGAACAGCTCCGCGCGCGGAGTATGGATGTCGTCGGTGGAGACCTTGCCCAACGTCGCTTTCCAGAGCCAGAGCGAGCCCAATACCAGCACCAACAGGACCAGCGAACCCCCGGCGTACCCGATCCCCAGCGAACGGTCGGCGAAATCCGCCATCGTCGTTCCCGCCGTGGTCGAGGCGATAATCGTCGCCCAATAGAGAAAGGGATGGAATTTCCGGGCGCCGATTTGCGCGACGACCAAGAGGATCAGCGGCGCGAGGAAAATGGCCGTGCCAACCAGATACCCCAGGTCCATGGTCATCGAGACCGTGTCCCCGCCGGTCTCGCCCAAGGTGGTGGCCAGGATCTTGATCATCCAGAAGCCCAGCGTGACGGCGGGAACCTTGCTCGAGGCGTCGCGATCCGAATCGTCCATGCTCTCTCCTAATAGGCCAGACCCAATGCGACATAGACATGGTATCGGTCGCCATGATGACCGGCGAAACTAGGCCCCGCCGAGGTCAGTAGCGACAACGGCCCCTTCAACCGATAGATCGCGCCCAGGCCCAGCGTCGTGGTTGGGCGGGCACCAACCGAGTCCGGCCCGCGATGCGTGACCTCGCCGCCGACGCTGAGCCGGGACGACAGCGCGCACGTTACCGCGCCGGCGACCTGCCAGTAATTGCGGCTGCCGGCACCGGGGTTGAGCGTATAACCGCCGCCGCCGAACAGCGACCATTTGCCGATGTCCTTTTGCGCCCAAAGCGGCAGCAGCATTGCGGTCTTGCCCGACCCGTAACGCTTGCCCGAGCTCGGCAGGATGAGGCGCGGAAAGGCGGCGATCGCAAAGCCGCCGCGGTCGTCGTGGTAGAAACGATATTTCACGCCCAGTTCGACGTCGCCAATCCCGGTATGCGCGCCGGGACCTCGGGTGAAATTGAGCGGCAAGGTCGCTGTCAGCTGGAGATCGCGCATCGCGCCATAATTGACGTCGAGTCCCGCCGAGCCGTCGAACGCGCCACCGCTGCGGGCACCCGCTCCGAACAGGTAGAGTTCCCAATGACGATAGTCGGTCGGTTGGGGGTCGTCGGTATCATAAGGCGGCCCGGCCAGCGCCTGAACCGGCAGGATGCCGAGCAGGATCGCGGCCAGCGCTGTCGTGGGTCGAGCCATCGCCGCGTCGACTAATCCTTGCCGTGACCTTGCGCCAGATACTCGTCGGAGCGCATTTCCTCCAGCCGGCTGACGGTGCGCTCGAACTCGAAGCGGCCATCGCCCTTGGTATAGAGCTGGGCGGGCGCGGCATCGGCGGCGGCGAGCAATTTGACCTTGTGCTCGTAGAGCGCGTCGATCAGCGACACGAAGCGAGCTGCTTCGTTGCGATTGTCGGGTCCGAGCTTGGGGATGCCGACCAGGATCACGGTGTGATAGCGCCGGGCGATCGCCAGATAGTCCGCGGCGCCGCGCGCTTCTGCGCACAATCGCTTGAAGCTGAACACCGCCACGCCCTTGAGCGACTTGGGCACGTGCAGCGTGCGTCCGCCCTGGACCGGGATATCCTCGCTCGGCACGTGCGCGGCATCCTCGGGCGGATAGTCGGTCAGGCGGAAGAAGGCGGCGGACAGGTTGCGCGTCGCCTCCGGACCATTGGGCACCAGCCAGGTTTCCTGCTGGCCCAGCCGGTCGCGGCGATAATCGACCGGGCCATTGAGCGGCAGTATGTCGAGCCGCTGCTCGATCAGGTCGATGAACGGCAGGAAATGCTCGCGGTTGAGGCCGTTCTTGTAGAGGTCGCGCGGCGGGCGGTTGGACGTCGTGACGATTGTCACGCCCGCCTCGATCAGCGCGGTGAACAGCCGCGACAGGATCATCGCGTCCGGCGAATTGGTCACCATCATCTCGTCGAACGCGAGCAGCCGCGCTTCCTCAGCGAGTGCCGTGGCGACGGGAGCGATGGGGTCGCCAACCTCCTTCTTGCGTTCCTCGGCGATGCGCTGATGCACTTCGAGCATGAATTCGGCGAAATGGACGCGGCGTTTGCGGTTGATCGCCAGGCAGCCGAAGAACAGGTCCATCAGCATCGATTTGCCGCGCCCGACATCGCCCCACATATAGATGCCGCGCGGGGATTCGGGTTTGCGGCCGAGCGCGCGCCACAGCACCGATCCGCGCTTGGGCTGGGCTTCGAGCTCGGCTTGCAGGGTATCCAGGCGTCGCGCGGCGGCTTCCTGGTCGGCGTCGGCGCGGAGTTCGCCGGCCGCGATCAGGGCGTGATATTGCTGGAAAACGGTGGTCATCCCCCTCTCTCCGGCCCTCTCCCCGATGGGGAGAGGGAGATGGAGCGCCTCATTGCGGGGGCCGTGGAGGCGAGGCCTTACGAAGCGTTCCGGTAAAGCTCGCGATGGTCGGCAGCCCTTCCTGGACGATCAGTCCGCGCAGGAACAGCATGCGGCTGGTTTCGCGCAGCAACTCGATATGCGCTTCGAGCGGTTCGCCGATCATGCCGCCGCCGATGAATTGCGCCGACAGATCGAGCGTCACGGCGCCGCCGGCGCCCAGGCATCCGAAGGCGCGGCTGGCGGCGAATAGCGACACGTCCATGAAGCCGAGCAAGGCGCCGCCATGGACGCTGTCGCGCATGTTCGAATGATCGTGCCGCGGCATCATGCGGACCCGCGCGATGCTGCCCTCCAGCTTGACCTGGAGCGGTTCGAGGAAGGAATTGAACCGGGTCGAGTCGCGGAACTGCCAGCGCTTCCAGCCTGGCAGATCGGGATCGTCGTCGTAGAGGAAGAGCGGGCTCGGCGTGTCGGTCATATCCGCTCCGGCCGGGGCGTCAGACAATCCGCTCGGCTTCCATCTTCTTGATCTCGGCGATCGCCTTGGCGGGATTGAGTCCCTTGGGGCAGGCGTTGGCGCAATTCATGATCGTGTGGCAGCGATAGAGGCGGAACGGATCCTCGAGCTGGTCGAGCCGGTCGCCGGTCATTTCGTCGCGGCTGTCGGCGAGCCAGCGATAGGCCTGGAGCAGGATCGCCGGGCCGAGGAATTTGTCGCTGTTCCACCAATAGCTCGGGCAGCTGGTCGAGCAGCAGGCGCACAAAATGCATTCGTACAGGCCGTCGAGTTTCTCGCGATCCTCGGGACTCTGCAGCCGCTCCTTGCCCGCCGGCGCTGGGGTAACGGTCTGCAGCCACGGTTTGATCGACGCATATTGCGCATAGAAATGGGTGAAATCGGGGACGAGATCCTTGATCACTTCCATGTGCGGCAACGGGGTGATCGTGACTTCCGACTTGCAGTCCTCGATCGCGGTCGTGCAGGCGAGGCCGTTCTTGCCGTCCATGTTCATCGAGCACGACCCGCAAATCCCTTCGCGGCACGAGCGGCGGAAGGTCAGCGACGAATCCTGCTCGGATTTCATCTTGATGAGGGCGTCGAGCACCATCGGCCCGCACGTGTCGAGGTCGACCTCGAAAATATCGTAGCGCGGATTCTCGCCGGTGTCGGGATCGTAGCGATAGATTTTGAAGCGGCGGATATTGGTGGCGCCCTCGGGTGCCTTATGGACCGTGCCGTTCTTGCGGATCTTGCTATTCTTCGGCAGGCTGAACTCGGCCATTGCGTGTCCCTATCGCGGTGCTGCGGTGCGGCTATGCCTTTCGGCTGCGGAGTGCAACCCCGTCAAACCGTGTTGTTGGCAAGTATCGCGTCGAGCAGGCCGGGAAAGCGCCGGTCGAACTCGGCGCGGCGCAGCACGTTGATCATCTCGCGGCCCGATTGCGTGGTTTCGATCAATCCGGCGGCGCGCAGCGTCTTCAAATGGTTGGACAGCGTGCTTTTGGGAACCGGCGCGTCGCATGGCGCCGCGTTCGAACAACTCAGCCCAGCTGCCGCGGCCAGACGCGCGACGATCGCCAGACGATTGGCATCGGCCAGCGCATGAAGCGCCAGATCGAGCGGCACGTCCTCCAGCCGGGGATGGGTAAAGCGAGGCATGCGACGAATATAGGAAAGGTTCATCGATTTCATAGTTCGGGAATATTGAACTAACGAACCATGCCTCCCAGATCACGCTCCGCCGGCAGCGCACGACGTCGTGATCGCGGGCAGATTTTCGGAGAAGACACATGTCCCATAGCAAGGTCCTTGGGGGCAAGAAGGCGCTGGTCACGGGTGGATCGCGCGGGATCGGATCGGCGATCGCCAAGCGGCTGGCCGCCGAGGGCGCCGACGTCGCGATCACTTATGCCGGCAACAAGGCAGCCGCCGACGCGACCGTCGCGGCTATCGAGCAAGCAGGTGGAAAAGCAGTGGCGATCCAGGCCGATGCCGCTGACGATGCGTCGCAGCGCGCCGGGATCGACGCGGCGGCCGAGGCGTTGGGCGGGATCGATATCCTGGTTCACAATGCCGGTGTCGCCGAATTCTTCGAGGTCGATCAGGATAATGACGAGTCGTTCGCCCACCAGTTCGGGGTGAACGTCCGCGGTCTGCACGTCGGAACGCGCGCGGCGTTGCCGCATATTCCGGACGGCGGACGGATCATTCTGATCGGGTCGATCGCGGGCGAGACCGCAGCGTTTCCGGGCATCGCGACCTATGGCGCGACCAAGGCAGCGGTGGCCGGATTGGGGCGCGGCTGGGCGAGGGATCTCGCCGCCCGCAAGATCCTGGTCAATGTAATCCAGCCGGGACCGATCGCCACCGACCTGGCGCCGAGCGAGGGGCCGGTCTACGATCTGTTGATCTCCCAGGTGCCGCTCGGCCGCTTCGGCGAGGCCGAGGAAATCGCCGGAGCCGTCGCTTTCCTGGCGGGGCCGGATGCGTCGTACATCACCGGCACGACGCTGACGATCGACGGCGGCACGACGATCTGAGGCGGAGCGGAGAATCGGAAAAAGCCTCTCCGGATGGAAGGGGCTTTTTCCTGTTTGGACTTATGCTGGAATCGGCGGCGTTACCCGCCCCCAATCGATGTTGCGGGTGAGGAACATTACCGCCGCCAGTGCCGCGAATAGCAGCAGCGATCCGATCAGCAGCGAATAGGCCTCCAGGCTGAGTAGGATGTAGAGCACGGCGTAGAGCGCCACGAGCAGGCCGAGGATGAACCCGGCACGCCGTCGGCTCTTGAGCACCGCCGCCGAATAGGCCGTCAGCAAGCCGACGATCGCGCCCGCCGCGATCAGATAGGCGAGCGTGAAGCCGACGACTTCCGCGAACGCGAGCAGCATCACGAAGAACAGGATCAGGCCCACGCCGACCAGTAGATATTCGACCGTCGCGACACGTACCCCGCCGACCACGTCGAACATCAGGAACGCCACGAAGGTGAAGCCGATGAACAGGAAGCCGTATTTCACCGAGCGGTTGACCTGGTCGTACAGGTCGACCGGCGTGACCAGGTCGACTTGCGCGGTCATCGCTTGCGGGCCGGCGGCGGCCGCGCGCTCGACCGAGGGGGAGCCGGGCGATGCCGGGACGACCGGCGCGGCCGCCGTATCGCCGATATCGACCAATGTCCGTCCGAGCGCGAGATTGCCGACTCGATAGGTCGCGGTGAACCCGTTGGCCGCGACTTGGCGATCGGTCGGCAGGAAGCCGCCCTGGAAGCTTGGATTGGGCCAAGGCGAGGTAAGCGCCCAGCGCGTGTCGCCGGCGCGCGGGACCAATGCCAGCGACGCATTGCCGCGCAGGTCGAAGACGAAATCGGCGATCATCGGCTTGGTCGCCAGTGCGGTGGCGTCGAGCCAGGTGTAGAAGCCCGCGCCGTTGGTTTCGCCGGGCCCCTTGCCGGGCTGGAGCGATCGTGCGGCGCCGTCGATCGTGACCTTGGGCGGCGCGCCGTAGAGGCCGCGCGGATCGGAGACGCCGAAGCGCAGTTCGGCGCGATCGAGCTGGAGCTTGTCGGCGGCGACGCCATAGCGCTGCAGGTCGGCGGGCAAGGCGAAGCGCGCGCGCCCGGCGGTATGCGCGCCATAGACCACCGCCTCATAGATCGACCGCTTGCGAACCTCGGGCGCTATCTTCGTCACGATGTCGGCGGTTTCGGGCGAGAGAACCAGTTCGCGCGTCTCGATACCGGTCTTGGTCACCTGCTTGCCATCGACCGTCTCGGTGGTCGTGGTCTCGGCCCGATAGGGAATGGCCAGCAGCGGCCCGATCAGCGTCTGCGCTCCGCCCCAGCCCTGCGCGATCGAGCTGCGCGCTGTATCGGACTGGTGCTGGCGATCATAGACCAGAAGGTAGATCGCGAAGAGCGGAACGGTCAGCATCATCGCGATGACGATCGCCAGGATGAGCTTGAGGCCGGGCGATCGTTGGCGGTCGGTATCGGACTGCATTAGCGTGCTCCGTCGGCGAACCGTGCTAATTCATAGATGAATTGAGTGGGTCGTCAAGCTAGGTACGCATTGCTCCCCGTCACCCCAGCGAAAGCTGGGGTCTCGTGCGGTGTTGCGATGCGGCTCGAGATCCCAGCTTTCGCTGGGATGACGGCGACCAGGCGATCAGCCGATCACGGCCTTCAGGTTCATGAATTCGTGCAGGCCCCAAGGGCCGAGTTCACGGCCATGGCCCGAGCGTTTGATCCCGCCGAACGGCGCCTCGGGAGTCGAGGAGAGCATGCGATTGACCGCAGTCATGCCGGCGGCAATGTCGCGGGCGAAGCGCTCCTTTTCGGCATCGTCATTGGTCCAGACCGACGACCCCAATCCGAACGGCACGTCGTTGGCGAGCGTGATCGCCTCGTCGATGTGCTTGACCTTGAAGACCATCGCGACGGGACCGAACACTTCCTCCTTGGCGACCTCGCTGTCGGGATCGACATCGACCAACACGCCGGGCGTCAGATAGGCGCCGGGCAAATCGGGCTTCTCCGCGCCGAACAGCAGGGTTGCGCCGGCATCGCGGAATTTCGCGATCTGGCCGAGCACCGTCTCGCGCTGCTCATCGGACGATAGCGGCCCCATCTCGGTAGCCGGATCCATCGGGTCGCCGGTCTTCGTCGCCTGCATCCCCGCCGAGAATGTCTCCATGAACGCGTCATAGACATCGGCATGGACGATCATCCGCTTGGCGCAGATGCACGACTGGCCGGTATTCTGGGTTCGCGCGGCGACCGCGGTCTTGGCGGCGAGCGCGATATCGGCCGACGGCATGACGACGAACGGGTCCGATCCGCCGAGTTCGAGCACGACTTTCTTGAGCGAGCGGCTGGCAGCCTCGGCGACCTTGGCGCCCGCGCCTTCGCTGCCGGTCAGCGTCACCGCGACGATGCGGTCGTCGGCGATCAGGTCGGCGACCTTGGCCGATTTGATCGCCAGATTCTGGAACAGGCCTTCGGGCGCCCCGCCTGCCAGGATCGTCTCCTCCAGCGCGGCGGCGCAGCCCTGGACCGACGAGGCATGTTTCAACAGACCGACATTGCCCGCCATGATCGCCGGTGCGGCGAAGCGGACGACCTGCCAATAAGGGAAATTCCACGGCATCACCGCGAGCACCGGCCCCATCGGCAGCCAGCGCGCCGCGGCATGGCCGACCGGCGTATCGACCTCGACCGGCTTGAGCAGCTGTGCCCCGTGCCGCGCATAGTAGCGAAAGGCGGAAGCGCATTTCTCCACTTCGGCGACCGCCGATTTCAGCGTCTTGCCCATTTCCTCGGTCGCGATGCGCGCCAGCCGATCCTTGTCGTCCTCGAACCGCTCGGCGATGTGGCGGAGCAAGGCCATGCGGTCGGCGAGCTCGCTGTTGCGCCAAACGAGGAAGGCATCGTGCGCCTTGGCCAGCCGTGCCTCGACCTGCGCGTCGGTCAATTCGGCAAAGCTCCGGCCGGGCTCGCCGGTGGCGGGATTGATGCTGGTGAACATTGGGGTTGCCTCTCGTTTCGGTCAGCCGAACGCACGGCCCTGATGGCGGGTCCCGCGATCCGCATTTTCCAGGGAACGACTTCTCGAACGAGTCATTGTGCAACCGGAATGGTCATGCAATCCTGCTGACGCCACATGGCCTTAGGGAGAGAGAATAATGGGTATCATCCGCATGATCATCGTCGGATTGATCGTCGGCGCGCTGGCGCGCTGGTTCTATCCCGGTCCCGTCCACGTCGGTTGGATCGTCACGATCCTGCTGGGCATTGCCGGTTCGTTCGTTGCCGGCTTCGTCTTGCAGCTGCTCAATCGCAAGTCGAGCGAGCCGTTCCATCCGGCCGGCCTTATCGCGTCGATTCTTGGCGGCATGGTGCTGATCTTCGTCGCGCGGCTGCTGCATATCGCCTGATCACAAGTGACGGATCGGCGGGTTGCCCCCGCCGGTCCGCTGCCGCATAGCGTGGCGGATGGACACGCCGATCGATGACCTGTCGTTCGAGGACGCGCTGAAGCGCCTCGAGGAAATCGTCCGCCAGCTCGAAAGCGGCGAGGCGAAACTGGATGACGCCATCCGCCTCTATGAGGAAGGCACGCGCCTTCGTCAGAAATGCACCGAGCGGCTCGACGCGGCACAGGCGCGAATCGAGGCGATCCGGCTCGATTCGGATGGCCGCCCCGCGGGCGTCGCGCCGTTCAGCGCCGCATGAGCGCCGGCGCGGTGGCTGCATCCCCCTCGCTCAAGGCCGCGTTGACTCAGGTCGGCGCGGAAGTCGATCGCCGCTTCGATTTGTTGCTGGCGGTGCCCGGCGATCCGCGCGCGGATCTCTACAAGGCGATGCGTCACGCCGCGATCGGCGGTGGCAAGCGGCTGCGGCCGTTGCTGGTCTTCGCCACTGCCGGCCTGTTCGGGGTCGATCGCGAATGCATGGCGCGAACCGCCTGCGCGATCGAGGCGATCCATGTCTATTCGCTGATCCATGACGACTTGCCGGCGATGGACGATGACGACATGCGCCGTGGCAAGCCGACCGTGCATCGCGCTTTTGACGAAGCTACCGCGATCCTGGCCGGCGACAGCCTGCACGCCCTCGCCTTCGAATGGCTCGCCGATCCGGCGACACATCCCGATCCCTTTGTCCGCGCCGAACTGGTGCTCGAGCTCGCGCACGCGGCGGGGCCCGGCGGCATGGCCGGCGGGCAGGCGATGGATCTGAAGGCCGAGACGGCGACCTTCGACCTCCAGACCGTGACTCGCCTCCAGGCACTCAAGACCGGCGCACTGATCGGCTGGTCGGTCGAAGCAGGCGCGATCCTGGGCCGTGTCGCGCCGGAGGGGCGGACGGGCTTGCGCGGCTATGCCCGCGACATCGGTCTCGCGTTCCAGATTTCCGACGATTTGCTCGACGTCGAAGGCGACGAGGAAAAGGCGGGCAAGAAACTGAGGAAGGACGAAGGCGCGGGAAAGGAGACGTTCGTCTCCCTGCTCGGCGTCGATCGCGCGCGCGGCCAGGCGCGGATGCTGGTCGACCAGGCGATCGATCATCTGCGCGGTTATGGGCAGGAGGCCGATCTGCTGCGCAGCATCGCGCGCTACGTGCTAGAGCGCGACCGCTAGCCGAAGGAGGGGGCATGACCATTCGCACCGGAGTCTATCCCGGCACGTTCGATCCGATCACGCTGGGCCATATGGACATCATCCGGCGCGGCGCCAAGCTGGTCGACCGGCTGGTGATCGGGGTAACGACGAACATCGCCAAGGCGCCGCTGTTCGACGATGACGAGCGAATCGAGATCGTCCGCCGAGAGGTCGCGGCGACCGGCAACCCGAACGTCGAGGTGGTCGGGTTCAGCTCGTTGCTGATGGATTTTGCCGACAGCCAAGGGGCGTCGATCGTCATTCGCGGCATTCGCGGCGTCACCGACTTCGAATATGAATATCAGCTCACGGGGATGAACCGTCAGCTCAATCACCGCGTCGAAACGGTGTTCCTGATGGCCGACGTGTCGCTCCAGCCGATCGCCAGCCGGCTGGTCAAGGAAATCGCGGTGTTCGGCGGCGACATCTCCAAATTCGTCACCCCGAGCGTCCGCGACGAGGTGATCGCGCGAATCGACCGCGACGGCCTGCGGCGCGTTTAGCTCGCGCTAAGGCGCGCAGATTCGGTTCGCGCGAAGACGCGAAGGCGCGAAGAAGAGTGGTTTCGCGCAGAGGCGCAGAGGCGCAGAGAGCGCTGAGGTATTTCTCTTGGCGGCGTCAGCAGCCATTCAATCAGCGATGACGGGAAACGAAAGCGCGCTGTCGCGCGCACCTTCTCTGCGTTCTCTGCGTCTCTGCGCGAACAAAATCTTAGCGCCTTCGCGCCTTCGCATGAATCAAATAACTGACCACTCCTTCACGGCATCCAACGTCGCCACTCCAGACGTCACCCTGCCTCAAAAAAGCCGCACGCACTGCGCATTGGCGCTTGGCAATAATTGCTCTAAGCCCCCACACCGAATGACCGTCTTTTCCGGAGTGCCCATGCGTTTCTTTTTCGGCCTGATTGCGATGATGAGTGTCGCGATCGCCGGCAGTCCTTCGATCGCTGCCAAGAAGCAGAAGGCCCCCCCGACTCCGCCGGCGGCGCCGCGGCTCGCTCCGCCGTCGATGACCGACAAGGAAAATCTGCTCTATCTCGATTTGTCGACCGGCGGCCGCGTGGTGATCTGGCTGCGGCCCGATGTCGCTCCCAAAATGGTCGAGCGTGTGAAGATTCTGACTCGCCAACATTTCTATGACGGGCTCAAATTCCACCGCGTGATCGACGGCTTCATGGCGCAGACCGGCGATCCGAAGGGGGACGGCACCGGCGGCTCGACGCTTCCCGATTTGCCCGCCGAGTTCAACTATCTGCCGCATGTGCGCGGCGCGGTGGCGGCGGCGCGCGAGGGCGCGGCGCCCGATGCTTCAGCCGAGGACAAGACCAAGGCGGAGAACAGCGCCAACAGCCAGTTCTTCATCGTCTTCCTGCCCAAGCTGGCGCTCGACAAGAAATACACCGTCTTCGGGCGCGTCATCTCCGGTATGGAATATGTCGATGCGGTCGAGCGCGGCGAGCCGCCGGCGAACCCGTCGACGATTTATCACGCCTATATCGCCGCGGACAATCCGCCGCCTTATAGCGCGCCACCTCCGCCGCCACCGGCTCCCGTGCTGGCGCCCGCGCCAACGCTGACTACGCCGACCCCGGCGCCCGCCGGGAAAACGGCGCCCGTCGACAAGGCACCGGCAGCGAAAGCACCGGCCGCCAAGGCGCCGGCTCCGGCCAAGAAGTAATCACGATCAACTGACGCGAGGGGCGGCGTGGACGTCGACCTGTTCGACTTCGACCTGCCGCCCGAGCGGATCGCGCTGCGCCCGGCGAGCCCGCGCGACGCGGCGCGAATGCTCGTGCTCGACGGCGCGGGACCGGACGGCGTGACGCGCGATCGGCTGGTCAGCGACCTGCCGAAGGAACTGCGGCGCGGCGACCTTTTGGTATTCAACGACACAAGGGTGATCCCGGCACAGCTCGAGGGCGTACGTGGAGAAGCGCGGATCGGCGCGACGCTGCACAAGCGCGAAGGGCCGCGCCGCTGGCGCGCGTTCATCCGCAACGCCAAGCGATTGCGCGAAGGTGAGACGATCGATTTCGGTACCGGCGTCACCGCGACCGCAACGGACCGCGCCGAAGACGGCAGCTTCGCGCTAGACTTCGCCGGCGACGAGCCGGTCGAATTGCTGCTCGACCGCGCCGGCCGGATGCCGCTCCCGCCCTATATCGCCGCGCGCCGTCCGACCGATGCGCGCGACGCCGACGATTATCAGACGATGTTCGCCAACGAGCCCGGCGCGGTTGCGGCGCCGACCGCTGCGTTGCACTTCACGCCCGAGCTGATGGCGGCGCTGGACACGGCCGGAATCGGTCACGTCACGCTGACGCTTCACGTCGGCGCGGGAACCTTCCTGCCGGTCAAGGTCGAGGACACCGAGGAGCACAAGATGCACGTCGAATGGGGCCGGATCGACGCCGCCACCGCCGATCGCATCAACGCGACCCGTGCGGCCGGCGGCCGCGTCATCGCGGTCGGCACCACCAGCCTGCGCCTGATCGAGAGCGCAGCCGATGAGGCAGGGCGGGTCCACCCGTTCGAGGGCGACACCGCGATTTTCATCACGCCCGGAGTCAGGATCAAGGGCATAGACGGGCTGATGACCAACTTCCATTTGCCGAAATCGACCTTGTTCATGCTGGTCTCGGCGTTGATGGGGCTGGACCGGATGCATACAGCGTACGCGCATGCGATCTCGGACGGATATCGCTTCTATTCTTACGGGGATGCTTCGCTGCTCCTGCCGTGAAAGTGGCTTGCCGAAGGATAAGCGCGACTTGTGTTGCACTTGCCCTGCGCAAGGCCTGCCGGAAGCCGAAACCGGTTGAAAAGAGACGAATCTATTGTGCCGGCAATCCTGACGGGGCCGGCCTGCGCCGGCCCCGTCATCGATCGGTTAGTGCTGGGGCACGGTCGAAGTCGGAAGACCCGCATTGCCCGCGTCAGGGCCAATCGTGTTGTTCCCGAACGAGATGATCGCCGCGGTCCCCGTCGCCTTCATGCCCACGCTATTGGCATAGACGCTGACATTCGAGATACGAACGGTGGTGTTGGGCGTGGCGACGATGCCGCCATTGGCGTTGCCGGCAATGGTCGAGCGATCGAGGTTGACCACTGTCGGACCGCTTGCGGATCCGGCGAGGACGCCGCGTGCCGCATTGTACGAGATATTGCTGTTGGTCACCGTGGCGGTGCCGCTATCAAGCACTTGGAGACCGGTTTGGGTGTCGGTGATCGTTACATGGTCCAGCACCGCGCCCACGGCGACGCCGCCATTCGGGATGATGTCCACGCCATTGCCCAGCGTATTGCTGATCGTGACATCGGACATGACGAGTTTGGCCCCGACGCTCGCGGCGGACGGCTCGAAGCTCACTGCGCCCACGCCGCCCGTACCTTGGTTATTGATGAGTACATTTTGCATCGTCAGCGATTTGCCGCTGAGGAATCGCACGGCATATGTGCCCACGGTAGTGCCGGCGCCGTCGATCGACAGGTTGCGCAGATACACCTTGATGGTGGGTGTCGTGCCCCCGTTCGGATCGTTGATGATGATGCCCGGAACACCCGAATTCAGGATGCCGCCCGGGCTTCCACCTTTGCCCTCACCGCAATCGAGCGTGATCGACTTGGTAATGGTAACCGAGCCGAACCCGCCCGGGTCGAGGCAGTCGATCTCGCCGCCCGCAGCCGTCTTGGAGATCGCGCCTGCCCAGGTCTTGCAGGGCGCGGTGCGGCTGCAGGGGTTCACGTCGTCGCCGACCCCGGAAATCCACGTACGGGTCGCCTGGGCACTCGCCGGGTTGGCGAAGCACAGGCCAAAGAGCATCGCCGCAATCGCGAGCCCAAGCGTTTTAATCATTTGAATCATGGCAGTTAAACCCTCCCCATTCCGGCACGATCACGTGCGCAATCGGTCAAGGACAGCGGTACACCATCCACAGCAAAGCGGAGCAGCGCTTCGAGTCCGTACCGATCACCTTAACAACTTTTTTACCTAGCTGTACATTGAAAGACGGGCTGCACATTTAAAGAAGCGCGTCGAGTAGGGGAGGATGTCGAAAATCGACTCAAGGCACCATTCATCTAATTGTTTTTTAATAGAAAAATCCGTCATCTTCGGATTTTGTTCATGTCGGTTTCAGTGCTGGTCGGGTCGACCCGATGTTGACGGCAAATGCGCAAGTGATGACGAAGACTACCACTTCTATTCGTCTGGGACGTTTTGCTGCTTTTGCCGCGACCATATACCGGCCGCGCTCGATCCCTCGGCATCTGCCCCTATCGCACAGATGGCATCGCCGGCGCGAATGAGGCACATAGCAAGCCATGTCGGGGGAAATGGCGTCGCCTTGGTCCGTGAAACCATCTCGCCGCAGCGGTAACCGCTGACCCATGGCCGGTCGCAACGACGATCCTGATGCGGATCTAGTGGCCGGCGCAATTGCCGGCGATCGCGCGGCGTTCGGCGCGTTGCTCGAACGTCATTATGACCGCATTCACGGCCTGGCCTGGCAATTGACCGGGACGCGTGCCGATGCCGACGATATCGCGCAGGACGTCTGTTGCGCATTGGTCGAACGGATCGGATCGTTTCGCGGCGAGGCCAAGTTCACGACCTGGCTATGCGGCATCGTCTTCAACGCGTGCCGCGACTTTCATCGTCGCCGCAAATCCCTGGGCGGGGTCGCCGCGCGCCTCGCGGTGCTGGCGGGATTGGCGCGCAGGCCGGACGGCCGCGACCTGCATGACGCGATGTGGGTGAAGAGCGCGATCGCCGGCCTGCCGCCTGCCTATCGCGAGACGGTGGTGCTGGTCGCCGGACAGCAGCTCTCGCATACCGAGGCGGCGGCGATCCTGGGCGTGGCCGAGGCCACCGTGTCGTGGCGGATGCACGAAGTGCGGCGGATGCTCGCCGGGAAGGGGACTGTCCGGGCCTGACGGCCGGCGAGAGGCGCGCAAAAAAATTTCGACCCTTGTCCAAGGAATCCCCGGCGAGCCGCGTCGAAGGGGAATGCGGACGATCCTGCCCGCTGCAACCAAGGGAGAATGATATGCCCTATATGTATCGGGCAGTCGCCACCGGGCTGGCACTGACATTGCTCGCGTCCTGTGCCGGCTCGGACACCCGCCTCGCTTCCTCGTCGGACGGCAAGCCGGCGGCCAAGGTGGATGAAGGCGGTTCGGAAATCGTAGTGACCGGGCAACGCGTCGCCGATGCGGAGGCGGACAGCGCGTTGCCAATATCGTCCTTTGCCCCGCCGCCGCCGTCGATGCCGTCGCCGGTAATGACCTCTGGCCGCTTTGCCGTGCGCGCGGCGCCGGAGCCGCAGCCCTATCCGCCTTATTATCAGGATGTCGGCCGCGACAAATTCACCGCCACCGATCAGAATGCGTTCAAGATCGTCAAGGAAGAGCCGGTTTCGACCTTCTCGCTCGACGTCGACACCGCCTCCTATTCGTTCGTCCGCGCCTCGCTCAACCAGAACACGCTGCCCCAGCCGGCCGCGGTGCGGACCGAGGAGATGGTCAATTACTTCCCTTATGACTATGCGCCCGCGGCCGGTGCGTCGCAGCCGTTCAGCACCAATGTAGCAGTGTTCCCGAGTCCCTGGACGCCTGGCCGCAAGCTCGTCCGGATCGGCGTGAAGGGATATGAGGTCGGCCGCTCGACGCGACCGCGCGCGAACCTGGTGTTCCTGATCGACACGTCGGGATCGATGTACGCGCCCAACAAGCTGCCGCTGGTCAAGCAGTCGCTCGAAATGCTGCTCGACCAGCTCGACGGCAACGACAGCGTGGCGATCGTCACTTATGCCGGCACTGCCGGAACCTCGCTCGAGCCGACGCCGGCGAGCGAGAAGGCCAGGATCAAGGCCGTGATCGAGGGGCTGGGCGCGGGCGGCAGCACGGCGGGTGCCGAGGGCATCCGCCAGGCCTACCGGCTGGCCGAGCAGCATTTCGATGCGAAGGGCGTCAACCGCGTGATCCTGACCACCGATGGCGATTTCAATGTCGGCATCACCAATCAGGACGAGCTCAAGGGCTATATCGAGCGCGAACGCGGCAAGGGCGTGTTCCTGTCGGTGCTCGGCTTCGGCATGGGCAATTACAACGACGCGATGATGCAGACGCTGGCGCAGAACGGCAACGGCACGGCCGCCTATATCGACACGGTCAACGAAGCGCGGAAGACGCTGGTAGACGAGGCGACCTCAACCCTGTTCCCGATCGCCAAGGACGTGAAGATCCAGGTCGAGTTCAATCCTCGCACTGTCGCCGAATATCGCCTAATCGGCTACGAGACGCGGATGCTCAAGCGCGAGGATTTCGACAATGACAAGGTCGATGCCGGCGATGTCGGCTCGGGCCAGACCGTCACGGCTTTGTACGAGGTGGTGCCGGTCGGCGGGCCGCGTGCCAACGGCGATCTGCGTTATGCCGCGCCGGCACCGGTTGCCGCGGCCGGATCGAGCAGCGAACTCGGCTTCGTGAAGATCCGCTACAAGCTGCCCAAATCGGACACGAGCCAGTTGCTCTCGACGCCGATCGACCGCCGCGTCCAATTCGTACGGTTCGAGGACGCGCCACAGGACGCGCGCTTCGCGACCGCCGTCGCCGGTTTCGCCGAATTGCTGCGCGGCGGGCGCTATAACGGCGGTCTCAGCTATGATGACGTGCTGCGCATGGCGAACGGCGCCAAGGGTAAGGACGAATTCGGCTATCGCGCCGAATTCATCCAGCTCGTCCGTGCCGCCAGGACCGCCAACGCCATAGCGGCGACCGGGCAATGAGGTGGAACGGGGCGTTGCGCTCGCGGCGCCCCGTATCGCCGCTGGCGATCATGGCTTAGACCGGGCAGAGATTGCCGTTATAGATCGATCGATGTCCGTTCCCCGCCTTACTTGCCCCACGGCACCGGCCATCGCCGGCTCGGCATTCGGGGGCGTTGAATGACCGACGACAGCGATCTTGCGCGCCTGCTTCCGGACTCGCCGCCGCCGCGCCCCACCGCACGCGAGGCGGCTATCGCGACGGCGATGCGGCGGTTCGACGGCGTTCCCGATCCGGTGCCCGCCGCTACACCCGGCCGGCGCCCAGCGCGACGGGTTTCCGGCAAGCAGGTCGGCGGGTTCGCCACGATCGTGCTTGTCGCCGGGATCAGCCTGTCGATCGCGCTCAACCAGCCTGGAGGTCTGCAACCGGGAAAGGTCGCGCAACCCCCGGCCGACACCGCACCGCGCTCGGCACCCGCGCCTGACCAACCCGACGTTCCGAAGTCGTCGGCGAACAGCGCAGCCGAACAGCCGACACTTGCCGTCAAGCCCGAGCCGCCGGTCCAAAAACCCGCCGCCCCGGCCGCCCCGATCGCATTGTCCGGCGGCGCCGATCGTCGCGTCTCCCAGGACCTGGCACGGTCTGCCTCGCCGTCACCTCCGCCACCGCCTGCGCCCCCCGCGGCCATGGCACCCCCTTTGATGCAGTATGCCCCGCGGAGCGCGGCACCGCCTGCTCCAGCCGAAGAGAGGCCAGTCGCCGCTGCCGGGCGCCTGGCGCAGCCCAAAACGACCGAGTCCGTAACTCTGGCTGCCGGTGCGCGCAGGAACGCCGACGATAGTGAAGATAAAGGGTCTGGCGACGTTGTGGTAACGGGCATGCACAGGCGTGCGAACCCCTATGCAGCGCGGGGCGACTGGAATGCGTGCACGGTGATCGATCCCGAGCAAAGCCTGCGCGGCTGCAAGAGCGTGCTCGGCATCGGGGCTAAGGGACCGGCGGGAGAGGCGGGCGCGCGGCTTTCCGATGGCCTGGTGCTCGCCTGGCGTGGCGACTTGGACGGCGCGATCGTCGCGTTCGATCGGGCCATCGCGCTCAAGCCCAAATCCGCCGTCGCATATCTCAACCGGGGTCTGGCCCATCAGCGGAACGGTGACGCCGCGCGCGCCGCCGCCGATCTCGATCTCGCGGTCAAATATGCGCCCTATGCCGCGCGCGGCTATTACAATCGCAGCGTCCTGCGGCGTGAGCAGGGTGACCGACGCGGTGCGAAAGCCGATGCGAATCGCGCCGTGGAGCTGGACCCGGATTATCCCGATCCGGCGCAATGACTCCGACCGACTCCGACGACCGTTAGGCGGCGGCCTCCAGCCGCTCCACCAAGGCCGCAAAGCGGGCGTCAAGCTTTTCGGCATGGCCGCGTACCGCGAGTCCGATCACCCGGGTCGAGTCGGCAGTCTCCGCCACCTGGTCCAGCGCGGCCGAGATCGCCGTGATCGCTTCCTCGGAGGTGCGGACATTGTCCGCAATGCCGATCGAGTTGCGCTGGATCACGCCCACCGCCTGATGCTGCTGATGGGCAGTCGTCGCCGCCTTTCCAACGGCGTCGAGCAGGGCACCCATGATGCCGTCCACCTGATCGACTAGCGCGACCGTCTCGCGCACCGCCGAGAACACACCATCGACGCGTCCCTTGATCGCCGACGTGGTGTCGCCAACCTGTTTGGCAAGTCCCTTCACTTCGCCCGCTACCACGGCGAAGCCGCGCCCTGCCTCGCCGGCGCGCGCCGCCTCGATCGTGGCGTTGAGCGCCAGCAGGTTGGTCTGGCCGGCGATCTGGGTGATCAGCTCGGCCGCCTCGCGGATCAGGTCGACGTTGCGGACGAGGTTGCCATTGGTGCTCCGCGCTCGGGCAGATTGCTGGCTGGCGTCGTTGGCGGCGATGCGCGCCTGCTCGGAAGCCGTGCCGATCTCGCCGATCGAGGAGGAAAGCTCGGTCAGCGTGTCGGAAATGGATTGCGTCGCGCGGCTCGCCTCGTGCGAGCGATCGCGGATCGCGCCGGTTTGCGCCTGCTGGTCGGCGATGACGGACAGCATCGTATCGGCGCTGCGTTCCAGCGCGCCGGCAGAACCTATCAGATCGGTGACGAGGCTGGCCAGCGACCGGCGCAATTCCTCCGCGACCTGGCGTTGGCTTTCGCGCAGTTGGACCTCGTGGCGTGCGCGTTCCTCGATCGCTTGGGCCGCGAGCTGATCGGCGCGGACTCTCGCCTCCTCGGCCTGGCGGAGTGCGCCGGCAGTCTCGTCAGCGCTCCGTTCCGCGCGGGCTGCCTCGGCTTGCGCTTCGCGTATGCTGTCCTCCAGGCGCCGGCGCGAACGGAGGATCAGCCGCAACAACCAGGCAGAGGTCAGCGCGAAGGCGCCGCCCACCGCGAGCAGGATCGGCAGGATGCCGCGCAACGCGTCCTGCCCGGCGGTGGCCAGCGGCCAGACTATCGTCCCGACCGGCACATTGGCGGCATCGCGCACCGTCAGGCGATTGGGCGCATCGCCGGTCATGGACGACCAGCCAATACTGGCCAAGCCATAAGCATCGCCCCACGCCGACAGTTCTCGACTATCCAGCTCGAGCACGAAGACGAAATAGCGTAGCGGCCCCAGCTGCTTGGGTCGTAAAAGCGGCAGGATCGGCATGCCCGAAATCACCGCCGGCCGACCCTGAAAACGAACCGGAAAGGCAATGCCGGTGGTCATCCTCTCGGCTATGCGCTGGTTGCGCGGAAGGCGCGACATCAGGGTGGCAAGGCTGCTGCCGATCGCACCGGCAAGCGGCACCGCCGTCCCCTTGCCGTTGGGCGGGCCGGCCCAGAGGATATTGCCCCGATCGTCGATGATGTAGCTGTGCATCGGATAGGAAAGGTTGGTACGCGCCCATTCCGCGTCGACGCGACCATAGAGGTGATCGACTGCGTCGTCCCAATGGGCGGTGGTCGACGTCGAGTCGGCCAGGCTCCGCGTCTCGCGCTTGACGGCACCGGAGACCAACGCATGCATGGTGGCGGAATCGTTGCTGTCGACGCGATGCACCAGCGAGACGATGACCAGCGCAGCGCCAATCGCCGCCAGACCGATCAGGGTCAGCAGCGGGGCGAGCAACCCATCGAATTTCTTGCCGACTACGTCCAACTCGCGCTCCTATGACTGCAGCAGCTTAGTCTAAATTGGTTACCGGGATCGTAAGCACGGCTTCGCAATCATACTTAGGGCGGGCAGCGATGCCTGTTCCGGCCGGCGCCATCGACCGCGAGTTTTCGCAACGCGATCCGGGGCAAGGCGCAACGCGCTCTGTTACTTTCCGCGCCCTCGGCATAAAACGCGCCTGTGATCCTCTCCTACGCCCCGATTTCGCTCGCCGATTCCCCCGCCGGGTCGAGCGTGCTCGTTGCGGCGATATCCTGGCTGCAGGATGTGTTGCTCGGGACCGTCGCGACGTCGATCGCGGTGATCGCGGTCGCGGCGATCGGGTTCGGGATGCTGACCGGGCGTGTCAATATCCGCCATGGCGCGACCGTCGTCCTGGGCTGCTTCATCCTGTTCGGCGCATCGACCATCGTCAACGGACTGCGCTATGCGGCCAGCGGCGTCGGGGGCGATACGGCTCCTCCCGTCATAGCCGTCGCGCCGCCGCCGCCGCCGCATGTCCAGCCGACCGGGGCGCCAGCTCCCTACGATCCCTATGCCGGCGCGTCCGTTCCGATGCGTTAGCGCATTGACAGGCTGGACTCTGTTGCCGAGCCCGGCCCGCTGGGGCACAGCCTGTCGCCATGCCGCCGAATCGCTTTACGCCAGCCATCCGCCGCGGCTTCGCCCTGGCATCTCCAACTCTCGCACTCGCCTTCGCCGTGGTGGCAATCGGCCTGTCCCCGCCGGCTGCCGCGCAGAACGACAATCGCGTTCCGATCCCGCTCGGCAGCAAGAACGCACCGGTATCGATCGCCGCGCCGCCGATCCTGGTGGTCGAGCCGGTGGCGATGATGATCGCCGCGTTCGACGCGGACGGCGACGGCCGGGTGACGCGCGACGAGATGCGCAAGGGCGTGGCCAGGAGTTTTGCGGCGATCGACACGGCCAATACCGGCAAGCTCGGCTATATCGCCTTTTCTGACTGGGCGCAGAAATGGCTGGGCGATCCCAACGCCTTGCCCGGCGCCTACGAGACCGACACCGACAGCGACAACCAGATCACGCTTGCCGAACTCCAGGCGAAGTTCGACCAGATCTTCACCCGGCTCGACAAGGACAAGGACGGAGTCCTGACGCGCGCCGAGTTGTTGACGATCCGCGCCTTTCCGATGGGCGATGGCGGAAAACGTGGGAAACGAGGCGGATAATCGTGCTAGCCGCTCGGCATCCATATCAATTGGTCATTTTCGACTTCGACGGGACGCTCAGCGACAGCGGCCACTGGTTCCTGTCGATCGTCGACGATCTTGCCGAACGCTTCCGCTTCCGCAGCGTTCATCCCGACGAAGTGGAGGGATTGCGCAAGCGCACGACGCGCGAAGTGATCGACCATCTCGGCATCTCGCGGTGGAAACTGCCGCTGATCGCGCGCCATGTCCGCGCGCGGTTCGGACGGAACACGGACCAGATCCACTTGTTCGACGGCATCCGCGACATGCTGCGGACGATCGACGAGGCGAAGGTTCGGATGTTCGTCTGCTCGTCCAATTCCGAAGCCAATGTCCGCGCGATCCTGGGGGAAGAGGATTCGGCGCGGATCGAGCGCTTCTTCTGCGGCTCGGGCCTGTTCGGCAAAGTGCGCAAGTTTCGCCAGGCGATCAAGGCGAGCGGCCTTCCCCCAAGCGCGATCCTGTCGATCGGCGACGAGACCCGCGACGTCGATGCCGCGCGCGCGGTAGGGATCGGCGCCGGTGCGGTATTATGGGGCTATGCCAACCCCGAGATGCTGCTGGCGATGAAGCCCGACGCGACCTTCGCGTCGCCGCAAGAGGTGGTCGACTATCTGACCTGAGGTCGACAAGGCGGCAGACCCGTGGCTAGAGCGACGGCGATGTCTCCCCGGCGCTCCATTCCCGATAGTTTCGACCCCGAGATCGTCGCGGGCATCGATGCGCGCCTTTCGGCGGCGGAGCGCGACGAACTTGTCCATATTCCGATAGCGATCGAGAGCGGCAGTCGTGCCTGGGGCTTTCCGTCTCCCGACAGCGACTATGACTGTCGGTTTGTGTTTGTGCGGAGCCAGGACGATTACCGTTCGCTCTGGCAACCACGCGATGTGATCGAGACGCCCCTTGATGCGATCTATGATGTCGGCGGTTGGGATCTTGGCAAGCTTATCAAGCTGATGGTCAAGGGCAATGCTGTTGCGATCGAATGGCTGACCTCGCCGATCCGCTATCGATTCGACCAGCGTATCGCCAACCGCCTGTTGGATTTGGCGTGTGATGTGACCGATCGGGCCGCGGTCCGACGGCATTATTACAATCTGGCCAAAGCGTCTTGGATGCCGCTCGATCGCGAAACGCACGATGTCCCGCTCAAGAAGCTCCTTTATGCGTTGCGTCCGGTCGTTGCGATGACTTGGCTCGATCGCCATCCCGGCGAGGTCGTGGCACCGATGGCGTTCACGCAGTCGCTCGCGGCGATCGATCTGCCCCTGGCGCTCCGTGCCGAGATCGATTCGCTGATCGAACGCAAATCGGTCACCGCCGAGCTAGGAGTTGGGCCGGTGCCACCCGCCATCGCTGCGCTGATCGATGCCGCGCTTGCCGCTGATCCGCCGGTTGCCGTCGATCCGGTCTCGCCGGAAAAACGGCGGCGCGCTGCCGATCGCGTTTTCCTCGACCTTCTCGACGAACTGGCTCCCGCATGACTCCCCGTTTCGACTTCACCATTCACGCCACCGACGGCAAGGCCCGCACCGGCGAGATCGCGATGCGCCGCGGCACGATCCGCACGCCCGCCTTCATGCCGGTCGGTACCGCCGCCACCGTCAAGGCGATGAAACCGGGCGATGTTCGTGCCGCCGGCGCCGACATCATCCTGGGCAATACCTATCACCTGATGCTCCGCCCGACCGCCGAGCGCGTCGCGCGGCTGGGCGGATTGCATCATTTCATGGGCTGGGACCGACCGATCCTGACCGACAGCGGCGGTTATCAGGTGATGAGCCTGTCCGAACTCACCAAGCGCGACGAAAATGGGGTCGAGTTCAAGAGCCATCTCGACGGCACGCGGCACCTGATGAGCCCCGAACGCTCGATGGAGATCCAGCGGCTGCTCGGATCGGATATCGTCATGGCGTTCGACGAGCTGGTCCCGACGACCTCGACCGCCGAGGTACAGGCGGCGGCGATGGCGCGGTCGATGCGTTGGGCGCGGCGCTCGCGCGAGGCATTCCTTTCCGGCGGCGAGCATGCCGACAATGCCGCGCAATTCGGCATTCAGCAGGGTGCGCTGAACGAGCAATTGCGTGGGCAAAGCGCGGCGGCGCTGACCGAGATCGGGTTCGATGGTTACGCCATCGGCGGGCTGGCGGTGGGCGAGGGGCAGGCGGCGATGTTCGCCTGTCTCGATTTCGCGCCGGGCCAGCTTCCCGCCGATAAGCCGCGTTACCTGATGGGGGTGGGCAAGCCCGACGACATCGTCGGTGCGGTCGAGCGCGGGATCGACATGTTCGACTGCGTGCTGCCGACGCGTTCGGGCCGCACCGGCCAGGCGTTTACCCGGACCGGTCCGATCAACATCCGCAACGCGAAATTCGGCGAGGATCAGGGGCCGCTCGATCCCGAATGCGGCTGCCCGGTCTGCGCGACCTGGGAGCGGGCTTATCTCCACCATCTCGTCCGTGCCGGCGAGATTCTGGGCGCGATGTTGATGACCGAGCACAACATTTGGTTTTATCAGGCGTTGATGGCGGACTTGCGCGCAGCGATCGCCCAGGGAACGCTCAACGCATTTGCGAGCGGATTCCGGGCACGCTACGGACAGGGACGAGGAGAGTGAGCGTGAGCGACAAGCCCGAAGAAGAGAATGAGATTATGGCCGCGGCGCGGATTGCCAAGGAGCGCCAGAAGGGCGCCGAGGGCACGCCCGAGCCGGCCAAGCTGAGTAAATGGGGCTTGGCGGCGTTGGGTGCGGGCGTCGGGTCGGCGGCGGTCGCGGCGGCAGTGCTCTACGCCAATCGCAACAAGAAACGTTGAAGACGTCTCCCGTCTGATCGCTGACGATTGTTCGTCGGCGATCGTGGCGGGCGGAGCCAGTTTCGGCGGGCGATTGACTCGCGGTGTTTTAGCGCGACACATCGGCGTCATCCTCACCTCCTTTGCGGAGAATTGAATGCGTCTGACTCGTGCCGCCCTGTTGATGGGCGCCGCCCTGATTCCCGTCGCCGCTACCGCCGCCACGAAACCCGCTCCGAAAACGGCGGCGCCCACTAGTGCGACGGCAGTCAAGCCGATCGCCTATACCGTCCGCACGCTCGCCAACGGCCTGCGCGTCTATGCGATCCGCGATACCAAGACCGCCAACGTCTCCGTCCAGGTCTGGTACGATGTCGGATCGAAGGACGATCCCAAGGGGAAATCCGGCTTCGCGCACATGT
>Ga0207690_10000499_pt1 | contig 25369 bp, 25 predicted proteins | sample KBSC23metaG_FD_184315 | JGI IMG/M metagenome (GOLD analysis project Ga0207690, IMG submission 184315) | Corn rhizosphere microbial communities from Kellogg Biological Station, Michigan, USA - KBS C2-3 metaG (SPAdes) (version 2) | ecosystem: Host-associated > Plants > Roots > Rhizosphere > Soil ...
CGATCCCGCGGCCGATGCGCTGGGCCGATCATGACTACAGCTTCGTACGCCCGGCACACTGGCTGGTGATCCTGCACGGTGCCAACATCGTCGACGGCAACGTGCTGGGCCTGAGCAGCGGCCGCAAGTCGCGCGGCCATCGCTTCATGCACCCGCAGCCGGTGCACCTGGCCGATGCGGATGGCTGGCTGGATGCGATGCGCGCCTGCAACGTGCTGGCCGATCCACGCGAGCGGCGCCAGCGCATCCACGACCAGATCGAACGGGCCGCGGGGGTGACCGGTGGCGTGCCGCGGCTCGACGATGCGCTGCTGGACGAGCTGGCCAACCTCACCGAATGGCCGGTGGCGATCGCCTGCACGTTCGAGCGCGAGTTCCTCGGCGTTCCGCCCGAGGCGCTGGTGACCACCATGGTGGCGAACCAGAAGTTCGTGCCGGTATTCGACGCCGACGGCAAGCTGACCGAGCACTTCATCGGCATCGCGAACATCGAGAGCAAGGACCCAGCCGAGATCCGCAAGGGTTACGAGCGGGTGATCCGGCCGCGCTTCGCCGACGCCAAGTTCTTCTGGGACGAGGACCTGAAGACGCCGCTGGCCGGCTACCAGGAGCAGCTCAAGGGCGTCACCTACCAGCAGGCGCTGGGCAGCCTGTGGGACAAGAGCGTGCGCGTGGCCGAACTGGCGCGGATCGTCGCCAACCGGGCTGGTGTGGATGCCGGAGCGGCCACCCGCGCCGCCTCCCTGAGCAAATGCGACCTGCTGACCCGCATGGTCGGCGAATTCCCCGAATTGCAGGGCGTGATGGGGCGTTATTACGCCAGTCACGACGGCGAGCCGGCGGCAGTGGCCGAGGCGCTGGACAGCTACTACCAGCCGCGTTTCGGCGGCGATGCGATCGCCGCCGACCGGCTCGGCCAGGTGCTGGCCGTGGCCGAACGGCTGGATACCCTGGCCGGCATCTTCGCCGTCGGCATGAAGCCCGGCGGCAACAAGGATCCATTCGCGCTGCGCCGTGCCGCCCTGGGCCTGGCGCGCACCTTGATCGAGGGTGGCCTCGAACTGGACTTGCGCGGCAGCTTTGTCGAGGCGCTGGAACTGCTGCCGGACGCCGCGCTGGCGGCAGGCTTGAAGCCGGGCAAGGACGGCAAGCCACCGGCCCTCAACGCGGGCCAGCGACGGGCGATCCTGGCCGATGAACTGTACGATTTCGTGCTTGATCGCCTGCGCGGCTACTACGCCGAACAGGGCTTCGACAACGCTCAGTTCGAAGCAGTGCTGGCGGTGCAGCCGGCCAGCCTGGCCGATTTCGATCACCGTCTGCGCGCGGTGGCCGAGTTCGGCCGTCGCCCGGAAGCGGCCAGTCTGGCCGCTGCCAACAAGCGCGTCGCGAACATCCTGCGCAAGCAGGCCGAGGAGGCCGGTGCGCCGCCCATCGGGAGGATCGTCGACCCGGCGCATTTCGAGGCGGATGCGGAGCGCGAACTGGCCGACGCGCTGGCCTCCGCACAACGGGACAGCGCCACGGCCCTGGCCGCCGGTGACTACACCGCGGTGCTGGCGCGCCTGTCGCAGTTGCAGGTGCCGGTGGACACATTCTTCGAGAGCGTGCTGGTGAACGCCGACGATCCGGCCGTGCGTACCAACCGCTTGGCCTTGCTGGGCCAGCTGAAGGCCCAGTTCGGCGCCATTGCCGACATCGCGCTGCTCTGACGGTAGGCCAAAAAAATGCGCGGCGGCCCTCAAGGCCGCCGCGCATTTTTTTTGATGCAGGCAGGTTGCGGGTCAGGTCGTGCCGCGGTCCTGGCGGATCCGCTCGGCGAGCTTCTGGTTGAACGTCACCATGGCGAGCGGATCCACATGGGAGCCGCCAGGGCCGAGCATTTCATAGAGCTGGGTCAACAAGTCCGTATTGTCGGACAGCGCTAGCTGGCTGTTGGCCAGACTCAGCTCCGACTGCAGGATGCGCACGGCGGTATCCAGCCGCTGCGCATCGACCCCCGTAGTGGTGGTCGCCATATGGTTATGCGTAGGGCCCATGCGACCGTGGGAGCGGTGTGGTGCGGCTTTTTCCGAACTGTACTGTTCATCCGCACCGGAATGGGTGGGATCGACTTGCAGCGTTCCTTCGCCGGCCACCAGCCACACCAGTGAGATGCCCAGTGTCTTGGCCAGCGTCACGCAACGCGCGCGCGACGGATCGGTGTTGCCATCGCGCCAACTGCGCACCACGCCTTCGGAAAAACCGCACATTCGGGCGATCTCCGTAGCGCTGCCTACCCGTTGGATCAGCAGTTTTACACGTTCTGCGAAAGTTTCTGTGGGAGCAGAAGGGGTGAGATTTTGCGTAGTCATAGTGGCGGTCGACGTTGTGGTTGTGCGGCTTACGCAAAATCGTGCCGCGAGTCAAGCAAAGGGAATGTAGGGGCGATGTTACAGAAACGTTGAATTCCGCAAGTTCTTACATTAAGGTCGCAAGAACTTGCGTAAGCACATGCGCAAGAAAGGTACCTTAAATCATGTGGAGCAGCTTGGGCCAGGCATTTCATCGGAGATGCCCGTTCTTGGATGTTGCAGACACACAAAAGTTTCATGTGCCCGGGACAGCTCGGGCCGAACCTTGGGGGTTTATCTGATGAATTCGCGTAAAAATTTCAAGACGGGGCAGTTGCGGCGCACAACATTGGCGCTGAGCTTGGGGATGGGGTTAGGCCTGATCAGTGTAGGCACGATGGCCCAGTCGTCGACTGGTTCCGTGTTCGGACGTGCCGCGCCGGGTGCCAATACCACGGTAGTGATCCACAACGTCAATACTGGCCAGGAACTCACGACGGCCGTCGATAGCGCCGGCCGTTACCGCTTTGCCTCATTGCCGGCCGGTACCTATACCGTGACCTTGCGCGAAGGCGCTTCGAATGTGAGTACGCGCGACAATGTCACTGTCACCATCGCCGGTGGTACGGAAGTTTCGTTCGCTGGTGGGGGCGTCACGGATCTGGCGGACGTATCGGTGTCGGCCTCGGCGTTGCCGGCGATCGACGTGTCGTCGGTAGATACCCGCACGGTGTTCACTGCCGAACAACTGTCCAAGTTGCCGCTCGCACGCGACGTCTCCGCTGTCGCCATGCTGGCCCCGAGTGTGGTGAACAACACCAGCTATGGCGTACCCAGCTTCGGTGGCGCGGCATCGTCGGAAAATGCTTACTATATCAATGGCTTCCCGGTAACCAACCCGCTGACCAACCTCGGCTTCAGTACGCTGCCGTATGACGCCATCGACCAAATGCAGGTGCTGACCGGCGGTTATGGCGCGTCATTCGGCCGTGCCACCGGTGGCGTGATCAACGTCACCACCAAGCGTGGCACCAACACCTGGAAGGGTGGCGTGGCGACCTATTGGGAGCCCGAGAAGCTGCGCGCCAATCCGCGCAACACTTATTACCCGGACACCGGCACGTTTGCGGATACGGATGGCACGCTGTATCAGTTGAACAACCAGAACCAGTACTGGCGCAGCACCTATGGTGCCTACATCAGCGGCCCGCTGATCAAGGACCGGTTGTTCGTTTACGCGTCCGCCGAGATGCAGAAGCGTGAAGGCACGTCCGTGCGCAGCACGCAGAGCGACCCCGCTGGTTACAACCAGTACGCCTACAAGCTCCCGCGCTGGATCGCGAAGGTGGACTGGAACATCACCGACAATCACATCGTCGAATTCACCGGGGTTTCGGACAAGACTGAGTACGACGCGAGGTACACCGGCTTCAATTACGACGATTTCAGCCACGACAACGACCAGTCCGGTGGTATCTACACCAAGGATGGCGGTGAGCTGTACATCGGCAAGTACACCGGCTATCTGACCGACAACCTGACCGTGACCGGCCAGTACGGCCAGCAGAAGATCGACCATCTGAATCAGCCATGGAACTTCGATCCGACCTGCCCGCGCATTTCCGGGTGGTCCACGCCGGCCAACCAGATGCCGGGGATCGTCTATAACGCGCCGTGCCAGACGGCGGCATCTTCCCCGCTGCCGGGCGCCAACGACAAGGTCAAGGCGTGGCGTTTCGATGTCGAATACCGTATTGGTGACCATGACATCCGCGTCGGCTACGACTCCAACGAGGCGCGCTCGTACACGGGTTCCGAATATGCCGGTGGCTATGTCTGGGTATTCCAGAACACGGCGAATCAGAATGCCGCCGTCGACGCAGGCCACGGCGTGGGTTCGCCGGCCTCAGCTGGTGGTTCGGGCCTGGGCGTACCTGGTTCCGACAAGGGCTACTTCGCCCGCCGCCAGTATTTCACGCAGGTTGCCGATGTGCAGGTGAAGCAGCAGGCGCAGTACATCGAGGACCGCTGGCAGATCAACGATCGCTGGCTGCTGTCGCTGGGCCTGCGCAATGAGCAGTTCAGCAACTACGACGGCGCCGGTGTGCGTTACGTGGCCCAGCGCCACCAGTTGGCTCCGCGCCTTGGCGTGTCATGGGATGTGTTCGGCGACTCCACCATGAAGGTGTTCGCCAACGCCGGGCGCTACCATCTGGCACTGCCGAACAACGTTGCCGTGCGTGCCGCGTCGGCGTCGCTGTATACGCAGGAGTATTTCACCTATACCGGCACGGACCCGCGCACCGGTGCACCAATCGGCCTGGTCAACATCCCGGTCGACACCAGCCTCGGCTACAGCTGTCCGGGCAACCCGAACGCGATTTCCTCCAACCTGGAGTGCGGTACGGCTCCAGACCCGCGTACGGTGGCTGCGAAGGATCTCAAATCACACTTCCAGGACGAGTACATCCTCGGCATGGAGCACCAGCTGAACTCCTCCTTCAACTGGGGCATCAAGGCGACGTATCGCGATCTGCGTAGTGCCATCGACGACACCTGCGCGCCGGCGCTGGGTGGCCGCTGCTTCACGTTCAACCCGGGCGTGACCAATACCTTCGCGTACGAACAGGATGATGGCTCGTTCGAGTACGTGACCCTGACCACTGAACAGTTGGGCTTCCCGAAGCTGAAGCGCAAGTACGTCGCCGTGGACCTGTTTGCCGAGCACATGTTCAACAACAACTGGTACGGCAAGCTGGAGTACACGTGGTCGAGAAACTTCGGCAATACCGAAGGCCAGCTGTTGTCCGACATCGATACCGGTACGGGCGGCCAGAGTGATGTGTCGCAGACGCAGGACTGGGATCTGCCACAGATCATGCACGGTGCTGGTGGCCGTCTGGCCAACGACCGTACCCATCAGATCAAGGGTTTCGGCTATTACCAGCTGAATCCGGAATGGCGCTTCGGTGCCACCGGCATCGTCAGCTCGGGTCGTCCGACCAGCTGCTTCAGCTTCTACCCGACGGCGGATGCAGGCTTGTACAACGGCGCGTACTACCACTATTGCGGCTTGGCTGGCTCCGGCACCAGCCCGACGCTGGCGGATGGCTCGCCGAACCCGAGCTATGTCGCGCCGTCGGCGGACTACAAGTTCTCGCCGCGCGGCCGCGCTGGCGATACGCCGTGGACATATCAGCTGAACCTGAATGCGTCCTACACCCCGGCGTGGGCGAACGGCAACCTGGAGTTGGCGCTGGACGTGATCAACGTCCTGAATCAGCAGACGGCACAGTGGTATGACACGCAGTACGCGGCCAACCGCGTCACGCGTAGCCGTTACTACGGCCAGGAACTGAACTACACCTCGCCGCGCCAGTTCCGCCTGACCGCCCGTTACGATTTCAGCCTCTGAACCACGGGGTGGCAAGCGCGCAATGCACCCGGGTCTGATGATCCGGGTCGCATTGCGGCAGGCAGGATCCAAAATCTATCCCGGATTGCCAGACAGTCCGGGGACTTTTCCCAGATTGGCCGCCAGCAGAGATGCCGGCGGCTTCTTTTTTATGTCGGTGCCCATGCATTCATGGGATGACCGCCGTCATGGCTGATCAGGCAGCCCTTGGTGCGGTGTCGGCTGGTCGCTGCGAGCGTTGCTTGATGCGCTCGGCCAGGCGAAGGTTGAAGTCCACCATGGCGCTCGAACTGGCGAAGCCGCCGCCGGGACCAAGTATCTCGTAGAGCTCGATCAATGCGTCAGTGTTCTCGGACAGATCCAACCTATTACCCGAAAGCTCGAATGCCGATTGCAAGATCCGCACGGCAGTATTCAGTCGCGGCGCATCCATAGCAGCGTCGCGGACGGGTTGATGCTGCGGATACGCGGCGATGGGGGCATGCCCACCAGAGACCATCCCGGCATCGCAAGCGCTGCCACGATCGGTCTGAGGGGCGACTTGCATCGGGCCTTCGCCGGTTATCAGCCAGATCAGTGAGATGTTGAAGGTGCGAGCCAAGCTCACGCATCTTGCGCGTGAGGGGTCGGAGTTTCCATCACGCCAGCTGCGTATGACTCCCTCGGAGAAGCCGCACATGCGGCCGACTTGGGCGGCGCTTCCTACGTGATCGATCAGCAATTGGATACGGTCGGCGAAAGATGTGCCCGCGGGGCTGGGGAGAGCGGAGGGCTGCGTGTCCATAGTGCGGTGTTATGGTCTGGGGGTGGTTTGCACAGGATCGGACGGTAACTTGCGGTCAGAGGCTTACACTGGACTGGTCACAAGTGCGTGAAAGGGTCTTGGCTGCCGTAAGATCGAGCGTTTTGACGGTGTTAATTACGATCCTGGGCGCATGAACCTTCGATAAATCACGTAAAGATCGCGATTGTGCGCGTGATAGAACCCGCCGATTCGATATGCTTGGATGCCGATGGCGAAAGGAGTTCAGCTGGGACGGCAATTGTTTGCGGACCATGTGATGTTTCTGTGCTTTGAAGCCTCTTTTGGCTGTTGTCTCGGCGACCACCATTCCTTACACCAAGGCATCGCATGAGCCAATTCGCATTGCTGGGCAAGCGGCGCTTTGCGCCGTTCTTCTGGACCCAGGCGCTGGGTGCCTTCAACGACAATGCGTTCCGCAATGCGCTGGTGATGCTGGTGGCGTTCCAGATGGGGCTGGACGACCACACCGTGTCGCTGTACACCAACCTGGCGCCGGCGCTGTTCATCATTCCGTTCTTCCTGTTCTCCGCCACGGCCGGCCAGCTGGCAGAGAAGTACGAGAAGAGCCGGATCATCCGCTACGTGAAGCTGTTCGAGATCGGTGCGATGGTGCTGGCCGCGTACGGTTTCTACACGCACCACACTTCCTTGCTGCTGGTCGTGCTGTTCATGATGGGCATGCATTCGGCCACGTTCGGGCCGATCAAGTACGCGATCCTGCCGCAGGCGCTGAAGCCGGACGAACTGGTCGGCGGCAACGGGCTGGTCGAGATGGGCACGCAGATGGCGATGCTGGTGGGCATGATCGCCGGCAATTCGCTGATGCTGGTGGCTGGTGTGGGGCCGCTGCTGGCGTCCGGCGCGACCATCACGGTGGCGGTGGCCGGCTACCTGGCCTGCCGCCGGATCCCGCCGGCGCCGGCGACCGCACCGGAACTCAAGTTCAACTGGAACCCGTTCAGCGAAACCGCACGGGTGCTGGCGATCACCCGCGCCGATCGCGCGGTGTTCAACGCGGTGCTCGGCATCTCGTGGTTCTGGTTCTTCGGCACGGTGCTGATCGCGCAGTTGCCGATCTACACGCGCGAGACGCTGGGTGGCGACGGTTCGGTGAACACGCTGGTGCTCACCCTGTTCTCGATCGGCACCGGCGTCGGCGCGCTGCTGTGCGAGAAGATGTCGGGTCGGCGGGTGGAGATCGGCCTGGTGCCGCTGGGTGCGTTCGGGCTGACCGCGTTCGGCGTGGACCTGTACTTCGCGCGGCATGGCGTGGCGGCCGCGCGCGGGCTGGACTGGCTGGCCTTCCTGCACGGTGCGGGCAGCTGGCGCGTTGCGCTCGACCTCACCCTGATCGGCGTATTCGCCGGCTTCTACGTGGTGCCGCTGTTCGCGTTCGTGCAGGCGCGTGCGCCGCGCGAGAAGCTGTCGCGAATCATCGCCGGTACCAACATCCTGAACGCGCTGCTGATCGTGGCGGCAGCCGGTTTCGGCCTGGGGCTGGGCGCGCTGGGCATGGATGCGTCGCAGATCTTCCTCGCCGCGGCGCTGCTCAACGTACTGGTGGCCTGGTACATCTTCACCCTGGTACCCGAGTTCGTGATGCGTTTCATCACCTGGGTGCTGGTGAACACGCTGTACCGGGTGCGCGCCGACGGCACCGGGCAGATTCCCGAGGAAGGTCCGGCGCTGCTGGTGTGCAACCACGTCAGCTTCATGGACCCGCTGCTGCTGATGGCGAACCTGCGCCGGCCGGTGCGCTTCGTGATGTATTACAGGATCTTCAACATCCCGTTGCTGCGCTTCGTGTTCCGCACCGCCAGGGCGATCCCGATCGCGGGCCTCAAGGAGGATCCCGCGGTGCTGCAACAGGCTTACGACGCGATCGACGAAGCGCTCGCGGCCGGCGAGGTGGTGTGCGTCTTTCCCGAAGGCGGGCTGACCGGCGACGGCGAGATCGCGCCGTTCCGGCCGGGCGTGGAGAAGATCCTGGCGCGGCGGCCGGTGCCGGTGGTCCCGATCGCGCTGCGCGGCCTGTGGGGCAGCGTGTGGAGCCGGCGCGATTCCATGCTGCATCGCGCGCGCCTGCCGCGGCGTTTCCGGGCGCGGGTGGAACTGGTGGTCGATGCACCGCGTGCGCCCGAACAGGTCACCGCGGCCACGCTGGAGGCGCGGGTGCGCGAACTGCGCGGCGACCTGGCCTAGCCAGGACTTCTTTCAGCCGACCCAGCTGCCGATCACGATCAGCGCCACCACGCTCAGCCACGCCAGCAAGGCGCGCAGCAAGGCGCCGCGCAGGCGCCGCAGTTCGGCCAGCGGGTCGCTGTGTTCCTCGGCGTAGCCGTCGCCGGCCTCGATGTCGATCAGCACGTCGGCCTGTGCCGCCGCGCCCAGGAAACCCGGGCCGGCGTCGTACCAGCTGGTCGGCGCGGCTTGGCTGTGCCAGCGGCGCCAGGCGCCGATCACCGCCTCCCAGTGACCGACCACGGCCAGGGTGAAGGTCAGCAGCTGCGCCGGCAGCCAGTCCAGTGCGTTGGCCACATAGCCGGCGACGCGGCGGCTGTCCGGATCGAGCCGCAGCGTGTCGTCACGGCCCAGCGTCTGCGCCAGCCGATACAGCAGCGCCCCGGCTGGGCCGAGCAGGAAGAACCACAGCAGCACGGCGAAGCGCCGGCGCAACGCGGCGTAGGCGATCGCCTCGCCCAGCGCCGGTGCATTCCAGACGATGGGACGGCCGTCGTCGGCCAACGCCTGCGCCGCGGCCTCGCGGCTGGCACCATCCGGTGCGTCCAGGATGGCTTCCAGGTCGGCTTCGAACTCGCGCGGGCCGAAGCAGTACAGCAGCACCGCCAGAGCAAACAGCAACCGCAGCAATTCGCCCAGCGGCGAACGCCCGAGCAACCATTCCAGCAGCACGCACAGGATCAGCGGCAGCAGAAGGGCCAGCGCCACGCGGCCGCCACCGCTGGTGTCCGCCAATTGCGCCACCCAGCGACGGAACAGGCCGTCGCCGCGCCAGCGTGCCAGTTGCGGCATGACGTGCAGCAGGCCGAGGGCGACGAGGGCGACTAGCAGACTGATGGCCATGACGTAACGGGCTCGCGGACAGTGGCTGCCATTGTAAGCGACGGATCGGTGTCGACATCATGTGATCGCGTCACTCGTCGAAGATCGCGCGGCGGGAGATCGTATAGATGGTGGCGTCGGCCGCGGCATGCGTCGCCTGCGGCCCGCAGCCATCAGCATCGAGCGCGCGTTCCACCAGCTGACGTGTCACGAACTGGTTGGCACTTCTTTCCATCTTCATGCGTTCGTACTTGCAGCGGCTGGCCGTGGTCATCGCGCGCACGACCTGCTGCAGGCTTGGGGTGGTTCGCAGCTGGATGCCGGTGCGCAGCGGCGCATCCGAACCCGGCAGGCGCACGCGTGTCGCCTGTTGCGCGTCGTTCAGGCCTGCATCCAGGATCGCGGAGCGGTAGTCGCCGGAACCACCCGGCACGTTTGCCGGTGGGGCGATGACGATGGGCATGGCCGCGCTCGGTGGCAACGATATAGCCAGTGTCCTGCGGTGTGTCGCTTGGGGTTGCACTGGCCGTGGCGACGAGCTGGCCGACCGCGACCTGTCGAGCGGTTCCACGAAGCTGAGGTGCAGGGCGTCGTCATCGTCGTGGATGGCGGTGCGCGCCGATCGGTACGGCAGCGTGGAACGCAGTACCAGTGCCATGGTGGCCAGATGCAACGCAGTGACGCCGCCGAGAATCACGCCACGGCGCAGTGCGGCGCGCCAAGCCGGGTGCGCATGCGACCGCCCGCGGGCGGATAGGAGAGTGCTTCCGTGCGCCATGGCCGATCCTTGGTGGTGGATGCGGCTGGGACCGGCGGATCGGTATGAAGTTCGCGCCGGTGGATCAGCGTGGCGTGGCGTCGGCGACCAGCGCGTCCAGGTCCAGTCCCGCGCACTGCTGCAGCCAGTGTGCCAACAGCTGGTAGGACACCGACAGCCGCGTGGAGGGCAGGAAGCTGCCGTCGGCGATGCCATCGACGATCTGCTGCGGGGTGAACCAGCGCGCGTCTTCCAGCTCGTGGTCGCGCATGACGATCTGCCGCGACACGGCGGTGGCGATGAAGCCGACCATCAGTGAAGCCGGCATCGGCCACGGTTGCGAAGAGTGGTAGCGCACTTCGCCGACGATCACGCCGGCTTCCTCGGCCACTTCGCGGCGTACCGCATCCTCCAGCGCCTCGCCCGGTTCGATGAAGCCGGCCAGGGTGGAATAGCGGCCGGGCGGCCAGCCGGCCTGGCGGCCGAGCAGGCAGGCGCCGTCGTGCTCGACCAGCATGATCACGGCGGCATCGGTGCGCGGGAAATGCAGCCGCGCGCAGTCCGGGTTGGTGCATTGCGCGCGATGGCCGGCGGCGACCAGCAGCAACGGTGCGCCGCAATGGGCGCAATAACGCGTCTCGCGCTGCCAGTGCGACAGGCCCTTGGCGTAGGCGAACAGGCCGGCCTCGTCAGCGGCCAGCTGCAGGCCGGCACTGCGCAGATTCATGCGGCGTGCGTCCAGTGCAGCTTCCAGTTCGTTGCTGCGTGCGGGATCGTCCACCACCAGCAGGAAATGCGGGCGTTCGTAGGCGATGCCGAGCAGGCTGGCGTGCAGCTCGCCCAGCCATCGTTCGCGTTCGTTCACGTCAAGCCAGCGCAACGCGTCGCCGTCGCGGCGCAGGAACGCTTCGCCGCTGGCGTCCAGCAGCAGGTAGCGCGCTTCCGGCGAGCGTGCCTGTTCGACGATCCACATCGATTCGTCGCGCGACTCGGCGACGCGGTTCAGCACCAGGCTGAGCCCGGCGAACGTGTTCGGCGGCGGTAGTTTGGCCCGATCCATCGGCGGCGTGCTCAGGCGGAGAACGAAGAGCCGCAGCCGCAGGTGGTCTTCGCGTTCGGGTTGCTGATCACGAACTGCGCGCCGCTGAGGTTCTCGGCGTAGTCGATCTGCGCGCCGGTGAGGTATTGCAGCGACAGCGGATCGCACAGCAGGGTCACGCCTTCGCGCTCGATCGCCAGGTCGTCCTCGGCCTGGGCCTCGTCGAAGGTGAAGCCGTACTGGAAGCCCGAGCAGCCGCCGCCGGAGATGTAGACGCGCAGCTTCAGCGCCGGATTGCCCTCTTCGGCAATCAGCTCATGCACCTTGTGCGCGGCGGCGGCGGTGAACACCAGCGGGGCGCCGCTGCTGCGGTAATCGGGGATCGCGACGAGAGTTTCCATGGTCATCTAGATGGGGGCGTGGCGGACTGTAGCCAAGCATACCGCTTCAGGCCGGCATGGCCTCGTCGAGTTCGGCATCCGGTGCCGGCAATTCGCGCTGCGCCTGCTCGACCTGGCGCGAGATGCGCCCGTTGACTTGGGCGCCGGCGGCCATTTCCAGCGTGTGGTAGCGCAGGTCGCCGTCGATGCGCGCCTGCGGCGCCAGTTCCAGCCGGACGCTGACGTTGACGTCGCCGGTCACGTGGCCGTTGATCACCGCCTGCGGCACGTGGATCTCACCGTGCACCTGGCCGTGCTCGCTGAGCGTGAACATGGCGTCGTCGCCCTCGCCCAGCACGGTGCCTTCGATGCGGCCATCCAGGTGCAGCGCGCCGCTGAAGCGCAGGTCGCCGCGGATCACCGTGCCGCGTGCGATCAGGCTGGTCTCGTGGCTGGTGTTGTTGCGATCGTTGCGGTCGTTGCGTTTACGGTTGAGCATCGCGGTCCCCTTCGGCGTTGGTGATGTTTCCGCTCAGCGCGGCGCCCCATGCGACGGCACGGTTCACCGGCTCGCCGCTGGCGGGCTGAATGCTGATGCGCAATCGCGTCGGACGGAAATCCGCCGGCAGCACGATGGTGCCGTGCAATTGCTGGAAATAGGTGAAACGGAATGGCAGGCCGTCCTTCTGCGCGGCATCGCCCAGCGCGGGCCAGTCCAGCCGCGCCACCTGGTCGCCGCGCAGGCCTTCCACGCTGACCAGGGCGTTGCCGGAAATCTCGTCGCCGCGTTTGGCGTTCTGGGTCAGGCTGAGGCTGAGGTTCCAGCCGCGCGAACCGGCGATCGGCTGCAACTTCACTTCCTGCAGTTTCAGTCCTTGCCGCTGGGCGTCGCCGCCGACCAGTCGCGAGTAGAAGCCCAGGTCGGCGCGCAGGCCGTTGAGTTCTTCCTCGCGCTGGGCCAGGGTGCCGCGCAGCGAGCGGGTGGCGATTTCGTTGACCTGGGCTGCCCGCTGCAGGTTCGCGAGCTGCTGCTTCAGATCGTCAATCTGGCCGAGCAGGGCGCGCTGCTGGCGGTTGTCGACCGCGGCCGGGGCATTCGCCTGCCGGCTCAGCGCAGCGACGACCAGACCGACCACCAGCAGGCTGCCGAGCCAGGCCACGCCCAGCCACAGCCAACGTCGGCGGTGGCTGGCGTCGTCGTGCCGGCGCACGACAAAACGCGGTGGTGGTCGTGAGGCCATGCGGCGCGTTCCGGGGAAAACCGAAGGTATAGCCCCGGCGTGATGAAAGCGTCAAGGAACAGGTGCACGCTTCGGTGCGCCGGACCTCGATGCAGCCGACGTAGCTCAGCTCTGCATCTTGCTTTGCAGGTAGCGCTCCGCGCCGATGTCCTTGACCAGGCTGAACTGGGTTTCCAGCCAGTCGATGTGTTCTTCCTCGTCGTGCAGGATGTTCTTGAACAGGTCGCGGCTGATGTAATCGGCGATGCCTTCGCTGTAGGCGATCGCCTCGCGCAGGTCCTTTACCGCGGCCAGTTCCAGATCGAGGTCGCCCTGCATGGATTCCAGCGCGTTCTCGCCGATGCGCAACTTGCCCAGGTGCTGCAGGTTCGGCAGGCCATCGAGGAACAGGATGCGCTCGATCAGGTGATCGGCGTGCTTCATCTCCTCGATCGATTCCTTGTACTCGTGTTCGGCCAGCTCGGTGTAGCCCCAGTCCTTGAGCATGCGGTAATGCAGGAAGTACTGGTTGATCGCGGTCAGTTCGTTGTAGAGCACCTTGTTGAGGAACTCGATGACCTTGGCATCACCTTTCATGGTCGTTCTCCCGTCGACGGACAACGTGGACTATACGAATTCCACGCGGCGATCGACGGAATGAGAATGGCAATGGTTTGCCTGTGCGGGAGGGCATCCGCGCATGGCGAGCAGAACGCGAGGGTTCAGGCTGCGGCGAGCGGCAGCTGGCAACGGACCTGCGATACCGCCTGGTCGAACGTGGCGCGGGCTTCCTGTTCGCAGCAGCCGCAGCAGTCCGAGCAGCCGGTGCGGGCCTGCAGTTCGGCAAAGGTATGCACCCCATCGGCCGCTTCGCGGCGGATGTCGTGGTCGGTGACGGCATTGCACAGGCAGATGTACATGGCGCGTATAAGAACGCGAATGCGAATGATTGTCAACAAGCAGTTGACGGGCCCGCGACCATCCGTTCAGGCGGCAGCGCGGCCGTCGCGTGGCCCGGTCGGCGGAGTGTCGGCGTTGTCGCTGTCGCGCGGTGGCAGGGTGCCCAGTTGAACGCTGAACAGGTCTTCGACCAACGGGGCGAAGTGGCGCAATGCCCGTTCGTATACCTGCCGCTTGAAGTTGACGACGTGCGCGGCGGGGTACCAGAAGTCGACCCAGCGCCACAGGTCGAACTCCGGCTTGTCGCAGGCATCCAGCTTCAGCGCGTCCTCGCCGCCGACCAGCTTGAGCAGGAACCAGACCTGCTTCTGGCCGATGCAGGTGGGCCGCTGGTGATGGCGTACGTAACGGTTCGGCAGGCGATAACGCAGCCAGCCGTGGGTGGCGCTGATGACCTCGACGTGGTGCGCGGCGAGGCCGGTCTCCTCTTCCAGTTCCCGGTACATCGCCTCCAGCGGGGTTTCATCCGAGCGCATGCCACCCTGCGGGAACTGCCAGCCGTCGCGATTGATCCGGCGCGCCCAGAACAGCCGGCCGTCTGCATTCAGCAGCACGATGCCGACATTCGGACGGTAGCCATCTACATCAATCATGTCGCCTCCTGGAGCCGAACGGCCCCGGCCATTGCCGGCAAGACCGCAGCGAAGTCCTGCGGTCGATTCAACCACGGCGCGCAAAGCGGCGGCAAGCGGCGGACTTGAACCGACCGGGTTACCCGACTACACTGCCGCGCCCCGCCCGCATCGTTCCGATCCGGCATGGCGGGTTTCCCCAAGGCTATGTAGCTCAGCCGGTTAGAGCACAGCACTCATAATGCTGGGGTCGGTGGTTCGAGTCCACCCATAGCCACCAGGACCAGGGCGTGTGTCTTTCCGCCGGTCCATTCTTCGCCATAACGCGCAGGCGTCCGCCATGCATATCTTCAAGGTGTTTCAGATCGAGGCGGCGCATCGGCTGCCGAACGTGCCGGCCGGGCACAAGTGCGCGCGGTTGCACGGGCATTCGTTCCGCATCGAGATCCATGTGGCCGGCGAGCCGAACCCGCAACTGGGCTGGGTGATGGACTTCGCCGACGTCAAGGCGGCCTTTGCGCCGCTGTACGAGCAACTCGACCATCACTATCTCAACGAGATCGAAGGGCTGGAGAACCCGACCAGCGAGATGCTAGCGCGCTGGATCTGGCAACGGCTGCAACCGCGTCTGGCCGGGTTGGACAAAGTCGTGGTGCACGAGACCTGCACCTCGGGGGCCAGTTGTAGTCGCGACAGCTTTTGATGCGCCGCCGTAACGCCTAAAATCGTCATAAGTTACAGTTTTTGATGAATGTTTCTTGACGGGGCCGGTTGTTGATGAAAATGTATGTTGCATTGCAACATAAGTGTTGCTAGAGTGCATGCCACTACCCCCATCCTCAACGAGGACTACGTCATGACGCAGCAACTCAACAACCAGCTTTTCGCTTTCACCAAGCAGTTCACCGACAGCGCGTTCAAGGCGCAGTCGCTGGCTCTGAAGGGCCTCGAGACGGTCGCCGAGCTGCAGCTCAAGGCGCTCGAGGAGCAGGCCAAGGTCTCCGCCGAATTCGTCGCCGAAGCGCTGGAAACCCGCGACATCAACGGCCTGCGCAGCCTGTGGGAAAAGGGCACCAGCCTGAGCCGCGACAACGCCGAGCGTGCGGTGGCGGTTTCGCAGGAAGTGCTCGCGATTACCCAGAAGACCGCCGAGTCGCTGAATGCGCTCGTGCAGGAGCAGCGTCAGGCCGCCAACGACGCCGTCGTGGCGCCGGTCGCCGCTGCCAAGAAGGCTGCCGCCAAGTAATCCAGCCGCACGTCGCAGTTCACGCGATGAAACAGGGCCGAACCTAGTGTTCGGCCCTGTTTGTATGTACGGTCGCAGGAAGATGCGAGCGATGGCGGGCGAGGCAGGTGCAATCCGTACTGGCGGTTTTCGGGCGGCCGGACACGATGTCGCAGGCCGCACGGCTTGTCCGCGCAATTGCCGCACTGATATACTTTTGCGGATTGGATCGTGGCCCTTAGCTGTATCGGTGCCGCCTGATGCAGGCCGCGCGGAGACGCTACGTGCTGAACAGTCTTGCCTCTGGTCGACGCCTCGCCTTGCGCATCATTCTGCTGCAGCTCGCTGTGGCGCTGCTGGCTGGCCTGGTTTTCCTGGCGCTGGGGCGCCGCGAAGCGGTGTCGGCGGCTGCAGGTGCGGCGTTGGTGGCGCTGGGTACCGCGTTGATGTCGGCGCGATTCTTCAGCGGCCTCGGCGGGGCGGGCCTGGCGTTGAGCCGCCTGCTGACGGGCATGTTCCTGAAATGGATCGTGATCGTCGGGGGGCTGGTCGTGATCCTGTTCCAATTCAAGTTGCCACCGCTGGCCGCCATCACGGGGTTGGCGGCGGCTTACGCGGTTTATCTGCTGGCGTTCAGATTCAAGGGTTGATCCATGGCAAGCGAGCCGCAGGGCGGTCTTACCGAATACATCCAGCACCATCTGCAGCATCTGACCCCGCATACGAGCGAGGGTGGTTTCTGGGCGGTGCACGTCGACTCGGTCACCGTGTCGCTGGTGCTGGGCGCGATGTTCTGCCTGTGGTTCTGGCTGAAGGCGCGCAAGGCCACGGCCGGCGTGCCGGGCAAGGGCCAGGCGTTCGTCGAGATCGTGCTGGAGTTCGTCGACGGCCAGGTCAAGGACGTGTTCCATGGCGACCGCCGCGTGCTCGGGCCGCTGGCGCTGACCGTGTTCGTCTGGGTGTTCCTGATGAATGCGATGGATCTGCTGCCGGTCGACCTGCTGCCGTGGATCACCGAGAAGTTCGGCGTCGGCCATTTCCGCGCCGTGCCCACCGCCGACATCAACATGACGTTCGCGATGTCGCTGACGGTGTTCATCCTGATCATCTTCTACAGCTTCAAGGCCAAGGGCGCCAGCGGCTACATGCACGAGCTGTTCACCGCGCCGTTCGGCAAGCATCCGCTGCTATGGATCCCGAATTTTCTGCTCAACCTGGTCGAGCTGGCCTCCAAGCCGGTGAGCCTGGCGATGCGACTGTTCGGCAACATGTACGCCGGCGAGCTGGTGTTCATGCTGATCGCCGGCCTGTTCAGCGCCGGCGCGGGCCTCGCTGGCTGGGCGTTGTATGGCGCGGGCATCATCGGCTACACGGTGTGGGGCATCTTCCACATCCTGATCATTTCGATCCAGGCGTTCATCTTCATGGTGCTGACGATCGTGTACATCTCGATGGCGCATGACCATCACTGAGTGAAGTTTTCGCGACATCCGTTTTGTAAATCAACTTTTCAGCTTCAATTTTTTTTCAGGAGATCACCGTGGAACATCTCGTTCAGTTTGCACAAATCCAGGGCTTCACCGCCATCGCGCTCGGCCTGATCATCGGTTTCGGCGCACTCGGTGCCTGTATCGGTATCGGCATCATGGGCTCGAAGTTCCTGGAAGCCGCTGCCCGTCAGCCGGAGCTCGTGCCGCTGCTGCAGGGCCGCATGTTCCTGCTGGCTGGCCTGATCGACGCGGCGTTCCTGATCGGCGTGGCGCTGGCGATGTACTTCGCGGTAGCCAACCCGTTGCTCGGCAAGGTCCTGTCCGCTGCCGGCGCAGGCCAGTAAGCAGTAAGCAGCATCCTCCGGTGGCGCCGTTGCGGCGCCACCGCGTATCCGGCTCGGGTGTTGTGATACCCGCGTCTGTTCCATTCCGTATTTACAGGTAACGCAGCGATGAATTTCAACGCGACCTTGATTGGCGAAATGATTTCGTTCGCCATCCTGATCTGGTTCAGCGTCCACTTCATCTGGCCGCACATCAACAAGGCCATCGAAGAGCGGCAGATCAAGATCGCCGAAGGCCTGAACGCCGCCGAGCGCGCCCACGCCGAGCTGAAGAGCGCGGACGTGAAGGTGGCTGGCGAGATCAAGCAGGCCCGCTTGCAGGCTTCCGAGATCATCGACAAGGCCCAGCAGCAGGCCAATCAGATCATCGAGAAGGCCCGCGGCGAAGCGGTCAGCGAGATCAACCGGCTGAAGGCGGCGGCGCAGGACGACATCGCCTCGATGGCGCAGCGTGCCCGCGACCAGCTGCGCGAGCAGGTTGGCGCATTGGCCGTGCAGGGTGCCAGCAAGATCGTGCAGCGCGAGGTCGATGCGTCGACGCACAAGGCGCTGCTCGACCAACTCGCGGCCGAGATCTGATCCATGGCTCAGGCAATCACTCTCGCCCGTCCGTACGCTCGCGCCGCCTTCGAAGTGGCGCACGCGGCCGGTACGCTGGACGCATGGTCGCAGGCGTTGGCGTTCGCCGCCGCGGTGGCGAACGATCCGCGCGTGGCCGGTCTCGGCAACGATCCGCGGGTGCTGCCGGCGCAGCTGGTGGCCCTGCACCTGCCGGCCGGCATCGCTGCCGATGCGCCGTTCGGGCAGTTCCTCGCCGAGATGGCCGAGCAGCGGCGCCTGGCGTTGCTGCCGGAAGTGGCCGAGTTGTATGAGGCGTTCAAGCGCGAGTCCGAGTCGCAGCTGCTGGTCAAGGTGACCAGCGCGATGGCGCTGGACGCGGCCCAGGCCGAGCAGCTCAAGGCGTCGCTGAAGCGCCGCTTCAAGCGCGAGATCGAACTGGAAACCCGGGTCGATGCTGCGTTGCTGGCCGGCGTGGTGATCGATACCGGCAGCGAAGTGATTGATGGTTCCGCCCGTGGACGCCTGGCGAAGCTGGCCGGCGCGCTGGCGCACTGAAAGCAGATAAAAGTGTGGAGAGAAGTGAGAGACGAGTGGAACGCCAATGACCACACCGCCGCTCTCGCTCACTACTCACTCCTCTCAACTCGTTTCTAGATCTTTGGGATAACGACCATGTCCAGTACCACCCTGAATCCGTCCGAGATCAGCGAACTGATCAAGAGCCGCATCGAGCAGTTCAAGCTCGGCGCGGAAGCGCGCAACGAGGGCACGATCATCAGCGTGTCCGACGGCATCGTGCGCATCCACGGCCTGGCCGATGTGATGCAGGGCGAAATGATCGAGCTGCCGGGCAACGCGTTTGCGCTGGCGCTGAACCTCGAGCGCGACTCGGTCGGCGCGGTGGTGCTGGGCGAATACCAGCACCTGCGCGAAGGCGACACCGCCAAGACCACCGGTCGCATCCTCGAAGTGCCGATCGGCCCCGAGCTGCTCGGCCGCGTCGTCGACGCGCTGGGCAACCCGATCGACGGCAAGGGCCCGCTGAACGCCAAGCTCAACGCGCCGATCGAGAAGGTCGCGCCGGGCGTGATCTGGCGCAAGTCGGTCGACCAGCCGCTGCAGACCGGCTACAAGTCGGTCGACGCGATGATCCCGGTCGGCCGCGGCCAGCGCGAGCTGATCATCGGCGACCGCCAGACCGGCAAGACCGCGCTGGCGATCGACGCGATCATCGCGCAGAAGGATTCCGGCATTAAGTGCATCTACGTCGCGATCGGCCAGAAGCGTTCGTCGATCGCCAACGTGGTGCGCAAGCTCGACGAGAACGGCGCGCTGGCCAACACCATCATCGTGGTCGCCTCGGCGTCCGAGTCGGCCGCGCTGCAGTACGTCGCGCCGTACTCCGGTTGCGCGATGGGCGAATACTTCCGCGATCGCGGCCAGGACGCGCTGATCGTCTATGACGATCTGTCCAAGCAGGCCGTGGCCTACCGCCAGATCTCGCTGCTGCTGAAGCGCCCGCCGGGCCGCGAGGCGTATCCGGGCGACGTGTTCTATCTCCACTCGCGCCTGCTCGAGCGCGCCTCGCGCGTGTCCGAGGAGTACGTCGAGAAGTTCACCAACGGCGAAGTGAAGGGCAAGACCGGTTCGCTGACCGCGCTGCCGATCATCGAGACCCAGGGCGGCGACGTTTCGGCGTTCGTGCCGACCAACGTGATCTCGATCACCGACGGCCAGATCTTCCTGGAAACCGACCTGTTCAACGCCGGCATCCGTCCGGCCGTGAACGCCGGCATCTCGGTGTCCCGCGTCGGCGGCGCTGCGCAGACCAAGATCGTCAAGAAGCTGTCCGGCGGCGTGAAGCTGGCGCTGGCGCAGTACCGTGAGCTGGCTGCGTTCGCGCAGTTCGCCTCGGACCTGGACCCGGCCACCCGCGCCCAGCTGGACCGCGGCCAGCGCGTCACCGAGCTGATGAAGCAGAAGCAGTACGCGCCGCTGTCGATCGCCGAACTGGCGCTGTCGGTGTACGCCGCCGAGCAGGGCTACCTCGATGATCTGCCGGTGAACCAGGTGCTGCCGTTCGAGAAGGGCCTGCACGCGTTCATGCACCAGAACCATGCCGACCTGATGAAGACCATCGTCGCCACCGGCAACTGGGACAAGGACATCGAGGCCACCTTCAAGGCTTCGCTGGACGAGTACAAGAAGACCGGTAGCTGGTAAGAGAGCCGGGAATCGGGAGTAGGGAATAGGGAATCGGAAGAGCAACGGGCCGCGCCGCTACTGGCGATTCCCGATTCCCGATTCTCGATTCCCCGAGCAAGCATAGCGAGCGAGACAAATGGCCAGCGGACGCGAAATCAAAACCAAGATCAAGAGCACGCAGAACATGCGCAAGGTGACGCGTGCGCTCGAGATGGTCTCGGCCTCGAAGATCCGCAAGGCGCAGGATCTGATGAAGGCCTCGCGCCCGTATGCGCGCTCGATGCGCAAGGTGATCGCGCACGTGGCGCAGGCCAGCACCGACTTCAGCCATCCGTTCATGGTCCAGCGCGACAACGTGGCGCGGGTCGGCTACATCGTGGTGTCGACCGATCGCGGCTTGTGCGGCGGCCTCAACTCCAACCTGTTCCGCCGCTTGCTGCCGGCGATCGCCGAATGGCACAAGCAGGGCGTGCAGGTGGACGTGGTGGCGATCGGCCAGAAGGCCGTGGCGTTCTTCCGCCGCCTCAAGGGCGTCAACCTGGTCGGCAGCGTCAGCCACCTCGGCGAGAAGCCCAAGCTCGAACAGCTGGTCGGCGTGATCAAGGTGATGATGGATGCCTACCAGGCGAATGGCCTGGACCGCGTGTTCCTCGCCTACAACGACTTCGTCAACACCATGACGCAGAAGCCGACCATCGACGCGCTGCTGCCGCTGCCGCTGGTGGCCGCGGAGATGGAAGCGCACCAGGAAGCGGGCGAGTCGGCCTACGCCGGCGTGAAGCTGGAAGCGAGCCACGACTGGGATTACATCTACGAACCCGATGCGCAGACCGTGCTGGAGCACGTGCTGACCCGCTACATCGAATCGGTGGTGTACCAGGCGGCGCTGGAGAACCTGGCCAGCGAGCACGCCGCGCGCATGGTGGCGATGAAGAGCGCGTCGGACAACGCGAACAAGGTGATCGACGAGCTGACGCTGATCTACAACAAGGCGCGCCAGGCGGCGATCACCCAGGAAATCTCGGAAATCGTGGGCGGCGCCGCAGCGGTGTAACCGCTGCTGCTCCTCCAAAATTCATGGCGACGCGAAGCGGCGCCGCAACAAACCTCAAAAGTTACATCCGGAGCTATCAGCATGAGCCAGGGCAAAGTTGTTCAGATCATCGGCGCGGTCGTCGACGTGGAGTTTCCGCGCGACCAGGTGCCGCAGGTGTATGACGCACTGAAAATCGACGGCACCGCGATCACGCTGGAAGTCCAGCAGCAGCTCGGCGACGGCATCGTGCGCACGATCGCGCTCGGTTCCACCGAGGGCCTGAAGCGCGGCCTCGAGGCACGCAACACCGGCGAAGGCATCAAGGTGCCGGTCGGCAAGGCCACCCTCGGCCGCATCATGGACGTGCTCGGCAACGCGATCGACGAGGCCGGCCCGATCGGCGAGCAGGACCAATGGGTGATCCATCGCGAGGCGCCGAGCTACGCCGACCAGGCGGCCGCGACCGACCTGCTGGAAACCGGCATCAAGGTGATCGACCTGATCTGCCCGTTCGCCAAGGGCGGCAAGGTCGGCCTGTTCGGCGGCGCCGGCGTGGGCAAGACCGTCAACATGATGGAACTGATCAACAACATCGCCAAGGCGCACGAAGGCCTGTCCGTGTTCGCCGGCGTGGGCGAGCGTACCCGCGAGGGCAACGACTTCTACCACGAGATGAAAGACTCCAACGTGCTCGACAAGGTCGCGATGGTCTACGGCCAGATGAACGAGCCGCCGGGCAACCGCCTGCGCGTCGCGCTGACCGGCCTGACCATGGCCGAGTACTTCCGCGACGAGAAGGACGAGCACGGCAAGGGCCGCGACGTGCTGTTCTTCGTCGACAACATCTACCGCTACACGCTGGCCGGTACCGAAGTGTCCGCGCTGCTCGGCCGCATGCCGTCGGCGGTGGGTTACCAGCCGACGCTGGCCGAGGAAATGGGCGTGCTGCAGGAGCGCATCACCTCGACCAAGACCGGCTCGATCACCTCGATCCAGGCCGTCTACGTGCCCGCGGACGACCTGACCGACCCGTCGCCGGCCACCACCTTCGCCCATCTGGACGCGACCGTGGTGCTGAGCCGCAACATCGCGAGCCTGGGCATCTACCCGGCGGTGGATCCGCTCGATTCGACCAGCCGCCAGCTCGATCCGAACGTGATTGGGCAGGAGCACTACGACGTCGCCCGCAAGGTGCAGGGCACGCTGCAGCGCTACAAGGAGCTGAAGGACATCATCGCGATCCTGGGCATGGACGAGCTTAGCGAAGAGGACAAGCAGGCCGTGGCGCGTGCGCGCAAGTGCGAGCGCTTCTTCTCGCAGCCGTTCCACGTGGCCGAGGTGTTCACCGGCTCGCCGGGCAAGTACGTGTCGCTGAAGGAAACCATTCGCGGTTTCAAGATGATCGTCGACGGCGACGTCGACCATCTGCCGGAGCAGGCGTTCTACATGGTCGGCGGCATCGACGAGGCGATCAAGAAAGCGGAAGAGATGGGCGCCAAGAAGGCCGCCTGATCCTGCGGGCGGACCGCGCGTCCGCCCGTCGCCTTAAGCATTTGGAACCTGAGTCATGACCCAAACCATTCGCGTCGACATCGTCAGTGCCGAAGCCGAGATCTTCTCCGGCGACGCGACGATGGTCGTTGCCACCGGCGAAATCGGCGAGCTCGGCATCACGCCGCGCCACGCGCCGCTGATCACCCGTCTCAAGCCGGGCCACGTCGACGTGCTGCTGGCCAGTGGCGAGCGCCAGCAGTTCTGGGTTTCCGGCGGCATGCTGGAGGTGCAGCCGCAGGTGGTCACCGTGCTGGCCGACACCGCCGCCCGCGCCGCCGACCTGGACGAGGCTTCCGCGCAGCGCGCCAAGAAAGAGGCTGAAGACGCGCTGGCGAACCGCACCGACGCGATGGAGATCGCCGAAGCCCAGGCCAAGCTGGCCGAGGCGATCACCCAGCTGCAGGCGCTGGAGCGGCTGCGCAAGAACCTCAAGCACTGAGTTTGTGCGCTCGTCCGTGAGCGCAGAGCCAGGATCAAGAGGCGGCCGTCCGTGACCGCACTCATGGATGAAGCGGTCGCTTCGATGGACACTTCAGAAAAGGACGCCGGCCTTGTGCCGGCGTTTTTGCGTCGGCACGATGCAGCTTTGGGCAGATGGCGACGATGGCGATGACGCGGCTGAAGTGCGCATGGGGCGGGCTGTTGCTGACTCTCGTCGGCTGCGCCACCACGCCGCCCTTGCCGCCGCCATCGCCATCCGCCACGGGCGAGGCATCGTGGCGGGCCGTGGCACCGCCCGGCACGGCACGCTATCAACTGGCATTGGGCGAAGTGTCCAGTGGCGGTACGCCGTTCCAGCGCGTGACGCCGGTGTATCCGCCGAACCTGCTCGCCAGCTGCCCGCCGCCGCAGGAGGTGCCGGCGCTGCTGGTCGTCGACGGGAAAGGCATGGTCAGCGAAGTGCGCGTGGCGGGCGAGGGGCAGGCCGATGGCAGCCGGCGCGCCTTCATCGCCGCGGTGCGCACCGCCGCGGCGCAGTGGCAGTTCAATCCGCTGCAGGTCAACCGCTGGGCCGCTGACGCCGACGGCAACAGCCATGTGGTGGACAGCGAGACGAAGCCGTTCAGCCTGGCCTATGTGTTCCGCTTCGCGTGCCATGCGGGCCAGTCGACGGTATCGGCCGCGGCGGCAACGCCCTGAGCCCATTTCCGCCATTGTCCGGCCAGGACGGACTGGTATGCTTTTTTGATCGACACGCGACAAGGTCCTGCAGCCATGAACCAAACGCCTCTCCATGTCGTCATCCTCGCCGCCGGCGCCGGCACGCGAATGAAATCGAACCGGCCGAAGGTGTTGATGCCGCTGGCCGGCCGGCCCTTGCTGGCGCACGTGATCGCTGCGGCGCGTGCGCTGCAGCCGGCGGCGATCCACGTCGTCTATGGCCATGGCGGCGAACAGGTGCCAGCCGCGTTTGCCGGCCAGCCCGACCTGCACTGGGCGCTGCAGGCAGAGCGGCTGGGCACCGGCCATGCGGTGGAGCAGGCGCTGGCCGGCGTGCCCGCCGGCAAGGTGCGTGTCCTCGTGCTGTACGGCGACGTACCGCTGACCCGGGTCGAGACACTGCAGCAGCTGGTGGCGGCCGAAGGCGGCTTCAGCCTGCTCACCACCCGGTTCGCCGACCCGCACGGCTACGGCCGCGTGTTGTGCGACGGCAACGGCCGCGTGCGTGCGGTGGTCGAAGAGAAGGATGCCGATGCCGACCAGCGCGCGGTGAACCTGGTCAACACCGGCATCCTGGTCGCCGAGGCGCAGGCCCTGCGCGGCTGGATCGGCCGGCTCGACCGCAACAACGCGCAGGGCGAGTACTACCTCACCGACATCTTCCACATGGCCTCCGCGGAAAACCGGGCGGCGCTCAGCGTCGAATGCATCGACCCGATCGAGGCCGCCGGTGCCAACAATCCGCAGCAGCTGGCCGAGCTGGAAGCGGCGTATCGCCAGCGCGCCGCGCGCGCGCTGATGTCCGACGGCGTGCGTCTGGCCGACCCCTTGCGCATCGACGTGCGCGGCTCGGTCGAGGCCGGTCACGATGTCGAGCTGGACATCGACGTGATCCTGGAAGGCCGCGTGATGCTCGGCGACGACGTGCGCATCGGCGCGTTCACCCGGCTGAAGGACGTGCAGCTGGCTGCCGGGACGGTAGTGCAGTCGCACTGCGACCTGGACGGCGTGGTGACCCACGGTCCCTGCACGATCGGCCCGTTCGCGCGGCTGCGCCCCGGCACCGAACTCGACGCCGGCGTGCACGTGGGCAACTTCGTCGAGACCAAGAAGACACGTCTTGGCGAAGGCAGCAAGGCGAACCACCTCACTTATCTCGGCGACACCGTGGTGGGCCGCGGCGTCAACATCGGCGCCGGCACGATCACCTGCAACTACGATGGCGTGAACAAGTTCGTCACGCGCATCG
>Ga0207690_10000504_pt1 | contig 25303 bp, 23 predicted proteins | sample KBSC23metaG_FD_184315 | JGI IMG/M metagenome (GOLD analysis project Ga0207690, IMG submission 184315) | Corn rhizosphere microbial communities from Kellogg Biological Station, Michigan, USA - KBS C2-3 metaG (SPAdes) (version 2) | ecosystem: Host-associated > Plants > Roots > Rhizosphere > Soil ...
GCTGTACAGAACAGCCAACAAGGATAATATTAACCTTAAAGTTAGCGGCGGCGCCAAAGGCTTAAACTACTACGCCAGCTTAAACTATGTGAACGACCGTTCCATCATTATTAACAGTTACGCGCAGGGTTTTACTACGTTGTTTAACGTGGATTACCAGGCTACAGATAAATTTAAATTAGGGAACCACATTTCTATCGGCTATTTAAGCGGTAACGCGGTTGATGTTGGCAATACAGCCAGTACGGTTTTCCAGCGTAACCCATGGGTGTCTTTATACCGCCCTGATGGTTCACTGGCAGGATATGTGGAATCGAAAAGAAACCCGGTGGCGTATGCATTGTTGGGCGAAAACGTACCGACGACATACTCTGTTCAGGATAATATCAGCGCTAAGTATAACTTTTTTAAGAGCCTGAGCTTTACGGTATCGGGCAATGCAAGGTTGGATAATTTTAACCGCCAAACCTTTATACCGCTGTCTATCACCTCGGGAGCGCTTGGGCCAAATACCGGCTCATCTTTTGTGGATAGCAAGTTATATTACGAGATACAGGCCTTTTTCAATTATAACAAAACCTTTGCTAAAGACCATAATGTATCGGCAGTGCTGGGCTACAGCCGCGACCGCCATAACGACGATGGTTATAACCTGGGCCTGCAAAATTACCTGAGCGAAACCGTTCGTGTATCAAGCGGAGCCGATCTGGTACCAACCGGTACAAACAGCACCAAAACCTATAACGCTACCGAATCTATGTTTTTCCGTGCCCAATACGGTTACAAGGATAAATACCTGGTTAATGGTACGGTAAGGCGCGATGGTTCATCACGATTTGGCGAGAACAACAAATTCGGGAATTTTAACGCCGGTGGTTTCGCATGGCGCTTCTCGTCGGAGAATTTCATGAAATGGTCAAAAAACTTCCTTGATGATGCCAAGCTGCGCTACAGTATCGGCGTTTTAGGGAATGATAAGCTGAATGATTTTGCTTATGCCACTTTACTCAACTTCGGTTCGGGCACGGTAACTACCAACAGCGGTATATACAACGGTAATAACGCCGCCTATGTGAGCCCTAACCTGGGTAATAATAATATCCACTGGGAGCAAACCATGATACAGAATTTTGGCTTGGACGTGTCACTCTTCAACGGTAAACTGATACTGACACCGGAGTACTATATCAAAAAAACCGATGGTTTATTATCATCACAAATACTGCCCGAAGAAACCGGCCTGAAAAGCGGCGCCATAAATTTAGGTAATATTGTTAGCCATGGTTTTGAGGTTACCGCTAATATTACCCCGATATCAAAGAAAGGCTTTTCGTGGAACTTATCAGGCAACGTTACCTTCCAGGATGCCGCGAAGATCACCTCGCTTAACTCGACGGCTACCGCTATACAAGGCTCGTTCCTTATTGCTGAGGGAGGCCATATCGCCGATTTCTATTTACTGAAAAACCTGGGAGTTTACCCTTACGATGTATCGAACGCGTATGATGCTGACGGTAACCGGTTAACCCCGGTTGGTGTTAATGCCACCGGTACTACCGCCACAGGTTATCTTGAACCCGATGGCTCCACCTATACAGGTACCATCCGCCAGATGAAAAGAAGCGGCAAGGTATTGAACGGCGGCAGCACCATCTGGCAGGACATCAATAACGATGGTGTAATTGATGAAACCGACCGCCAGGTTTTAGGTAACGGTATACCTAAAATACTATATGGCATCAACAACTTTATTACTTACAAAAACTTTACCCTTAACTTTCTTATCAACGCGGCTTTTGGCAACAAAATATATAACTCTATTGCCAATGGTTTAAATACCGAATCGTCAAACTATACGCCGCCAACTGTAGCCGCTATTTACGGCGCATGGCAGCACCCCGGCGATATCGCGGTATATCCAAACATGAGCGGATCGGTTAAAGATACCTACGGCTCTATCGCCAATGGCGAAAACAGCCTGTATCTTGAAGATGGTTCATTTGTAAGGTTATCGAGCGTTAAGTTATCTTATAACCTTCCAAAAGCAATAGCATCTAAAATAAAAACCAGGGTATTTAATGTGTATGTATACGGCAATAACCTGCTTACATGGACCAATTACAGCTGGTACGATCCGGAGTTTACCACTTCCAACTTTTTACAACAAGGATTTGATAACGGAAAATATCCGCGCCGCAGGGAAGTTGGCTTAGGCTTAAGTATTGGATTTTAATTAGAACTACAACATGAAAAAAGTATTAAATATCGCGGCCCTGCTTATCATAGCTATAGGCATTGGCAGCTGTAAAAAAAATATAGACCTAACGCCGTCAAACGGGGTAACTATTGAAGGTTACTTTAAAAACCAGAAGGATATTACCGCCAGTTTAGCCGGTATATACTCGGCTTTCCAGGAAGAAATGACAGGTGCCGGCACCACTGCCGACGAAGGTCTGGGCGGCAGGTACCACTACTGGGGAGATGTGCGTGCCGATGTATTCGCACCATCGTCATTCACCAATTATAGTGTTATCGAGATGTCGAACAACACCCTGGAGTTTAGCAATGGCGCTACCGATTGGGGCGGCTTATTTAAAGTGGTTAGTCGTGCTAACCTGGGTATCGCGTATTATCCGCAGGTACCGGCATACGACCCTAACGTTACGCCAACCATATTGAACAACTCGCTCGCCCAGGCCTATGCCATGCGTGCCGAAGCTTACTTTTACATTGTAAGGGTATGGGGCGACGCACCGCTATGGAGAGAGCCTTACCTGGATATTTCAGTTTCGGGCAGCAGGCCAAAAACCAAGGCCCTTACCCTGGTTGATTCGCTTATTATTCCCGATCTTACCAAAGCCTACAACCTTATCCAGAAAAACCAAACCCCGGTGGTGTGGAACATTAACGAAGGCGCGATATGCTCCATATTAGCCGATGTTTACATGTGGAGAGCCGCGATGACCGGTGGCGGCGGTACAGCTGATTATGCTAATGCCCTTACCTGGTATGGCAATTTACTGAAAGCCAAATCGCCTGCCGGCACTTATTATGGCGGTAACTCAACCGGTTCGGCGCCAACCATCGCGCAGTTGGAAACAGGCCCTAACTGGAAAAATAACTTCCTTACCCCGGCCAACTCGCTCGAAACCATATGGAGCATTTTTTGGGATTATAACGCCAATGGCTGCGCCTGTATCCCGGTGTTTGTTCAAACCAGTAATAACCCTGTTCAGTTGGACCCTGCTTTCCAAACCAAGTTTACCAAAAACTATAAAACCGATATCAGGGTATCAAAAAGCATTGATACGTTAAATACGCTTAACCATATCAACATGCTGTATAAGTATTATAATTTAACGCCAACTGCAGCCGGTTTAACGCCAAACAATGCCAATACGCTTAACTACAATGTGTATTTGCCGATGTACCGCCTGGCGGATGTTTACCTGTCTATGGCCGAAGCTTATGCGCAAACCAACGACCTGACCAACGCGCTTAAGTTCTTAAATTTTGTTTACCTGAGGGCACGCAATACGGCTACTACACCTACCACCGTTGGCCTCGCGGCAAGTGTTTATCCAACCAAAGATACCATGATAGACGGCATATTGCAGGAAGAGCAATATGAGCTGCTGGGCGAAGGCAAACGCTGGTTCGACCTGGTACGCATGGGCCGTGTTCACCAGGTGATGGACCCGATACTCAATCAGCGCAATGCTACATCAACCATTGTTAACGGGGTAACAGTAATAACGCTGGATACCAAAGGCTTTGTTGACGCGCCAAACAGGTACTTATGGCCAATTAGCCAGAGCGCGCTTAACGCGAATAAATTATTAGTACAAAACCCGGGTTATTAATCATTAAGTAAATGAAAAAGATAAAATTTATTTCGATAACTATCATCATAGCGTGTATAGGCTTTTCGGTTACGTTTACCGGATGCATGAAACTGCAAAAGGATTATGACAGGGTAACCAACGTTGATACGCTCGACGCGCACGTATACAACACAGCCTGGGGATATTTAAAATCGCGGGCATATGCAAATAAAACCGCGAGCGATACCATATTCAGAAGAATGTACGATGGCATCATTTATTCGGGCATTGATACGCTGGAGTATACCAAACCCAGCCGTACGTTTATATTTTTAACCAATGGTGCCATTACATCAAGTACCGGTTTGTGGGGTAAAGTGTTAAATGGCACCACTGCCGGTAAAAATTGGGCAAGCTATTCAAAAACAGATGTGAAAAATTACCTCTCGTACCTTATTATGCTTGGCCAATACTCGCATTACAATTTAAAACTGACAGATGTATTGTCGGCAACGCTGGCGCCGGCAGGTGTGTATACTACCAATCCAACAACGTTTAAATTTAACACCGGTACTTTTGTTGCCAATCCAAACTCGTTGCTGGCCATCCATGTGTCTAACGCCAATACGGTTACATCGCAACTTGATTATCCGCTGGTGTTAAACGGGTCGGTTAATATCAATACGAGCGATCTGCTGGCAACAAACGGGGTGATACAGGTTATTAATTCCAGCAGCAGCGTAGTTACGCCGTTTTTACCTCAATAATTACCATTTGTGTTATTACGGCTTAGTAAATAGCCGTAATAACACAATTTATAAACCACCCATTTCCCTAATATGCATCCGCTGATGAATAAGTGTTGTGCAAGCAATGCTTACGCGGATACCAATTAAAAACAGGATATTTAATACAATAAAGTACCGCCAATAATTTTATGCCATTTAAAAAACTCATCATCCTGTTATGCCTTATTAATGGCAGCTATGTTACCATGGCGCAGCAGCGGCCCAACCATGCCGATGTCGAAAAAAAAATTGACGCGCTTTTAGCTAAAATGACCATCGATGAAAAGATAGGTCAGCTTAACCAATATACCGGCGACAGGCTGGCTACCGGCCCGGTTACCTCGAGCAGCTCCAAATACCAGGATATTAAAGCCGGAAAGGTGGGCTCTATGCTCAACGTGCGCGGTGCGGCCGATACCCGCATGGTGCAACAAATCGCCCTGCAATCGCGGTTAAAAATTCCGTTGTTGTTTGGTTTGGATGTGATACACGGTTACCGTACCACCTTCCCCATACCCCTGGCCGAAGCGGCAAGCTGGGATATGGACGCCATTGCACTTTCTGCCCGTACGGCAGCTACCGAAGCCGCCGCCAGCGGCCTGCACTGGACCTTTGCGCCCATGGTTGATATTTGCCGCGACCCGCGCTGGGGACGGATAATGGAAGGCGCCGGCGAAGACCCGTATTTAGGCTCGCTGATAGCCCGTGCCAGGGTAAAAGGCTTCCAGGGGAATGGACTGGGTAATACCGACGCTATTATGGCTTGTGTAAAGCATTTTGCAGCGTATGGCGCCGCCATAGCCGGTCGCGATTATAACAGCGTGGATATGAGCGAGCACATGTTATGGGAAACCTACCTGCCGCCGTTTAAAGCCGCGCTTGATGCCGGTGCCGCCACTTTCATGAACTCGTTTAACGAGCTGAACGGCATCCCGGCAACGGGTAACAGCTACCTGCAGCGCGATATTTTAAAAGGCAAATGGGGTTTTACCGGTTTTGTGGTGAGCGATTGGGGATCGGTACGTGAAATGGTGACGCATGGCTATGCCAGGGATAATTATGAAGCATCAAAGTTTGCCATTACTGCCGGCTCGGATATGGATATGGAAGGCCGCGCGTATATTAACAATTTAAAAAAGCTGGTTGAAGATAAGCAAGTATCCATCAGTTTAATTGATGATGCCGTGCGGCGCGTATTGCGCAAAAAGTTTGAATTAGGCTTGTTTGACGATCCTTTCAAATTCAGCGATCCGGATAGGGAAAAACGGGTATTGGCCGATCCGCAAAATAAAATCGCAGCGCGCACCGTAGCCGAAAAAAGCATTGTATTACTAAAAAATCAAGACAATTTGTTGCCGCTGGCAAAAAGCACAAAGTCAATAGCGGTTATAGGCCCTTTGGCCCGGTCGGGCGACGATATGAAAGGCGGATGGTGCGTACCCTGGGATAACGACCACCTGGTTTCGTTGTATGAGGGTTTACAAAATAAGCTGGGTGCATCGGTTAAATTAACTTACGCGCAGGGCTGCAGTAGTGTTACCGATACCTCGAAAGCCGGTTTTGCCGAAGCGGTGAGAACAGCGCAAAACGCCGACGTGATTATTGTAGCCATAGGCGAATCGGCTGCCATGACGGGCGAAGCCAAGAGCAGGGCAAGCCTTCGCATCCCCGGCGTGCAGGAAGAGTTAGTAAAAGCATTAAAGGCTACCGGCAAGCCGATGGTTGTTTTGGTAATGGCGGGGCGCCCGCTGATATTTGATCAGACTGCCGAAAATGCCAATGCCATTCTATACACCTGGTGGCTGGGTACCGAGGCGGGCAACGCCATGGCTGATGTGCTTTTTGGTGATTATAACCCTTCGGCCAAATTGCCCGTTACCTTTCCGAGGGCAGAGGGGCAGATCCCCATCTATTACAGCGCTAAAAATACGGGCCGGCCGGTAAAAGACCTGAATGACATTGTTTATAAATCGGCTTATATTGATATGCCGAACAGCCCGGCATATGCCTTTGGTTATGGGTTAAGCTATACCAGTTTTTCAATAAGCAACCTCAAACTCAATCAAACTAAAATTACCAGCGATGGCAAGCTACAGGTGAGCTGTACGCTGAAAAATACAGGCAATCGTGCGGGAGCCGAGGTGGTGCAGCTTTACCTGCATGATATGGTAGCCAGCGTAACGCGCCCGGTAAAAGAACTGAAAGATTTCCAAAAGGTGTTTTTACAACCCGGCGAAAGCAGGGAACTCAGCTTTGTGATCGATAAGGACAAGCTATCATTTTATAATTCGAAACTGGATTGGGTAACTGAGCCGGGCGAGTTTAAACTGATGATAGGCAATTCGTCGGACCATATTATGCTCGAAAGCGGTTTTGAGCTGGTTGATAAATAATATGATCTTCCCCTATGTTATAATGTATAATAAAAAATGAAAAAGGTACATCTTCTCATCGCCATCCTTACGGTAACTTATATCAGCGCGCAGGCGCAGTTTGCAAGCTTAAACAGTGCTGAACTTGGCCGGTTAAAAAGCCTGCTGAGTACGGATGCATCGGCGAAAGCCACGTTTGAAACATTCAGATCGGCAGCGGCAAGGGCCGTGACGGAGCAGCCTAACCCGATAGAAAGAATAACATCCGAAGGTTTGCTTGCCGGTAATCCCGACAAGGTAAAAAGCCTGAAAGCTGTTGAAGACGCGGATAAGCTATACGCCCTTGCCCTGGTATATAAAGTTGATGGTAACAAAGCTTACCTTGCAAAAGCTGCCGGGTACCTTTCGGCATGGGCCAATATAAACAAAAGTACCGGCGACCCGATTGATGAAACAAAACTGGAAGCATTGTATTCGGCTTATGATATGATACGCGACAAGGTGCCTGCGGATGTGCGCAAGGCCGTTGATAATTGGTTAAACAGTATTGCCGATGGCGAAATAAACAGCAAGTACGCCCAGCCAGGCAAGGGTACGGCTATCAACAACTGGAACTCGCATCGTATAAAGATCATCGCCATGATAAGCTATGCTTTGCATAATAAAAGTAATTACAGCCTTATACAGCACGAACTGGAAAAACAGATCGCCATCAATTTATTCCCGGATGGTTCGGGGCGCGATTTTGAAGACCGCGATGCCCTGCATTACCACATTTATACTTTAGAGCCCTTGCTTAGCGCGATAACTACCATTTACCGTGCAACAGGCAAAGATTATTTTAATTACGAGTCGCCCACAGGCTCATCCATTAGAAAGTCGGTCGATTTTTTGGTTCCCTTTGTTAACGGCGAAAAAACACACGGCGAGTTTTTAAACAGCAAATCATCGTTCGACAGGGCGCGTGCAAAAAACGGCGAAGCGGGCTACATTGCAGGCGCAAAATTTAAGCAGGAAACAGGTGTTTACTGTTTGGAACAGGCTGCGTATTTTAGCAACAAATACCTGGCCGCCGTACAGGCAGTAACCGGGGATAAATATAACAGCGACTGGCAAGTGATACTAAATAAAATAAGGCAGCCATTCGCGGCAAAATAACATTTATAATGACTAAGGAATTGAAGATCAACATATCGGTAATGGCCCTTGCGCTGTTAACCACACTATCCGCTACAGCGCAAAAAGCCAACGTGGCCAAAGAGTTTAAAAACGCGGCGGAGCAAACCACCTACATGCTGAACGAGATTGCCGATGTGGTGGATACAAGCAAAACGCTGGTATCGCCGCGGACATTTGAGAATGGCAAAATCAAACTGGTAAAATCGGGCGACTGGACGAGCGGCTTTTTCCCGGGTGTTTTATGGTATTTGTATGAGTACACCAAAGATGAAAAATGGCTCACCCAGGCAAAAAAATATACCGCCAAAATTGAGAAAGAGCAGTACAATAAAGGCACCCATGATTTGGGCTTTATGATCTATTGCAGCGCCGGCAATGCTTACCGTTTAACAAAAGACGAAGAATATAAAAAGGTAATTATCCAGGCGGCAAAATCGTTGAGCACGCGGTTTAACGCTAAAACAGGCGTTATTAAATCGTGGGATCATAATAAGGATAAGTGGAAGTACCCGGTAATTATTGATAATATGATGAACCTGGAACTGCTTTTTGAAGCGACCAAACTAACCGGCGATTCATCGTATTACAAGATAGCCGTATCGCATGCCGATCATACCATGAAAAACCATTTCCGCGCGGATAACAGCTCGTACCATTTGGTTGATTACGACCCGGAAACCGGCGCGGTAATTAAAAAGCAAACCGTGCAGGGCTATGCGGATGAGTCGGCATGGGCAAGGGGGCAGGCCTGGGGATTATATGGCTATACCGTTTGCTACCGCGAAACGCACGATAAGAAATACCTCGCGCAGGCACAAAAGATCGAAAAATTCATTTTCAGCAACCCCACCCTGCCTAAAGACCTGGTGCCTTATTGGGATTACAATGACCCAACTATACCGAATACCTCGCGCGATGCATCGGCGGCGGCGATAATGTCGTCGGCGCTTTTTGAACTGGCTGGTTATAGCAAAAACAATGACTACAAAGCAAAGGCCAATACCATATTGTATAGCTTAAGTAAAGATTTTAAGGCCCCAATAAACACCAATGGCGATTTTATATTGCTGCACAGCACCGGCCACCGCCCCGGAAAAAGCGAGATAGATGTGCCTTTAAATTATGCGGATTATTATTATTTGGAGGCATTGTTGAGGAGTAAAAAAGGGAAGTAAAAAGCAAGCGAAGAAGTTGTGTTTACTTCTTTTCGTTCGTCGGTCTTTTACTTATCTCCTGTGTCATCTTAGCCGTTAATAAGCCCAGCACGGCTAAAGCGGCTATAATGGCCAACCATATTACCCATGTGGGTATACCCGTTGCGGCCTTAACTTGTTTAGCCTGGTACAATGGGTTAGCAGTTATCGCTCCATGCTGAATTTCCGGCAGCTGTTTGTGAAGGCTATCGGTAAAAAACTTCAGATCATAGTTGGGTGTAACGGCATTATCATCGCCGAGAAGAATTTGATATTGCCTGCCTTTTTCAAGATAGCTGATGATGGATTGCTCGGTTTGATAAACATCAATTCTCTTTATTTTTAATGGCGGGTTATCCTCATTCAGAATTTCTACTTCAAGTTTGCCGGTTTTGTTCTCACAATAAATTACCGCCGGTTCGGCTGAACTGATCATGGCATAGGTAAACAAAACCTTATCGTCATGATCATACTGGTAAACCCGCAAATTCCGTTTATATAGTTTTGGCCCATCAATATTTAAGTTGATCTTATTAATAACAAACGGTTCATTGAACTGAATGGTTAGCCGCGTTATTTTGGCGCTATCTTTTTGTGAAAAGCTATTTACAGGAACCCGGTTGTACTTGGCAGGCGTTATTTGGGATCTGTTTATGCCCGCTTCCACTATGTCAATAGGTTCTTTGTGGTTATGGTTATTCTGAATTTTAAAATAATGATAAGCGCTGGGCGGAAAACGAAGCGTTGGGTTATCTGCTTCCGATCCATTTAAAAGTATATCTTCTTTAATAGCATACCAATGTTTCAGGTCATTGCTGCCCGACAAATTAACAACGCGCAATACATCCGTACGCTTTATTTTAAGCAACAGCTGATCAATGGTATAATGCCCTATGTTTTCTACTATAAAAATGGTAGCCGTATCAGTCTCTTTTGATGCCGATGATTTCGGGAAAACGATAAATTCTTTTTCGCCTTTAACGGGTAACTGGTTAGCAAACAGGTAGGGAACAAATTTGCCATCGGCGTCGGTCACCCTGATGTCGCTGCCTTTGCTTTTGGCAATCAATGATGGCTGCAAGTTTATTTTATAAAACCCATCATTATCCACCTTTGGTAAAACGGCCTGGTATTTAAAGGTTTGCTGCGCAAACAGGTTGCCTGAACACACCATCACCAACAACAGGGTAAATAAACTTTTAATCGTGCTTTGGCGCTTCATCATCAACAATAATTTTTTTGACTTTTTGGTACATAAACGATACGATGAGCAACAGCACACCCAGGCAAAAGAATGCCGCTATTTTGCCTGCCGGGGGGATATGCTGAATATCGAACACGAACAGCTTTATCAAGGTAATGGAGAACAGTGTGAGCGACATGATACGCAGGGTACGCGCTTTGTTACGCATGCCCAGCCACATTAACGCGAATGATAACGCTCCCCACAAAATAGGCAGTCCAACTTTAATATAAACTGTAGTAAGTTCATCAAGCGTAGTTGCTTTGGAATAGAATAACAGGTTAACGGCAAGGTTCAGTTCCAAGCTTAAAAACAAAACTATAGCACCGGCTATTACCCAGGCGGCCGTACTTTGAAAACCTTTGGGAAAGGTATTTTTTGCCGTTTGTATCAATTGATAAAATATCAGGCCAATAAATACGGCTCCTATCCAATGGGCAATGAAATGGCTGGTTGAAACGGTATGCTTTGTTAACATGCCGTATTGCAGATCGAAAATACTTTGGCTGTTTAACAGGTAAACAATAATACATAACGCCAGCACAACGGTAGTAGTTGCCCAGTCGTATTTGGCAGAGACATACTGTTTAACAAATATATATAGTATAAATATAAACGCCGGCATATACAGCATGAGGTATAAAATATTTAGACCGGTATCGGGGTAACGGTTTAAAAACTGGTTGTTCACCTCAAGTAAGCCACCAATAAATAACAGGACTACAGCGGCATAACTGTATACTTCGGGATTGATCTGTACATGGTATATTTCATACTTTTCTTCTTTACGTGTAAGCCGGTATAACAGGTACGAGCTTATAGCAGCCACTAAGGAGGTGATAAACCCTTTATTAGCCACTATGGTTATTACCGTTACACTATCGTAAACATTCATCAGATCCATCCATAAACTGATCAGCATGGCGCCCCAGATGATAAGCGAAGTAAGTTGCATGAGCTTGATGCCCGAACGTTGATACAGCCAGTATAGCAACACTGTTTCGGCGGCCCAGAACAGGGTGATATTATGCCCGTGCAGTTGTATTGGGGCAGTGAGCGATAAAAAGGTTAAAGTAATACCGATAAGCAGGTAAAGTATATTGGTATCTACCTTCCGGTTTCTGAACAGGATGAAAGATAGCGCCAGGTTAATTCCGCCAAGACTCGCGGCAAAAAGGCCGCGCAGTTGCTCCTGATGCATAGCGGTTAACAGGTATAACCCCGCAGCAAAATATAAGGCTGTATTGGTAAGCAGGATGGTAAAATCGGCAGCCATGAATTTCTTGTTCTCGCGAATGTTATTGGCTACGGTAATAAAAAAGTAAAGCAGGTATAAAATTGTACTATACAACAATCCGGTGACATATGTTTTGCCCGATAGGGTATATATGGTTGCACTAACCACCAGCACCGTTAAGGCAAATGCCGAAATGTTGAGTATGCGCCACAATTTATTGTAGGCTATAACTAATAAACCCGTATTTAAAATAATGAGGTAAATAAACAACGCATGATAATTTGCGGTATCACCGCTTACCATAAACGGACTGCCTAAGCCGCCTATAAGCGCTATTACCGCAAGTTCCTGCTTGTTGTACAATAAAGAAAGCAGTACCGCGAAACAGGTAATAACGATGAGGATAATAAATGATGTTGCTTGATTAAACAGGTGAAACTGGTGGTAAGCCAGGGTAATGGTAAAATACAATACGGCAAGGCCGCCGCCAACCAAAACCGAACTAAATGCTTTGTAGGAATTACGCAAACGATGCGCTATCCCTATAAGGATGCCACCGCAAAGCACACCTATGCCTACCCGGCCCACAGGCCCTATCCAATTATTATCAATAGCGTATTTAACAAAAAAGCCAATAGCCAAAACCAAAATGGCGATACCGATCTTGTTGATCAGGTTTTCGCCGATAAATTTCTCAAGGTCGGGATAGCGGTCAAAAAAAGATTGTTTTGGCTCCGCGGGTTTATACTGCGGAAACTTTGTTTTTACCGGCTTCCTGATGGTTGAAAAATCATCAATTACAACATCATATTTCTCAACTATCTCAGCAGACCACGGCTGCACCTTCTCCGGGACTACCGGTTCGGGTTTCTTTTCTTCAACCGGTGCAGGTTTAGGTGAAGCTTCGGCTACAGGCGTTTGCTGCGCGGGGGTGGGTTTATCTTTCTCTAAATTCTGTTGCAACAGGTTTTTTAGCTCGAGTATCCTAAACTCAAGGTCGGTTATTTTTTTGTTATAGTTATTTCCATTGTTGACCAGCAGATAAATGATCACAAAGAAGAGTAATACGCTTATTACTTCCATTATTAAGGGTTAGGTTTATAAATATAGATGTATTTATTAAAATACAAACAACTTAATATACTAACACTTATATTACTTCTTCCCCGTACCTAACCACAACAACCCGTCGATAATAAACTTGCTCTCCCACTCACTATCAAAGGTGTGCGACAGGGTACGGTTGGTTTTATCGTATTTGTGCTCGTAGTCCATATCGTTGTGGCCCATGTTGATGTATATCATTTTGTAGTTTTTGTTCGTCCAGGCTACGGGGTAATAGCCACTGTGCCATATTTCGGAAGGCTTTGGGCCGGTGCCTAAGGGGAAACTGGTGGAGTCGATAGCCAGCAGGATGCGGATATCCGGATTTTTGCGCAGGTCGTTTTCCCAGCGGTACCATTCGTTTGGTGAGGCGGTGAAGGTTTTGGGTAGGTGCTTTGTGGCAGGATGTCTGGCATCTTCAACCCGGAGCAGGGCCGATGTTGGCCGCCAGGTATTGCTGCCGTACTGGCCCGAGCCAAGGAAAGTCTGGTGGTACCAATCCCAGTTTTGCGGAAAAGCGGATGGCGTAAGCGCGAAGGCCGAAAAATGGAAGCCCATCCAGGCGCCGCCATGTTTCATGTATTGTTCAAAGGCTTCGCGCTGTTCGGGCGCTTCGGGCCGGGTATCTAAAAAGAGCACCACCTGGTAATGCGACAGGAAAGCGGCGTTGAGATTTGCCCAGTTTTGGGTGGAATCATAACTAAAATTATACTTCTTCGCCATAAGCGGGAACCAGGCATTGGCTTCGTGCACAAAGCTGATATGGGCAAGGTCGCTTTTGGCGGTGTAAAAGGCTATTACTTTAAATTTTGGTTTGTTGTTTTGCGCCTGCGCGGATAAGATGCAGGCAAAAATAAGAGCGCAGCATAGCGCCGTAAGGTGTTTTAAGCGGTACATGGGTTGATAGGTTATATGCTTGTAATTTACGGAAAACGGATGGGATTATCCCACAAGTATTTATTATTTTCACAGCAATGGAAACACAGAACGCCGCGTACTGGATAGATCATTTACAATTGCAGCCACACCCTGAAGGTGGTTATTACAAAGAGGTTTTCCGCTCTGCGATGGATGTGGTGCGTGTGGGATCGGACGACATAAAGCAGGCCTGCACTTCTATTTATTATTTGCTGGAGGGGAAGGATTATTCGGGTTTTCATCGTATCCGGTCGGACGAGGTATGGTATTTCCATAAAGGCGCGCCGCTGCATATCCATGCTATCGACGCGGATGGTGCGCATACGGTTTATGAGCTTTCGGATACCCTTACGGGGAGTTTATCGGTGGTAATAAAAGCGGGTATATGGTTCGCGGCGGAACTGCCTTCGGCAGATGGCTTTGTGCTGGTGAGCTGCGCTGTGGCCCCGGCTTTCGATTTTAATGAGTTTGAGATGGCGCGGCGGGAGGATTTGCTGGAGGAATATCCAAAGCATGAGGAGGTGATTGAGAGGCTTTGCAGGGAATAAACAGAAGTATTAGAAAGGGCGGACAAACGAATAAGAAATTCTTTGAACGAGGGTTTGAGGTGAAATAGATGATCAATAAAAGCTATGAGTCATTTATGATATTATGGTGCATTGTTCCTGATATTGCTTAAATTTGATTTACATAAGCAATAATAAGATGAATGAAAAAAGATTTAGAGATGAGGAGATTAACGGATTCTTAAAGGAATTAATTTATGGACATAGACTTGACGATCCCGCGCTTGGAATAGCTAAATTTGTCATTGACAACGGATATGATTCGTTGTCCTCTAAACAAAGATTTGTGTTTGAAAAGGCTATGGATGATTATTGCTATGATGAATGCATGAGATGTGGTAATGACATTCCTTGGAGTGAAATGTCATCAGCAGAAGACAATGGTGGGATATGTAGTTGGTGTGAGAAATTAAGTGCGAGTAATTAACTAACTAATAGGAATGCAAAAATATAACGTGAATCAAAAAGTGATATTGTTGGATGCGGTTTCTAATAAACCTGTGGCATCTTCAGAAATTATAAGTTATAATGAATCACAAAAGACCTACAGGATAAGATATCAAATCTCTGGTGACGAGACATTTTGGATTGATGATGTTGGCGAAGAGCGACTAATAACAAATGCTGATATCGTTAAAAGCGTAAGCTAATATTGCGGCAATCAATCAATTTCATCATATCGAAAATTATCGATACATTTGCGGCGATATACAACGAAGATGGATTTTAAAAAGGTAGAGAAAATATCGAAAGCGCTGGGCGACCCGTACCGCCTGAAGATAATGGAAATGGTAAAGCAGCAAAATTGTATGCAATGCGCCTGCATTGTGGATAATATTGAGCTGGCGCAATCTACCATATCACATCATATTAACCTGCTGGTAGATGCCGACCTGCTGATTGCCGAAAAGGATGGCCGTAATTACAGGTACCAGGTAAACCACCCGGTTTTTGCCGATTACATTAAGTTTTTATCCGCTTTTGAGGGAAAGTAAACGGATTGTCATATAAATCGAAATATTTCGATTTATAAATTATTGCCCTTACTATTGCATCAGCAAAACAAACAAACATCATGAACAAAAGAATAGCACAATGGAAAAACAGCGATCAAATTAATCGATTAATTTCGATATATAGATCTGTTTATCCCTTGCTGGCACAGTACCTGCTTCGCTAAAAAAATTTGAAACAATAAATCGAAAAATTTAAATATATCAATAAATAAAATCACAAAATGAGCAAGTTAGAAAACAAAGTAGCCGTAGTTACAGGAGGCAATAGCGGCATAGGATTAGCAACAGCAAAATTATTTGCCAAACATGGCGCCAAAGTAACTATTACCGGCCGTAACCAAACTACTATAGACAGCGCGGTTGCAGAAATTGGCCATGATGCAAAAGGCCTGGTAAGTGATACCGCCGACCTGAACAGCATTGATACATCGTACAAAAAGGTGAGTGATAATTTTGGCAAGATAGACGTGCTGGTAGTTAACGCGGGCGTATATATTGCCGCTCCGCTGGCAGACTACACCGAAGAAATATTCGACCAGATAAGCGATATTAACTTTAAGGGGGCATTTTTTTCGGTGCAAAAGGCGTTGCCATACTTAAATGATGGCGCATCGGTAGTTATCACTTCATCAACCCTGGGCGATTTTGGTATGGCTACCGCATCGGCATACTCTGCAACAAAAGCGGCGGTAACATCGCTGGCAAAAAGCTTTTCGGCCGACCTGGCAGACAGGGGCATCCGTGTTAATGTACTTTCGCCAGGCCCTATTGATACGCCTATATTTGGCCGTAACGGCGCCAGTCCGGAACAGGTGGATGGCTTTAAAGCGTATATGGCTAACGCGGTTCCGGCAAAACGCCTGGGCACAGCGGAAGAAATAGCCGAAGGCTTTTTATACCTGGCGTCGGACGATTCGAAATTTATGGTGGGCAGCGAGTTACTGCTTGATGGCGGTATCCGTAATCTGAATTAATCAGCAAATTAAATACTCCATAATATCATGAGCGAACAATTAATTACCGACACTGCACAGGCGCAAACTGTGCAGATCATAAAACAAATATTAAACACCTGGACGGCACAAGCCAACACGGTAACCGCGTTTTTTAATAAATACGACGATGCCGTTTACCTGAACGAAGTGGCACCGGGCCGTAACCGTGCGGTGTACCTGCTGGGGCACCTGGTGGCGGCAAGCGATGGCTTACTCCCGCTATTGGGATTTGGTGAAAGGATATTCCCAAAACTGGAAAGGCTGTTCACTACCAACCCCGACCTGACTTTCGCGGAGATCCCGACGATAGCCGAACTAAAACAAAACTGGGAAACGGTGAACACCGCGCTAAGCGCTCACTTTAACAAGTTACAGCCCGACGAATGGCTGGAAAAGCACACTCGTATATCGGATGAGGATTTCGCGCTGGAACCTACACGCAATAAACTGAATGTGCTGATCAGCCGTACCAACCACATCAGCTACCATTTAGGGCAATTGGTTTTACTGCCGGGGAGGAAGTAAGGTGCTAAGTTGCGTTACAAACGCAAACCCATGTTAAGCACTCGTTGTAAACGAGCGCAGGTATGATAGAAAAGCGGATGACTTATTGCCATCCGCTTTTTATGTTTTTTCCGATGTCGGCGGGGACACCCACATCGGGGACAAAATTGCGGCAATTAAGTTTATCTACACCTGCCCCTTCAGTCGCCTATACCTGAACAACTTTGCATAGCAGCGGTGCATTGTTTATATTCATCGTAAAAAAATAGCCGGTATGAATATTAAATTACTTAGCATCATTATACTAACGGCATTGTGCAGCAGCAATGCCCTGGCGCAAACCGCCCCTGCAACTGAAAATACGTTAGCCCTGAAACGCCGGGTGATAGACAGCCTGGACAGCCAATTGATAAAGCTATTGGGTGAGCGTGAAAGCGTGGTTAAAGAGATAGGCATTTATAAGGCCCAAAACCATCTTCCTGCTTTGCAGGCGGCACGGTTTCAGCAGGTGTTGGATAAAGGTATAGCGGCAGGTAAAAGTGTGGGCCTGTCTGAAATGTTTATTACCGAATTATTGAACGCGATACATAAAGAGAGTTTGAGGATAGAGGAAGGGATAAAGTAAAGGATTAGCGGGGACTGGTTTGGTTACAACATCATCGGCACCACAAAGGAGCTCCTTGCGGTAGCGCAACGAAAAACCGGGAGCGCATATTTGAATAAAAGAGGAGAATATTTATTTTTATATCAATTCAATAATAAATAAAACCTAAACTGATATGTCATTTTACCTCGGACAAATTATTTTAATGGCGTCGCACTACGCGCCCGAAGGCTGGCTGCCATGCGATGGCCAGATATTAAAAGTACAAGAGCACCAGGCCCTGTATTCGATACTGGGCGCCCGCTTTGGCGGCGACGACCGGAAGACCTTCGCCTTGCCCGATCTGCGCAACGCACAGCCCACGCACGCCCAGTATAAGGACGATATTGGCAAACAGCGTTCATCGGGCGCGGTATTGAGTAAAGATGCCGCATCAGCGGATGCTTTGAAATACCTGGGCTTAACCTATTGCATTTGCGTTGAGGGCGGCGATTATCCCCCACAGCCGCGGGACTAAATTATTTTAGGAGGCCGCGTGGTTTGACCGCTTTTGTAAGCATCCCCAAAAATTATTTTCAAAAAACACTTGACATGTAACTTTAAAGTTACCTATATTTGAGTAACTCAAAAGTTACGCATTATGGAAAAAGAAATTAAAAAGAACTGGCAACTGAGCCAGTCGCCCCTGGAAGTTTGGGAGTACCTCACCAAACCAGAACTGATTGAACAATGGCTGATGAAGACCGATTTTCAGCCCATCGTTGGCCACAAGTTCCGCTTTGTTGGCGGTTGCGACCATGGTGGAGACGACAAAGCCGCCGCCGTTTGCGAAGTATTGGAACTGAAACCACATACCCGTATTTCGTATTCGTGGCAGGCTACATCGGCTTTGGATAGTAAGCCTTTCGACTCGACCGTGACCTGGACGCTCACCCTCAACGGCAGCGGCACCGCCTTGCAATTACTGCATACGGGCTTCAGGGCGGTAGAAGATGTGGCTACCCACAACGACGGCTGGACAAGGATAGGCAACAAACTGGTTGAATTTTTTAGCGAGGTTGCAAAATGAGTGCAGCCCCGCAATTAGATGTTTTCCAGGTGATTGCCGACCCAAGTCGCCGCGCGATGATGCACCTGCTATCGAACGACAGTATGACGATAAACGCGCTGGCCGAAAATTTTGATATGAGCAGGCCGGCCGTATCCAAGCATTTGAAAATAATGCACCGGGCAGGCTTCATATCAATAACCGACATTGGCCGCGAACGCTATTGCACATTGAAGCAGGATGGCTTTACCGAGCTGCAAAACTTCATCGACTATTTTGATAAATTCTGGACAGCAAAACTGAATAAACTGGAAGCGGTTTTAAACAGCAAAACGAAATAAAATGGTTCGAAAAGATTTGACAAATTCAAAAAAATTATCAAATCTAACCAGGAGGTTATGCGCCGGGCCGAAAACAAAAATGCCGGATCAGCTTTTAGCTGATCCGGCATTTGGTATATGATGATTGATATTTATAATTACTCTACCGTTACTGATTTGGCCAGGTTACGGGGCTGATCTACGTTGCAGCCACGCATTACGGCAATGTGGTAGGATAAGAGCTGCAGCGGGATGGTGGCTACCAGCGGTACAAAGGCTTCGTGGGTTTCGGGTATTTCTATCACGTAATCGGCCATTTCCTTTACATCTACATCACCTTCGGATACGATGGCGATCACCTTGCCTTTACGGGCCTTTACTTCCTGTATATTGCTCACCACTTTCTCGTACGATGAGTTTTTGGTGGCGATGAATACTACCGGCATTTCCTCGTCGATGAGGGCGATGGGGCCGTGCTTCATTTCGGCGGCAGGGTAACCTTCGGCGTGGATGTATGATATTTCCTTGAGTTTTAAAGCGCCTTCTAAAGCCACCGGGAACGAGCTGCCGCGCCCGAGGAAGAGGAAGTTGCGTGAATCTTTAAAGAGCGCCGATATCTCTTTAATATGGTCGTTAGTGGTCAGGGCCCGCTCTACCAGGGCAGGTATCTCATTGAGCTCGGTAAGGTATTCTATGAGCTTGCTTTGAGTGATGGCACCGCGCACCTGCGCTATGTAAAAGGCGATCATGGTGAGAGCGGTAACCTGGGCGGTAAACGCTTTGGTTGATGCCACACCAATCTCCGGACCGGCGTGGGTATAGATACCCGCGTGCGAAGCGCGCGGTATAGAAGCGCCCACCACATTACAGATACCGAATATGGTTGCGCCACGCTCTTTTGCCAGCTCGATAGCGGCCATGGTATCGGCCGTTTCGCCGGATTGGGAGATGGCTATTACCAGGTCCTTCTCGGTGATGATGGGGTTACGGTACCTGAACTCGGAGGCGTACTCCACCTCTACCGGTACGCGGGCGTATTCTTCGATCAAATACTCGCCTACCAAACCGGCATGCCATGATGTGCCGCAGGCTACAATAATGATACGGTCGATATTTTTGAGCTTCTCGGTATATTCTTTGATACCACCCAACTGTACCTTGCCCGATGAAGGGTAAATACGGCCGCGTAAGCAATCGCGGATGGAGCGGGGCTGCTCGTAGATCTCCTTGATCATAAAATGATCATAACCGCCCTTTTCAAGCATCTCCAGTTTCAGGTCGAGCTCGTGAATGTATGGGGTTTGGATGGTATTGTCTATATTTTTTACCAGCAGATCGTCTTTACGCAGGTAAGCGATCTCGTTATCGTTAAGGTAAATTACGTTTTTGGTATATTCCACTATCGGGGTAGCATCCGATGCTACAAAGTATTCACCTTTACCTACACCAATAACCAGCGGGCTGCCTTTACGGGCGGCTATGAGCTGGTCGGGCTCGTCGGCACTCATAATTACGATGGCATAGGCACCCACTACCTTATTCAGCGCCACACGCACGGCTTCGCGCAGGTCGAGGCCGGTTTCATCCTGGATATCTTCTACCAGGTGTATTAAAACCTCGGTATCGGTATCGCTTTTAAAAACATGGCCCTTTGCCAGTAAGGCTTCTTTGATAACGCCATAGTTTTCGATGATACCGTTATGAATGATGGTAAGCTTACGATCGCCGGAAGAATGAGGGTGTGAGTTACGGTCGCTGGGGGCACCGTGGGTAGCCCAACGGGTATGGCCCATACCGATATGGCCCTTTAAATTAATATCCTTTACAAAGTTTTCCAGGTCGCTTACTTTACCTGCTTTTTTGTAAACTTTTAGTTCTTTATCAAATAAAGCTACACCCGCGCTATCATAACCACGATACTCCAGGCGGTGAAGCCCCTTTATAATTATCGGATAAGCATCCCTATAACCTATATAACCTACTATTCCGCACATAAAATAAATTTTAGCGAATGTAAAAAAAAAGCATCAATCTGCTTCTATGCAAAATTGATGCTAATTATCTTGTTTTGTGTTAAGTTGTGAAACTTAATTGTTTATTTAGTTACCTTATTGTACAGAATATTAAGTTTCATTTTATAAGGCGATGTTTTGCTGCCTCCTAAAACAGTGCGCCCGTCTATTTGCGCCGAGTTCGAAATTCCGATAGTAGCGCTGCCGGTATATAAACCGGTAGTATCGCCGGGAGCAATATAAGTTCCGTAATCTTTTAATTTTCCCCGCAGCAGATCTTCAATATAGCCGGTAATAACAAAGCTATATGATTGGTGGTAGGTATCAAAAAGCCCTCCAAACGAACCGATGCCCAGGTAACGCGGATCGCCGGCATAAGCATCAGGCACTACCGTTCTCTGGTTGGCTATATCAAACCTGTATAAAGTTAACCTTGGCAGTGGTGCAAACGGAATGGTGGTACCGGTAACCGGTGTGAGCCTTAATTCGGCGCGGTTTATGGAGTAATCAACAATGCCATTGGTATCAACCGAAGGGTTGGTTGCAAAGCTGTTTTTTCGGATATCGTGCAGCAACCTTTTGCCCGTTAAATAAGGGAAAGAAATTTTAGCCCGCAAACCCGAAAGCCCTTGTATATATACGTTAGGGAACGTTGCTGTTGCCGGGTTAAGCGGGTTAAGCTGGTTGGTGATATCTGTGTTAATGCTATAATTATGCTTTATTTGCGCCGCGTGCGTGTAACCTAAAGGCAAACTGCTTACAAGGGTATCGGGCGAGGCACTGGCATGAGTAACACGATAATAAACAACGATATTGGCACCCGAAGCCATATTAAAAAACAAGGTTGCGCCCGGGTGAGCGGATGTTAAAGACGTGCTGTTAAGGCTGATAAATAACCCTTTTATAGCATTTTGAAACACCGCGTTTGTTGCCAAAGCGCTCGCGCTTGCCTTAAAAAAATTGTTATCGATAAATGTTTTACTTAGCAGAACACGTAATTGAGGTGCTACTTTTTTCAAAGTATCGGGGCCGCCGGTTACAATGTCTCTTACATAAATACTATCCTTAGGGCGTGCAATAAAAGTTTTTGCAGCTGCCAGCACGCTTGAGCCTACATTCCAGGCCCGGTTGTTATAATAGCTTTTATTTAGAACAGGCTCATTTAATTGCGCAACACCAATGTTAAAGGTGGTGGTCAGATCGCCGTAGGCACCTTTCGCGTAGCTAAGCACCAATACAGCCGAATCGATGGTGTATGGATCGGTAAGGGCTGTAAAAGCCGACTCGCCGGGTAAATTAACAGCCGTTGCGATATTAGCCTCGGTAGTGCCAAGCGTTGGGTCCTTAAAAAAGGCCAGCGGCTCCACGCTGAGGTTTGATGTGGCAATGGTATCATCATACGCCGTGGTGGTATTGATGGTTGTACTGTCTATCAGGTTAGCTGATAAGGCTTTCGACGGATCGACACCTAAACCAATACTATCCGGATTTTTACAACCCGCTAAAATAAAAAGACTTATCAACAGGGTTAATAAGTCTGATTTTAAAAATCTCATATATAATTAAATCTTAATACAACGCTTATGCTACATGCACCAATTCTTCATTGGTTATTTCGTCGTAAAAATTGTAATAATTTTCGTAATCTGAAGTAGATTCGTAATCTAAAACCGATTTATTGCTGTTTTTAACATTATTTAACACATCCGCGTCAATATTCGCGCTTCCCAGCACAATGCCGTCCGAGTAATGGATAGCGCCTGCATACAGGGACGAGTTGCTGCCCGGCTGGAATACTTCGGTGTGCGCTTCGGTCATGTCGGCCATGATGGCTTTTTGCGCAAAGTCGTCACTCAGCTTAGCATCAAAATCATTCTCGTAAATAGAATAAACTATTTTAGAGTTTTTAAAGGTAGGATCATCTTTGTAGGTGGTTTTTAAATAAGCGGGAACAAGCGCGCTCATCCAGCCGTGGCAATGAACCACATCGGGCGCCCAGCCTAATTTTTTTACCGTTTCTAAAGCACCTTTGCAGAAAAATATCATACGCTCATCGTTATCGGCGTAAAATTTCCCGTCTTTATCTGTAAATACGTGTTTACGTTGAAAATACTCGTCGTTATCCAGAAAATAAACCTGCATACGCGCGGCAGGGATAGAAGCAACTTTAATGATAAGCGGGTTATCATTGTCGTTGATGATGATGTTCATACCTGATAAGCGTATCACCTCGTGTAACCTGTTCCTGCGCTCATTGATGTTACCAAACCTCGGCATCAGAATTCGTATCTCAAAACCCTTATCCTGCATTGCTTGCGGAAGTTGGCGTGTGATCTCGGAAATTTTGGTTAGTTCAAGGAAAGGAGACATTTCGTGAGTAATGAACAAAAGCTTAGATTTAGCCATCTCTATTCTGTAATTAATTTATGTAAAGAACTCAAAAAATTTGAGTTTGCAAATATAAGCATTATCTTAAGATATATCAACGATTTATGCAAGTTCTTTTGGTAATATTTAATCAAATAACAATCTTTGCGCTCTTTTTAAAAGATCAGGCCCATTGAAAATCTTTACCACCAGAGAAAACCTGCATAATTATTTAGCTGAAAGGCGTTTAACAGGCAAAACGATAGGTTTTGTACCTACCATGGGAGCGCTGCATAACGGCCATATCTCGTTACTGCAATTTGCCAAAACGCAGACCGACGAGACAGTTTGCAGCATTTTTGTTAACCCAACCCAGTTTAACGACAAACGCGACCTGGCGCTTTACCCCCGCCCTATCGAGAGCGACAGCGAAAAACTGCGTAACGCGGGCTGCGACATACTGTTTAACCCCGCGGTTGATGAAATGTATGCCGCCAACGAAAGCTGGCACCTGGATATAGGCCCGCTGGAACATTTGCTGGAAGGCGCCAGCAGGCCCGGCCATTACCAGGGTGTAATGCAGGTGGTAGCCAAGCTGTTCAACATTGTACAGCCGGATATGGCGTTCTTCGGGCAGAAGGATTATCAGCAGTTTTTGGTGATCAATAAAATGGTGCAGCAGCTGCAAATGCCTGTTACCATGGTGATGTGCCCCATTGTGCGCGAGGATGACGGGCTGGCCATGAGCTCGAGAAATATACGGCTGAGCGCCGAAGAACGCGAACATGCTTTGGTTTTGAGCCGATCGCTCAGGCTGGTTAAAGAGCAGTTGCCCTACCATACCTACGCCGAATTAAAGCAGCTGGCCGCCGACCTTATTAGCCAGGAGCCGGGCGTAGCGTTAGATTATTTTGAGATTGCAGATGGCGATACATTGCTGCCCGCGCAGCCCGGTTCCGCAAAAATTGTGGCGTTGGTGGCGGCTAAAGTGGGTAATGTGCGGTTGATTGATAATGTGATATTAGTGTAATAGCATCTGTGCCTTCCCGGGTATTTCAGGGCTGTTATTTGAGTGCCGATTTATTATTACAAAAATAACGGTCGTGAAGTGGCGATTGATTTGCCGGGATGTTCTCTTTTTATTTGGGTTATTTTTGAATGCCTGTTGGAGCCGCAGGGCGCGCCCTGCTTCGCTCGCTTTTGGCCCTTTCTTCTGCAAAATTTGCTATGCCCTTCCTGCGCACAGGCCACCATTGTTTTCCCCGCTTTTGGCCGAAACTTACCTGCTGACGGGGTGAGGACTTATGTTTAAGGTTGAAATTAAAAAGGGCTGGGCTGTGCGGTTCCCCTCTTGAGAGGGGTGAAGGGGTGTGTCCTTTCTGCAGGGGGCTTAAAAACCATGTCATTTCGAACCGCTCCTTCAGCGGTGAGAAAACTTTACAAACCGATATTGGCGTCAATGCATTAACCCTGCCGCAAGGGTCCTCCCTTGTGGTAAATAGGACAGGTCGGCAACGGACAATTTTTAAACCTCTGCCTAACCACAAGGGAGACCCTTGCGGTAGCACATTGGCTATTTTGGTTAATATTTTTGCTTTTTGTAATAATCAATTATTTGTTTTATTGCTTTATTTTGGCTATATTTGTGTGTTGTTTATTTCTTTTGTAATAAACAATTATGCCGGGTAAGCGCCAGCTTGCCTGTTTTATTAACCTGTCAATCCAATAACCCATTAACCACCCCACCATGGACCAATCCCTTGAACTCACCCCCAAACAGGCACGCTTTTGCGCCGAGTATTTTGTTGACCTGAACGCTACCCAGGCCGCGCTGCGGGCGGGCTATTCGCGCGCGACGGCTGAAAACGGCAAGCTGATGGCTTCGCCCAATATCAGGCGGGCACTGCAACAGCGCAGCGCCGAACTGAACGCCGAACATGAGCTTGCCCGCCACCGCATTTTTACCGAGCTGGAAAAGGTCGCCTTTGCCACCATGGGCGACCTTTTCCAGCT
>Ga0207690_10000507_pt1 | contig 25254 bp, 23 predicted proteins | sample KBSC23metaG_FD_184315 | JGI IMG/M metagenome (GOLD analysis project Ga0207690, IMG submission 184315) | Corn rhizosphere microbial communities from Kellogg Biological Station, Michigan, USA - KBS C2-3 metaG (SPAdes) (version 2) | ecosystem: Host-associated > Plants > Roots > Rhizosphere > Soil ...
AGGCCCGGTGACAACACCCCCCGGATCATGGGCGACTGGGGGCAGCAATCATGCCGGGCCTGGCTGGCCAAAGCCCCGATTATTGGGGCACGAAGATAGTAACGGGGGGTGAAAGCGATCGTCTCCTCATAGTGAGAATCGGACTTTAATGCTATTTCGATAACTATTCTTATCGCAATAGCTACATGGAGACACTAAACTTGCCTCCATGAAAACGCGCCTGCTTCCCGCCAATTCCTCCCTCGGCACTCCGTCCGGCTTTCCGCATGCCGCCGAACTGGCAGCGCTGCGCGCCTGGCATGCCGGCTTGTCCACCCGCGAGGCCGTTGAGCGCTATCTGGGTGAGCGTCTTACTCCTGGACTGTCGTCACGCGGCGAACTCGGCCGCATCCGGCGCCAACTCGCGGCGTTTGCGCGCCGGCGCCAGCGCGAAGATCTGGCGATGCTGTTCGAGATGTCAGCAGCCGACCGGGCAAAGCAGGGTAGGGCAGCTGACCAGGCGATCGAACTGCTCCGCACGCTGCCGCTACCAGCCCCGCTTATCAGCGATGATGTAGAGCTGTGGTTCGATGCTCGCGCCGTCGCTGCGCTAGGGGCCGCCAGCATCAATACTCTGGCCGACCTGACCGTCCGCGTGCCGCGCCGGCGCCGCTGGTGGGCGGTCATTCCCGGCTTGGGACAGGCCAGTGCACGACGCATCGAGGCATTCTTCGCCGAACACCCCCAATTGACCGAGCGTGCCCGCGCGCTAATCGCCGAGCAGGTCCGCGGCGTAGTCGTGCCGTGGGAGCAATTGCGCCTGCCCAATGAGGTTGACGGCTCGCAGGGGCAATTCCGTGCGCCGCGCGAGACCTGCGTGCTCACCGCTGACAACGATTACGAGGCCATTCAAGCGTGGCTGTCCCTGCACGAATCGCCGGCGACCCAACGGTCATACCGTAAAGAGGCGGAGCGCCTGATCTTGTGGGCCATCGTCGAACGCGGCCGGCCACTATCGTCGCTGACGACCGAGGACGCGATTGCCTACCGGAGCTTCCTGCGCCGACCGACACCGCGGGAGCGTTGGGTCGGGCCGGCACGGCCGCGCACGTCCGTTGAATGGCGGCCATTCACGGATGGGCTATCTGCGCGCTCGATCGCCTACGCGTTGTCCGTGTTGGGCGCCATGTTCCGTTGGTTGATTCAGCAGCGCTACGTGCTGGCCAACCCGTTTGCAGGCATCAAGGTACGCGGCGGCGGCAGGACTGCCGCGCTGGATACCTCGCATGTCTTTACCGAGGGCGAATGGGCGCTGGTCCGCACCATCGCCGATGGATTGGAGTGGTCGTACGGCTGGGAGGCACCCGCCGCGCAGCGGCTGCGCTTCGTGCTGGATTTTGGATACGCGACGGGCCTGCGGGCCAGCGAACTCGTTTCTTCCAAGCTCGGCGACATCGAAACGGACCGGCAGGGCGATCACTGGTTGAACCTGATAGGGAAGGGGAGTCGCGCCGGCAAGGTTGCACTGCCGCCACTGGCGCGCGGAGCGCTTGATCATTACCTGGTGGAACGCGGGTTACCGGTTACGCGGGCGCGCTGGAATTCGAGGACGCCACTGATTGGTGCGTTGGGACTAGATCCTGACGGCGGGATTACGGGGACGCGGGTGTGGAGTGTGGTCAGGCGATTTTTCGAGACGGCTGCCGATGTCATCGAGAACGACCACGCAGTGCTGGCTGAGAAGCTGCGCAAGGCGAGCCCACACTGGATGCGCCATACGCATGCCACCCACGCGCTCGCGCGCGGCGCGGAACTGACCACCGTGCGGGACAATCTGCGCCACGCCTCGGTCTCAACGACTTCAATCTATCTGCATGCTGACGACGTGAAGCGGGCACGGCAGATCAACACTGCGTTCGGGACGCGTTAGCAGTGGGGCTGTTTGAGCAGAGGACTCACTAAGCAAACTAGGACTGGCCTCGAATGATCTTGTCCAGCCGAGCTTCAAGGCGGGCGGCGGCGGGTGGCTCGATGGCCCGTGCCGAAGCAACTCGGCCACGCAGCTCATTCCCAGGCCGGGTCTCGCCCTGTGCAATCCGATTTTGAATCGCCACGATGGAATTGTGATGCTTATTCCGCAGTCGCAACGTGCCATCCCGCCGAATCGTGCCGGTGATGATGGCGGCTTTTCCTGGACGGATGACAGCATCCTTGGCTGATTGAGTTTGAAGGCCTTGCCGTTGAACTAACGCTTTGATTTGAAACATTAGTGTCTTCGTAGCACAAACTCCAGACAGCGTTAGATCATCAACGTAAAGCGTCATCGTTACGCGTTTTTCCAAGCAAAGCTCTTCAATCGCAGAAAACAAGCGACGATGATGGTACGTTTCACTTGCCTACCGCCGAATACAGCAAGATCGCCACTGAGACGAAGCAAAAAATTCTCCAGCGGGCCGTCGCAGCAGCGGAGCGGGTGATGGGATCGAACAAGAAGTTTTCGGTTCTCGTGACGGCCGACGAAAATCCCCGTGCATTCCACAATCTCGATCCAAAAAAATAGAAAACCAGCTGCCTTGTGCGACTCGCTTCATCGCATCATTGCCTTGGCTATAACACCTGCTATGGCGAAGTCGCACTCAGAAGCGGAATGCGTTCGGTGGGTCAATGCCCGAGGTTTAGGTGCGTAAACCACCGGCTGGACGTCCTACTTGCAAGAGCCATAGCTGACCAAGTCACGGAAGATGAACGACACAACTCGCGAACAGATCGCACGCGGCGAGATCCGCGCCATTGCACTTGACACATCGATCTTCGATGCGAATGGCCTGGCACTTGAAAGCGGCCTGCTCGAGCAACTCTCACAGTTTCGCGATAGCGGCGTCACAGTAGTCCTCCCGAAAGTCGTCACAAGAGAAGTAGAGAGGCATTTGCTACGCAACTCCAGCGACGCGATTGCGAAGCTACAAGGCGCGATCAGGGAAACTGGTCGGCACCGCACAGTGCGCGACGCGACACAGCAGCAGCTTGATCAACTGGGACGTGATGCGGCTGACGAGGTAGCAGGGCGCGCACAACGGCGGCTCGAAGACTGGATAGAGCGCACAGCTGCAGTCATCGCACACGAGGAAGACTACGTTGCACTTGGCGATTTGATGCAGCGCTATTTCGATGCCCTGCCACCGTTTGGCACTGGAGGACCGAAGAAACACGAATTTCCTGACGCGGTGGCACTGCTCACCTTGGATGGCTGGGCCCGAAAGCACGGCACGAAGGTGCTTGTCGTTTCCGCAGATAGTGACTGGAAGCGGTATGGCGACCATTCTGGGACGCTAGTCTTGGTGGATGATCTTGCTGAGGCATTGAGCGGGTTTCAAGGACACGCCGAAGCACGCGAAGCAGCCCGATGCTTGGCCGCGTCAATCGGCGAACAAGACTCATACGGACTACAAGACGCACTGCGCTATGCCGTACAAGAGCAAAGCCACAAGTTCGAGTTTCGCATCGAAGCCGACTCTCAGTTTTCGGTGGAAGAAGACGGCATGGAGGCGTCCTACGACGATGTGGAGTTGCCCGATGCAGGGTGGGCCGAACTGACATTCGAGGCGGTTTTCTACCGCGAAGGGGAGGTAGTCGTGCAGGTCAACGCAACAGCTCTTGCGCGAGTAACGAGCTATTTCACCTTCGACAAATGGGACAGCGTTGACCACGAGTACATGTCGATGGGAAATGCCACGATCAAGACAGATGAACGAATCGAATTTGAAGCGCTCGTTACGCTAACGGGGAATATCCCGAGAGAAATGACAATTGAGAGCGTCGAACTGTTAGCTACTCGCCACGGCATGCACCTCAATGACATTGAGCCAGACTGGATGAGCAGCCCCGACGATGATCCTGACGAGATGAATGCCCGATAGCTCGGCGCCAAAAGCAAGGTCAAGCAGCCGTTGACCCGATAGAAGCCGAATTGCGCACTTGTCCACCATCACCCAGTTTCCGGCTACGAGTACGCACGTTTGCCTCACGAGAGTGAACAGATTGGTTCCGTCGCACAGTCCGCGCAAAGGTCGGGCAGCGATCTTGGCCTACAACGGCCAGGAACAAATTCGTGCAAAAACAGGGAACAAATTTATGCACATGAACGGCCGCCGGTCGGCCCAACTGCCCACCACTGTCTATGTAATTTTACATAATGCAAATTATGAGAAAAAATTAACTCACCGCAGCCGACCACGTAGTGCCGCCCCCAGCCAGCCGCGCGTCTCGCCATCTCACTCAGCCAGCGCAGGCACCGTTCCGGCGCGCTTTGGCACGCCGGTCACAATAGTCGCGACCGCCACGGCCAGCACAGCGGCCGCACCAATGAACACGCCGGCTGCGCCGTTCGCGTCGAAGACGATGCCGCCTGCCGCCGCACCGGTCGCGATCGCAAGCTGCACCGCCGCGACGATCAGGCCGCCGGCGCTCTCGGCTTCATCGGGCACGGTACGCGTGACCCACGTTGACCATGCAACCGGCACACCGCCGAACGCCATGCCCCACAGCGCGATCAGCACGGCGTCGATCACCGGCGCACGCCCCAGCGCGACGAGCGCGATGCCAAGCACGACCATCAGCGCAGGCATCGCGATCAGCATTGGCCGCAGCCGGTGTTCGAGCACGCGGCCAGCGAGCGACGTGCCGACGAAGTTCGCCACCCCATATCCGAGCAGGATCGCCGACAGCCCATTCACGCCAACGCCCGCGACCTGTTCGAGGAACGGCCGCAGGTACGTGAAGAACGCGAAATGCCCGGTGAACACAAGCGTCGTCGCAAACATGCCAAGGCCGACGGTCGGCCGGCGCAGCACGTCAATCAGCGTACGCAGCCGCGTCGTGCCACTCGGCGGCATCGACGGCAGCGTTGCGACCTGCGATGCGAACGCGAGCCCGCCGAGTGCGGCCGCGGCCAGGAACACGTTGCGCCAGCCGATCAGATGGCCAAAGTAGCTGCCCAGCGGCGCAGCAGCGATCGTTGCGACGGCGACGCCGCTGAAGATGATCGACAGCGCACGCGGCACCATTGCAGCCGGCACGAGCCGCATCGCGGTTGCCGTCGCCATCGTCCAGAACCCGCCCAGCGCGATACCAAGCACGACGCGGCCAATCAGAATCGTCGTCAGATTGGTCGCGAACGCGACTGCGAGATTGGACGCGACGAGCAGCACTGAGAACGCGAGCAGCACGCGGCGCCGGTCGATCGTGCGCGTCGCGGCGGCGGTCAGCAGGCTTGTGATGAGCGCGACCGTCGCGGTGGCCGTGACGGCCTGCCCAGCCACGCCTTCGGTCACGCCGAGGCTTTCCGCCATCGGCGTGAGCAGGCTTGCAGGCAGGAATTCGGCCGTGACAAGCCCAAAGACGCCAAGCGCCATTGCAAAAACCGCGCCCCAGGCGGGTTCGCGGGGAGCCGCCATTGGAGCGGCGGTAGAAATTCCGGGATTCATGCGTCGTTCCGTGTCAGGAAACATCAGAAAAAGGTGCCAATGACGGCGTATGGTAGGGAGCGATTCCGGGACGGTCTATGACATACAATCCGCCAATATTGATCGAGCGTCCGAATCTCTCATGTCCGAGCCCCTGCTTCCTCCCCTGCCCGACACGCACGACCTCGTCAGCGAGCTGTTGCTGGGCATGCGGTTGAGCGGTGTCCAGTACCGCCGCATCCAGGTCGCGCGGCCGTTCGGGCTGAGCTTCGGCAAGGCACCGGGCCGCGCGCAGTTCCATTTCGTCGGGCGCGGGCCCGTGCTGCTGCGCGACGCGACCGGCGCGACGATGCAGCTCGAGGCCGGCGATGCAGTCCTGCTGCCGCACGGCAGTACGCACGCGCTGGTGTCCGACGCGGACGCACCGTGCCGGGAAATCGATGGCTTCGAGGCCGCGAAAATCTGCGACACGGTTGCGTCGGTTGGCGCCGCCACGGAGCCGACGACCGGCGACGCGCTCATCTTCAGCGCGTGCATGGAGTTCGACCTCGGTGGCATGCAGCCCCTCGTCGGCACGATGCCGGAGTTCATGCATGTTGGCACCCTGCTCGCACGTTATCCCGAAATCCGCCCGATGCTCGACGCGATGGAACGCGAATCCTGTTCCGAGCGCGCTGGCTTCGCGGGCATCCTTGCGCGGCTGGCCGATGTGGTGGCCGCGTTCATCGTGCGAGGCTGGGTCGAATGCGGCTGCGGTGATGCGACCGGCTGGGTGCAAGCACTGCGCGACCCGAAGCTCGGGCGCGCGATCGTCGCGTTGCATCGGGACCCGGGCCGCAACTGGAGCGTGGCTGAACTGGCCATCGAAGCGGGCGTATCGCGCTCGGTGTTTGCCGAGCGCTTTCTCGCGGCAACCGGGATGACGCCCGTACGCTATCTGACGGAGCTGCGGATGCGGCTCGCCGCACAGTGGATCGCGCGCGACCGCGAGGCGATCGAAACCGTCGCGTACCGGCTCGGCTACGGGTCACTTGCCGCGTTCAGCCGCGCGTTCAAGCGGGTAGTCGGGCGGCCGCCGGGGGCAGTGCGTGCGGAAGGCGCAGAAGTCGACGCGTGAGACTCCCCGCGCGCCCTTCCCGTGCTATCGCCGTTGTTGAGCTGACGCTTGGGCCGATCTAAACGGCCGCCTGCAGATCCGCAATCACCGCCGCCAGAAACCGTGCCGCTTCACCACCCGTCGCGACGCGGTGGTCGAACGTCAGGCTCAACGGCAGCACGCGATGGACGGCTGGCACGCCGTTGACCGCAACCACCTGTTCGTGGATGCGCCCGGCGCCCAGAATCGCCACCGTTGGCGGCACGACGATCGGCGCGGCGTACTTGCCGGCGATCATGCCGAAGTTCGACAGCGTGATCGTGTTGCCGCGCAGCTCCTCGGGCGGAATCTTGCGCGCCTTGATGTCGGCGCGCATGTGGTCCAGTCCGGCTCGCAAATCAGCGGCATCCCGGTGCGCGACATTGCGCAGCACCGGCACAAACAGCCCTTCCGGCAAATCGACGGCGATGCCCAGGTCGATCTTCTCCACCACGTGACGGCGGCTGGCATTGCCGTCAAACCAGGCGTTCAAGCCTGGCTCGGCGCGGCAGCCGGCGACGAGTGCGCGGATCAAGCGGATCGTCACGTCGGTGCCCGGCGCCCAGGCGTGAATGTCGGCGTCGTCGATGACGGTGGCGGCGGCCACTTCGTTCTGCGCGCGCGCCATGTTCTGCGCCATGGCGCGGCGCACACCGCGCAGCACCTCGGGCGGGCCCAGCTCGGCGAATGTCTTGGCGGCGCGCTCGACATCAGCGGCGGTAATCACGCCGTCCGGCCCCGATGGCGTGACCATCGATAAATCCACATCGAGCTTGCGGGCCAACGCACGAACAGCCGGCATGGCCTTGATGCCGTTGGCTGCCGCGCCACCACCCACGGCGGCCGGCGCCTCCCGCACGACGTGCTGGCCGGCCGGCATCTGGCCGACCACGGTGCCCGCATCGGCATCTTCCGCGCCAGCCCCCTCAAACGCGGCCAGCGCCGCACCGATGTGCACGATGTCGCCCGGCTGGCCGAACAGTTTGGCGATGCGCCCCGATTGCGGCGATGGAATCTCGACGATCGCCTTGGCTGTTTCAACCGACACGAGCGGTTGATCGGCCGCAATGTCGTCGCCGACCTTGACGTGCCATTGCACGATCTCCGCTTCCTGCAACCCTTCGCCGAGGTCCGGCAGTTTGAAGACGATCATCGCTCAGGCACCCTCCATGGTTTTTTTGACCGCCGCAAGAATGCGCTCCACGCTCGGCAGGTAGTCATGTTCGAGCCGGGGCAGCGGCATGACCACGTCGTAGCCGGTCACGCGCTGTACCGGAGCCAACAGCGAATACAGCCCATGCTCGGCAATGTTGGCGGCAATCTCCGCGCCGAAACCCGATGCGCGCGCGGCCTCATGCACGATCACGCAGCGGCCGGTCTTGGCTACCGACGTCAGGATCGATTCCATGTCCAGCGGCTTGAGCGTGGCCACGTCGATCACCTCGGCGGCGATGCCGTCTTCGGCGAGTCTGTCGGCTGCGGCCAGCGTTTCCTGCAATGCGCCGCCCCAGCTCACCAGCGTGACGTCGGTGCCGTCACGCAACAGGAAGCAGGTATCCAGCGGTAGCGCCTGGCCGTCGTCTTCCACCGGTTGGCGAAACACGCGATAGAGCTTGGTCGGCTCAAAAAACATCACCGGATCGGGGTCGCGGATGGCGGCCAGCAGCAGCCCATACGCCCGCGCCGGCGACGACGGCACGACAACGCGCAGCCCTGGGATATGCGTGAATAGCGCCTCCGGGCTTTCCGAATGGTGTTCCGGCGCATGGATGCCGCCGCCGCTGGGCGAGCGAATCACCATCGGGCACGAGAGCCGCCCGCGCGTGCGGTTCCGCAGCCGCGCCGCATGGTTGAGCACGTGGTCGATGCCGGGATAGATGAAACCGCTGAACTGGATCTCCACCACCGGCTTGAGCCCCATGGCCGCCATGCCGATGGCGGTGCCAGCCAATGCAGCCTCCGCCAATGGACTGTCGATCACGCGCTGTGTGCCGAATCGCGCCTGCAAGCCGACCGTGGCACGAAACACGCCACCGTTCACGCCAATGTCTTCGCCCATCAGCACCACGGACGGGTCGTGCTCCAGCGCGTGCGCCAACGCCATGTTGACGGCTTCAACGAGGTTGACGTCAGCCATGGTCAGCCCCATTGGCAGCAAACGCGAGCGCCATGGCACGCTGCCATTCGAGCGCGCTCGGCAAGGTCGCATACAGGTTGTCGAACATCGCAGATGGCTGCGGATATTCAACGGCCTGGTACGCCGCAACAGCCGCTTCCACTTGCGCATAGCACGCGCGGCCGAGCTGCTCTTCCTGCGCCTTGTCCCACGCATTCACGCTGGTCAGGTAGTTGCGCAGCCGCAGGATCGGTTCGGCCTCCCAGGCTTGCTTGACGATGTCGGAGTCGCGATAGCGCGTGGCGTCGTCGGCGGTGGTGTGGTCGCCCAGGCGGTAGCTCACGGCTTCGATGAGCGTGGGGCCGCCCCCTGCCCTTGCGCGGTCGATGGCGTCTTGCGTGGCCTGACGCACGGCAATCACGTCATTGCCATCGACCTGCAGGCCGGCGATGCCGGCGGCGATGGCTTTTTGCGCCAACGTCTGTGCGGCAGTCTGGCGGCTGCGCGGCACCGAGATGGCCCACTGGTTGTTGTTGATGACGATCACCAATGGCGCGTTCCACACCCCTGCGAAGTTCATGCCTTCGTAGAAGTCGCCGCGCGATGTGCCACCGTCGCCCAGGATGGTGACCGCCACGCGCGCCTCGCCGCGCAACTGGAACGCATAGGCCGCGCCCGCCGCGTGGCAGACCTGGGTGCCGATCGGCACGCAATTGGGGAAGTCGCCCGGCACCGCGCTGAACTGGCTGCCGCGCTCATCGCCGCCCCAGTACAGCAGGCTTTCCGCCATCGTGACGCCGCGCAGCAATTGCGCAGCGTGATCGCGGTAGGACGGGAACAGCACGTCATCGGGGCGCATGGCGCTGGCCAGCCCCACGCCAATCGCTTCTTGCCCGACGGACGATGCGAATGTGCCGAGCTTGCCCGTGCGCTGCAGTGCAACCGCCTTGGCGTCAAACGCGCGTGTGAGCACCATCGCGCGATACAGCGCAATGAGCGCCTGCACATCTTGCGCAAATGCCGGCAATGGCTGAACCGGTGTGCCCTCGCGGTCCAGGTATTGCAGGAAATCGATCTGAAAGCTGCCGACTGTGGTCATGACTGCAGCCCCTCATTCTTCTTCTAGGGAGGATGCGTGCAGCACCTGCTGCCCGCGCCTGTTTCCACACTAGACGCTGGGCGAGCGAAAACAAGCCCCGCCTTTCGGCTGAGCCACAGGTGGCGTTTCGATATTGCGGCGCAGCGAACGGCGCTCAGAACTCCACGTCCAGTTCGTCGATGTCTTCGGTCTCGAGTTGGGCGGCTTCCATCCATTCGCGCACGAACGGATGCCTGAGCACTGTCGCGCAGTACCCGGCGATGTCCGGAGCGAGCTTGACGTCGTAGGTGAGAAAACGCGTGACGACGGGCGCGTACATCGCGTCGGCCATGGTGGGTGCTGTGCCGAAGAGCCACGGACCGCCGTAGCGTTGCAGGCACTCGCGCCAGATGGCGACGATGCGCTCGATGTCATCCTGCGCCCGTGACCACACGCGGAAGTTCGGGAACTGCGCCCGCAGGTTCATCGGCAAGGCCGAACGCAGCGCGCTGAAGCCCGAATGCATCTCGCCGCAGACCGCGCGGCAATGCGCACGCGCGGCGCGGTCAGCGGGGAGCAGGTGCGCCTGCGGACAGATCTCGTTGAGGTATTCAGCAATAGCGAGCGTGTCCCATACCTTGATGCCTTCATGCTGCAGGCACGGTACGAGGATGGAGGGCGAGAGCAGCAGCAATTCCGCACGCACGGCCGCGTCGTCGACCGGGACCACGACGGTTTCGAACTCGATGCCGGCCAGCCGGGCGAGCAGCCAGCCACGGAACGACCACGACGAATAGTTGCGGCTGCTGATGGTCAGCGTAGTGGCGGTCCGGCTCATGGAGGTCTCCGTGGGTGGCTGCCTGGGCGCGCTTCACCAAATCGGGACGTTCTGCACTGAAACGCCGCATGCGCACCATTGCGCTGCGTGACGCAGATCCTGCGCAAAGCTTGCCCGCGGCCACGCAGCGCGCGGTACTGCGCGCCTGAAACGGCAAATCGCAAACAACATGCCAGTGCACGGGCGGTCTGGCATATGACTTGCCTGCGTCGATGGCCAACTGCCGGCGCATGCCGAGCGATGCCATGAACCTGCTTGCCTACCCCGCCTACCAGGCGATCACGGAACTGATGCGACCGTGGCGGGACGCTGCAGCCGTTGCGCGGGCAACGATCGCCGCCGCACCGGCCTGGGCCGAAAGCCCGCAAGGCCGCTACGTCGATGCCTGCTGCGAACTGCTGCAGATGGCCGGCCTGTCACACCATCGGCCGCCCTTTGGCATCGACGCCGTGCTGGTGGACGGCGAGCCCGTTGCCGTCGCGGAAGAGGTCGTCTGGAACACACCCTTCGGCGCGCTCCTTCACTTCCGCAAGTCCATCGAGACGCCTCAGCCGCGTGTGCTGATCGTCGCGCCCATGTCCGGGCACTTTGCCACGCTGCTGCGCGGCACCGTGCGCACCATGCTGGCGGATCACGATGTGTACATCACCGATTGGCACAACCCGCGCGATATCCCGTTGTCGGCTGGCACATTTGGCTTGGACGATTACGTTGGCCACATCATCGGCTTCCTGCAACACCTCGGGCCTCACGCGCACGTGATGGCAATCTGCCAGCCCACCGTGCCTACGCTGGCCGCCGTCGCGCTGATGGCCGCCGACGATGACCCGGCGCAGCCCGCCAGCATGACGCTGATGGCCGGGCCGATCGATTGCCGCGTGAACCCGACCAAGGTCAATACGCTGGCCAACAGCCGGTCGATTGAATGGTTCGAGCAGCACCTGATCAGCGTGGTGCCGACGGGCTTCATGGGCGCGCAGCGGCGCGTGTACCCCGGCTTCGTGCAGCTCTGCGCGTTCATGTCGATGAACCTGGAGCGCCATACGGCCTCGTTTTCCGATCTCCATCACGAGCGCGCCATGGGGGACCCGGCCAAGGCAGAAGCCATCCGCACGTTCTACGCGGAATACTTCGCTACCACCGACCTGACGGCCGAGTTCTACCTGGAGACCGTCAGCCGGGTGTTCCAGCAGCACGCGCTGCCGCTCGGGACGCTGCGCGTGTGTGGCCGGCTGGTGGAGCCGCGCGCCATCCGCCACACGGCGCTGCTGACCATCGAGGGCGAGAAAGACGACATCTGCTCGGTCGGCCAGACCGTGGCCGCGCAAGACCTGTGCGCCGGGCTGCGCCCGTACATGAAGTGTCACCACGTGCAGACCGGCGTCGGCCACTACGGCGTGTTCAACGGTCGCAAATGGGAGTCGCAGATTTACCCGATGGTGCGCGCGACCATCCACGACCACGAGCCGCGCGAACGCAGCATGGCCGCGACGGCAGAGGCCGGCGACCAAGTGGTCAGCCTGCGCAACTGGATCGAATCGTCAAAGCCCGCGGCCTTGGGCGAGGCGTAACCAATCCCATACCACGCGCACAGCGGTATCTTCCAGGCGCCGTGCGGGCGCCACCACCCAGAACGCATAGCGCCGGATCACCGGGCCGTCGAATGGCTGCACCAGCGTGCCGGCTTCCAGCGCATCGCGCACCAACGGCAGGTTCGCCAAAATCACGCCCTGCCCTGCCATCGCCGCCGACATGGCATGCCCGTCGTCAGACAGCACGATGCCCGCGTCGGTCTGAAGCCAACGCTCGATGCCCGCCGCGCGCGCCCACATCGGCCAGCCGATCGGCTGCGGCAGCGTGCGTTGCCATTCGGAGTGAATGAGCGGCACGCGCGCCAGATCGTCATGTGACTGCACGTTCAGGCCCGGATGGCAGACCGGCGCATAGGCGTCGCCAAAGAGATGTTCGCCGATGATCCCGGCGCGGGTGTCAGGCGCATCGCCGTAACGCACGGCAAGATCCGCGCTGCCGCCATGCAGATCGACCACCGTGTCGGATGCGTGGATGCGCAGATCGACCTCCGGATGCCGCGTGGCGAATTCACCGAGCCGGGGCACCAGCCAGCGTGCGGCCAGCCCCATCGGCGCGGTGAGCGTGACGCGCTGGCGCGCCGGCTGCGCTTCGGGCGCGCGGATGGCGTCGATGGCCTGCGCGAATGCGTCAAAGCCGGTGTTGAGCACGGGATATAGCCGCGCGCCAGCCTCGGACAGGCGCAATGCACGCACCTGACGCTCGAACAATGTCACGCCCAGCGTCTCTTCCAGGCGGCGGATCTGGTGGCTGATGGCCGTGGGCGTGACCGACAACTCGTCGGCGGCACTCTTCATGCTGAGATGGCGCGCGGTGGCTTCAAAGGCCCGCAGGGCGCTCAGGGGCGGCAGTTTTCGCATGCGCGGATTGTGTCACGGGCGCAGTGCCCCCATGGCGGGCATGGATGAATCCATGTCATCCACGGTGCGCAAAACATGTCGTTTGTCGCAGTGCAGCGTGGTTCGTAGAGTGGCCATATCTCCACTCACGACAACGGCTTCGACATGACCGCACCGACGCGTCTTCTGCACCTCGATTCCAGCGCCCGCCCAGGCCGCTCTGATACCAACCGCCACGGCTCGCACACGCGCCGACTTTCTGCGCGCTTTGTGCAGCGCTGGCTTGAGCGCGAGCCCGATGCACAGGTCGTCTATCGCGACGTCGGCGCCGAACCGCCCTCGCCGGTCGATGGTCGCTGGGTGCATGCCGCGTTCACGCCGCCCGCGCAGCGCGAGCCGTGGATGCACGATCGGCTTGCGCAAAGCGACGCACTGATCGACGAGCTTGTCGCTGCTGATGTGATCGTGGCCGGCGTGCCGATGTACAACTTCGGCATGCCCGCGCAGTTCAAGGCCTATGTCGACAACATCGTGCGCGTGGGCCGCACCTTCGGCTTCGACCGCAGCCGCGCGGGCGAGCCCTACTGGCCGCTGTTCGCGGGCATGGACAAGCGCCTCGTCATCCTCAGCTCGCGCGGCGATTTCGGCTATGGCCCGGGCCAGCGCATCGCCCACCTGAACCACGTGGAAGGCGGCGTTGCCACGGCGTTCGGCTATATCGGCATCACCGATGTGGCGTCGGTCGCCATCGAATACGACGAGTTTGCGGATGACCGGCTGCGCGCGTCGATTGCATCGGCCGAAGCTAATGTCGACACGTTGGTCACGCGCATGGCGGTTGGCGTCACTCCGGAGGTGGCCTAGAATGTGTCGGACTGATCGGCTACGTAGCAGTTTTCCACTCGCTGCGTAACACAACTCAAAACTGGCGAAAAAGCGTGACAGGACAATGGCTTTCCATTTCTGCTCAGGGAGCCAGGATGTTTTCCGATTGCCACGAACGTATCGCGCAGATCAAGACGCAAGACCCACGCGTCTCGAGGCTGCTCCATCGCCACACGGCGCTGGAGCAGCACGTCCGTAACATGGAGTCTGCCAAGGCCACGCCAGCCCAGCCCGTACTCGACACGCTCAAGCGCGAGAAACAGGCGCTTGAGCGTGAGCTTCTCGCCATCCTGCAAGCGGTGCCGGTCGCCGAGGCGGCTTAATCGATCAGCCGCCCATCCGGCTCGAAGAACGGGTGCGGGCCATCGAATTCGCCCACATAAGCGAGATGGCTCACCAGCCCCTGGCCCGGCACCCACGCATGCACCTTGTAGGCGGGTGGTTCCATGACGAAGCCGGGTTCGCCATGCGGGTCAAGATCCAGCGCCACTTGATGTGCGGGTGACGGACACGTCGACGCCACCGTACCTGCAAAGCGCACGTCGATGGAGCGATGCAGATGGCCGCAGATGATGCGCTCGACGTTGCCGGCGGCACGCACGATCTGCGCGAACGGCGGGATGTCGTCTTCAGCCAGCGATTGCACATCCATGTGGTGAATGCCGGTGGCAAACGGTGGATGGTGCATGGCGATGACGGTCGGGCGCTGCGTCTCGTGCGCCAGTGCGTCGGCCAGCCAGTCAAGCCGCTGCACACCCAGGCGGCCGCCGGGGCGGCCTGCGTCCAGCGTATCTAGCACGATCAGGCGCACGTCGCCGATGTCGGTCCAGTACTGGAAGGCGTTCGGGTCTTGCGCGGCCGTTGGAATCGGCGCGAGCCAATCAGCGAAGGCTTCGCGCGCGGCGTCACGGCCATCGTGGTTGCCGAGCACCGGCAGCATGCGAATGCCTGCCGCGTCCAGCGGCGCGAGCACGGCGCGCAGGTGCGCGTATTCCTGGGGCGCGCCGGCGTCGACCAAGTCGCCCGTCAGTACGATGGCATCGGGCCGCTCGGGCTGCGCGAGGATATGCGCCACGCAGCGCGACAGATAGGCGGCGGAATCCACGCGCCGGTAGGCCAATCGCCCCGGGCGCTTGATATGAAGATCGGTCAGTTGCAGGAAGTGCATCACGCGTCAGGCTTGCAAGGTCAGGAGACGATCGGCGGGAATGTCGAAGCCGACCGCATGGCCCGGCGCAAAGTGCTGGCGGCCGGGCACGTCAATGAACAACGGCGTGGCCGAAACGCCCGCCACGCGCACACGGGTGCGGAAACCGAGGAACACCGCTGATTCGACCGTGCCCTTGAGCGCAGCCTCGGCGGGGTCGGCCAGCACGGCATCTTCGGGGCGGAAGAACACCGTATCGCCATCCCCCGCCAGCACGGGCACACGACCGCCCGCGCAAACGAACGCGCCATCGCGCCGCATGCCGTCAAGCCGGTTCATGATGCCGATGAAATCCGCCACGTGGCGGTTGGCCGGCTGGAAGTAGATCTCGCGCGGCGTGCCGATCTGCGCGATGCGGCCGGCTTCCATGACCACGATGCGATCGGCCAGGGCCATCGCTTCTTCCTGGTCGTGCGTCACGTAGATCGTGGTGATGCCGAGGCTGCGCAGCAGGCGGTCCATCTCGGCGCGCACGGATTCGCGCAGCTTGGCGTCGAGCGCGGTGAGCGGTTCGTCGAGCAGCAGCACGCGCGGCTCGGGCGCCAAGGCACGCGCCAAGGCCACACGCTGGCGCTGGCCACCAGAGAGCTGATCGACGCCGCGATCCGCATACGGCGTGAGATGCATCATCTCCAGCAGCGTGTTCGCACGGGCGCTGATTTGCGTGTCGGACAAACCGTTTTGCCGGCGCTGGATGCGCAGGCCGTATTCCACGTTGCCGCGCACGCTCAGGTTGGGAAACAGCGCATAGCTCTGGAACACCATGCCGACGCGGCGGCGCTCGATCGGGCGCGCGGTGACGTCTTCGTCGCCAAAGCGCACGGTGCCGCCAGCATCCGGCGCTTCCAGCCCGGCGACGATGCGCAGCGTGGTGGTCTTGCCGCAGCCGGAGGGGCCGAGCAGCACGACAGTCTCGCCGGCGGCGATGTCGAGGTCGAGCGGGTCCAGCACGCGCTGTCCGCCGAAGTGTTTACCGCAACCGCGCAACTGAATCGGCACGGGCGCGAGATGAAGGGGTTCGGTACTCATCGTGAAGCCTTTCCGTTGTTCACACGCAGGCCGCCAAAGCGCTGCATCAGCACCAGCAACGGCACGATCATGACGAAGAAGATCAGCGTGTAGGCGCTGGCAATCTCCAGGCGCATCGACGCATAGGTGTCGGCCAGGCCGACCGGCAGGGTTTTGGTTTCGGGCGTGTGCAGCATCCAGGTTAAATTGAATTCGCCCACCGAGAGCGTCACCACCGTCAGCGCACCGGCCAGGATGCCGGGCTGCACGTTGGGCAGGACGATGGTGCGAAAGCGCTGCCAGAACGACGCCCCCAGGCTGGCCGCGCCCTCTTCCAGCGTGCGCAGGTTCTGCCCCGCACACACCGCCGCCACCGATCGCACCATGAACGGCAACGTGAACACCACGTGCCCGACCACGATGAACCAGAGGCTCTCGCGAAAGCCGCCAAAGCCGCCGTACGCGACGATCAACCCCAGCGCCGTCGCCAGCCCAGGCAGCGCCACGGGCAGCGTGAGGAATTCTTCGATCAGGCGGCTGGTGCGGCTCTGGCGGCGCGCCAGCACATAGCCTGCCGGCACGCCTGCGGCCAGCACAATCACCAGCGTGCACAGCGCCACCAGCAGCGATGTCCAGATCGACGCGTGATACGTGTCCCACACCTGGGCGACCCAATCCAACGTCCAACCGCTCTTGAAACCGCGGATGTAGTTGCGCGTTAGGCCCACGGCCATCGACAGCACGACCGGCACGATCAGGAACAGGCACAGCAGCAGCGTAATCAGCCACTGAGCGAGAGAAAGCGCGCGCTTCATGCTGCCGCTCCTGCTTGGCCGCCAGCCGCCGTACGCGCAATCGCCAGCACGAGCCACGTCACCACACCCAGCACCACGGACAGCGCCGCCGCCATCGCAATGCCCGCGTTGAGCGTGAACTCGGTGTAGATCGTCATCGGCAGCACATCGATGTCGGTGGCGAGCGTGAAGGCTGTGCCGAATGCGCCCATCGACGTGGCAAAGCAGATCGCCCCAGAGGCGATGAGCGCGGGTGCCAGCCCCGGTACCAACACGTCGCGCGTCACTTGCCACGACGATGCGCCCAGCGAACGCGCGGCCTCTTCCAGCGATCGGTCGAGCTTTTCCGCCGCCGCCATCACGGTCAGCACCACGCGCGGAATCGAGAAATACAAGTAGCCGAGAAACAACCCGCCGATCGAATAGGCGAAGACCCATTTCTCGCCGGTCAACTGGCGCGTGAGATCGCCCAGCAAGCCCTGGCGCCCGGCCAGCAGGATCACCATGAAGCCGACCACCACCCCCGGAAACGCCAGCGGGAAGGTCAGCATGGCGGTGATCATCCGCTTGCCCGGTACGTTGTGGCGCACCAGGAACAACCCGGCGATGGTCGACAGCACGAGCGTTGCCAGCGTGACGGCGGCCGACAGCACCACCGTCGAGAACAAGCTGCCTAAATAGCGCGGCGTGGTGAGCGCCGCCGTGTACGTAGCGATCACGCCTTCGCTGCCGCTCACGCGCAGCAGCGCGGCCATTGGTAGCAGCCAGAACGCGCAGAACAGCACAACGGCCGGCGCCAGCAGCGCCACCCGCCACCGTGCGGGCAGTACCGCATCCTCTGGCAAGGTGGTTCGGGTGACGGTGCTCATGCTCAGCGGACCTCGTTCAGATAGCGCGTGCCGAACGCTTGCTGGCCGGCCGCCATCTTGTTGAAGTCGACCGTCTTCACGCGGGCGTATTCACTGGCGGGCAGGAAGCGCGATGCGGCTTCCTTGCTCATGGCGTTGGCGCGCACCGGGCGCAGGTAGGCGTTGGCCCACAGGGCCTGGCCTTCATCCGAGAGCACGAAGTCGAGCACCTTCTTGGCATTGTCGGCGTGCGGCGCGCCGGCGGTCAGGCTCATCACGTAGGGCACGGCAATCGTGCCTTCCTGCGGAATCACAAACTCCACGTTGGCGTGGTCCTTGTACTTGGCGCGGTAGGCATTGAAGTCGTAGTCGAGCAGGATGGGGATTTCACCGGCCACGACGCGCGCGTAGGCGGTCTGCTTCGGCACGATCGGCGCGTTCTTCTTCAGTTGCTTGAACCACTCGATGCCGGGGCCGAAGTTGTCCAGCGTGCCGCCCAGCGCCTGGTTGACCGCCACGGCACCCACGTAACCGACGAAGGCGCTGCTCGGGTCCAGGTAGCCGACCATGCCCTTGTACTCGGGCTTGAGCAGGTCTTTCCACGAACGCGGCACGGGCTTGCCTTCCAGCGCATCCTTGTTGACGAAGAAGCCCAGCGTGCCGGAATGGATTGAGAAGAACGCGCCGTCCGGGTCCTTCATACCGGCCGGGATGTCATCCCAGTGCTTGGGCTTGTAGTTGGCGACGAGGCCTTTCTCCTTGGCCTGGTAGGCGGACGTGATACCCAGGTACGCCACGTCGGCAACGGGATGCGATTTCTCGGCCAGCATCTGGGCGATGGCCTGGCCGGAGTTCTTGTTATCGAACGGCACGGTCACGCCGGTCTTGTCCTTGATGGCCTTGATCTGGCTGGCCCAGTCGGCCCATTCGGGCGGGCAGTTGTAACAGATGGCGACCTGCTGGCCGGCCGGCTGTGCCTGCACCGGCGCTGCGATGGCAAAAGCGCCAACAGCAACGGTGGCACCAGCGAGGCCGCACGCGCGCAGCCATTGAACGAGACGTTTCATCGAGACGCTCCTTGCGTATCAGACGTGAGAGAAGAAACAACGGACAGAGACGATTCGGCCGGTGCACCGGCGATGGTGCCCCCGGCCAGCAGCCGGTGCGGCAGCGTGATTGATGGCACCACCTCCCCGGCGATACGGCGGGCCAGCGCCGAGGCAGCATCGGTGCCGATTTGGCGGTGCGGCTGCGCCACGGTGGCAAGCGTGGGCGAGAGCCACTGCCCCATCGCCAGGCCGTCGAAGCCGATCACGCTCACGTCTTCCGGCACGCGCAGGCCCATCTCGCGCAGTGAGCGGATCGTCAGCAGCGCCAGGCGGTCATTGCTGCAGAAGATGGCGGTTGGGCGCGGCGGCGCGAGCAGGCGCGCCAGTTCGGCGGGCAGCATGGCGTCGGCGTTGAAGTCGATTTCCACGGGCGGCTGCGGCGTGATGCCGGCAGCTTCGAGCGCCTCGCGGTAGCCCCGATGGCGCAGCGCAGCACGGTCAGAGGCCGACAGCGTGCCGGTCAGCATGCGGATCTGTTTGTGCCCCTGCGCCAGCAACGCGCGGATGGCGTCGCGCGCGGCGGCCCGGTTGTCGACCGTCACACAGCAACGCGCGGGAATGCGAGCTTGGCCATGCGTGTCGTTGTAGACCAGCACATAGGGAATGTGCTCGGCATCCAGCCGATCGAGGTGCGGATTGGCAGCGGCATCGGCCACTGTCAGGATCAAGCCGTCGACGCGTTGTTCGAGCATGGTCTCGATGGCGCGGGCTTCGCGTTCGCGGTTGTAGGCGGTGGTCATGAGCATGACGCGCTGGCCGGTGACGGACGCCGCCTCGTCAATGCCCTGCATGCATTCCGCAAACACCGGGTTGGCCAGCGACGGCAGCACAACGCCCAGCAGGCCCGTGCGCACGGCGCGCAACTGGCGGCCCAGCGCATTCGGGCGATATTGCAGCGCGTCCATGGCGGCTTGCACACGGGCCAGCGTCGATGCGCTCACCCGCTCCGGCGTATTGACCGCGCGGGATACGGTCGCGATAGAAATGCCGGCATGCGTCGCCACGTCTTTAATGCTGCTTCCCACCGCGCCCCCTTGGATTTGTAAACGTTTACATCCTAGGGGGCTGGAGTGACTGTTTCATGACAATCGATGCTGCATTGCAGTGGCGTTCGCAACGCAGCATCGTCACGGTTGCACATAGCAAAGTTACAAAGCTCGCATATGCTTCTTACCAAATTAGAAGATGCGCGGGTCAACACGGGGTGCCAACGTGCGCACGGTGGCATGGCCCGCTTGCTGCTGTGCTGTTCTCGCTGCCTGTTCTGGAGACGCCATGCGTGTATTGCCCGTGTTCGATGCCCCCGCCGCCAACCTGACGGCCCTGCCCGGCCTGTTACAGCAGTTCGGCGTGGTGCGAGCGCAATCCCTGGCCTTGGCCGCGCCGCTGTCTGACGCCGACGCCACCGTCCAATCCATGGACGACGCCAGCCCCGCCAAATGGCATCTCGCCCATACGACGTGGTTTTTCGAGGAATTCATCCTCGGCCCCAACGTACCGGGCTATCGCTCGCCCGATCCGCGCTATCGCTATCTGTTCAATTCGTACTACGAGACGGTGGGCGCCAGGCATCCGCGCCCCCGCCGGGGCATGCTCACGCGCCCAACGCTCGACGAGGTGCGTGCGTATCGCACCCATGTCGACGCGGCGATGCAGCGGCTGCTGGCGGATGGTGTGTCAGCCGACATCGCACGGCTGGTAACGCTCGGCCTGCACCACGAGCAGCAGCACCAGGAGCTGCTGTTGACCGACGTGCTCCACCTGTTTGCGCAGAATCCGCTGTGTCCGGTCTATGCCGAAGGCCCCGCGCCGCACGTGCACGCGGCGCCGGCACAAGTGGGCTGGGTGGGTTTCCAAGGCGGCGCCGTGCAGATCGGCAAGACCGCTGGGGGTTCCAACCCTGGCGCCGATTTCATGTTCGACTGCGAAGGCCCGCGCCACACCGTCTGGCTGGAGCCCTACGCGCTGGCCACGCACCCCGTCACCAACCGCGAGTGGCTCGCCTTCATGCAGGACGGCGGCTATCGGCAGCCCACGCTGTGGTTGTCCGACGGCTGGGCCTGGGTGCAGCGCGAAGGCATCGAGGCCCCGCTCTACTGGCGCGCCGGCATGGCTGAGGGCGAAGGCTGGCAGCAGATGTCATTGCACGGCCTGCAGCCGGTCGATCTGGAAGCCCCCGTCACGCACATCAGTTTCTACGAGGCCGACGCCTACGCCCGCTGGGCCGGCGCCCGCCTACCCACCGAAGCCGAATGGGAGCACGCCGCCGAAGGCCTGCCCGTACAAGGTAATTTCGTCGACGCCGGGGCGCTGCGGCCGCAACCTGATCACGGCATCGCCACGGCGGGCAGCCTGCGCCAGATGTTCGGTGATGTGTGGGAATGGACCGCCAGCCCCTATGGCCCGTATCCCGGCTTCGAGCCGGCCGAGGGCGCCGTAGGCGAATACAACGGCAAGTTCATGTGCAGCCAGATGGTGCTGCGGGGCGGGTCGTGCGCGTCGCCCGAGGGTCACCTACGGGCGACGTATCGCAACTTCTTTTATCCGCACCAGCGGTGGCAGTTCACCGGGGTGCGGCTGGCGCGGCGGGCGTAGTGGGGCAACAAGCAAGCGCCTAGCGATTGCTGTCGAACAGCATATTGGTTGGGGTACCGGTCGTATCCGGGCTGCTGGGCGCTGCAGCCGGTTTGGCTGCAGGCATCGGCGTTGGCGCATCGGGCACTGCGGGTTTGGCGGGCTGCGTAGCTGCAGCAGCGGCGGCCGGTGCCGCTGGTGTCTGCATGGGCGCTGGTTTGGCACCCTGCTCGGCCAGCTTGCGACGGCGCGATTCCAGCCCCGCCGCAATCTCGTCCTGGTGATACCGCTTGGCAAAGTCGATTACGTCCATCTTCTGCTGGTTGCGCAGGTTCATGTCTGCGCCTTCGTCCAGCAGCAGCTTGACGGTGGTGATGTGGCCGCCCATGGCCGCCATCATCAGCGGCGTGCTGGCATTGGGGCTTTCCGCGTCGATGTAGGCGGCGTGGTCGAGCAGATATTTGACGATGTCGTCATACCCGTTGGTGGCGGCGTAGTGCAGCGCGGTCCAGCCGGTCTTGTTGACCTCCACGTCGTACGTTTCCACCATCAGCTTCACCATCGGCAGCAGGCCTTGGTAGGCCGCCATCATCAGCGCGTTTTCGCCGGCGGCGTTGGTGCGGTCGAAGTCGATGTTCTTGGCGCGGATCAGCGCCTGGGCCACCTCGACGTTCTTGTCCTTGAGCGCATCTACCAACAGCGGCGTGCCGTCACGCGTGTTCAGGTTCGGGTCGACGCCCTGCGCAACGTATTTCTGCACCAGCACCGGGCGGTTGTACTCGACGGCGGCGCGCAGATCGTCCTGCGGCGTGGCGAATGCGGCGCCCGGCAGCGCCATCATCAATCCGGCCACCAGCGCGCTCTTTTTCATCATGTACTTCAAGTTATCGCGGTATTGCATTGAATAGATTGAAGAAATTCTCGGTCGTCGCATTGGCAATGCGGTCCAGCGGTTCGCCGCGCAGCGTGGCCAGGAATTCGCCCACGTGCCGCACGTAAGCGGGCTCATTGGTCTTGCCGCGGAACGGCACCGGCGCCAGGTACGGCGAATCCGTCTCGATCAGCATGCGGTCCAGCGGCACCTTCTTGGCGGTTTCCTGCAAGTCCACCGCATTCTTGAACGTGACGATGCCCGAGAACGAGATGTAGAAGCCCAGGTCCAGCGCGGCCTTGGCCACGTCCCAGCTTTCGGTAAAACAATGCATGACGCCGCGCGCGGCCTGGGCATCCTCTTCGCGCATGATGGCCAGCGTGTCCGCAGCCGCCGAGCGCGTGTGGATCACCAGCGGCTTGCCGGTCTGCTTCGACGCGCGGATATGCGTGCGAAAGCGATCGCGCTGCCATTCCATGTCGGCCACGGTACGGTCGCCCAGGCGGTAGTAGTCGAGCCCCGTCTCGCCGATGCCGACCACGCGCGGGTGATCGGCCAGCGCCAGCAGGCGCTCCAGCGTGGGTTCTTCAATGCGGGTGCCGTCTTCGATGTCGGCTTCGGCATCGGGGTGCACGCCCACGGTGGCGTACACATTCGGCTCCTGTTCGGCGATCTCCAACACGCTCGGGAAGTCTTCCAGCGTGACGGAGATGCACAACGCGTGGGTGACACGGTTCTCGCGCATGCGCGTCAGCAGCTCAGGCAGACGCGCGCGAAGGTCCGGGAAATTGATGTGGCAGTGGGAATCGACAAACATCGAATAATCAGAAGGTTACAGCACAAACCTCGTGTACTGCATCAAAAAAATCAAAGCGTTTGCGTGGGTCGCTGCGAATTGATCTGCTTGCCCAGCAACTCTTCGACCACGCGGCGCAGCATGCGGCCGGGCTCATCGTCACCCAAATGCACGCCAATGCCCGGCGTCTTGTTGGGCGTGCCCACCGGCGTAATCCACGCCACCTTGCCGGCCACCTGGTACTTCTGCGGCCGATCCAACAGCGAGAGCACGAGGAAGACTTCCTCGCCGATTCGGTAAGGACGCTGCGTCGGCACAAAGATGCCGCCGTTCTTCAGGAACGGCATATAGGCGGCGTGCAGGCCGGCCTCGTCCTTGATGGCCAGCGAGACGATGCCCGGACGCGTCGGCCCACCGGTAGCCGTGCCGGGTGCGGCGGGCGTGCCAGGGGTGACGGGAGTACCGGGCGTACGAAGAGGTGCAGTGCTCACAGGGTGTCCAGGGAGGGCAAACGTTCAGAGGCGGGTTCGGGTTCAGGCAGCCGGAAAGAGCTGCCGGTAATCCAGCAAAAGGCTTTCGATGACGAGTCGTGCGGCCAGCGGATGCTGTTCGGTACGGCGCCGCTCCGGCAGAGCACGCGCAAAACGTTCCAGGCGATCCAGCGGGATGGCATTCGCGCAACGTTGCAGCGCATCGCGCTGGGCCGGGAAATAGCGCGGACGCCCCGCCAGCCGGGCCGCCATCAAATCAAAGGCCCATCGGTGCATGGTACTGAGAACGGCAGGCACCGACAATTTCTGTAAGTGATCGGCCGTGGCCAGCGCGTCCAGCTTTGCGCCCTGGCTGAGCTGTTCGAGCAGGAATTGCAGCAGCGGGCGATCTTCGGATTCGGCGGCCGCCAGCGCGGCCAGCGGCGCATTGCCAAACTCCGCCAACAAGCTTTGCGCGTGCGGCACGCCTTGCCGCTCCAGCCACTGGCGCGCAGCCTCGGGCTGCGGTGGCTGCAGCGGAAACTGCCGGCAGCGCGACAGGATTGTCGGCAGGATGCGGTCGATGCGGTCTGTGACCAGCAGGAAGACGGTGTTCTGCGGCGGTTCTTCCAGCGTCTTGAGCAGTGCGTTGGCGCCTTCGGTCTGCAGCGCATCGAGCGGATACACCACCACCACGCGCAGCCCAGCCCGATGCGTACCGACGCCAACCGCCTCGATCAGGTTGCGCACCTGTTCCATGCGGATGATCTTGCTGGGTGCCTTTTTCTTGCCTTCGGCGTCTTTCTCGGTCTCGGGCGCGTCTTCCATGGCTTCCGGGCGCACGAGATGAAAGTCCGGATGATTGCCCTGGGCGAACCAGTTGCAGGCCGCACACGTGCCACACGGCTGGCCGTCGGCGGCGGGCGCATCGCACAGCAAGCCTTGCGCAAAATGCATGGCGAAATCGCGCTTGCCGGTGCCGGCCTGGCCGCCCAGCAGGATCGCGTGCGGCAGCTTGGCCCGCATGGCTTGCAGACGGGACCAATCAGCGGATTGCCAGGGATAAAGCATCATGAATCAAAGGGTTGCGTCAGATTGTTGATGCGAATTCGCGCCGTGAAACCATTATTTCCGTATCAGAAATTGCCCGCAAAATCAGAGCATTGCAAGCAGGTTCTCTAGGTCTTTCTGGAGTTCACTGCGGTCGCGATTGGCGTCCAGTACGACGAACCGATCCGGCTCGGCGGCCGCTCGGCGCAGGTACTCGGCGCGCGTACGCAGGAAGAACTGGGCAGATTCTGCTTCGAACTTGTCCGGAGTGCGGGCATCGGCCAGGCGTGCGGCGGCAATTTCGGGGGCCAGATCGAAGAGGATGGTCTTGGTCGGTTGCAGGCCCTGCTGCACCCAGCGCTCCAACGCTTCGAGCCGGTCGATGGCGAGGCCCCTGCCGCCGCCCTGATAGGCGAAGGTGGCATCGGTGAAGCGGTCGGAGATGACCCAGTCGCCGGCGTCGAGCGCGGGCTGAATCACCTCGGCGATATGCTCGCGGCGGCTGGCGAACATCAGCAGCGCTTCGGTTTCCAGGTGCATGCGCTCGTGCAGCAGCACTTCGCGCAGGCGCTCGCCCAGGGGCGTGCCGCCCGGCTCGCGGGTGA
>Ga0207690_10000513_pt1 | contig 25122 bp, 26 predicted proteins | sample KBSC23metaG_FD_184315 | JGI IMG/M metagenome (GOLD analysis project Ga0207690, IMG submission 184315) | Corn rhizosphere microbial communities from Kellogg Biological Station, Michigan, USA - KBS C2-3 metaG (SPAdes) (version 2) | ecosystem: Host-associated > Plants > Roots > Rhizosphere > Soil ...
GGTTCTGTTCGTGCCGATGTTCTTTTCCAGTACGCCACCGGCTCCAGGTGGCGACCAGGCGGTCAGCCTGGCGATCCCGCCGGCGCCGGATCGCGACCTGCAAACCCGCACCATGAGCCTGGCGCCGGATGCCGCCGCCAATGGGTCGAGCGCCGCCACCATGCCAGCGCAGACGGTGACGCCGGCATCGAGCGACCGGCTGGCCACGGTGGACATCGGCTCCAGCCGCCCGCGCGACGTCGAGACCGACCCCGAAGCCGGCAAGCCGCCGCAACCGACCACGGTGACCACCGGTTCGGGCACGTCGCCGAGTCAGCCGGTGATCCCGCAGCAGACCACGGCGAACGCCAGCGCACCGCCGGCGGGCAAACCGCAGCCGGCGGTCGCCACGCCGCCCCGACCGACCCCGGTCGCGCCGCTGCCTGCCCCTGCGGCGACACCCGTCGCGGGGCGCGGCAACTACACGCTCAACCTCAGTGCCTACGCCAGTGCGGCCGGCGCCGCGAATCTGGAACGCCGCGTGCGCGAGCTGGGTTATCCGGTCAGCGGCCATGCCATCACCCAGGCCGGCAAGTCGCGCACCCTGGTCGTCGCCGGGCCGTTCGAAACGCGCGCCGCGGCGGAGGCCGCGCGGCTGAAGATCACCCAGTCGATCCCCGGCGTGCCGGCCCGGCTCGAACAGGACGCCAGCCGCGAAAGCAGCGCAGCGGCGACTCCGACGCCTGTGGCCACGACCACCGCCAAGGCGGGTGGTTGGGCCGTGCAACTGGCGGCGATGAGCAACCAGGCCGATGCGAATGCGCTGCGCGACAAGCTGCGCGCGAACGGTTTCGACGGCTTCGTCGATTCGGTGCAGTCCGGCGGCAGACAGTTGTGGCGCGTGCGCGCCGGCCCGCAGACCCAGCGCAGCGACGCGCAGCGCGTGCACGACCAGATCAAGGCGAAGCTGGGCATCGACGGCAACGTCGTGTCGATGCCCTGATGCCGGTACCGGCGCGCGGACCAGGCGGATAACGAATGAACTGGACCGACTACATCATCATCGGCGTGCTGGCCCTGTCGGTATTCGTGGGGTTGTGGCGCGGCCTGATCTCCGAGGTGATGGCGCTGGCGATCTGGATCGCCGCGTTCTGGGTGGCGTGGACGTTCGGTCCGATGGTGGCGGAACGTTTCAGGCACGTGATCGAGCTGCCGTCGGCGCGGATCATCGTGGGCTACGGGCTCTGCTTCATCGCCGTGCTGGTCCTGGGCGCGCTGCTGCGTTTCGTGATCGGCAAGCTGATCGAGAGCACCGGGCTGTCCGGCACCGACCGGCTGCTGGGCATGCTGTTCGGCTTCGTGCGCGGCGTGCTGCTGGTGACGCTGCTGGTGTTCCTGATCGGCTTCACCGCGTTCACGCGCGATCCGTGGTGGCAGCAGTCGGTGCTGTTGCCGCGCTTCCAGCACGTGGCGGCCTGGCTGGGCCAGCAGGTGCCGCCCAGCGTACGCGAGTACATCCATCCGCCGGCGGTGCTCGATCGGCTGCACGGCTTGCCGGCCATGTTGCCGGCCCCCATATCGGGCACGACGCCTGCGCCAGCGGTGAGCGTGATGCGCCCGGCGCTACCGGCGGTGGCGGCCAGCACGGCCGGCCCATCCCCAACTTTCTGAACATACCCTCTGAAGCAGGCAACAAACCATGTGCGGAATCATCGGCATTGTCGGTACCACCGAAGTGGCATCGTCGCTCTATGACGGCTTGACGGTACTGCAGCACCGCGGCCAGGACGCGGCTGGCATCGCCACGGTGGACGGCGCGCGACTGCGCCTGCACAAGGGCAACGGGCTGGTGCGCGACGTGTTCGGGCAGGCCGCGATGAGCGGTCTGCGCGGGCGCATCGGCATCGGCCACTGCCGCTATCCCACCGCCGGCTCGGAAGGTTCGGCCGAGGCCCAGCCGTTCTACGTCAATTCGCCGTACGGCATCGCGTTCGCGCACAACGGCAACCTGGTCAATACCGACGCGTTGCGCCGCGAGATGTTCCAGGACGACCGCCGCCACATCAACACCGATTCCGATTCCGAGGTGCTGCTGAACGTGCTGGCGCACGAGTTGCAGATCCAGGACCGGATGGAACTGACCCCGGACCACATCTTCAAGGCGGTGGCCGGTGTGCACGCGCGCGCCCGTGGCGGCTATGCCTGCCTCGCTCTGCTGCTGGGCTACGGCTTGATCGCGTTCCGCGATCCGAACGGCATCCGCCCGCTGGTGCTGGGCGAGCGGCTTACGGCGGAAGGCCACGAATATGCGGTAGCGTCCGAGTCGGTGGCGCTGGACATCCTGGGTTTCAAGCGCATCCGCGACGTGGCGCCGGGCGAGGCGGTGATCATCACCGACGCCGGCCAGCTGTATACGCGCCGCTGCGCCGAGGGCGCGCCGCACACGCCGTGCATCTTCGAGTACGTCTATCTGGCGCGGCCCGACTCGATGATCGAGGACGTCTCGGTGTACAAGGCGCGCCTTCGCATGGGCGAGAAACTGGCCGAGAAGATCCGGCGCGAGCGGCCCGACCACGGCATCGACGCAGTGATCCCGATTCCCGACACCGCGCGCACCGCCGCCAGTGCACTGGCCGGCGCGCTCGGCGTGCCGTTCCGCGAGGGCTTCGTCAAGAACCGCTACATCGGCCGCACCTTCATCATGCCGGGGCAGGGCGAGCGGGTGAAATCGGTGCGCCGCAAGCTCAACGCGATCGACCTGGAGTTCCGCAAGAAGAACGTGCTGCTGGTCGACGACTCGATCGTGCGCGGCACCACCTCGAAGCAGATCATCCAGATGGCCCGCGACGCCGGAGCGAAGAACGTCTACTTCGCCTCCGCCGCGCCGCCGGTGCGCTACCCGAACGTGTACGGCATCGACATGCCGTCGGCCTCGGAGCTGGTCGCCGCGGGGCGCACCGAGAAGGAGATCGAGAAGACGCTCGGCGCCGACTGGCTGATCTACCAGGACCTGAAGGACCTGATCTGGGCGGTGCAGGACGGCAACGAGGAGCTGAAGCAGTTCGACACCTCGTGCTTCTCCGGCGAATACGTCACCGGCCTGGACCAGAGCTATCTGGCGCAGATCGAGATGCTGCGCTCGGACGACGCCAAGGCCGCGCGGCGAGTGGTTTGAGAGCAGAGGCGAGAGGCGACGGCTCGCCCCGGTCTTGCCGCATGAACGATCTCCACACCGCCGCCAGACGTTGCCTGGACGCCGCCGAGCCAGCCGAGAAGCTGCGCCTCACTCGCGAGACGTGGCAGGCCTTGCTGGCCGGTGACCTGCACGCCGATCCGGCAGCGTCGCCGCCCGAGCCGATTGGCCCGCCTGGCCGTCCCGCGAAGCCGCGGTTGGTCAACGCGCGCCAGCTGCCGCAGCGCGGACTGGGCAGCGACGAAGGCCGTGCCGCCCTGGTGCACGCCGTGGCGCATATCGAATTCAACGCGATCAACCTGGCCTGGGATGCGGTCTACCGCTACCGCGGCAAGCCGGAGGCGTACTACCGCGACTGGGCCAGTTGCGCTAACGACGAGGCGCGCCACTTCGCACTGCTGTCCGATCGGCTGGCCGAGTTGGGTCACGCTTACGGCGATTTCGACGCCCACGACGGCTTGTGGGCGATGGCCGAAAAAACCGCCGACAGCGACACCGCGCGGATGGCGCTGGTCCCGCGCGTGCTGGAAGCGCGCGGGCTGGACGTCACCCCCGGCATGATCGAACGGCTGCGCGGACTCGGCGACGAACGCACGGTGGCGATCCTGGAGGTGATCCTGCGCGAGGAGGTGGCCCACGTCGCCGCCGGCACCCGCTGGTACCGCCATTGCTGCGAGCGCGACGGCATCGACCCGATCGAGACGTTCTTCACCCTGTTGCGCGACTACATGGGGGTGAGCCTGCGCGGCCCGTTCAATCGCCCGGCGCGGCTGCAGGCCGGTTTTGTCGAGGAGGAGCTCGACCGGCTGGCCGCACTGGCCTTGGCCAGCTGACGGACTCGCGCCGAGCACACAAAAAAGCCGGCGCGAGGCCGGCTTCTTCATCGAATTTGGTCGGGGTGACAGGATTCGAACCTGCGACTTCTACGTCCCGAACGTAATAAATAGCTTTTTGCGTTCAGTTAGTTACGACATAACATCTTGATTTATATTGTAACGACACTTGGCGACATTTCGCGATATGATGGCATTTGCTGTTACCGTTGCTGTTACGGAGCGAACCGCCATGAGCAAGCAGGCTGCCAAGTTATCCTCCAAGATCATTGATGGCGCCAAGTCGAAGCCGACGCCTTACCGCATCTGGGACACGACCGTTCCTTCGTTGCATCTTCGAGTGCAGCCGTCTGGCATTAAGACGTTCAACGTCCAGTGGAGCCGGTCCACGACCCGCTCGCTAGGCAAGTGGCCTGTCGTCACGGTGGAAGCAGCACGGGTACGTGCGCGTGCGATGCTGGCTGAGGTCGATCAGGAAGGTGCCCCCCTGGCCGTCATCGAGAAGCGGGCGGAAAAGCCTGGCACCTTCGGCGAGTTCATGGCGGAGCATTACGGCCCGCACGTCGAGGTGACGAACAAGGCAGGCAAGGCGACGGTGGCGCTCATCAAGAAGCACTTTGGCTTTTTGTACGACAAACCGATGGCTTCTATCACGCGAGCGGAATTCGATAAGTTCAAGGCGAGGCGGTTGAAGGCGGGATCGCATCCGGCCACAGTGAATCGCGATCTGGATCGCATCAAGGCGGCGCTGAGCAAAGCAGTCGAGTGGAAGCAGTTGGATGCAAACCCGTTGCTTGGCGTGAAACGGATCAAGCGCGATATTGAGGAGCGCGTACGCTACCTTTCGCAGAAGGAGGAGAAGGCCCTTCGCAAGGCGCTTGAGATGCGTGAGGTGAAGTTCAAACGGCGCAGGCTGTCGGGTATCAAATGGCGCGAGGAACGGGGCAAGGAGCCGCTAGAACCAATTCAGGGCTATTACGATCACATCATGCCGATGACTCTGATCGCGTTGAATACCGGCATGCGTCGCGGAGAGATTACTCAGCTGACTTGGTCCGACATTGACTTGAAGGCGAAGCGCGTTACGGTGCGAGCAGGGTATGCGAAGTCCGGCAAGGCGCGGCATATCCCGCTGAACAGTGAAGTGATAGCTGTGCTGACGGAGTGGAAGAGGCAGCATCCCGAAGGTCGTCTGTTCAACCTAATCTGTACGGCGAAGGCATGGGGTGCTCTGATGATCGCGGCGAAACTGGAAGATTTCCGTTTCCACGATTTGCGACACACGTTCGCCAGCAAACTGGTGATGGCCGGTGTGGACTTGAACACTGTGAGAGAGCTGCTTGGGCATGGGGATATCAAGATGACATTGAGATATGCCCATTTGGCTCCGGAACACAAAGCGGCAGCGGTGGAGAAGCTCGTGGTGTCACGAAAGTGAGGGCTTGCCCCAATACCCCGCCGGCGATGCTTGGGAAGCTCAAGCAGGCAAAGAAGATCGTAGACGATGACGGTGTCGAGGCCTTGGAGGCGAAGAAGCTCGGCATTCAATATCCAGACTTGGGATGTCTTGGATATGACCAAACCACAATCACCTTGTTTGAGCGATTGGTCGAGCAGCCGTGCATGGACGGAGCATGGGTGACCCTATCGAAGATCTTCGATGACACCCAAGAGCCACCAGATACCGTGCGCTTTGCGAATGCGTGCAACGAGATATACAAGACTTGGCTTCTTGCCCCGCCAAAGCGGCCAACAGAGCATCGCCAACACTACGTCTCCCTGGCGCGCGACCTAATGGCAATTGCCAACAAGCTGGCCATTGATCCCAGATTTGGGGCATTCGGTGAAGTGCGGGCAAGACTGTCTGTCGTGGACATGCTTGATGATTGCGCGATGGAACGCATACTTGACCAGCTCGAAAGCGATCTCGACTCTGATGGAACGGAGAGGGCTGACATCGCTCGTGCATGTCTCGAAGAGGAGATTCCTAGTTTCTATGAGCAGGCGAGATCGCTCGCGACTCGCTGCCTCCAAGCTGCAGCAGACCTTCCAGCATCTCGGCAGGCAGGACGAGCGACGGCTGGAAGGACATTCTTCGAGCAAAACCTGTCGCGTTGGTTGGAGAGTCATCTAGGAAAGTCATTTCGAGGACAGCACACCGTGGTTGCTGCGGTGGCTTCGGCACTTTTTACCGAGTTTGATCCGGTCTCCGGCGACAACGTACGCAAGGTGAGACGGCGACCTCGCGCGCACACAAAGGTGTAGGGTTGGCGGATACGGAAATCGGAAGTTTTCCATCGAAGTTTCGTCTCAAAACTTCCGTTTCAGTGTGTTGAGATGTTCGTAACCTGTCCTTGTCGCAACTGGCGACATGTCGCAGGAAGACAGGCTTTATGCCAACTCAGCCACTCAAGCTCAGCTTGCACGCGGTACGCGAGGCAACCGGTGAGTCGACGTCGGTAATCTACGACGCGATCAATGCTGGCCATCTCCGTACTTTTCTCGTCGGGCGACGCCGTTTCGCGCGGCCAGAAGCCGTCCGGGCGTGGGTCGACTTTCTCCAAGCGCAGAGCGATTCGGGACGGCCGGTATGCTACCGGCCCCGCGCGGTAGTTCGTAGCGATTTTGGTCTCAGCTCCGATGAGTGAGACATTCGCTATTCGATGGCGTTCCGTGGTTCGTTCCCTCGGACAGCCCCGCGCCAAAGGTCTGAAGGACAACCGGACCGGTGATGGAGACTGTGGCTTTGGTCTGCGTCGGCGATATCGCGTTTCGATCGGGGATGAGCCAAGCATCAAAGTGCTCGAACTGGCTCGCCGACGTCAGCCAGGCGCCGCGCTCTTCGCCGTCAACGATGTCGTCCGTAGTGGCATCAGCGAAGCGTCGGCGCGGGCGGTCGGCCCAAGCCGGGCATGTCGCACGAGCGCGGTAGATTCGGGGTGCTGCGATGACTAGCCGGAATCCCACCATCAGCCTGCGACTCGCTGGCGACCCAGCAGCCCGCCTGATCGTCCTCGACCGCGACGAGACGTGGGCAACGCCAGAGCGGGAGCGACTAGCCTTACCCATTGCCTCCTTGGGGTTTTGGGTTGCGCTTCGGTCTCTTCCTCATTCGGTAGAAATGAGGGAGGAGAACTTGTGCAGCCGACTAGGCTTGACCCGCCACTCCCTCCACAAATTGGCGCAGACATTGGAGGATCACGGTCGGTTGCATCGTGAGTCGGAGCGGGATGATCGTGGACAATTCACCTTGTCTGTGTGGACGATGCACGTCGAGCCACTGCCACTGGCCCTTCGGTCCCGGCGTGTGCGCAAGCGCGCAAAAGGAGCGATCCATGCACCCGATTATCCGTGTATGGAGAAGTCGTACACGGAGAAAAGCAGCTCTGTAGTAGTACATAAAAATATATCTACTACTACAACAACTGCAATTGCGGCTTCCTCCGCAGCAGACTTGATCATGCCAGGGCTGGGCTTGTTCGACGAGGCGCAGCAGGACACATTCCGACAGATGCTGGGTCGATCCGGCCGACCTGACGTGGAGCAACAACAGGTGTTGGACGAACTGGTGTATGCCTTCCGCAACGGGGAGGTCCGCAAGCCTGTGGGATATCTATTCCGACTCATCCAGCGGGCTACGGACGGCCAGTACCTACCAGACGGCGCACTGATCGTGGCCCGGGAGCGCCGCGACGCGGCTGCTGCTGAGGCGGCTAAGTTGGTCGCCGAGAAGGAGATGGCAGAGCGGCGTGCTCGTCGTGCCGATCCAGCGGCAGAGGAGCGCGCCCGAGCGGCCGCCTCTGCGGCGATCGCGTCGATTGGCGGCTTGTTCGCTCCTCGGCCAAGCAAAGCCGAGGAGTCCGAGGACATCGACCTGGGGCGCCCTGAAATACCAGCGCCATGATTCGGTGTGTACTCGGGGACTACCGGTTTCCTTTGTGCACGCGTCACCAAAATCTTCAACAAGGTGACACCATCAGCCCCATCGCACCGATATTCGCCAGCCTGCCGACCCAGCAGCTGAGTCGAAGTCGGCCGAGCAATGGGCATCGCCGCAGCAGGTGGGCCGGGAAGCGCCCAGCAATGGGCATGGCCGCAGCAGGTGGGCCGGGAAGCGCCCAGCAATGGGCATCGCCGCAGCAGGTGGGCCGGGAAGCGCCCAGCAATGGGCGTCGGCGCAGCAGATGGGCCGGGAAGCGCCCAGCAATGGGCGTCGGCGCAGCAGGTGGGTCGGGAAGCGCCCAGCAATGGGCGTCGCCGCAGCAGGTGGGTCGGGAAGCGCCCAGCAATGGGCATCGCCGCAGCAGGTGGGCCGGGAAGCGCCCAGCAATGGGCATCGCCGCAGCAGGTGGGTCGGGAAGCGCCCAGCAATGGGCGTCGCCGCAGCAGGTGGGTCGGGAAGCGCCCAGCAATGGGCACTGCCGCAGCAGGTGGCCGGAAAGAGCCCAGCGAAAGTAACCCGTCGAGCAGGTCGGTCGATCTCGGCCAGCATCAGCTCCAGTGATCAGATGGGATTTCGTTTTCGGCTCATGGATCTGGTGCCACAAAAGGTCGTTGTGTTACTCCGGCCATCGTGGTTGGTCGGAGTAACACGGGTAGCAGATGAGCGTATGGCACCAATCGCTGCACTTGAAAACGAGTTGCGAGTGCGCCCACGTACAGGTTGCTTGAATTCGTGAGGAGGCATCGATGCCAAGTAAAGCTTGGAGCACGGAAGAAGCCTACCGCCGCCGTGTGGTTCAACTTCGGCGTCAGGCGGCTGCATGGTTGGGCCGCGAGCCACATGGCGCCGTGAAGCCAACGGAGCTGGTCGACTATCTGGTGAGTCGCCGGCTAGCGAGTCAGACCCTCGACGGCTTGGGGGGGAACAGTTCGACCAACAAGAAACACCGTGACGAGCTGGCGCGGCACGCCATCTCGACGGCTTCATGGCGGCAATATCGTGCGGCTCTCCTTTTTGTGCTCGGCGAAGAACAGTTCGCCACCGAAAACAAGCCTATGGCTGCCGAACTGGAAGCAGCGAACGCGAGATTGCGTGAGGAAGTACAGACGGGTTGCCTGAAACGCACCCGGCGCACCTCGGGGCAGAAGCGCAAGGCATTCCCAGCGCAGGACTTCGAGACCATTCTCCGGTATCTGGAAAGCCAGATCGGTGTTCAGCGGCATGCCAATACGCTTCGAATCTGGCTCCTCGCCAGCCGCCTGGTCGGGGTGCGGCCCTCGGAATGGCGTACGGGTGGGCTGATCGAAGTCGACGGCGAGCTCGTGTTCCGCGTCCGGAACGCGAAGACCACCAACGGTCGCGGCAACGGCACGGATCGCATGCTGCGGCTGACCGGTGCATCGCCGGAAGACGTGGAGCACATCGACGACATGTTGTACATGTTGGTGGAGTTCGAAAAGGAACCCGGCTACCGCTTCGAACGTCATCTGCGGCAACTCGGAGACTACATGCGGACCGTGACCCGAAAGTGCCTCGGCAAGCGAGCGTCATACCCCACGCTGTACAGCCTGCGGCACCAGTTCGCCGCCGATGCCAAGAACAGCTACACCCAATCCGAGGTCGCAGCCCTCATGGGGCACGGCGTCGACGTGACGGCGACGATCCACTACGGGCGCCGCGCGTCCGGCCAAGGCGCGGTGAAGGTCGCCCCGCTACCCGCGCAGGTAGCCACCGTGCGCAACCATCCCAAGGCATCGTCGCGCGTTCGATCGGCTCGTCGGACGTGGGATCCCGCGCGCTCGTGACGTGGGATGGGTCGCTGGCGATACGATTCGTCCCTCCGAAGCGTCGCCGGATCAACTGCGCCGATGCTGGCGCGGCTTGTAGACGGTTCACCGCAAGGATTCTGGGGGGATCCGGTGCCAAGTTATGCCAGATCTATCCGTGTTTGGCCGCATCGAGTGGATATCTAGTGGAAATCCAGCGACCGCACAGCGACCGTGTTCATGCCGACGGGTCGGCCAGGCGGTGTGCGATCAGATGGCAGCCCCAATCGGCTGAACGACGTTGTGGCATAAGCGGTAATAGATCAACTTCATCGCTTTGTCTCCTTGAACGTGGCATTGATGGTTCGACCTTTGTCGTTGTTCGCGGAAAAATCCCGGTTGGCCGTTGACCCCATCTTCCGTCGTCGGTGCTCGTCCTGCCAAGCCAACCATCCCCAGCGATGCGCGTGGGCATCGTGCAGAGCGTGGTGCCACGGATGGTTTGGGGCGGCGTGATAGCGGCAGACCGCTCGGTTATAGGTCGCGGCATCGATCAGCGGGCGCAGGTCGTAACGCACCGTGTCGATGTTCGGCGGCAACGGCGTCCCCAACGCGCTGCGTAACAGCTCGACGTCGATGGAGGAATCGCAGGCCAGTTGTACATCTCGCGGCAAACTCGCGAGCCAGTCCCCCAAGCGATGTTGCAAGGCCGGCGGATCGGCTATCGCCATACGATCCCGACCCAGATGCGGCCATACGTGCGCCACCACGAAGCGCGAACACATCGCGCGCGGTACACCGGCGCACTCCACGTACAGCATTCGCCGACCGTCCTCCGTCACCATGCCGAGGCTGATCAGCCGGTGCGACTCCAAGTCGGTGTATTCGGTGTCAAGGAAGATCAACACGGGGCCTACCTGTCCATCACCTGCGGTTCACCGGGATCGCCAGCCATGCGCTTCGCCAATCGCCGCTTGAACGTTTCCCGTGTCCGCCATTTCCCCAAGCCACGCATCGGATCGCAGGCCACCAGACGACGCGCCTCGGACGCTGGCCAACCCTGCTCGTCATCGTCAAGTGCCATCCAGTCGTCGGATCGGCGCCGAACGACGTCGTGGCGGATCTGTTCGTAACGGGAGGACTGGTTCACCCACCAGTCCCGCATGTGGTCATCCCGCAGGAACCGGCTGTGCCACGTCGCGCCGATGACCCGTTCGCGCAATCCCTGGGGCAATCGTCCGCGCGCACGGTCGAATCCCTTGAGGCGCACCCACGACGTCGATAGCACGATCTTCAGCAGCGGATACGGCGCAAGCAATGCCTCCAGCAACGCGGCATGTTCGAACAGTGTGCCCTCGCCGCGCAGGTAGACGCGGTTGCGGGCATCCAGGTAGACCTCATCCGGATGAAGGACGCCGTCATAATCGAGATAGAGCAGCATGGCCGGCTCCCCTAGAAACCCCAGAGCGACAGCCATGCGCCACGCAACGCCTGCGCGTCCATCAGCGCATGGTGGCGATGGCGTGCTGCCTCCGGGCGGTCGCGCCACCACCGCTCCAGTGCGCGGCCCATATCGCGCACCATGTCCCAGCGAATTCCGTGGGGATGCGGCCCGAGCGCCTCGGCTTCCACGCCCTCCGGCCCATCCAGCACCGCTTGGCAGAATGCACGATCCGCACCGTGGTCGTAGCAGATGCGGACCTCCCCGAGATCGGCCAGATAGGCGCGCAATGCGCGCGTCATGGCCGCATCGTCCATCACGGTGTCGCCTCGGCTCAGCAGCGGATACACAGCCACGGCCACCCACGGGGTGGGTTCCGGCAATGTCGCGCGCTCGGCGTAGAAGATGCGCTCGCCGTCGAGCGGCACCAGCGCGATCGACACCAGCTCCGAGGCCAGCACGTCGGCCCATTCGCAATCGAGGAACAGAAGATTCATCACCAGATCTCCGGAATGCCTGGACGGATGCAATGCATGACGTCAGCCCTGCTCGGCGGGTTCGCTGAATGTGGCGAAGGTCGCCAGATCCAGCAGCGTGAGTGCGGCGCCCTCCCGGCGATAGCCGGCGCCAGAATCGATCAGGCAAATGTTTGCAGCCGACGGAGGCGGCGCCCCGAACACCGCGGTGTGCCCGATCACCAAGGCATGCAGGTCAGGAATTCTCGCCACCTCGCGGGGTTCGGCGCGCAAGATCCTGCCACCGAGCACCGCGCGCGCAGTCGCGCGCGAATACAGCACCTCCCACAGCCACGGTGCGTAGTCCAGATGGAAGTACGGCGTGTCTCGGTGGATTCCCGGAAACCGCATTGGATCGATGGGCGCCGCCGAAATCGCCTGCAGCGCCTGACGGAACACCGCCCACGTCGGCAGTGGCAGGTGCGCATGCACCAGTCCCACAAGTCCGTGGCGGGTGACGATCTCGATCGCGACCGGCAGCTGATCGGCAACCTCGCGCAGCTGATCAATGGCGGTCGGGCTCAGGAACCGCCTGGCCCACCCGCCACCGTTGTCCTCCCACGTGGCCAGCATGTCCGGGTCGAAGGCCGACTCGATCATCATCTGCTCGTGGTTGCCGCGCACGGCATGGAACCACGGCCGTGCCAGGAATTCCATGAAGCGTGCTGAGGCCGGCCCGCGATCAATCAGGTCGCCGACGGCAAACAGGCGGTCGCGCGCGTCGTCAAATCCAATCCGCGCCAGCAAGCGCTCCAGTGCCGGGAAGTGACCATGGATGTCGCCCACGGCGAAATCGTGCCCCTTCTCATTCAGTGCGAATCGCTCCCACAGCACACGCGGCTTCTGCATGGTCTGAATCCGGCTGATCAGTGGAAATGTCGAGAGGGGGCGGGGCCATCAGGGGCGTGCGCGGTGCACCTTGTCTGCCGCCAGCCCCGGGTATAGAGCCGGCCCGGTGCGCCGCACACTTCGCAGATCGTGGCCGACGCTTCCCTCGCGTCCTCGATCAGTCGATACGCTTCGTCGTCCGCACCGTCGGCATAGACGACCAGCTCACCCCACTTCTCTTTCACCTGGGTCGCTACGATGTCCAGCCCGGCCTTGCCCGCGTGTTCGGTCAACGCCTGGCTGAGGTTGTAGAGCAGTTCGACCCAACCATCGCCGCACTCAAATCCGAAGGCCATCAGGCTTTGCGTGATCGGTGCAGTGCGATCGCGAAAGAGCGCCGGGAACGCATGGAACATACGCTCGGTATTGACGTGATTCATGGGCGCGCTCCCTCTGGCAGGGCCGCGGCCGGCAATGGCCGCTGGATCTCCTGCCGCATCGCGGCCGTCGGCAAATGGACGACCAACAGACGCAGCGCCCAGAGCCACAACAACAGGCCCAGTCCGTACGCCAGCATCAGTACGGCGCCGGCGAGGAAGAGATGCCACGCGGTGATCTTTTGCTGGTTCACCAGACGGCAGGTTGCCGCCATGGCTTCCGTGACGCGGCCCTGCCGACGAACGGCGTAAAGCACATGGAACTTGCGGCTCCCCACGAGGCGCGGCATGTGCACCTCGGCTAGATAGAACGTCATCGTGCCCCCCGTACGCAGCAGCGAGTCGAGCATGGGAACCACGAACACACCTTCGACATAACCGTCTCCAACCTCGGCCGTGTCGAAGCGCAGGTAGGTGTAGAGCGCTGCGCCGTACTGGTTCTCTTCCGCGCTCCCCCAACTGGCGAGCTCTCCGGTGATTGTGCGAAGTGCCATGCGATGTCTCCTGATGACTGTTGGGCGACGAGGGTCATCCACCGGGGGCCAGGTGCACCCGATCGATATGCATCGCAGTCTACGCTTTTAATACCATCAAAACAATCAGTAAGTGTATTAAGGTCACGAGTGGTTCAGGCGGTAGCCGCCTGTCTTAAACTGATGGCATTGATAGGAGTGATGGAATGAACCCGACGCCCCCGGATCCTGGCTGCGGCGCCATAGCGGACGCAGGAATCTCTTCGTCCCTGCCTGTCTTGACGCTGCGTCCGCGGGATGCGCATTTCGTGGTGATGATCGAAGGGCGACTGTCGCGCGCCGGGCATCTGCCGTTCCAGGTGGCCATTCCCCAGGGACTCCACCACCGACTCCGGCGCGAAGCGCTGGGCAGCCTCAACCAGGTACTCGTTGCCTTGGTGCGCCAAGCGCTGGCTTGGCTGGACGCCGAGCAGCTCACCCTGCATGCGCAGGCACATCCCGGGCCGGTTCCGACTTCACCGAATGTGGTCCTTCCAGCGTCAGCCCCTCGGACCGAAGCGCAGCGACGCGAGGAGTTCTTCGTGCTCGACCGGCTTTGGCCGAATGCCGTGCTGGATGCGCGGCCGAGAGACGACCACTGGGTGATCGTCCAGCCGGAGCGTCAGCCGCGGGTCGACGCGCAGCTCACGCAGATAGCCCTGCCGGTCGAGGTACATCAGCGGCTGCTCCACGATGGCGTGGGCGCCGTCAGTCAGTTGGTGATTTCGTTGGCTCGCTATGCACTGGGGCGGCTTGATCAGGAGCGGCAGACCCTTGAGGTGCGGCCGGCCCATTTGTCAACAGATGCGGATCGCGCCGGATCAGGCCTCCGGGCGACCTCGATGAACGCGGCAACCGTACTCGGCACCGATCCGGGCATGACGGTGGCGCAATTGATCCACGCACTGTCGACCTATCCGCCGGACAGCAACGTGATGTATGAGGTGGGCGACGAGCGGTGGGGAGGCATCCGGCGCATCGAGTGGGGTCAGATCTGTCCAACTCGACCGCACGAAAGCGATACGACACCCGCGAGCATCGACGATGACACCGCGAGTGTCGTGCTGCTTTCGGGTCAAGCATTCGACGTCAATGTCGTGTTCGACGGCAATGTGTTCAATCTGGGCGACGATGACATGACCATCGCTGACGGCGACTGACTCGACGCCGGAACTCGCTCCTTGCTGGCGAATAGTGCTGATGGTGTTGGATGTGGTGAGAAAAGCCGAGTTCCCACCATGCTGCCAACCCGATGGTCCGGTGGACGAATGGCCAGATTTGTTGGCAAAAAGAGCTGACGGTGATGGGTTTGTAGAAACAGTAGATCGGCGTCAGATCGACGTCGTGAGACCGCAGTGGGAAGAGAATGCTTCACTTGCCTGTATCGTCGAACGAGACAGGAATCTCAGAGTATTTGTGGAGACAATCGGACAGGACGCGGGGGATCGAAGGTATGGGGTCAGTCAATGTGATCGCCAATCGGGTGGCGATGCACTGCGTGCTGTCACCCTGTGATCTCAATGGTGCCTTGGTCCTCTGTGATCCAGGCTGCAAGTATTTCACCAGCCTTGTCAGTGTCAGCGAGTAGGGCACATTCCCCAACGATTGCGACCCGCCAGCCTGCTTGGATCAGTCTGCTGGTAGCGGAGGCGTCCCTTTCATTTGGGGCATCGGGTTTCCGGCTTCGCCAGTTGGGACACGGCCGGACGAACCCCGGCGCGCATTTGATGCCAGCACCGGGCCGCTAGATAGGCCATCCCCTACACGCGCCGGCGCTCGTCCCCGATGCCGGCCCAGCCGACACCAGTGCAATCTGTGAGCGCCCCGCGAGTCAGGAACAAACCGACCGGACGTCTGGCATTGCCGACATCACAAGGTCAGGCGGAACCGACGAATCGGGGCACTCTTCTTGATGAAGCTTTCATCCCCCCGAGAGCTTCAACCCTTCGCGCCTGAGTATCAGGCGCCGTTTTTTTTGGAGCGGCGGCCATGCTCGAAGTCCATACCGCACGCGACAGCTTCACGGTGTATGACACCGACACCGGCGAAGCCGTAATCAAGTACGGCAGTCGCGCAGAAGCGGATGAGATGATCGCCGCGCTTCAAATTGCAGACTTGCACGCCAAGCTGCAGCGTTGGGCGCCGGATGCGGTCCCGCTGACGTACTGACGATTCCAATTCGGACAATCGTCGCCCAGTTGATTACAGCCGAATAACCGCTGACGAATCGTTTAAGGCGGACGGCTGCGCGCCGCCGCCTTCCGACCTAAAACGGACATCGCCTTAACTTCGGTCTGCTCATGACTAGGAAAGTTTGCACCGTTGGCGAAAGTAGATATGAATCCCTCATCCTATTCGGGCGAGACGAGATGAGCCGCTTGGACCGGGCGAGGCACGCGCTGGTGCGGGCTCAACACCACAGGATCTGCAATTTTCAGATCGAGCTGTTTCGAGTTTTCGCCGAGGACTCCTACCAGAAGCGTGAGCCATATTCCGAACAAGACACTGGCGTTGCTCAGGAGCGCCCTCGACAAGCTCGACACCGTCATGAGGATGGGCGAAGAGGCGCCTGTGCCTGGCCAGGGCAGCCTAGTGGCATCATGTGCCGGACGGAGCGCAGGGGGAGGCGACGTAGGATGATGTGGGGACCGACGGACAATGGTGCAATGCTCACTGGCGCGGGCAAGTGGAGCGTGTACATCACGGGCGACGACGTGTACATGCGGACTGCGAGTGACGGTGCATTGACAGTCCACCTGTTGAACCTCATCAACCTGAATGTCCGGCCGGGGTTTGTCTGGGCCACCTGCGACTTCTCGTTTCGCACCCCTGAAGGAACCGTCAAGCACACCGTCGACGGAATTCCCAACGATCGCGCAGCCTCTATGGTCGAGGCGTTCCAGCGGGCATGGGCCGCCACAATCGCCAAGCTGGTATCGGGTTCGCTCCAAGAGCTGGAAGCGTGGGTTGAACGCGGCACTCGCAAAATGTTGGAGCCGCTAACAGACCGCAATAACTCCGCCGAACTGATGGAGAGCGTGGCTCCGCCACCCACACCGAACCATGTCAGCTGGGACCAGGTGTTCGGTCACGAGTTGGTCGCTCAGGCCAAAAGTATCGCCAAAGCGTGGCCATCCTGGGACGGCACTCCGACCGTTGCTGCAGTCGGCCGGGCAAATGCGCGCAGGCGCGATTCGTTCAAGGTCGAAGTGGCTGACTGGGTCAAGACTTTCCAGTCCAGGTTCGGCCCCGATCGATGGATGCCGAAGGGCGCCATCGATCGCTATGTACGCACGACCCCGGCTCCTGCCTGGCCCAATGAAGACTGGGCAGGCGCGTTGAGGCAGCTGCGCACCAAGCCTAAGAGCAACACGACCGGGTCCTCGCTGTTCAGCATTCTCTTCAACATTCCTGCTGAGATCGAAGATCTAGGGTGCGGCCTGACCCACGAGGATTGGAAGGCTATCGCAAGCGGTACGTTTCCGGAAGCGTCGCTGCAGTCTGTGATGGCCAACCATAACGAAGAACACCTAGCCAAGCAGCGCGTGGCCCGTAAGCACTTTTTCGACACAGTCGAGAAGAACCCGCTGACCGACGAGCAGACCCATGCGTGTGTCTGCATGGATGACGCGGTCATGGTCGTAGCCGCCGCGGGCTCCGGCAAGACCTCCACCATGGTCGCCAAGGCCGGCTACGCACTCCACGAAGGACTAGCCACCCCCGAGCAGATTCTGCTGTTGGCGTTCAATCGCGCTACTGCCGATGAAGTAGGGGAGCGTATTGCAGTGCAGCTACGTGGTGTTCGAGACGTGGATCAGGTCCGGTCCCATACCTTCCATGCCTTTGGCATCGATGTGATTGGCAAGGCCACCGGAAAGAAGCCGTCCCTTGCGCCGTGGGTCAGCCCCGACAACCCGGGTGGGGACGTGCGAGAAGTCGGCAATATCATCGATACCCTGTGCGGCCAGGACTCAGGGTTCAGGCGCGACTGGGACATGTTCCGTACCGTCTACGGTCGCGATGTCGGCAAATGGGGGCAGCGCCAAGAGCCGGATGCCTATGCCGAAGGCAAGCGCGGCTTTCTCACGGCCAAGGGCGACATCGTCAAGAGCAAGGAAGAGCGCGTCATCGCCAACTGGCTGTTTTACAGTGGCGTGGACTACTCCTACGAGCGAGCATACGAACACGATACCGCTGACGAGACACACCGCCAGTATTACCCCGACTTCTACTACCCGGCAGCGAATCTGTACCATGAACACTTCGCCCTCAACGCGGAAGGTGATGCGCCTAAGGACTTCAAGGGCTATCTCGAAGGCGTAGCCTGGAAGCGCGACAAGCACGCCGAGATGGGCACGGCCTTGGTCGAAACCACTTCGCACAACCTATCGACAGGCGAGTGGATGTCCATCCTAGAAAGGGCCTTGGTAGCGCGGGGCGTCCAGCTCATGTTCGATCCCAGCCGCGAGGCGCCCGGCATCCCGCCTGTGTCTCAAGAGGAACTGGCCCGATCGTTCCGTGTGTTCCAGCAGCACGTCAAGAACAATGGGTTGACCAATACCCACCTGTTGGCCGTACTTGTCCAGCAGTCCGAAGAAGGCTTTGCGGCACGCCTGCGCCTATATCTGGCGCTATACGAGCGCATTGCTGCCGAGTGGGAACGCCGGTTGCGCGAGGGTAAGTTCATCGACTTTGAGGACATGCTGATCCAGGCCGCCGAGCATGTGGAGTCAGGCGCCTACCAAAGTCCTTACACCATCATTCTGGCCGATGAGTTTCAGGACAGCTCGCGTGCACGCATCCGGCTGTTGAAGGCCTTGGCCGCTAATCCTGGTGTCCAGACCCACCTGTGTGTCGTAGGCGATGACTGGCAGGGCATCAATCGCTTTGCAGGCTCCGACATCTCGGTGATGACCGATTTCGAGAAGACCTTCGACCACGCCACGCGCCTGACGCTCAACACAACCTTTCGTTGTCCTCAGCACGTGTGCGACGTATCCAGTGACTTCATCCAGGCGAACCCTGCCCAGATCAAGAAGACCGTTTCCACGACCAACCCGCTGACCAGAACCCCAATGCAGGCGTATGGGTTCGCGTCCCAGGACAGCATCCCCGGGCACGTGGAAGGGCAGTTAGCCGAGATGCATCGCTACGCCTCCGACGGCAAGCTCGTGCCGCTGAAAGGAACGCACATCACGATCATGCTGCTAGGGCGCTACCGCGACGACCGGCCATTGGCGATGGACGTCTGGCAGCGGCGGTTTGGCGATCATTTGAAGATCGATTTCCGCACCGCCCATGGCTCCAAGGGTTTGGAGGCCGAGTACGTATTCGTACTCAACGTCGTCCAAGGGACACGCGGCTTCCCCAGCCAGATCCAAGATGACCCGGCGCTGCAGCTGGCTATGCCCGCGCCCGATCTATTCCCCTACGCCGAAGAGCGTCGTCTCTTCTACGTGGCCATGACGCGCGCCCGCAAGCAGGTTCGGTTCTACACTACGTTGGGCCAGCCCTCGCAGTTCCTGGTAGAGCTGGCCAAGAGCGACGTACTCACCATTCAGCCTATGGACGGCGAAGCGCTGGAACCCTGTCCGAAGTGTGGCGCTGGTGTCCTTCAGCTACGAGGCGGACAGTACGGCGCGTTCTTAGGATGCAGCCGATTCCCGGGGTGCGACTACAAGCGCAAGGCTGATAACGAAGAAGGTCGACGCGTGCCGAGAGAAGGTGGATCGACGCGCATCGCGGTGCCGGTCGAGGTCGGGGATCGCTGTCCAGTGTGTAAGAAGGGGAAGATCCAACAGAAGGGCGGCCGCAATGGACCGTTTCTGGGATGTTCACGCTACCGGGAAGGATGTCGCGCCACCGCCAATCTCCCAGGACGATGCTGAAATGGTCTGGGATCACAAGCGCTTGCCACCTATTGGCCGAAGGCAGCCCTTGCGGGCTCCAAGACGGCTGGGCAAGCTGTGAAAGGCAGACACCGACGCGTTGCTGTCGGTGGCGACTGTGCGCTTTGAAACGGCTTACTCGGGGCCGGAAGGCTAGATGATCCATCGTACTTTCCCAGTACCGAAGCGATTTATCAGCGGATTCGCAACTCGGATCTTAGGGCCTCGGCGTACATTCACGACATGACAAATTCTGAGCCATACCAAAAGTGTTGGGCGAACAGCCTTGGTGACTGCGCCGGCCCCATGTCCATGGAGCACATTTTTAGCAAGGCGGTTGCCCGAAAGGCCTCGAAAACCGAAATGGCAGTTAAGGGCATGGCTAATATGCCCGATCAAGCGATCGGGTTCGATTGGCCGAAGGCACGGATTCTCTGCGAGCGTCATAACTCCAGATTGAGCCCGCTCGATAGCGAAGCGAAGAAGCTCGCTGAAGGGCTTCATCAGTTCGTTGATCGGGCACGACACACAACGGTTCACCTGAGTGGATTGTTGCTTGAGCGTTGGACACTCAAGACCGTTATCAATTACATGGCCGCAGGGTTCGCTCACGCAAACAAGTGGCTGCCAGACGAAGACCTTGTCCGTAACGTGTTCGGATCGAAGCCTGTGCCAGATGGATGCGGCCTCTACTTGCTGCGCGTCGATGGCTACGCACCAGTGAGCACAGAACAAGCAGGTATAACCCCCGCATGGATGGGCTCGGCAGACGGAACGCCACGAGAATGCATGGGCGCGATAGTCTATCTCCACGGAGCCACGTTTTTTCTTTTGCTTCAGACTCACTTTCTCGAAGTGCTAAGAACCAACGGGGTGGGCTTTAGCAAGTCTGGGCTGCCGCTGACTTACGATCGGCTGAGGTACCATCCGAAGACTGCGCAAATTGATGACGGTCAGGGACACAGCATGCTCGCGCTATTCGACTGGGGCTGAGGGAACGCCCCAGTCATGGCGACCTTTTCCGCGTGCGTTGAAATGGCGTTCAAGGATTGGACTGACGTGATCTAGAGGGTTGGTAGGCCGCCGAGAGCCGGGTATCCCGTGGACACCTTCCTGAGCCAACCACACCGGTTGATCGGCAGCTCGTGGCCGATGGTTGCCCTTGCGATCCAGGTGACGCCCAGGCAGGCTGCGACGGGCAGAGGTCGACCCAAAGCAGACATCATTGCGCGCTCGTATGCGGCTCTCGGTAAAGTGGATGGTCCGACGCCAGGGATTGCATAGGAGACGCTGGTGGGAGACTTTACAAAGCGGGTCCGCGACGGAGAAATCACCGGGCCGTTGAGGCGAGCATTCACCAAGGAAAAGTGGACACGTGCATTCGGTGACGCGCCAGCCCCCGATGTCACAGACCACACCACGCATGATGCCGGGCTCGCCATCCATGAAAAGTTGGGAGCGATCCGCGCGGTACTAAAGCTTTCCTCATCTGACGAGATCTCCGCGACGACCAAGTTACGGGCGTTCCTGGCGATCGCAAACTACGATTTCTTTGTCACGCGCGACAAAACCACGCTCGCAGTGGAGAAATTCCAGGCCGAGCGAGAGGGCGGACCCGAAGAGGTTTACGCCATGGAGGAAATGGCGGGGGTGAAGCTCAGCCTGCCCGGTGGGTTCGAGTTTCTTCCCAACGAAGTAGTGGAAAGCCTCGTTGATGGTATCGAGCTGCCAATCCGGGTCGTCCTGCAGGCAAAACCCAGCCTAGCCGGCAACCCTCGGATGAACCAGATCCAATGGACGGAGGTTGCTCACGAACTGAATCTGGGGATCTTGTATCGATTTACCGAGGACGTCTGGGACGATTGCCTCTGGAATAGCTACAGGATGGTCGAGAAGGGTCGGATTAAGGTATTCCTGCCGCAGGATGCCGATGTCATTCGCGCCTATCGGATCGGACTGGCGCGCCGTACCTCGCTATGGACCGCCTTCGCCATCATGGCAACGCAGTTCCAACAGGAAGCGCTCGCCAGAGGCTCGCGGTTGAGGGTTCGTGAGGTCTGCGGAATTGAGCGCCAGGGAAAACGGCAAATCATCAAAGTCTCCAGGCACGGTGACTCGACAGAAATAATCGAGGAACTCACCGTACTGCGCGCTCACGCCACCGAACCATACTACGGCGAGTTGTTAGAGGAGCGCCTAGAAACCCTCCAAGGTTTGACACTGTCCGCACTGATCGACGCTTGGACGGTCCTATCGCGCGCCGCGCACGTGCTGGTTCAATCCATTGGCGATAAGCATGCTCGCAATCTGGGGGATGATCGAGCGCACACATGGTTGCCTGAGTACGTGCCAACGCTGCAAGTCGATGCGCTAGTGAACGCGCTGGCCGCCGCGGCCGGAATAAAGCGGCCCCAGGGTCGGCGGATCGTAGAGTTTTTCACATTCCGAGGGGAGCCAGGGCAGGAGGTTTGGGCCCAGCCGCTAGTGCCCGTTGGGCCGGACACCGTGGCGCCGATCTTCGCAGCGGTCGTCTCCCCAAACTTGAGGCGACTGGTCGATGTGTGGATGAGGCAAGCCGGCGTGGATCTGGGCAGACGGGGAGCGGCGTTCGAAGCCCACATCAGGAAGCTTGTCGTTGAGGCGATCGGGAGATCGAAACTATTGTCACCTGCATCAACTTGTATCAAGGACGACTACACATTTAGGCCGCCGGACAGTCGCGAAGAACAGATCGACCTGGTCTTTTCCATCGGCAATACAGTGTTCGTAGCGGAAGCAAAGTGCATCCTAGAGCCCACCGATGCCAAAGGCATTGCTATGCACCGCAAGACGGTGATGGGCGCGGCTGAGCAAGCGCTACGCAAAGCGAAGGCGCTTAAGGATCACCGCGCTGCGTTCATGGCCGATGTGAAGCGTTTGGGCATGGACTTGACCGAAGGTTTTAAGATTGTCCCGCTAGTCGTCGTCAGTACAAGCACCCACGTAGGTATTCCCGCGAAGGAAGTGTCTGTCATTGACGAGTATATCCTTGGCCGGTTCTTGGACGGGGAGCTTGAGGACATCGCGTATCAACCGATGGCACCTTCATCCTCCAAGCGATCCAAGACCATTTTCTACTCAACCGCGGCTGAGGCCGAAGAGCGCGCTCAAGCATACTTTGGATCTCCGCCTCAAATGAAGCGGTTCATTGACGGTATACGTGGACGTGTCGTTCCAATTTACGCCGCGAACGAAAGCGATTGGCCGGGCTACATCGTAACAATGGAATGTGTAGCAGGAGGCGTTCCGCTCTCACTTCAAGAACAGGCGAACTCGGCCATCGATAGCGATCCCGATGCTCCGACCGCTGACGAAGGCCAAGCGGGCCAACGCGATCAAGGTGCCCCATCGTCGCAAGGCGCTTGAGGCTTCGCCGGCAGAAGGTAGCGTTGGCGGGAAGTGACTACAGGACACCCGTGCGTGCTCGCCTCGATACTGCTTGCGCCGAGACGATTGCATCAACACACCGCTCTTGGCCGATCCTCGACCGAGTGGGATCGAAGATCTAGTGTCGATTATCAGACATTGGTCCACGTCAATCTCCAAGTCTTCATCGACTTCGATTCCCAGATAAAGCACCGTGCTCTCCAACTTCGAGTGATCGGACCTGTGCAGAATTATGTTTGAGCGGCAGTGACCGGACGCTTCTGGCCGATTCCGGCCGGTGGCCTCGCGCTGGTCAGGATGCCGATGCGTTGATCATGATCGATCGATGTTACTGGTCAACTTCATCGGCGCGCGCAAATGGTACGCACGCGATGTCGTCCAGAAATCGGCTTCATATAGGTGATATTTCATAGCGATGGCGACATCCAAGCTGTCCCGCATGCGCTTCCGATGGTTGCGGTCCGGGAGCATCAGGTTCCCGGCTTCACCAGTTGATGCTCATAGAACGGTCGCACTCGCCGGTCGAGAATGGCGTAAAGGCTTGGGAGGTCATTCGGATTCGGGTTGAGCCACGCGTCGATGTCGCCCTCTTGGATTGGAATGGGACACCGGTCATGACCTGCCTCGACGACTTCCAGGGGCGGATCGTCGGTGATGGCCGCGAATGTGTAGAAGCCGGGATCGTCGCCGGCAGCCTCGACATAGGTCCAGAGACAGGCCACAAAGAGATTCTCACCGGTCGCGGGCGTAAACAGGATTTCTACGCTCTGCTCGCGCTCCCCTGGTACCAACTGTCGCCCTTGCAAGTTGTGGAGGTAAACGCTTTCGTAGAATCGGTCGACAACCATGATGCCGTGTTGGTGCCCGAAGACCTTGCGCCACACCGTCGACAGCTTGTCTCGCCGTGCGTTGTATGTGCCGGGCTTCTCGATCTCGTCGGCTTCCGTCCAGCCCGGCAAGCGGCATCGGTAGCGCATCGGCACCACGGAGCGTTCGCCCGTCTCCGGGTCGCGAATCATTACCGGGGCGAAGTAACCCGGCCAGATCCGGTCGATGCCATCAGCCGGCGCGGGCGAGGCCATGTCGTCGAGCTTCTTCTTTCCGGCGTCAATCTTGTTGGTGGCAACGCGGCGGTCGTTCTCGGCCTTCTTGGTCGGTTTGGCGGATGCCAGCTTGGCGTTGGCTTCGACCAGGCGCGCTTCCTGGACGCCGATCTCGGCAGCGATCAGGGCAACTGCTTCCGCGTCAGCCTCGCGCGCCATCTCGATGGTGCCGATGTCGAGCACCCCACTCGTGGCGTCGGTCATGGCGCGACGCATGGCCTTCGGCACAACCTTCACCCAGTTGCCTTTTTTCTTCGTCCAGCCGGCGAGCTTCGTGAATTCCTTGATATTGAGCTGGCCGCCGAAGCGTTCGTATTTTCGGAAGTCAGCCCAGATTTGCGCGCTATAGCACATGGGATTCTCCACTGGTTGGCGGACAGGATACCGGCGGCAAGTCTCGCAGCCACCAAGTGACGGGCCAATGCACCATCATCGCGACGAGGTCGCCAGGTGAAGCAACACGCCCGCCAAGCTTTTCAGATCTTGGCTGTTGTGCGTGAGCACGCGCCGAAGGTTTACGGCAGAGCCGCCACGCAGATAGCTGAGCCATGCCGCAGGCGCTTCGGAACCCGGGAGATCGTCTTCTCTGACCACGCCCAGAAGCTCACGCTCGGCGGTTGCCAGCCGGCAGTTTTCCCACACGCCTTTCCAATTTCGGCGCACGGGATGCAGCAGATCGAGATGGCCTAGTCCCATCAAAGGGCAGGACAGCCGGGCCAATCGATACCGTGTCTTCAGCAAAGGTGAGTCATAGCACTTTCCGTTGTAGCTCACGAGAACGGTGTCCGGCCGTAGCCAAGTGGCGAACGTCCGCAGCATGTCGGTTTCGGCACCCATGCGGGTGATCGTCAGCTGACGCATCCGGAAACGCCCATCATCAAGCCAGTCGGCGGCGCCGATCATCCAGGCGCGCGTCCCGGTGCCCCCAGCAAGGCCAGTGGTCTCTGTGTCGAAGTGCAGCAACCGATTGTGGGCGACCGGCTTTTCCCACCGCGCGAATGTCGTGTCGATCATCGGCGGGGGCTGGCCCCAGTCCACCACGGCTTCGGTGAGGAACAGACCCGGCGAAATTTCAGTGCCTGGCACGCTGCGATCGGCCGAGGTGAGCGGCTGTCTGCCTCCTTGCATGCGGGAACGGCCCTGGATCAGCCGCAGGACATCGGGTGACAGGGAAGGTTTGATGGGAGCAGCTCGCGCAGCGTGACCTGATTGCGTGCGCAGTTGACGCAGCTTTGCGGCCAACGCGCTCACAGGGCCA
>Ga0207690_10000514_pt1 | contig 25113 bp, 29 predicted proteins | sample KBSC23metaG_FD_184315 | JGI IMG/M metagenome (GOLD analysis project Ga0207690, IMG submission 184315) | Corn rhizosphere microbial communities from Kellogg Biological Station, Michigan, USA - KBS C2-3 metaG (SPAdes) (version 2) | ecosystem: Host-associated > Plants > Roots > Rhizosphere > Soil ...
CGCGGTCGCTCTGGTTCGTGCGTCCGCTCTTGCCTTGCGTGCGAACAGCCCTATTCCGCTGAGCGCTTCCTTCATGTGCCGGTCGACGATCGGCTTGGGATCGACCTGCGGGGGTGCCGGTGCGACGGGACGCTGAGCCGGTTCGAACTCGGCCTCGTGCAACTTGAGCAGGCCGAGGAGCACCCGACCTGCCTCGGCGGCCTCACGGGCTCGCTGCGCCTGAGCGAGCGCCCGCGACGACGCGCCAGTCGATGTCCGGTAGGTCGACGATCTTGAGCTACTGCTCCGGCGACTACCGCCGACGCTCGTGTAGTAACTCACCGGTCCAACTCCGGTCGAGAGCCCGGTCCGGCCGCTTCCCACGTGAACGCGCGCCGCCCGCGGTCCGATGCTGGTTCGGACGCCTCGGCTCGACACTCGGACTCGGACCCCCGGCGCCATCTTCATCGAAAATCCCATGGCTCAAACCCTAGTTTCAGACGCGCAAAAAGACCGCCCGTCATGCAAATCCGGCGGCACGGGACGTCCGCGCAGGGGCAACACATTGAGATACGGGACACGCGTCCCAGTCACGGTCCACAAGCTCAAATCCGATGTCACACCGATGTCACAGACTGTGTGACACTGGGCATCACAAGAGGCCACCGGATGATCTGGCGACGGATCCCGAAAAGGGTTTCTGACCTGCGGAAACACCGCTGAACAGCCAATTCAACGCGAGGCGGCGGACGAGTCGGCCTGTAAGCCGGGTTCTGTGCACCGCGCCCGAAGGCGCGGCCGGCGACCATCCCTCTCGGGTTGCCGTTGCCGGCAACCTCTAGCGGTCTACCCGGAAGCTCGGGCGGGCCGCCCTCGAACGCTTCCTGTCTGACCTTGCTCCGGGTGGGGTTTGCCTAGCCGCCCGAGTCACCCCGGACGCTGGTGGGCTCTTACCCCACCGTTTCACCCTCGCCCGCCCGCCGAAGCGAACAGGCAGTCTGTTCTCTGTGGCACTGTCCCGCGAGTCACCCCGGGTCGGTGTTGCCGACCACCCTGCCCTGTGGAGCCCGGACTTTCCTCGGCGACGCGGCCGCCGAAGCAACCGCGCCGACGCGGCCGCCCGGCCGGCTCGTCCGCCGTACCAACAGAGTACGGCGAGATACTCCCAACGTGCAGATCTTCGACGACCTCGAAGCCGAACAGGACCGCCTCGACACGCTGCTCGCCGCGCTGACCGTCGAGCAATGGGCGACGCCCTCCACCGCGCCCGGCTGGAGCATCGCCGACGTCGTACTGCATCTCGCGCAGACCGAGGAGGCCGTCGCCTATACGATCAGCCGCGCCGACCGGCCGGACACGTTCGACCGCGGCGACCAACCGCTCGACGAAGCGGTCGATGACGCCGTACGCGCCGAACGCGCGCCGGCCGGCGAGATCTTCGAACGCTGGCGCGCGGCCCGACGTGCCGCCGTCGACGCGCTGCGCTCTGCCGACCCCGACACTCGCGTCCCGTGGGCGGCCACCCCGCTCCGACCGCAGGTCCTCGCGACCACCCGGCTCGCCGAGCACTGGGCGCACGGGCTCGACATCACCACCCCGCTCGACCTGCCGTTCGCCGACACCGACCGGCTTCGCCACATCGCCTGGCTCGGCCATCGCACCTTGCCCTACGCCTTCGGCGTCGAAGGCCTCGAACCGCACGACGTGTTCTGCGAGCTGACCGCGCCGGACGGTACGACGGTCTGGCGCTACGGACCGGACACCGCCGACTCGACGATCACCGGCCCGGCCGGCGATTTCTGCCGGATCGGGGCCCGTCGCCTCAAGCCGAACGACAGCACCCTCACCACAACCGGACCGCACGCCGCACAAGCACTAGGAGTGCTCCGCAACTACGCCGCATAGAACAACCGTCTAGCGCAGCGCGATCAACGCCCCGACCGCGACGCCGACGGCGAGCAGCCACAACGCCGTCGGCAGGAAGCGGTGCCAGTCACTTCGCATAGACCACACCCCCGACGGCTACGACGTCGACCGCGTTGAGCGCCGCGGGCGCCGGCCCGGCCAGCACCTTTCCGGTCGTCGCGTCGAACTGGCTGCCGTGGCACGGGCACTCGATCCGGCCGTGCCGTACCGACGACACGATGCAGCCCTGATGCGTGCACACCGCCGAGAACCCGTGCAGGCCACCGCTCGCATCCTTCGTGACGACGACCCGCGCACTCTTGACGATGACTCCCCCGCCGGCCGGCACTGCGTCGACGGCGACCAGCCGCCGGCCCGGTCCCGACGAGCCCGGTCCCGACGATGAAGCCGAGTTCGGTGCGTACTGGTAGTCGTTGGCCCCGCCGGCACCCGCGGATCTCTTCGCCGCCGCGCTGTTGCGCGCCCACACCCAGCCGAGGACTCCCCCGACGACGGCGAGCGAACTGCCGCGCAGCAACGCGCGACGGGTGACCGACACCTGTACGTCACCGGTCATGTCAGCGGCAATCCGGAGCGGGTGAAGAACCACAACGCGGCCGTCAGCCAGATCGTCACGAGCAGCGCCAGCACGCTGCCGCCCATCACCGGCAGCGCCCACGACGGCAGGCCGCGCATCCGCAAGCCCAGCATCTTCGCGCCGTACCCGCCGTAGAACGCGCAACCGGCCACGCTGTGTGCGACGACCCGCGCGTCCTGCGTACCGAACCCCAGCGCCCACATGCAGTGCACGGCGATCGGTACCGTCAGGACGAAGGCGCTCGCGCCGCTCCACCGGTGCGCCGACGCGACCCATCGCGGCGCAGCCGCACTGACACCGGGAAGCCGTCCCCACATCCACAACGCCGTCGCCAACTGCACCAGCAGCAGCCCGACCGCCGCCGTCGTGAACCACACCTTCAGCTGCAACATCCCGGAGAACCACAGCGTGAAGATCGGCCGGCCGCCCGGCGTGTGCACCTTCGCGTAGACACCGAGAGTCAGCGCGATGGCCAGCGCGACCGCCAGCAGCAGCGCCGCGGCCGCCCCCGCGGCGACCGGGCGGGCATCTCCCGTTGACGTTGTCATCGACGCGAGCACACTCGCCGGTGGCCTCCGTGTCAACACTCACGCCGAGTGTGGCCTTCGCGGAAGTGAATAACCACAACTGCGCGGGTACGAGGACGTCAACTCACGAGGGAGGCTCCATGACCACCATGCAGACCCGGCCGGACACGACGATGACACCGGCCACCACGACCGCCAACCAGCCCGGCCGCGTCGTCAGCATCGTCGGCATCGTCCTCGGTGCCCTGGGCATCCTGTTCGGCATCTTCGCCGGCATCCCGGGTCTCATCTGCGGCGTCGTCGGCGCCGCGAAAGGCAACCGGCTCGGCTGGGTCGCGATCGTCGTGTCGGTCGTCTGCACGATCGCCGGGATCGCGATCGGGCACGCCATCCTCGGCCGCTAGCCAGCCCCCGTCGCGGTGAACTCGACGCGCCGGCCGACGACATCGCACGTCGTCAACCGCGCGTCGATCATCGCTCCCAACTGAAGGCCGTCGCCGTGCAACCGGGCCCGGACGGCGGGGTCGGTGAGCTGGATCTCGCCGCGCCCCTCGGACGCCTCCACCACGACGCCGCGGAACGTCGCACCGACGCGGTGTTGCAGAACGAGCGCCTCGGCGATGTCGATGACCGCGCGATCCGCGGCATGCGCACGCTGGTCGGCCTCGGCCATCGTGCGCGGTAGCGCAGCCAGCGCCGACCGCGCCCACTCCGGCGGCGCCGCCCCCGCGCACGCCGCGAGGCAGCACTCCGACACGTAGCGGTCGGCCAGCCGCCGCAGCGGCGCGGTCGCGTGCGCGTACGGCGCGGCCACCGCCGAGTGCATGCGTTGCTCCGGCGGCTGCCCGTCGAACGCGACGTACCCCGCGCCCCGGAACAGCACCGACGCGAGCCGCAGCACCGCCGCCTGCGCGGGTACCGCCGCGTCCAGACCGCGCACCACCTCCGGGTACGACGCCGCTGCCGGCCACGGCACCCCCAGCGCGAGGGCACTGCGCCGCAACGATGCGACGACCCCGGCCGGCGGCGGCGGCATCGTGCGCAGCAGTCCCACACCCGCGTCGAGCATCAGCCGCGCGGCGGCCATGCCGGTGAGCAGCGACAGCTGCGCGTTCCAGTCCTCCACCGGCAGGTTCGCGCGATAGCTGAGGGTCCACGTCGTACCGTCGCCGTCGACCTGCTGCTCCGGCACCGGCAGCGACACGCCGCCCCGGGCGCGCTCCAGCGCCAGCCGCCGCTCGCCGACCTCGCGCAGCAACTCGAAGACCGTTCCCTGACGCTGCTGGAACGACACGTAGTCCAGTTGCGCGCGGCTGCGGACGACCGCGCGTCGTACGTCGACGTCGGTCAACTCACCGGCACCGTCGAGATCGAGCCGCCACAGAACCGCGGGCCGCTCCTCGCCCGGCAGCAGGCTCGCCGCGCCCTCCGACAGCACCGGCGGGTGCAACGGGACCCGCCCGTCCGGCAGGTAGATCGTCTCGCCGCGCCGGTGTGCCTCCGCGTCCACCGCTCCACCCGGACGCACGAACGCGGCCACGTCCGCGATGGCATAGCTGACCCGGTGCCCGGCTCCACGCCGCTCGATGTGGAACGCCTGGTCGAGGTCGCGCGATCCCAGCGGGTCCAGCGTCACGAGATCGAGGTCGCGGGCATCGACGCGATCGGTCATGTCCCAGCGCGCCGCGGCGGCTTCGGTGAGCACGTCGGCCGGGAAGCCGGACGGAAGGTCGAGCTCGAGACGCAGCGCGGCCAGCGGCGGATCGATGTCGGCGGCCGGCCGGACCGACGTACGGACTTCCACCGCTACGCCCCGGGCGTCCGCGCGGTCAGGTGCGAGACGTCGTTGAGACCGGTCACCACAGCCGGGCCGTCGGCGTACCAGTCCACCGTCGTCAGCGACCCCGGGTCGAGATGCATCCGGTACAGCGCCTGCGCCGGCGCGCCCAGCGCTTCCCGGATCAGCGCCTTGATCGGCGTGACGTGCGAGACGACGGCCACCCGCGCGCCGGCGAAATCGCGCAGCACTCGCTCGCGCGCCGCGGCGACCCGCTCGAACGTCGACGCGAACGACTCGCCGCCGGGCGGCGCGACCGCCGGACTGTCCAGCCAGGCCTGCATCTCGGCGGGCCAACGCGACCGCACTTCGGCGAACGTGTAGCCCTCCCACTCGCCGAAATCGGTCTCCATCAGCCCGTCGACGACAGCGATCTCGACACCACCGAGCGCGGCCGCGACCGCCTGCGCCGTCTGCGCGGCCCGGCGCAGCGGCGACGACACGACGCCCGCGACATCGCCGTACGACGCCAGCCGCGCGGCGACCGCCCGCGCCTGCTCGGCCCCGCGCTCGGAAAGCGCGACGTCGCCGCGACCGCTGAACCGCTTCTCCACCGACAGCGCGGTCTCGCCGTGACGCACCAGCAGCAACCGCGTCGGGACGCCGGTCGGCGCCGCCCAACCCAACCGTGGTGGTGCCGGCTCGGGTTCGGGGACCTCGGTCCGCGGCGACCACGACAGCCCGCGCGCGGCCGCGTCCATCGCCTCGTTCGCCAGCCGGTCGGCGTGCTTGTTGAACTCGCGGGGGATGTGACCGAACGTCACCCGGTCGAAGCCGCGCACCAACGCGGCGGCTTGTGACGCGAGCGGTCGCATGGCTTGGTGCTTGACCTTCCAGATCTGCGACATCTGGTTGACGACGAGCAGCGAGTCCATGCGTACGTCGACCTCGCGCGCGCCCAATTCGGCCGCGGCTTCCAGCCCCGCGATCAGCCCGCGGTACTCGGCGACGTTGTTGCTCGCCACCCCGATGCCGGCCGCGACCTCGCGGAGCACCTCCCCCGTGGACGCGTCGCGCACGACCGCGCCGTAGCCGGCCGGGCCCGGGTTGCCGCGCGACCCGCCGTCCGCCTCGATGACGACACGGGAAACGCTCAGAGCCCGGACTCCGCGGTCCGCACGAGGATCCGGCGGCACTCCTCGCACCGCACGACCTCGTCGGCGGGCGCGTCGCGCAGCCGGTTGAGATCGGTCGTGTTCAGCTGCAGGTGGCAGCCCTCGCAACGACCGCGATGCAACGCGGCGGCACCGACTCCCGACGACGACGCCCGCACCTTCTCGTAGAGCGCCAGTAGCTCCGCGTCGATGCTCGCCGCCAGCTCGGCGCGCTGCTGCGTCGCCTTCTCCGACTCCGCGTCGATCTCCGCGAACGTGGCGTCGCGGCGCTGCTCGGTCTCGGCCAATTCGAGCGCGACCCGCTCCCGCTCCGCGACCACCTCGGCGAGCCGCTGCTGCACGACCTCGCGCTTCTCCATGATCTCCAGCTCGGCGTCTTCGAGATCGCCCTGCCGGCGGTGCAGCGACTCGATCTCCGACTGCAGGTTCTCGAGCTCGCGCGGCGACGACACCTGCCCGGTGTCGAGGCGCTGCTGATCCTTCGCCATCCGCAACCGCACGACGTCGACGTCCGCGTCGATCTTCGACTGCTCGCGGCCGAGATCGGCGTCCTCGGTCTGCAACAGCACGACGTCGTCGGCGAGCCGGTCGACGCGGGTCTGCAGCTCGTCGACGGCGGCGAGTTCGGGCAACGTACGGCGGCGATGCGCGAGCCGGTCGAGCGCGGAGTCGAGCGCCTGGAGGTCGAGCAGCCGGAGCTGGTCGTCGGGTGCGGCCTTCACAGTTCCTTCTGACGGTGGACGGTCCAAGGGTCGGTGACGAGAGTCGACACCGTGGTAGCTGCCACCGTATCCGCCAACTCGTTCGCGACGCGCCGCAGCCACGGCCACTCGGTCGCCCAATGGCCGGCGTCGATCAGCGCGATGCCGGTGTCGGCGACCGCCTCGCTGGTGCCGTGATGCTTCAGGTCCGCCGTGACGAGGACGTCGGCGCCACTGCCCGCTGCTGCCTGTGCGAGGTCGCCGCCGGATCCGCCACAGACCGCCACCCGCCGGACGGCGCGGCCGGGGTCGCCGGCAGCCCGCACGCCAGCGACGGTCGCGGGCAACGCCGCCGCCACCCGGGAGGTGAAGTCGGCCAGCGTCGTCGGCGCGTCCAGAACGCCGACCCGGCCGAGGCCGCGGCTCGACGGCAACGCCACCCGCTCGACGACGTCGTACGCCGGCTCGTCGTACGGATGCGTGTCGAGCAGCGCGCGGACAACGGCTGACCGCCGAGCCCGCGGTACGACGACCTCGAGCCGCACCTCGGGCACCCGGGTGACCTTGCCGACCGCACCGACGGTCGGCCGCGCGCCCTGCTCGGCACGGAACGTGCCGGTGCCCTCGGCCAGGAATGCGCACCGGCTGTAGTCGCCGATCGTGCCGGCGCCGGCCGCCGCGAGCGCGTCGAGCACCCGCTCCACGTCGGCGGCGGGGACGAACGTCGTCAGCTTGTCCGACGCCTCGGCCGGCCGCGGGTCCAAGGCGTCGATCTCGCGCAGGCCGAGCGCTTCGGCCAGCGCGTCGCTCACGCCGGGATCCGCGACGTCGGCATTGGTGTGCGCGACGTACAGCGCCACGCCGGCCGACACCAGGCGCTGCACCACCCGGCCCTTCGCGGTCGTGGCGGCGACCGACGTCGTGCCGCCGAGGAACAGCGGGTGATGGGTGACCAGCAGTTGCGCGCCGGCCGCGATCGCCTCCTCGGCCACCGCCAGCACCGGGTCGACGGCGAAGTGCACCCGGTCGACCGCTGCCGCCGGATCGCCGCAGACGAGGCCGACCGCGTCCCACGGCTCGGCCCAACGCGGGTCGTAGCGGCGTTCCAGCTCGGCGACGGCGTCGGCGTCGGCGACGGTGACCGTCACAGCGCGACTCTCATTGGGCGACGCGCTCCCGCCCGCCGACCTGTACGGGGACGACGTGCTCGTCGTCGTCGATGTTCGCCGACTCGAGGTAGCGCCGGATCGACAGCGCGACGGCGGCGCCTTCGCCGGCGGCCGATGCCGCCTGCTTCGTCGAGCCGGCCCGGACGTCGCCGGCCGCGAAGACACCGGGCAGCGACGTCTGCAATCCGATGTCGGTCTGGATGAAGCCGAACTCGTCGAGCGCGACCACGTCGCGGACCAGCTCGGTGTTCGGCGACAGCCCGATGAAGACGAACACGCCGTCCGGGTTGACGTCGCGGCTCTCCCCCGTCTTCGTATCGGTCAGCGTCACGGACCGCAGCCGCGAGTCGCCGACGAACGCGCTCGGCGAGGCGTTCGGTACGACGGTGATCTGCGGGCTCTCGGCGACCTTCTCCTGCACGACCTTCGACGCGCTCAGGCCGGCGTCCCGGGTGACGATGGTGACCGACTTGGCGAATCGCGTCAGGAACACGCTCTCCTCGCCGGCGCTGTTGCCGCCGCCGACGACCAGCACGTCCTTGTCGCGGTAGAACGCGCCGTCGCACGTCGCGCAGAAGTGCACGCCGGCGCCGATGAAGTCCTCTTCGCCCGGGACGCCGAGGCGGCGGTACGTCGACCCGAGGGCGAGCAGCACCGCACCAGCGAGGTAGGTCTCGCCGTCGCCGGTCGTCACCGACTTGAACCGGCCGTCCACACCGACACCGGTGACCTCCTGCGCGGAGAGGATCTCGACGCCGAACCGTTCGGCCTGCGCGCGCAGCCGATCCGCGAACTCCGCGCCGGTGACGCCCTCCGGGAAGCCCGGGAAGTTGTCGAGCCGCTCGGTCACCCCGGCCTGCCCGCCGACACCGCCGCGTTCGACGACGAGCGTGTCGAGGCCCTCACGGGCGGCGTACAGCGCCGCGGTCAGACCCGCCGGGCCGGACCCGACGACGACGAGGTCGTAGAACCGCCGCTTCGCGACCGTTTGCAGGCCGAGCTTCGCCGCCAAGTCGGCGTTGCTCGGTTCGACCAGCGTCGAGCCGTCCTCGAACACGATGACGGGGATGATCTGCTTGCCGGCGTTGACTTCCTCGACGTAGGCCATCCCCTCGGCGTCCGCGTCGACGTCGACGAAGTCGTAGTGCACCCGCTGCTCACCGAAGAACTGCTTCGCCCGCTTGCAGTCGCTGCACCACGTCGTCCCGTACACCTTGATGTTCGTGTGGGCCATGTCCGGCATCGTAGAGGCCGTGAGCGTGACCGAAGCCGTGCTCGTCCGCCATGGCGCAACCGAGTGGAGCGCCGCCGGGCGGCATACCGGGCGTACCGACATCCCGCTCAGCGCCGACGGCGAAGCGGCCGCCCGGGCCCTGCGCGGCCGGCTGCCCGCCCGGCCGGATGCCGTCCTGGTCAGCCCGCGGCGGCGCGCCGTCGAGACGTGCCGGCTCGCCGGCCTCGGTGACTTCGCGCAGGTCGACGACGACCTGCAGGAGTGGGACTACGGCGACTACGAGGGGCTGACGACACCGGAGATCCGGGCTACCCGACCGGACTGGAACCTGTGGCGGGACGGCTGCCCCGGCGGAGAGACCGCGGCGGAGGTCGCCGCGCGCGCCGATCGGGTCGTCGCCCGGCTCGTCGCCGCCGGCGGCGTGGCGGTCGTGTTCGCGCACGGCCACCTGCTGCGCGTGCTCGGCGCGCGCTGGGCCGGCCTACCGCCGGAGCGCGGCGCCGTACTCGCTCTCGACCCCGCGACGATCTCGACGCTCGGTTGGGAACGCGAGCAGCGGGTCATCCGCCGCTGGAACTGCTGAGTCACCACCAGCTAGGTGCGCACCGTGCACTGGTCCTTGACGACCTGGTCGACGGTGATCTCGCCGGCTTGGCTGGACAGGTAGTGGTCCCAGCACGCGCCGCTGCGGTCGGCGTAGTGGTACTCCTCCTCCTCGGCACCGTTGAACACGAGGCCGGTGGCGTTCGCCGTCCGCATCTGCTCGCCGTACGACTGCCAGGCCGTCGTGGCCCCGTCGACGTCGGTTTCCGTCGTACCGCGGTCTTCGATCTGGTACGTCGTGAACACGTCGGTCGACAGCGCGTAACTCGCGGACTGCTTGTCGACCGTCGTGTGGCCGCCGGCCACGGTGGTCGTGGACTGCGTCCACGTCCAGTTGCTGTTGTCGACGAGGACGGCCTGGTCGACGGACACGCCCATCTGCTCGCTGACCGTGGTCAGGATGTGCTTGCCCTCGACGACGCGGTCGCCCTTGAACGTCAACGTGTGGCTGGCCGTCATCGCGTAGGGCGCGCCCGCCGACGCCGGGTCGGTGACCACGTCGGTCGGCGTTGCAGGTGCCGCGCTGCTCAGCAGGTGCCCGCGGGTGCGGCCGTGCGAACGCGCCGTCCAGACCTGCAGGTTGGCGGCGGTCGCCCAGAAGTCGCCCTTCGCGAGCGTCATGTCGAGGATGCCGAGTTGCACGTTGTGCGCGCGGCCGTCGGTGAGCAGCCCGACGAACGGCGTCAGGTCGAGGTCGTAGGGCCGCAGGTTCCAGGCCCGCGGCGCCGGGATCGGCTCCCACAGACCCGGCCCGGCGGCACCGGTGTAGATGCCCGGGTACGCCGGCGCGGCGCCGGCCAGCTTGCCGTCGAGGTAGACCGCGACCTCGCGGTAGGGCTTGCCGTCGCACTGACCGGGATCGCCCCACCAGAACTCCTCGCAGGCGCCGTGACTGTCCGCGAAGACCTGCGCGTGCAACCGGTCGAGGTTGCGCGGGAACACGACCGGTGCGCCGACCCGCTGGCCGTTCTGCGAGATCGACAGCATCGGGCCGCCCTTGCCCGTCGAGCTCACCGGCAGTACGGCGTCGGGGTGCGGGCCGGCCGGCGTGTGCGCGTCGGTCGCATAGAAGGTCAGCGACAGCAGGGTGTGGTAGACGCCGGTGTAGGTCGAGTCGTTGACGTTGTCGAGCTCGACCTGCACGGGTTGCGGTGTGCGCAGCAACGCGGTGATGTCGGTGACGTCACGCTGCACCGTCCACGTCGACGCGTTGCCCGTGCAGCACGGCTCCGACGTCGTGCCGTCGAGGACGACCGCGTGCCCGATCGCGACGTAGACGTCGCGGTCGAACTGGTTGCCCGCGACCGTGCTCGTCAACGTCAGGACGACCTTCGCCCACGGACCGGGACAGGCCTTGGGCGGCGTGTACGTGCCGTTGTACGGCGCGCCGTACGAGTTCTTGAAGTCGTGCGTCATCAACGCGACGGTGCACGAGTGCGTGCCGGGCACCGCGATCGGCATGTCGGCCGAGACCTGCTGCTGGGTGTCGGTCGGCAGCGAAGGCCCGTTCGGGCCGGTCGTCGAAGGCTGCGCGGCACCGACTCCGGCGACCGCCATGAGCAGCGTCGCCACGGTGGGCAGCAAGAATCGGCGCATCCGCCAACATTCGCGGTCGAATGCGCCGTTCCTGCCGGTCGAGCGGTGGCCTCAGGAGTGTTCGGAGACCTGGAAGATCTCGTCGGCGACGAGGCCGTGGGCCTCGCGGTGCACGGTGTTCGCGGCCTCGGCGTCGGGGGCTTCGACCAGGCAGAAGATCTTGCCGGCCTTCTCGTCGACCCAGTACTTCTTGTATTCGACGCCGTGGCTGCCCTGGGTCGCCAGGTCGGCCTGATGGGCGTTGGCGACGTCGTCGGCGCTCACGCCGCCGTCGATGTTGTGGACGTCCATGAAGAGCGGCATCGCACTCCCCCTCGTGATCGGGCCCTCGCAGGCGGGTGCCCGCAACCTACGCGGTCAATCGGCGTTGCGCCAGTGCGCGGCGTGCCCGTCGCACATCGGTACGGCGGTCTCGCCCTCGAGCGGCTGGCCGTCGCTGACGTCGACGTAGACGACGGCGGGTTGCTCGCACGCGGCCACGACGCACGCGGTGCCGGGCTGTGGCTGTTCCTCTGGCATCACGAGGCCGCTCCCGTAGCTGTCGCTCGGCTGCAGCCTAGTGCGTCGAGGTCGCCGGCTAGCCCGACTGGCAGCTCGGCTTGTGGCCGCGCTTGGCGGCGAACCCGGCCGGCAGCCTGGACTTTCCGGTGGTCTCGGTGGCGACCGGCGTCCCGAAGATCCCATACTCGTTGAACACCTCGCCGTTCCCGCCGCAGGACATGCCGAAGAAGCTCGCGGCGAAGTCCGCCGGCCCGCCGGACGCCGGGTCCCTGACCGCGACCAGGTCGTCACCCTCGGAGCGCGCGCTGAAGCTCGACCCGGGGCTGCCGGGGTGCGCCGTCCACCGCAGGTGCAGCGGCTTGCCGAGCAGCGTCGCCGTGACGACGGCGGTGTTCGCGTCGGGGAACGACACCTGGGAGGCCGACAGGGCGAGTCCGTAGGTGTAGGTGAAGCCGCACGAGCCGTTGTGCTTGCACGCCTTGTACTGGACGCTCACGACCGCGCCCTGCGATGGGTTGCCGGCCGTGGCGTCGAGCTCGAACGTCACCTGATAGGTGAGGCCGTCGGTGCCGCGGACCACCGCCGAACCGGTGTCCTTGTGGTGCTGCCCGACCGTGCTAGGTGTCGCCGACACGGCCGGCGCGAGCGCCACGCCCGCCGCCAGCGCCCCGGCGAGGATCGATCGCCGCCTGCCGCTCATCCCGCCCACCTCCAGGTGCTTCCACGGGTTTCTACGCGGGAGCCGCCCGACTGCAACGACGCCGCCGAACCGTTCGTGCGGATTCGCGCTCTTTGACCATGTGAGAGCGCGCGCACTCCTCGCCGGTCTGGTGGTCGTCTCGGGTCTCGGCTCGTCGGCCGTGTCGTCGGTGGTCTCCCCGGCTGCGGCGGCACCGGCGACGCGGAACTGCGGGCATCTGATCGTCGACCCGCGGGGCAACTCCTACGAGTTCTTCCTGCCGACGAAGCCGTACAACCCGGAGACGGACCTGCTCTCCGTCGACGCGGTGACGACGGCGTCGGACGTCGTGTTCACCGTGACGATGGCGTCGGTCAACGCCAGTCCGACGACGGGGACCAGCGTGGCGGTCTACTTCACGGTCTCCCACCAGGGCGGGCTCGCGCATTACCTCGTCAGCGTCAACCACGAGGTCGACGCGACGACGTACCTGATCCAGAACCAGGACACCGACCAGGTGACGCACGTCACCGGCCGCGTCGACCCCAAGGCGGGGACGTACGCCGTGACGGTGCCGCGCACGGACATCGACGCGACCTACCGGGGCGCGCTGCTGAAAGAGCTCGGGGTCTGGACGAGCCAGGACGTCGGCACGAGCCTCGCCGGCGGCGGTTTCATCGAGCAGAGCACCGGGCCGGAGTATCACTACCGGGTCGGCTACGGCTACGGCTGCGGCCGCAAGTAGCTCCCCGCCGGCGTCACCAAGCGTCGTGCAGGACGACGTCGCCGTTGCAGGACGGGCAGGCGACCTGCCGGGCCGGCGACGGGCCGGCCACGAACAGGATCAGCGGGACCGGCGTCGAGCAACCGCCGCAGAGGACAGACACGCTCGCGGGTAGCGAGCGGGCGGCGGCGCGCGCGGTGACGATCGTCGGCATGGCTCCATCATCGGCGGCGAAAACGCGTGACTGTGGGGTTGTGGGCATATGTAGCCCGACAATGCCCAAACCGGACTACATCCGCTAGCCCGTTGCTTCCACTCGGTATCCGGCCTACCTGACGCGCAGGACAGCTTGGGCATTCCGGTGATTCGGATGCGCCGGATCTGCCGCAATCGCCGCGAGGTCGGCTGCCGCCGCGTCGTCTCCGAGTTCGTAGCGCGCGATCGCGATGGCGTACCTCGCGGCCGGCGAGTCCGCGCGCTCCGCCGCCTCGCGCAACTCAGGCAGGTACGCCGGGTCGCCGAGCAGGCGCAAGCTGTTCGCGCCCTTGAAGTGCGGCGGAGTGAGCGCGGCGACCGCGAGCGAACCCGCGCGGGGATCGCGACGCTTTCCGAGCTCGCCGTGACAGCCATGCCGAGCGAGGACGTCGCCGGCGACCGGATCTCTCATCTGGCCCAGCGCTGCCTCGGCGCGGAACCCGAGCTGCGGGTCGTCGAGCGCCGGCTCCACCGCGAGCGCAGCCGCTGCCGTCCCGATCGTGCCGAGCACCGCGACCGCTGCCTCGGCGGAGGGCTGGCCACGCTCGACCGCCGCGGCCAGGACCGGCACCGCCACCGGATCCCGGACCCGCATGATGTCGTGGAACGTGGCGGTGTCGCCGGCGTCGTACCTTGCCAGCAGCGCCGGCAGTTCGGCAGCGGGCACGGTGCGCGTGACGAACCGGAGCCAGGATCCGAAGGACCGGTAGGCGATCGCGCCTTCCTTGCGAAACACCCACAGCTGCCACTCGACGGCGCGGGTTGCCCGCACCAGGACGGTCGCCCCCTCGTACGCGCTGCCGATCAAGACCGCGCCCCGCGCCAGCCCGCCGTAGTCGGTGACCTCGTCGCCGTCCCGGCGAATCGACGGCCCGCCGGGCCTGGCCTCCTCGGCCCACACCCGGTACAACACCGGGTCCATGGCCGCGAGGGGAGCGATCTCCGCCACGGGCAACAGCCCGAGCCCCGGTTCGCGGGAGCGGGTATAGCCGATGGTGCGGGTCGTGATCGCGCCCACCTCCGGGTCGGCGTACGCACCGTCCGAGACGGCGAGGAAGGCGCGGTACGACGGCGGCAGCGGCGTTCCGAGCCGAGCCTCGGCCGCGACGATCGTCGATTCCGTCGCGGGCGTGCGAAGGACCGACCCGGTCACGCGAACCGGCTCGACGGGGTCGTCGCCGGGCGCCAGCCGCGACAACAGTTGCTCGTCCCAGCGGCGAAGGACGCGCTCCAGATCCACGGTCACCACCCGGGGCCATCGCTTCGTCGATTATCCCAACGTGCAGGTTGACCGCGGCAACCAGCGCTCGCAGGGTGGCAACTAGTGGCTGGGCGGCGGGCTCGTCGCCACCGGGCTCGGGTTGTCTCGCGGCCCGGCGCAGTAATTGTCTCCATCGGTCTTGCTGACGCCGGTGTCGAGCGCGACGTACCAGCGAGTGCGGCGAGTATGGCTGTGGCCGTCGCTTGTCGTGACGTGCAGCACCACTTGCGCCTCGTGGCATCCGCGCTCGTTGATGTTGACCGGAACCACAAGGGTGAGGTACTGGTCGAGCTTCTGGACCGGACTTGCATCAAGAGGCATGCGCACGGCGGAGCCCGCGTAGAGATCCAGTCCCGCTTTGTAGGCGAGACGGTATCCCTTGTAATAGTCACCGCCGCCGCTGAACCGAAGCAGGTACGCGGCCGGCGGGTCGAACTGTCCGACGCTATGGATTGTGCGTAGCTCAACACTGCGGATCCGCACCGGCACATTGAAGGTGGGGACCGGCAGCACGAAGAACATCTGCTCGTGGAAGGGCCATACCCGCTGCGCGGCACCGGTCGGCACGTAGTCATTCATCGTCAATGCCGGCTGGCTGCTCGTACAAGCGCAGCAAAGGGTGGCCGCCGTGAATGCAGTGGCCACCCCGCGCCAGCGAATGCCTAGTCGCATGCGCCGTGTGGCTCGTATTTGGAGCATGGTTGTGGCTCTGGGTTCGGTGCAGTCGTCGGGCCAGCGAGGATCGCCGTGTAGGAGTCGCTACCGCACGATAGCTGCCAGGGACAACTCGTTGTTGGTGGTCCCAGACAGACTCGAACTGCCGACATCCTCGTTGTAAGCGAGGCGCTCTAGCCAACTGAGCTATGGGACCGCGTCCGGCCAGGATACGGCGACCTCAGCGGTCGAACCGCCGTCGTAACGCCGCCTCGACCTCCGCCGCCAGCGATCCGTCGCCCTCCCCGAGCGCGCCCGCCGCAGCCTTGCTCCACCCACATTGCCGGCACCGCGTCTCCCCCAGCGCCCGCAGCAACATCGTCGAACCGCACCCGGCGCACCGGTCGAGATCCGCGATCCAGTCGTGGGTCTGCTGGCACGACGGGCACACCAGCACCTGCTCGTCGTGCACCACGCCGCGCTTCCACGGACTCGGTCCCTTGCCGGGATCGGTCTGGCGCGCACCGCATCGATAGCAAGGCACGGCACTCAGAGCTCGGCGATCGCCTTCTCGTAGGCCGTGACGTCCCGCGCCTCCCCCAACTCGGTGCGCACCGTCCAGCGCACGACGCCGTCGCGGTCGATCAGGAACGTCCCCCGGTCGGCCGCGCCGAGCGCCTCGTTGAACACTCCGTACGCCGACGCGACCGCGCCGTGCGGCCAGAAGTCCGACAGCAGCGGGAAGTCGAGGCCCTCGCGATCGGCGAACGCACGCAGCGATCCGACGGCGTCGCAGGACACCGCGAGGATCTGCGCGTCGCCGACGCCGTCGCGCAGCGCGGACAGCTCGCCGGTGCACACGCCGGTGAACGCGAACGGATAGAACACCAGCAGCACGTTCGCGCGGCCGCGGTAGCCGGAGAGCCGGTGCGACTGCGCGTGCTGATCCCGAAGCTCGAAATCCGGCGCCACGTCGCCGACCGCGAGCGCCGTCACCGCCCCTTGCCCCGGGCGGCCTTCGGCGCGACCAGCCGGGCGCCGTTCCAGTCGCGACCGGCGCTGATGCTGCTCGTCTGCTGCAGGCCCGCGGTCGGCGCGGCTTCGCTGATGTCGCTCGGCTCCACGTGCCCGGCGCGCCCGGCCTTCGGGGTCAGCAACCAGATGACGCCGCTGTCGGCGAGCGGCGCCAACGCGTCGACCAACGAGTCGACGAGGTCGCCGTCGTCGTCGCGCCACCAGATGAGGACGACGTCGACCACGTCGTCGTAGTCGTCGTCGACGAGCTCTTGCCCGCTGGCCGCGACGATCGTCTGGCGAAGCTCTTCGTCGCAGTCGTCGTCCCAACCGACCTCCTGGACGACGGCGCCGGCAGTGATGCCGAGCTTCTCCGCCAGCCCGTGTTGACCTGCCGCGCTGCCGGCGGTGGCGCTCACGTGGTCCATCCCTCCTCGAACGGTTTGCGTCGATCATGGACGCCCCGTGCTGCGTAGTCCATCGGTCCGTCGGCTTCCGCGCAAGTGCCTGCGCACATCCAATCGAACATGCGTACGACGGAGGGCGCCGCGGCCCGCGTGTCCCGATGGCCTCGCGGGGGGCACACTGTGCCCGTGGTGGTCGACCAGGCACATGCTCACGACGACCACCACGAGCACGACCACAACCACGAGCACGACGACGGTGACCACGCCCACGACGGGCTGCTCGGCCGGCTCAAGCACGCGATAACGCCGCACAGCCACGACACGGCGGTCGCCGTGGACAGCGCGCTCGAGGCGAGCGACCGCGGCATGCGCGCGCTGCTGATCTCACTCGCCGTGCTCGGCGCGACGGCGGCGATCCAGGCCGTCGTCGCGGCACTGTCCGGCTCGGTCGCCCTGCTCGGCGACACGCTGCACAACGTCGCGGACGCGCTCACGGCGCTGCCGCTGGGCCTCGCGTTCTGGGTGGGCCGGCGGCCGCCGAACCGCCGGTACACCTACGGCTACGGCCGCGCCGAGGATCTCGCCGGCGTCGTCATCGTCGTACTCATCGCGGCGTCCAGCGCACTCGCGGCGTACGAGGCCGTCAGCCGGCTCGTGTCACCGGGGCACGTGCACCACCTGTGGGCGGTCGCGAGCGCGGCGGTCGTCGGCTTCGCCGGCAACGAGGTCGTCGCGCGGTACCGGATCCGCGTCGGCCGGCAGATCGGCTCGGCCGCGCTCGTCGCCGACGGCCTGCATGCCCGCACCGACGGCTTCACCTCGCTGTCGGTGCTGCTCGGCGCCGGCGGCGTGGCGATCGGCTGGACATGGGCCGACCCGGTCGTCGGCCTGCTCATCACACTTGCGATCCTCGTCGTGTTGCGCGACGCCGCGCGCGAGGTCTACCGCCGGCTCATGGACGCGGTCGACCCCGCGCTCGTCGACCAGGTCGAGGGCGTGCTGCGGGCGACACCGGGTGTCATCGATCTCGGCCAGACGCGGGTGCGCTGGATCGGGCACAACCTGCGCGCCGAGTGCCAGGTCGTCGTCGCGGCCGACATCAGCGTCGTCGACGGGCATCGCATCGCCGAGGAGTGCGAGCACCAGTTGCTGCACGAGATACCGCGACTCTCGGCGGCGCTCGTCCACGCCGACCCCGAAGGCCACGCCCACGAGATGACGGCGCACCACGCCCGCTCGTGAGTTGTCAGCACGTGATGCGGCCATAGCGACACCAGGTGCTGACAAGTCCGGAGCCGTCGGCTCGCTAGCCGCGCAGCAACGACAGCCGCACCTCGCGCACCGCGTTGTCGACGTTCAGGTCGACGAGGCAGATCGACTGCCACGTCCCGAGCGCGAGCCGGCCGCCGAGGACCGGCACCGTGCAGTACGGCGGGATCAGCGCCGGCATCACGTGGGACCGGCCGTGACCATGCGAACCGTGTGCGTGCCGCCACCGGTCGTCGGCCGGCAGTAGCTCCCGCAGCGCCGCGAGCAGGTCGTCGTCGGAGCCACTGCCGGTCTCGAGGATCGCCACGCCCGCAGTGGCGTGCGGCACGAACGCGTGCACCAGCCCGTCGCCACCACAGCCGCCGGCGAACTCCGCGACCCGGCCGGTGATGTCGACGACCGACTCCCGATCGCCGGTCCGCACCTCGAACACCGTCGTCTCCACCCGGAGAGCCTTACACGCCGTCGCGGCGTAGGTTTGGGGCATGGCGGTGCAATCAGGTCGAGGGCAATCGGGACAGGGGCGCAACCGGTACTCCGTGATCAGCGACGGGATGCCGAGCCAGATCCCCGACGTCGATCCGAGCGAGACGCAGGAGTGGCTCGAGTCGCTCGACGCCGTCATCGACGCCTCCGGCCCGCGCCGGGCGCGGTTCCTGATGCTGAAGATGCTCGAACGCGCCCGCGAGCGCCAGGTCGGCGTGCCGGCGCTGCGCAGCACCGACTACGTCAACACCATCCCCGCCGAGGCCGAGCCGTGGTTCCCCGGCGACGAGTACGTCGAACGCCGGATCCGCGCCTACATCCGCTGGAACGCGGCCATCATGGTCACCCGCGCGAACACCCGCACCAACGTCGGCGGCCACATCGCGACGTACGCGTCGAGCGCGAGCCTCTACGAAGTCGGCTTCAACCATTTCTTCCGCGGCAAGGAGGGTGGCGAGTCCGGCGACCAGGTGTTCCTCCAGGGTCACGGCTCCCCCGGCATCTACGCGCGCGCGTTCCTCGAAGGCCGGCTGACCGAGCGGCACCTCGACGGGTTCCGGCAGGAGATCTCGCACGCGCCGTACGGCCTGCCGTCGTACCCGCACCCGCGGCTGATGCCGCAGTTCTGGGAGTTCCCGACCGTGTCGATGGGGCTCGGCGCGATCCAGGCGATCTACCAGGCGCGGTTCAACCGCTACCTGCACGACCGGCAGGTCAAGGACACGTCGCGATCGCACGTGTGGGCGTTCCTCGGCGACGGCGAGATGGACGAGGTCGAGTCGCTCGGCGCGCTCGGGGTCGCCGCCCGCGAGGAGCTCGACAACCTCACCTTCATCGTCAACTGCAACCTGCAGCGGCTCGACGGGCCCGTACGCGGCAACGGAAAAATCATCCAGGAGTTGGAGTCCTACTTCCGCGGCGCCGGCTGGAACGTCATCAAGGTCGTGTGGGGCCGGGAGTGGGACGAGCTGCTCGCCCGCGACACCGACGGCGTGCTGGTCAACGTGATGAACACGACGCCCGACGGCCAGTTCCAGAAGTACTCCGTCAGCGACGGCGCGTTCATCCGCGACGACTTCTTCGGCCGCGACCCGCGGCTGCGCAAGATGGTCGAGCACCTCACCGACGAGCAGCTGACGCGGCTGTCCCGCGGCGGGCACGACTACCACAAGGTGTACGCCGCGTTCCGGGCCGCGCGCGATCACGTCGGGCAGCCGACCGTGATCCTCGCGCAGACCATCAAGGGCTGGACCCTCGGCAAGGACTTCGAGGCGCGCAACGCGACGCACCAAATGAAGAAGCTGACGAAGGCCGAGCTGAAGGAGTTCCGCGACCGGCTCTATCTCGAGATCCCCGACAAGGACCTCGAAGGCGACCTGCCGCCGTACTACCACCCTGGTCCGGACAGCGACGAGATCCAGTACATGCTCGAACGCCGCCGCGCGCTCGGCGGTTTCCTGCCCAGCCGGGTCGACCGGTCCAAGCCGCTGACTCTCCCCGGCGCCAAGGCGTACGACGCGCTCAAGAAGGGCAGCGGCAAGCAGCAGGTCGCGACGACGATGGCGTTCGTCCGGCTGCTCAAGGATCTGATGAAAGACAAGGGAATCGGCGCGCGGTTCGTGCCGGTCATCCCGGACGAGGCGCGGACGTTCGGGATGGACTCGCTGTTCCCGACCGCCAAGATCTACTCGCCGCACGGGCAGCGCTACGACCCGGTCGACGCCGAGTTGCTGCTCTCCTACAAGGAGGACACCCGCGGCCAGATCCTCCACGAAGGGATCAGCGAGGCGGGCTCGATGGCGTCGGTGATCGCGGCCGGATCGTCGTACGCGACGCACGGCGAGCCGATGATCCCGGTCTACGTCTTCTACTCGATGTTCGGCTTCCAGCGCACCGGCGATCTCATGTGGGCGATGGGAGACCAGCTCGCCCGCGGCTTCCTGCTCGGCGCGACCGCCGGCCGGACGACGCTCAACGGCGAAGGCTTGCAACACGAAGACGGCCACTCGCACCTGCTCGCGTCGACGAACCCGGCGTGCGTGACGTACGACCCGGCGTTCGCCTACGAGATCTCGGTCATCGTGCAGGACGCGTTGCGCCGCATGTACGGCGACGACCCGGAGAACGTCTTCTACTACCTCACCGTCTACAACGAGCCCGCGACGCAGCCGGCGATGCCGGACGACGTGCCGGACATCGAGCAGCAGATCGTGCGCGGGCTTTACCGGTGCGCGCCGGCGCCGCAGGTCACGCAGGACGGCAGCAACGGCGGCGAACCCGCCCGCGCCCAGCTCATCGCGAGCGGCACCGCGATTCACTGGGCACTCGGCGCGCAACGGCTGCTCGCCGAGGAGTGGGGCGTCGCGGCGGACGTGTGGAGCGCCACCTCGTGGACCGAACTGCGCCGCGAGGCGGTCGAGTGCGATCTGCACAACCGGCTCGTCGCCGCCGGCGACGGCGAGGCGAGTCACCGCACGCCGTTCGTCACCGCGCAACTCGAAGGCGCCCCGGGGCCGGTCCTCGCCGTCAGCGACTGGATGCGCGCGGTCCCGGACCAGATCGCCCCGTGGGTGCCCGGAGACTGGTCGTCACTCGGCACGGACGGCTATGGCCGTTCGGACACCCGGATCGCACTGCGGCGCTACTTCTCGGTCGACGCGGAGTCGATCGTGCTCGCCACGTTGACGGAACTGGCCCGGCGCGGCGAGGTCAAGGCGGACGCACCGGCCCGCGCGGTCGAGAAGTACGACCTGGGGCACACCCCGAAGGCGTGACTCAGTCCTGCTGCTTGCGCGCCACGATGATGACGCCGGCCCCGACGCCGACGAGCATCATTTGCGCGCCGACGAGAGTGACGATCGCGCGCGTCGGTACGTCGAAATTCGTCGACGCCAGCGCCGCTGATTTGTCTTGTGTCGCAACGGGTTTCGCCGCCGCCTGCGTGTGACTGTCGGCGAGCGGAGCGGTCGTCGTACCGGCAAACGGGGCGCTGACCAGCAGCGCCGCACCGAGCGCGGACGGGAGCACCGCCGCGGCTGTGACCCCCGTACGCCATCGACCCATCGTGGTGCCTCCCGCAGTTCGGTCGTCGTCCGATGTCTGCCCGAATGCGGCGGTGCGTATGCCTTCGCTCCGGTTGGGTATTGGCCGGTCATGGATCGCGGAAGTGACAAGGTCAACCCTCGCCTGGACGAGGAGCTCAAGCACGAGACCGAGGGCCTGGTTCGCTCCGGTCACAGCACGCACGCCGAGGAGTGGAAGGACCCCGAGCCGCCCGGCGAAGACCAGCCCGACGCCGATCGCGCGCCGGACCGGACGCTGCTCGGCGGTACGCCGGAGGGCATGGAGCCGGACGACGTCGAGGGGCGTTCCGAGCTCGCGAGCTACCTCGGCAAGGACTGCTATCCGATGGTGCGCGCGCAGGTGCTCGACCTCGTCATCGATCGCCATGCGCCGGACCGCGTCATCGACCTCGTTCGCAACCTGCCGTCCGATCGTGAGTTCACCAACGTCAACGACATCTGGACCGCGCTCGGCGGCGGCGTCGAAACTCCTCGCTAGCTAGTCATTGCGGGTGGCGCGCGCTGGTCATCGCGCACCATTGCCGGTGGCCGATCATGTTGTTTTCGGGCACATTCGCGGCTATGTCCTGGCTTTCTCTTGTGCGGATGCCGAATCATTCCGCCAAGACAAGGGAGCGGCCATGGCGCGACGGCGGATCGCAACGATCAACTCGCTCGACGAGCACCCGAACCTGCCCGAGATCCTCGGCGTCCTCGCCCAGCTCCCGCACGTCTCCGACAGCGATCTCGCCCGGCTCGCGGACAACTGGCGCAACACGGTCTTCCTCGCCGAGGCACGGGCTCGCGCGCTCGACCCCGACAGCCCGCTGGTCCTCGAGGTGCTGGCCGCGTTCGAGGCCGTGCAGGCACTGTTCGCCGACGACGTGTGCGGCGAGGCGGAGTACGTCGAGCTCGACCCCGAGGTCGCCTCGGTGGCGCTGAAGGCGGTCCGCGACGCGATCGCCGCGTCGTACGCCGAGCCGTCGCTGAGCCGAGCCGAGCACGCGGCGCTGATGGGGCCGTGGCGCGCCGTCTACCCCACCGCCCTCGTCGACGAGCCCGACCTCGGCGAGCACGCCACCAAGGTGAAGGCACTGCTGTCCGCGATGCCGCGGCTCGCGACCCGCTGCCACGACACCGACGCGGCGCTGCTGTACGACGAGATCCTCCGCACCAGCATGGTGCTCGACGAAGACGTCCGCGCGGTCGCGCGGGACGAGGCCTGGCAGGCCGCGGTGCTGACGAACCGCCGGCGGGTGTGGGGCCTGGTCCGCCGTAGTGGCGCCGAAGGCATCGGCCGGTTCTGCGGTCAGTGCCGCACCCGGCACGACGACGACGACACGATGCGGGTGCTGTCGCTGTGCCTCGACGCCGCGTGTGCACTGCTCGTCGCCGACGCGATCGACGACAACCTGGTCGACGTGCTGACGCTGCCGGTGCAGAAGCTCATCCCGCTGCAGCGCACCGCCGGCGACTAGCCGCCGGTCGCTCCACCGCCACTAATTGGCGAGCCAATGCTTGAGGTCGTCGACGCTCTTGGTGTTGATGACTCGCTCGGCCGGGACGCCGCACTCTTCCGCTCGCGCGCACCCGTACGGCTGCCAGTCCAGCTGACCCGGCGCGTGCGCGTCGGTGTCGATCGAGAATTCGCAGCCCATCTCGACCGCGAGCGACAGCAGCCGTCGCGGCGGGTCGAGACGTTCCGGCCGTGAGTTGATCTCGACGGCCACGCCGAACTGCCGGCACGCCTCGAACACCACCTCCGCGTCGAACTCCGACTCCGGCCGGCCGCGACCGACGACCAGCCGGCCGGTGCAATGGCCGAGCACGTCCATGTGCGGGTTCGCGATGGCCGCCACCATCCGCCGGGTCATGTCTTCGCGCGGCATCCGCAGCTTCGAGTGCACCGACGCGACCACGACGTCGAGCTCGGCGAGCAGCTCCGGCTCCTGGTCGAGGCCGCCGTCGTCGAGGATGTCCACCTCGATGCCGGTGAGGATCCGGAACGGCGCCAGCTCGTCGTTCAAGCGCCTTACGACGGACAGCTGCTCGCGCAACCGGTCCGGCGAGAGTCCGCGCGCGACGGTCAGCCGCGGCGAGTGGTCGGTCAACGCGACATAAGAGTGTCCGAGCGCGATCGCGGCGCGCATCATCTCCTCGATCGGCGAGCCGCCATCGCTCCAATCGGAGTGCGTGTGCAGGTCGCCGCGCAGCGCCGCGCGCAACTCGGCACCACCACTCACCAGTGGCCCGTCGGCGGCCTTGCCCTGCAACGCGATCAGGTACGACGGCGTCTCACCGCGCAGCGCCTCGCCGATGACGCCGGCCGTCACCTTGCCGATGCCGGCCAGCTCCTCCAACGTGCCTTCTTCGTACCGTCGCTTCAGCTCACCCGCGGGCAGACCCGCCAGCGTGGTCGCAGCCTTGCGAAAGGCACGGACGCGGTACGACGGCTCGTTGGTGCGCTCCAGCAGGAACGCGATGTGGTTGAGCGCGTCGATCGCGGCCCGCGCGTCGGATTCCACGGTTTCGACGTTACCTAGGAGTACGGGAGAGGCTGAACCGGTGACTGCCTCGTCTGCGAGCCCGCGGCCGCGGGTGCGCGCCGCGACGGTGAAGCGGATGCAGCGCGGCGCCGCGGACATCGCCGCGGAGGCGCTGACCCGGATGGAAACGACGCTGCCGTGGTTCGCGGCGATGTCGCCGAACCAGCGTTCGTGGATCGGGCTGGTCGCGCAAGCCGGCGTCGCCAGCTTCGCCGAGTGGCTCGCGCACCCGCACGCCGGCCACGACATCACCGGCGGCGTGTTCGCGACCGCGCCGCGCGAGCTCGCTCGCGCCGTCACCCTGCAGCAGACGGTCGAGCTGGTTCGGATCGCGTGCGACACCGTCGAGGATCACGCGCACGACCTGTCCGCCGCCGGCGACGAGGACGCGCTGCACCGCGCGGTCCTCGCCTACAGCCGCGACCTCGCGTTCCAGGCCGCGCTGGTCTACGCCCGCGCGGCCGAGGAACGCGGCGCCTGGGACGCGCGGCTCGAAGCGCTCGTCGTCGACACCGTCATGGTCGGCGAGCCCGACGAGGAACTACTGTCCCGCGCTGCCGCGCTCGGCTGGACCGGTCACACGGCGGTCGCGGTCCTCGCCGGTACCGCGCCGGAGGGCGAGACTCAACGATCGATCGACGAGATCCGGCGGGTGGCCCGGCGCGACGGCTTCGACGTACTCGCCAGCATCGGCGGGCGGCGTCTCGTCTGCGTCCTCGGCGTGGAGGGCGACCCGCTGCCCGCGGCCGCGTTGCTGTCCGGGCAGTTCGCACCCGGCCCGGTCGTGCTCGGGCCGCCGGTCGCCGACCTCGCGAGTGCACCCGCGTCGGCCCGGGCGGCACTGGCCGGCCTCGCCGTCGCCGCCGCCTGGCCGGCCGCGCCACGTCCCGTGACGGCCGACGCGCTGCTGCCGGAACGCGCCCTCGGCGGCGACCCGGAGGCCCAAGCCGCATCGAGGTCGCTGTAGACATCGACCAATGCGGCTTGGGCC
>Ga0207690_10000519_pt1 | contig 25069 bp, 24 predicted proteins | sample KBSC23metaG_FD_184315 | JGI IMG/M metagenome (GOLD analysis project Ga0207690, IMG submission 184315) | Corn rhizosphere microbial communities from Kellogg Biological Station, Michigan, USA - KBS C2-3 metaG (SPAdes) (version 2) | ecosystem: Host-associated > Plants > Roots > Rhizosphere > Soil ...
AATTTTATAACCCGCCGCCGGCACCTTTTCCATTTCCATACGGCCGTTAGCACCAACAAAAAGTATCTCGGTAGCAGGATCCAGTTTTTTCAAAGCATTGGCAATAGCAATAGCCGGGAAGATATGCCCCCCTGTTCCGCCACCGCTTATGATGATGCGTAGGCCAGCCCCCCCCGCCCCCTGAAGAGGGAGCTTTTGATTAGCAGGGTTACCTTTACTATTTGCCATTTTTGCTTTACTTATCTTTTAACTCTTTATTAATTGAACTATCCGTTCCCCCTTCAGGGGGTTAGGGGGCTTATGCTAATTGCACATTATCATTTATTTCTCCTACCACTACTTTCCTGGGTTCATCATTATCTTTACTTACCGAAAGGATGATACCGAACGCTATACTGGTGAACAGTATAGACGTTCCCCCCATGCTGATAAGCGGGAGCGGAACACCTGATACCGGGCCTAAACCTGTAGCTATAGCCATATTAGCGAAAGCCTGTATGGTTAAACTAAAACTTAAACCGCAGGCCAGCAGCGCACCAAACGCTTTTGGCGCTTTGGTTACTATTTTAACGCAGCGGTATAGCAGAAACAGGTACAAGCCTATCAGGATAAGGCCGCCTATAAGGCCGGTTTGCTCTACAATGATGGCGTATATCTCATCCGAATATGCTTCGGGCAGGTAATTTACCTCGGTGCTTTTGCCTATGCCTTTACCCAGTACGCCGCCTGTAGCGATGGCTATTTTGGCATGATCTGACTGAAATGTTTTATCGGGACTTGCTTTCTCGTGGTGCATAAAGGTGTGCATACGTGAAGCATAAGTGTGCCTGCGCGGGCCAAGGAAAACCACACCGGCCAGCAACACGGCTCCGGCTAAACATACAATGGCTATTTGTTTGATACTGATACGGCCAATGATGAGCAATAGGATACTTACACCGAACAACATTAAAGCGGTGGAAAGGTTAGCCAGCGCGATCAAAATAAACACCACGCAAACAGAGCCCATAATAGGAATGAACGATTCTTTAACATCCTTAATGTTTTCCTGCTTTCGCGATAGTAAACGGGCCAGGTAGGTAATGAGGGCCAGCTTTGCCAAATCGGACGACTGGAAGCTTAAACCGGTACCCGGTATGGCTATCCAGCGGCTGGCATCGTTAATATGGCTGCCGAATAACAAGGTATACAGCAATAACGGCACGGTTACAAACATGAGTAATTTGGATATTCCGGCATAATAACGGTAATCGAGCTTGTGCGAAATATACATGAGCGCTATACCCGCGGCTATCATAGCGAAATGTTTCATCAGGATAGACTCGGGTACGCGGCCTTGTTTGTAAGCCAAAGTACCAATGGCGCTGTACACCGACAGCATTGAAATTACCGACAGCAGAATAACAATAAGCCAGATCCAGCGGTCGCCGCGGGTTTTGCTTAGCATAGCTGCTATGTATTGTTTGCCTTCTGTTAGTTCCATTTTTTGTCGATAGTCCATGGACCATAGTCCATAGTTGTTTTCATTTTATATTTCCTCTTACCATGGACTATCGTCTATCGTCCATGGACTACTTATCTATAGTTCCTTCACCGCCAACTTAAACTGGTTGCCCCTGTCTTCGTAATTTTTAAATAAATCGAAACTGGCGCAGGCGGGTGACAGTAGTACCGTGTCGCCTTTTTTTGCCAGGTGGAATGCTACCATAGCCGCTTCGGAAGCTGATGCTGTGTTTACGATGACTTCCACATCATCATCAAAAGCTTCGTGAATGCGTTTATTATCCTTACCTAAACAAACTATGGCCCTTACCTTTTGCTTTACCAATTCGCGCAGCATAGAGTAATCATTACCCTTATCCACACCGCCTAATATCAATACCACATCGGTGCTCATGCTCTCCAGAGCGTACCAGGTAGAGTTGACGTTGGTAGCCTTAGAATCGTTAATGAACCTGATGCCGGAAATGTTGGCGACAAACTCAAGCCGGTGCTCAATGTTCTGAAAATCGGCCATGCTTTCGCGGATGGACTCGTTACGCAGTTCGAGTACCTTGGCTATCATTCCGGATGCCATTGAGTTGTAAATGTTGTGTTTGCCCTGCAGGGCCAGCTCTGTTAGTGACATTTTAAAATGTTCTAAGGGTTTGATGGTTATGGTAAGTTGCTGTTCGTCGAGGTATGCTCCCGGCTCTTCTTTGTGTTCTATTGAGAATGGTAATTGCTGTGCACTAAACCGGCGCGCGGCCATACCCTTTATGGTTTCAGGGTCGTCGGCACAGTAAATAAAATAGTCGGCAGCGGTTTGGTTCTGTGTTATCCTGAACTTTGAGGCTACGTAGTTTTCCATTTTATAATCGTAGCGATCAAGGTGATCGGGCGTAATATTTAACAGCACCGCTATATCAGCTTTAAACTTGTACATATCGTCGAGCATAAAGCTGCTGATCTCGAGCACATACCAATCAAATTGCTGCGTGGCTACCTGGTAGGCAAAGCTTTTGCCTATGTTGCCCGCTAAACCCACATTTACACCTGCATTTTTCAGAATGTGATAGGTAAGGCTGGTTGTAGTTGTTTTACCGTTTGAGCCCGTGATACAAATGGTTTTGGCATTGGTATACCGGCCCGCAAATTCAATTTCGGATATAACAGGAATATTGTTTTCCTTTAGTTTTTTGATGATAGGCGCCTTATCGGGAATACCGGGGCTCTTTATCACTTCGGTGGCTTTCAGTATCTCGGCTTCGGTATGCTGCTGCTCTTCGTAGCGGATACCCCAGTCGTTCAACTGCGCTTTGTATTTATCGGCAATAGCGCCAAAATCAGAAACAAACACATCAAAACCCTTCTGTTTGGCAAGGTATGCCGCACCCGCGCCGCTTTCGCCCGCGCCGAGAACGACAATAGCCCCCCCCGCCCCCTGAAGGGGGAGCTTTTGATCAGCGTTTTGGTTTGTGATGTTTGACATCTTATTTTCTATCTCTTTATTATTAAACTATCCGTTCCCCCTTTAGGGGGTTAGGGGGCTTTATCTCAACTTCAATGTTATAATGGTTACTACCGCCAGTATGATGCCTACGATCCAGAATCGGGTAACGATCTTGGCTTCGTGAAAACCTCTTTTCTGGAAGTGGTGGTGCAATGGCGACATTAAAAACACGCGCCTGCCTTCGCCAAAGCGCTTGCGGGTGTACTTGAACCAGGATACCTGGATGATCACCGAAAAATTCTCGATCACGAAAATGCCGCACAGCAAGGGTATCATCAGTTCTTTACGTATCATGATGGCAAAGGCCGCGATGATACCGCCAATTGCCAGGCTGCCCGTATCGCCCATAAATACCTGCGCTGGGTATGAATTGTACCATAAAAAGCCAACGCAAGCCCCCACAAAAGCACCCGCAAATACTACCAGCTCGCCCGAGTTAGGGATGTACATAATGTTAAGATAATCGGCAATAAAGGTGTTACCAGATACATAGGCCAATATTGCCAGTGTGACCCCGATTATCGCGGACGTGCCCGTTGCCAGGCCATCGATGCCATCGGTAAGGTTTGCCCCGTTAGATATGAAGGTGATAATGGCGATCACAAAGATCATGTACACCAACAGCGAGTAATGATCTGTTTTGGCACCCATAAACTTGATCACCTTGGCATAATCGAACTCGTTGTTCTTATAGAACGGCATGGTAGTTTTGGTGGACTTGATATCCTGGGTATACACATCCTTATTGTTCTTTTTATGCACCATTAAAGGCTGATCGTAAATGTTGGGATAATGCACTTCCTGACTGATAACGATGTTAGAGTTGAAATACATTGTCCAACCGATGATGATGGCTAAGCCTACCTGCCCTACTATTTTAAACTTACCTGCCAGGCCTTCTTTATTCTTTTTAAATACTTTGATGTAGTCATCCAGAAAGCCAATAGCACCTAACCAAACGGTGGTGATGAGCATCAGTATCACATAGATGTTCTCTAATTTGGCAAACAGCAGAGTTGGTATTACAATACCCATTAAAATGATGATACCGCCCATGGTTGGGGTACCTTGCTTTTGCATCTGGCCCTCTAAACCTAAATTTCTTACCGTTTCGCCAACCTGCTTAACACGCAGATAATCAATTAACCTGCGGCCATAAACCGTTGTAATAAACAACGAAGTAATTACCGCCATAGCCGTACGGAACGTGATGTACTGGAACACACCCGCCCCCGGCAAGCTAAAATTGTGATCGAGATAATTAAACAGATAATAAAGCATGTTTAATTGGTTAAGTGGTTAAAGGCGGTTAACAATTCTTCCTTATCATCGAAATGGCTTTTTACGCCTTTTACTTCCTGGTATTTTTCGTGCCCTTTGCCGGCCAACAGGATAATATCTCCGGGTTCGGCTAAGTGGCAGGCGGTTTTAATGGCTTCGCGCCTGTCGGCAATGCTCAATGTTTTTTTCTGTTGCGATGGACCTACGCCGGCTTCCATATCTTTGATGATCTGAGCCGGGTCTTCAGAGCGCGGGTTATCCGATGTGAGGATCACCTTATCGCTCCACTCGCAGGCTACTTTTGCCATTACAGGGCGCTTGGTTTTATCCCTGTCGCCACCACAACCGATGATGGTAATTACCTTTTCGGTACCCTTACGGATATTCTGGATGGTGCTCAATACATTCTGCACGGCATCGGGCGTGTGCGCGTAATCAACTATACCGATCACTTTATTTGGCGAAATGATATAATCGAAACGGCCCTCGGCGCCTTTTAATTTACTGAGCGAGGTAAGCACTTTGGCCTTATCCTGCTCCAGCAGCATAGCTGTGGCATAAACCGCCAGTAGGTTATAGGCATTAAAGCTGCCTACCATTTTAAACCAAACCTCTTCGTTGTTTATTTGCAGAAGCAAGCCGCCGAACTGATTCTCTAAAATTTTAGCGCGGTAATCGGCCATGCTTTTTAGGGCATAGGTTTTTTTGTGCGCTTTGGTATTCTGGAGCATTACTTCGCCGTTACGGTCGTCAATATTGGTAAGAGCGAAGGCGCTTTTCGGCAGCGTATCAAAAAAGGTTTTTTTAGCCTTTAAGTAATTATCGAATGTTTTATGATAGTCGAGATGATCATGTGTGAGGTTGGTAAATATCCCACCCGAAAATTGCAAACCTTCGATACGGCGCTGAACGATGGCGTGCGAGCTCACTTCCATAAAGCAATAGTCGCAGCCCCTGATCACCATTTCGTCTAACAGTTTATTTAAACCAACCTGGTCGGGTGTGGTATGTGTTGACGGGATAACTTCGCCGTTGATCTGGTTCTCGACAGTCGACAGTAAACCACATTTATAACCGAGGTCGCGAAACAACTGGTACAGCAAAGTAGCTACCGTAGTTTTGCCGTTGGTACCGGTAACGCCCACCAGCTTTAATTTAGCCGAGGGCTTATCAAAAAAGTTGGCGGCAGCCAAACCGAGCGCGGCGGCCGAATCGGCAACCATAATAAAGGCCACCTCGCCCGCTGTGTGGGCAGGCAGATCTTCGCAGATAACCGCTATAGCGCCGTTTTGAATGGCGGTGTCGATGAAATCATGACCATCAACCTGCGTCCCTTTAACGGCAACAAACAATGAGCCCTTAATTACCTTGCGGGAATCGAAGGCGATGGATATGATCTCCATGTCGTCGCTGCCCTGCAACTCGGTTGCAGGTATGCCGGCTAATATATCGCTCAGGTATCTCATTCCAGTTCTATTAATATTTTTGATCCTTTCGGGATCGCGCTTCCACCCGTTACCGATTGCCTTACCACTACCCCGCTGCCACGCGCGGTTACTTTATAACCCGCGTTGCCCATTACATACAAGGCATCGCTAAGTCCCATGCCGGTTACCCCGGGAACGGTGCCTTTTTTATATTTTTCCTCATCATAAGCAACACCGTTACTGGTATCAATAGTGGTGGCGGTATTGTTGGCATAAAGTGGTTTTATACCCAATTTGCCGTATACCTGCTGTATGGCTTTGGTATCGCCGGCTTTTACTTTTGGCGGTTGTGTATTACCCACCAGGCGAATGGCGCTGCCCTGGTTAATATCCAGGTCGCTGCTGTATACCTTATCGGCGATGGCCCTGAAAACCGGACCGGCCACCAATGCTGCCAGGTATGAGCCCGCTGTTGGATGATTGACCACCACGATCATGGAGTATTTTGGATGATTAGCCGGAAAATACCCGCAGAACGAAGCCTGGTATGTAGTGCCGCCTGTTTTGTTACCGTAGCCTTTTGTACCGTTAGCTATTTGCGCGGTACCGGTTTTACCAGCAACTGTATACATGTTGTTTTTGATGATATTTTTACCTGTACCGTTATTTACCACCCCCTCAAGCAAGGCGCGCATTTTACCGAGGGTAGCATCAGAACATACTTTTTCGTTGATCACCCGGGCGTGAAACTGCTCGATGGTGTTGCCCATGCGGCGGATCTCTTTCACAAAAATGGGTGCTATCATTTTACCGTTATTGGCTACCGAATTATAGAAAGTGAGCATTTGTAAAGGCGTCATTTTCATTTCGTAACCGTAGGCCATTTCGGGTAGGGTATAATTAAGGTTCCAGCTGCGGCTTTTTGGATTTTTGATAACCGGTGTACCTTCGCCCGGAATCTGAAGATTCAGCCTTTCGTTCAAATGATAGCTGTACAGCTTATCGGTAAACTGCTGCGGGCAGCTGTAATAATGCTCATAAATAAATTTAGCGGCGGCAACGTTCGACGATTCTTCGAAGGCATGTTTCGCGGTCATGGCATAATTATCATGCTCCACATCGCTGATCATCGGCCCTTTCGGGATCTTATATTTACCACCTTCCACGTTCACCACCGTATTGGTATCTATCTTATGCTGATCAAAAGCCGTCATATATGATGCCAGTTTAAAAGTAGAACCGGGGTCGGCGGCATCATTAATGGCATAGTTCAGTTTTTCCTGGTATTCGCCATCTTTTGAGCGGGTAAAGTTGGCAATGGCACGTATTTCGCCGGTGGCAACTTCCATCAGCACCACACAGCCGTGGTCGGCCTGGCTCAGCATCAGTTGTTTTTTCAGGGCATCCTGTGCTACATCCTGCAGGTTTACATCAAGGGTGGAAATGATATCGGCACCATCTTTAGCGGAAATTTCTTCATCCACACCATTATTAACAGGTACCCATGTTCCGCCGGCGATGCGTTGCACCAGGCGCTTGCCGTTTTCGCCGTTAATATAGCTGGCGTACGCGCCCTCGAGCCCAACCGGGTTTTTAACGTTCTCGTTTTTATAGCCGATGGTACGGGCCGCCAGCGAGCGGAAAGGCAGAATACGCTTGTTTTTCTGATCGATAATTAAGCCGCCCTTGTATTTCCCCAAATTAAAAATAGGGAACTTGCGCAGTTGTTTTAACTCCTGGTAGGTTACATTGCGGCGAATGAGTTGGTACCTTGAACTATCCTTACGCGCCTCGCGGAAGATGCGTGAGTATTGGCTGGCGGTTTTATCACCATAAAAAGCAGCCATTTTAGCCGCCAGGGAATCTATCTTACTATAAAAAATACGATCATCGGCAATACCGCCGGCCAGCATATCCATGTGTACCTCATACTCGGGCACCGATGTTGCCAGCAGGCTGCCATCAACCGAGAAAATGTTACCGCGGGCGGCTTCAATATTAACATAGCGGGTTGAAAGGCTATCGGCCATGCTGCGCCATTTTTTACCCTGAACAAACTGCACACGGTATAGCTGCACCACAACCGCAAGCGCGAATAGCAGGATCAACCCAAATGCCAGGTACACCCGCAGCAATATGTTAGTTCTGATACTCATTTGTCGTTGCTTTCTTCTATTGTTAATTTTTGCGGCGGCTGCAGTGATACTTTTACACCCAGGGTATCCGCCCGTTTTTCAACTTCGCTTAATGTACTTTTAAAGGCAAGCTCGGCTTTGGTGGTTTTATAATCCCAGTTAAGCTCCTTTACCTCTTTTGTCAGTTTTTCTATCTGACGGATATTTTTTTCGGCCAGGTGCATGTTGCCTATATATATCATACACAAAAAGGCCAGGTATAATATAAATGGCAGCGCCTTGGTTGCCGACTCAGTAGAGATGATACCCTTAGCCAACAAATTGGTAAAGAAATTCTCGGGGATATCCTTTACGGGTTTCTTCTCCGCAACAGGTTCCCGTTGTATTTCTTCCTCCTCAATTTCTGTGCGCAAACGGTTAGTCATGCTGTTTACTTTTTTACTGCTATCCTTAATTTGGCACTGCGTGCCCTGTTATTCGTTTTTATTTCCTCATCCGATGCGATGATGGCCTTGCGGCTCACGGCATCGAAAGGGCGGTTATCATTACCATATATATCTTTTTCCAGCTCGCCGCTGAATTTGCCCTTGGCGATGAAGTTTTTCACCAGCCTGTCTTCCAGCGAGTGGTAACTCATTACTACCAGCCGGCCGCCAACAGCCAGCACATCTACCGTCTGTTGTAAAAAATCCTGCAGGGCCTCCAGTTCCTGGTTCACCTCGATACGCAGCGCCTGGAAAACCTGGGCCAGGTATTTGTTTTCTTTACCGCGCGGGATCAATCCGGCTATGACGCTCTTCAGGTCGGCGATGGTATTGATGGGCGCGTTTAACCTTGCGGTTACAATAGTGCGCGCCAGCGATTTGGCATTCTGTATCTCGCCATACATGCCGAATATTTTATGCAGATCAGCCTCGTCGTATTTATTTACCACTTCTTTGGCGGTAAGCGTTGCCGACTGATCCATGCGCATATCCAATTCCGCATCAAAGCGGGTGGAGAAACCACGATCGGCTTGGTCGAACTGGTGGGACGATACGCCCAGATCGGCCAATATCCCATCCGCAGGAACAGCGCCATGCAGGCGGCTAAAGTTTTTTAAGTAGCGGAAATTCTGATCGACAAATACAAAGCGGTCATCATCTATCGCATTACGCTGGGCATCCACATCCTGGTCAAAGGCAACCAACAGGCCATCTTTACCCAAATGCTTCAATATCTCGCGCGAGTGACCACCGCCACCAAAAGTTACATCAATATATTTGCCCGAAGGTTTAATGGCCAAACCTTCAATGCACTCGGCCAGCATAACGGGGTTATGATACTCAGTCATTTTGCTCCCCCTTTCCTTTTCCGCCCATTACTTCTTCGGCCAGGTTAGCGAAGTTTTCAGGTTCGTTATCCAGCTGCGAATCATAAGCAGCGGCGGCCCAAACCTCGATTTTATTGAACTGGCAGGATAATACCACTTCGGTATCGATGCCGGCATAATCCAATAAAGTCTTCGGCAACAACACACGGCCGGCGGCATCCAACGATAATTCCGACGCGCCACGGGTAAAGTAGCGGATAAATTCGCGGGTCTTTTTTTCGTATTGGTTAAGCTTGCTCAGGTCGTCAACAATTTTATCCCACTCTTTCCGGGTATAGATCACCAGATGCTTCTCAAAGCCACGGTTGATGACAAGGCCCTCTGTATCAGCTCCGGGAAGCTGTTTTTTGAGGCCAACAGGGATCATCATCCGCCCTTTGGTATCCAGTTTACAATCAAATTCTCCTAAAAAATGGGACATGCCTTACGGTTCTCTACTTTTTTCTATGTAAAAGTAAATACATTTTCCACTTTCTACCACTTTTTCCCACCAAAAGTTTTCAACAAACGAAAATATTTTTGCCAGGAGGATTTTTTGGTTGATACGTGAGTTAAAATCCCACTACAGTGAATGCAGGGGCATATTTGCTTTTTTGGGAGAAAGTGGGAGAAAAATTATGGCTTGGGGCTGTTGTTGAGAAAGGTGGAGGTTATAAGCGGGAAGTTTGCAAGGCAATTATAGCGATGGGTTTTTTCGCTCGCCCAAGCCCGGCACATCCCGCTCAAGAGAATAGTTGAAACCCATCGCTATGTGGGAGAAAGCATTGGACGCTTGCAGCAGTAGTAAAATGATTTGGGCGTTGCCTGCGGCCCGCGCTTTTCGTTACAACTCCTCATTCGTCCCGATAGAGGGACTCATTCCGGGGTTTTTCACTACAATCGCTAACGCGGACTTCCGGTTTAATTACAACATCTTCCTATACACCACAAAACCCGAATGCTCTGCTACCTTATTATAGAGTTGCATGGCGGTGTGGTTGGTTTGGTGCGTTAACCAGTATACACGCGGCGAACCCATGAGCGTAGCTTCGTGGTATACGGCGTTGATGAGGGCGCGGCCCACTCCTTTTCCGCGGGCGGCTTCGGTGGTGAACAGATCCTGAAGGTAGCAGGTAGGCGTTATGGAGGTGGTGCTGCGGTGAAAGATATAGTGTACCAGGCCAAGTAATTGCCCTTCGTGTTCGGCTACGATGGCGTTAACGGGTTCGTTCCCATCAAAAAAGCGGCTCCAGGTGGCCTGGGTGATCTCTGAAGGGAGCGCGGTTTCGCCGGAGCGGCCATAGAATTTATTGTAGCCATCCCATAAGGGTAACCATTGATCGTAATCGTTGGGTGTGATGGGGCGAATGTTGAGGTTGAGCGGCATGGGGTAATTTGTTATTATGATGATATTCAAAAATAGGAATTATAATATAGGTAAAAGAAGACACACCTTTCTTCGTGGATTGCAAATCCACTGCTATCGGGGTCGGGGATCATAAATCCCGGCCAACGTTTAAAACCTGCAGTAGCATATCTTAAATAAAATACCGTAAAAAATACAATATATACCAAAAATTATATATTATATTTACTTAAGTAAAATACCTAAACCCTTACCTATGAAAAAGATAGTAATTATTATTCTAATTGCGGGGGCAATATTCGCCTGTACGCAAAACCGCAGCGGGAGTACTAAAACCTCGGGCGGGGTGTATAATGTTTTCTCTAATAGTTCGCCCGATAGCTTGTCGGCGCAGTTGCCTATTGATGTAAATGAGACGTTTGGTGTAGGTTATGACAGTTTCCTGGATTCGCTGCACCAGCCGCCGTTCGATGTGTTTTCATGGCAGACCTTTGTAGCACTTAACTGGCCGGCAAACGCGCAGGGCAAGCCGATAAACGGTGCCTTTACCGACTCGCTGAACGCGCCGCGGGTATGGGAGTTTTATAAGGACCCGGCCGAAGTATTTGGCCACCCTACGCCGGGCTTAACCATGCGCCTGGGTGTGGCAAAACGGGGCGGGCAAAAGTTTTTGTACCTGGACTCGAAAGCGCCGCATGCCATGAGCACGGGAGCTGTTATTGATATGAATAAACTGGAGGGCTTTGAAGAAGCCGACGGCCACCCGCTGATAGACCGCAACCTGAACTTTACGCTGTATGAAATAAAAATGAACCCGGTAGAAAGCAACTTTGTGATCGACAGTGGCCTTACCACCACGCAGGGCATTTACAATTACGGCATTAAACACAGTAAAAATATTAACCTGCCCGCAAGCGACTCGGTAACCAAAAACCCGGGCAGCATGGAGATCAAGGCATCGTGGCGCATACTCATCCCCAGCCTTGGCGATGATACCACGCGCTATTATTGCCGCCGGGCCACCATATTTATTGACAGCACGCAAACCCGCAATCATAAATCGCTGCTGTTAACCAACGTTAAAGTGGGATTGGTGGGGATGCACATCATCCGTAAAACAAAAAAACTGAGCACCAGGGAAATATGGAGCACGTTTGAGCATATTGATAATACACCCGATAACCCGCAGGAAGCACAGGCGGGCAACAGGCAATGGTCGTTTTACAACCCGCTGTGCCTTAATTGCGTGCCCAATGCCATACCTGATACGCTAAAGGGTGATGGCGGCAATTATTTATGGGACAGCAGCATGCCATACGCCAAAAGTTACGCGGTAAAGGCGCCGGGACAAAACCTGCCCACCCTATTTGGCACACAGGCCGTAAGGGTGTACCCGATATATAAATATACCGAAATGATAAACCGCCTGTGGCAGGAAAAGCTGAAAGGCTCGGTATGGGCAAATTACAGGCTGGTGGGTTCGCAATGGCAACTGTCGGAAGTGTTTCCTTCGCCAACGGCGCCAAATTACCTGGCCAATACCACGCTGGAAACTTATATTCAAAGCAATGCATCGTGTATTGGCTGCCATAGCGCCGCCTTTATAAGCTATAATAACCAAAATATAAAAACCGACCTGAGCTGGCTGTTTTATTTTTATGCCAACCAGGGTGCGGGTTTGAAGAAAGTGAGTAAGAAGTAGGAGTTTGTGATAAGCGGCGGGTATGGGGATACCTGCCGCTTATTAATTAGAGAGGGATATAATCCTGTGGAATAAAGTCCCGTTAATGAATCCTTCGCTTTTTCTTATGTTTCTTTTTATTTTCTTTTTTATCCTCTTCGCTTAATTTTCTTTTTTTGTTGGTGGTTCCCTTTTTATTGGTGGTGCTCTTTTTTTTCTTTTTACTCCGGCTGCTTTTCCTATCCAGCAAGTCATCAATATCGGTCTTTTTCTTTTTTTTCGTCTGGCTGTGGGTATTGGTTTTTTTCTTTATAGTCTTTTTCGGATCATCATCTATGTCAGACAATGATTCTTCGGAAGCGCTGGCCGTATCAAGCTCTTCCCCCAGCCCAAATTTCACCATATCATGGAATTGCTTTCTTGCAACATCCAGATCGTCGTCGTCAAGTCTGTCCCCGCCATCAAAATGCCGCAGGCCTGTTGGGAATGGATCAGTTCGATTCCATTTAGATACTTTTTCGAAATCGGGTAATACGTTTGTTTTCCGCTCTCCTTTTCCTTTTATTTCATCTTTGGTATATTTCCCGGTGTCTAAACCAAAAGTACCCTGGGGCTGAAGCTCGACCATTTTTTTTATATGGATCTTTTTTTCTTCATCATCAGATATCGTATCTATCTGGTTATATTTACTGGTATAGTTTTTCACAAAACTATGTCTTTTAAGCCTGATGCCATCTTCGCCTTCGCGGCTGCTTAATGATCTTTTGAGTTTCCTGTTTACCTGTTTTGGATTTAATAAAGCGTAAGTGTCTTTCAGTTCGTCAAACGGCCTGTTTTGAATCTCCGCTATTTTATAAGTAAGCTCTTTTGATACAAATGACTGCGTATGCGGCCCCTGGAGGTTTTTACCGCTCATCTTTGAAAAAGACCCGAATGACGTGGGGTAACGCTTTCGGCTAAGGGCATGTTTCTTTTTTTTACTCTTAACAATTTTGTTGAGGGTATTAATATATTCTTTTTTCTTTTTTTTCTCCTCATCCGATTTGCTGTCCGAGTCACTATCCGGATCCATCTTTTGAATGACATCTTTTTTTAACTGCACAGGGCGGCCATAATATGCCGGTACAGCAGGCATACTTTTACCTCTCAGGCCAGGTTCGGTACTTAATGATTGTGAGACCGGCCGGCGCCTTGTTTCATATAATGATACCCTCATTTATAAAACAAGATACGCATTGATCAATAAAAAAATAAAAGCCGGATATTATTTTTTATCAGCATTATATTTTCTCTTTCAAGTCATTCAAATCAGCCTGGATCTGACTTAATATATCGATAATGTCCGTTGGTTATTTATTAGTGGCCGGAGGGGCACTTAATATACCATATGTAATTTTTGTAATAATTGATAATTATTCGTATATTGCATGGTGTGGTGGGAAACCCAGGGACAATACGGGCTTTGTTGGCCGCTATGGGCGCGGGGCCATTGTCACTTTTGAGGCATCAAAAGTAACCAAAAATGCTTGTCAGCAAAGAGGCTTCTTTGCCGCACAGGCCATGCCCTGCCTTAGCTTTAGCTACGGCGGGCAAAGCGCACAAGCCGGGAAAACCGGGGCTGCAACCTTTTGCCCTGCTTCGCTCGCTATTGGCTTGGCTTCAGCAAAAATTGCTATGCCCTGCAGCCGCACGGGGCCATTATTGTTTTCCCCGCTTTTGGCCGAAGCTTTTTTGCTGACGTGAGGGGTGAACATTGACTTGGGGATCCAGGAGCTTTTGTTTGGAGCCGCGACCTGGTTTTTGATTGGGTAAATCAGTGCTAAACAGGTATTGCGGTTGTTGGTGACAACACCAACAAAGGCGGGAACACTAACAAAGGCGAGGTGGGTAGGAGTATGTGATAATGCATGCTCAAGATACCCCTCCCTGCACCCTCCCGTTGGGAGGGAATCGCACAAGCCAGCGCTTTTTAAATTTCTGAACATCTATGATGATACAACAAATGGCGGAACCTAATCAACAATAAACAAACAAAACATGAAAACAACGAATGAACAACTAACCCTACAACAGCAGCGCTTTTGTGATGAATATTTGGTGAGCTTTAACGCTTACCAGTCGGCGTTGAAGGCCGGGTATAGTGAAAGCACGGCGCGGAAGTGCGAGTTGCTGCATTTGCCTAAAGTACAGGCTTATTTACAGGAGGCAATGAAGCGGACAAGCGAGCGGCTCGAAATTACGCACGATATGATATTGCGCGAATTTGCCAAAGTAGCCTTTGCCAGTATAGGCGATTATTATGATGAGAACGGGATTTTGAAACCCATAAACCAATTGACGCCGGATGAGCAAGCGGCGCTCGCCTGTTACCAGGTAACAAATGCCGCTGACGGTTCGGGTAAGCGCGGCGGCGGCATAAGTTGTATAAAGCTGTATAACAAACTGACGGCTTTGGATAAAATAGCCCGGCATACGGGGTTTTACTTAGCCGGTAAGCGGAAGCATGAGGCCGGGAGTGTGATGGCCGCCCCACAGGCCGGGGAGCCGGAAAGCAGCGAGGTTGGGGAAGATAGCCCGGCAGAGGTAAGAAGGCAAATTAATGAATATATTGATGCCCTTATTGCAGCCGAAGAGGCCGGCTTGCCCGCAAGCAGTGTTAAACCATGTAAATATGTTGAAGCAGAGGTGGAAGGCAGTCGGGAGTCTGGAGTCTTGAGTTTTGAGTCGGGAAGTGGCAGTTGCAGTGGTGTGTTGGAAGAGCGTCGGGAGTCTGTGGTCTTGAGTTCGGAGTCGGGAAGTAGTGATGTCGCGTTGGAGCGTGTGATGCCGGATGAAAATATTCTTACTTTATCTACCCCGGTTGGGATGCCTGCCTGCCGGACAGGCGGGGAAGATGGAAAATGTAATCCCGATAGTCATCGGGAGGAAGATGTGGCGGGTGAAAATATTCTTACTTTATCACCCCCGGCTAAGGTTGAGCCTAAGAAGGGCAAATGGAGCCCGGTAAGCGCGGCGTCTATTGTTTGCGCAACAGTTTCGTGTAGATGATATAGAGGGCCACGAACAGCACGGGCGAAATGAGGAACTCGTGCAGGGTGTTGGCGATGTTGCGCAGCTGGTTAGAGGCGCCGCCGGTGCCCCAGTCGTACAGGCCGATAAGGATGAGCAGGGACGCAAAAACAAGGTAAATAATATTCCAGATATTGATGACCCAGCCTTCCATCGCTTTTTTAAGGGTGTACAAACCAATACCATATACCATAACGATAGAAAGGAAGCGTGCGATATGCCTCACCTTCCGGGGGATCTGATCGTAGTAATTCACATCTACCAGGTACATGTTGTATAGCGAGTATACCAGTATGATACCGATGAAGCCCGCGATGAGGTAAGTACGTTTACTGGCGGGCGCTGTCATGATGGGTAAAGGTTACTTTGTTGGAATAAGCCAGCCACAAGCCGATAATAAAGGCATATACAATAAAGGCGAATACGTAATGATGAGCGAAATCAACATGGGCTGGATAATAGATCTGCATATAAGCTACCAGGGCACAGCGGAACACGTTAACCGCGTAAATGGCCAGAACACCCAATATGCAGTACAAAACCTTATACCGGGTTGCGGCAGGCAGTATGAGGATAAAGCTGATATAGAGCACAAAAAGTTCGAGGCCGTTACAGGCATCCTCAATGTATACGATGGTTTTGTTACGAAAGCTAATGGCCTGCTCTACTACGTAGCCGGTTGTACCGGTACCGGTTTTATAGCTGCGCACCTCGCCTTTCGAGGTATAATCGTTAGAGTGGGTATACAGGTTCAAGGCACTTGTGGTAAGTATGCCGACAGACTGGGTAAGCGGATCATCCAGCGTGCGGGCGGGCGCTAAAAAGGCTAAGTAAAGCACTTTCCATACTACCAGGATAATGGCGGCTTTGAGCAGAAATACTTTAACGGCCTTTGGTACCTGGTTCCATTTGGATAAAGCGCTGGCAAACATGGGTTATAATTTAAATTGAAGGTAAAAAAAATCGGCTAAAAAAAAGAGGCAAACTAAACAGCCCGCCTCTATTACGTTTATTAAACGAATATTTTATGATGATTGATTATGCTTTTTGTGGTTGCAGCTTTTTAACACGGTTTGCTACTACCTTAATACCGATAGCAACACCGGCTATCATTAAGAAAACGATACCGCCGTTGATAGGCAGGTGGTTGCTATTACCGTTACCATTGCCGTTACCATACCCGCCATTACCATTGCCATTTCCGTTACCATTGGTGCCGTTGTCGCTATGGCCGGGAGCATTGCCGCTATTACCGGGAGCGCTTGTTGAATCGCCATACGAAGGCGTTGCCATTGCAGGCGACAAAGCGAACAGGCCAAATAAAAGAACTATAGCGGTAATGGTGAGTTTAAGTGTTTTCATGATCAGGGTATTTAATTTACTGTATTGTTATCCTGTATACGGAAATGACAATTTGATTGTTTCAGTTTTTCTTAAATTAATTCATTTACACACAAATATAACCAAATATAATGCCTTTAAATATCAAAAACAACAAAAACCGCTTAAAACAGCAAATAATGGGCTTTTTGCATCATCTATCAGCTTTTAAAACAGCCTGTCCGTATGGAAACATTTACCCACATTTCCCCAATAGACAATGCATTCTAATTTAAAACCCGCACCTTTAAAAAGCTGGGTTGTGTTTTTGAGGTATACACGCGATGTGTAGCCTTCTTAAAGTCGCTCTCTTTGGCCTTCATAATATTGACGAAGGTTTGCGGGTTGCGATCAACCAGCGGGAACATGGTGCTTTGTACCTGCACCATAATACGGTGGCCCTTTTTAAAGGTGTGCAACACATCCTGCAGCTCAAAGTTAACCGGGCTTACCTTGCCGGGAATGAAGGGAACGGGCTTGCTGATATCGGCACGGTATTTACCGCGCATGGCTTCGCTCCTCACCATTTGCTGGTAGCCGCTCATGTAAACGTCTTTACCCGTCCACTGGCTGTTTTTGGCCGAGTCGGGGTACACGTCGATTACCTTTACCATAAAGTCGGCATCGGTGCCGGTGGTTGATACCTTAAGGTTGGCCCAGATGTTCCCCGCAAGGGTAACATCGTTATCTAAAACGGCGGTCTGGTAAGTGAGCACATCCGTGCGGGTTGAGGCAAAGCGCTGGTCGGCGGTCATGTATTCACGCCGCATATCCATATCAGTACCGTTCCAGAAAGGCACGGGTTTAGCCGGATCAGACACGAACTCATCATAAGCCGCGAGGGCCTTGGGCGCATCGAAAGACAGTTTGCCTCCCGGAAGGAAATAGAGCTTAGCTTCTTTAGCCTCAACAGGCGGCCAGGTTTTATAGGTTTTCCATTGGTTGGCGCCCGTCTGGAACATAGAAGCGACCGGGATGTTCAGATCGGTACCCTTGAGGTAATGGCTGAAGAATTTGAACTCGATGTTCTCGCGATAATACGGACTGGTCTTTTGCCCAAAGTCGACATCGCCCAAATGGTCGCCGTCGCCGCGTGCCCAGCCGCCGTGCACCCAGGGGCCCATACAAAAGTAGGCCGGTGTACCGGGATTGTTCTTTGAAATGGTTTTCCAGGTGTTGATGGCACCATACAGGTCTTCGGCATCGTACCAGCCACCGGTAACCAGTACGGGGGTTTTGATATTGGTGAGATGGGTGAGTACATTTCGGTCTTTCCAGTGCTGGTCGTAATCCGGGTGGTCGAGCATCTCGTTCCACAGGCGGATGGTATCTTTATAGTACTTGTCGTTGGTGTTCTTAACCGGGCCAAGGTTCATGTAGAACTGGTAGCCGTCTTCCATACCGGGGTTAAAGCGACCGCCGCGGCGTTGGGTTGGCGTACCGTCCTGCCGGTTGGTAAAGCCGGGATAAAAGCTAAAGTTGGCCGCCAGGAAGAAGGCGCCGTTATGCCAGCCGTCGTCGCGCCACAGATCGGCCATGGGCGCCTGCGGCGATGCGCAAGCCAAAGCCGGGTGGCGGCTCAATAATGATGTGGTGGTGAAGAAGCCGGGGTATGATATGCCCCACACCCCTACCTTGCCGTTGTTGCCGGGTATATTTTTGATGAGCCAGTCGATGGTATCGTAGGTATCAGAACCTTCATCGGTTACCTTGCTGGTTGGATTGGTGTCCTTTTCGGGAGTCATCTCCTCGAAGATGCCTTCGCTCATAAAGCGGCCACGCACATCCTGGTAAACGAAGATATAGCCGTCGTGCGTAAAGAGCGATGATGGGCCGAGCGAGGTTTTATAGGCGGCACCGTATGGGCCTACACTGTAAGGCGTACGGTCCATCATGATGGGATACTCTTTCGATTTGTCTTTAGGCACATATACCGAGGTAAAGAGCTTTTTACCATCGCGCATAGGGATCTGGTATTCAGTTTTGGTGTAGTTGTCTTTAATGTACTGGGCATCGGGAGCAACAAAGCCGGGTTGCTGGGCAAAGGTTGTAAAGCCCGCGAGTATGAATAGCAGGGTAAGCAGTTTACGCATATTGAGTTTCAGTTAATAGGCTAAAATAGCAAAAAGCGGCTAAATACCATAATGCCTTTAGATAGGGGGAGGCAGCTTCAAAAAGTCGCCGTCGATGATCATCAGCTTCACGCCATCTTTTGATACAGAGCGGTGGCTGCTCAGATCGTCGGATACCACATAGGTATCGCCTTGTTGCAAAGTAAAGGCCTGACCGTTGGATAGCTCAGATACAAACCCGCCGGCAAGGCAATGCACAATATGGCCCTTTTGGCACCAATGGTCGGCAATATACCCCACGGAGTACTCCACCATGCGAATGCGCAGACCGGGGAATTGTATGGTTTGCCAGTAGGCTACGCCGCTATCGCCGGTATGTTCTGTTTTGGGGATTGAGGCCCAGTTAATGGTTTGGAATGGGATGCCTTGCATATTCATAGGATGAAAATAGGCATAAAAAAAGGCAACCCTTGCGGATCGCCTTGTAAAATTATTGTGAAAAGGCCTTATTCGTTAATGGCTTTAACACCCGGCAGTTCTTTACCTTCCATGTATTCTAACAGCGCGCCGCCACCTGTTGATACGTAGCTTACGTCTTCTGTCAGGCCGAATTTGGCAACTGCAGCAGCCGAATCGCCACCGCCGATCAGCGAGAAAGCGCCGTTTTCCGTAGCTTTAACTACAGCATCGGCAATGGCTTTAGTCCCGATAAGGAACGACTCCATTTCGAACACCCCCATCGGGCCGTTCCAAAGGATGGTTTTAGACTCTTCAACCACTTTGCTGAATGCTTTGATGGTTTCGGGGCCGATATCCAAACCCATCCAGTTATCCGGGATCGCTTTGGTTGGAGTTACACTGGTTTTAGCTTCGTTAGAGAAGCTATCGGCTATTTTGGTATCTATAGGCAGGTACAGGTTAACGCCTTTGTCTTTAGCTTTTTGCACCAGCGAGGTTGCCAGGTCAAGTTTATCCAGTTCAACCAGCGAAGTACCGATGGTACCACCTGCAGCTTTGGCAAAAGTATAAGCCATACCGCCGCCGATGATGAGGTTATCCACTTTTTCCAGCAAACGTTCGATCAACTGGATCTTATCGGAAACCTTAGAACCACCCATGATAGCGGTAAATGGTTTTTCGGCACCGTTCAGTATCTTTTCGGCATTGGCTAATTCGCCGGCCATCAGGTAACCAAAGTATTTGGCCGTAGGGAAAAACTGTGCTATGATAGCTGTTGAGGCATGCGCGCGGTGGGCGGTACCAAAGGCATCGTTCACATATACATCGCCTAATTTGGATAGTTTTTCGGCAAAGGCTTTATCGCCTTTCTCTTCTTCTTTGTAGAAGCGGAGGTTTTCGAGCAGCAGCACCTGGCCGGCGCCTAAAGCTTTGGCTTTATTAAGGGCGTCTTCGCCAATGCAGTCATCGGCAAACTCCACCTGCTGGCCTAACAGATCGGACAGGTGCGGTACAATGTGTTTAAGCGAGTATTTATTGGTAGGACCATCTTTCGGCCTGCCTAAGTGCGACATCAGGATCACGGCACCGCCATCGGTCAGTATCTTTTTGATGGTTGGCAAGGCAGCAGTAATACGGTTATCGTCGGTTATGTTGAAGTTATCGTCTAACGGAACATTAAAGTCGACCCTGATAAGGGCTTTCTTTCCGGAGAAACTGATCAGATCTATTGTTTTCATTTGTTATGTGTGTTGGTCAAAATTTTATTTCGCGCCAAATTCCGAAATAATTCCTGATTATGGAATTATAATTTTCAAGTCAGGAATATTTATGACGCACCTCATTATTATGACCAGGGAGATCAGAAACCGGCTTACGCGAGAGGAAAAGAACTCGTTCTTTGGCTTATTGGATCTTAAGGTACATTACCCTGTGCGGACCGATACCCGGCACTTCAAACTCGTCGGATATGATCTCGAAACCAATGCTCTCGTAAAATCTGAGCGCTTTTTTACGGGCATTACACCATACGTAATTGGCCTTTTGCCCGCGCAGGTATACAATAGCAAAGTTGAGCAACTGGTTGCCATAGCCTTTACCACGGTAAGCTTCTAATGTAGCCATGCCGCGCAACTGGTAACCGGTGCCTTTAAACTCGCCATAGCTTTCGGGATGAAAGGACGCTACGCAGGCCAGTTCATCCCCGGCGTAGTAGCCTACGTGAAATATGCCTTCTACATCATCTGATGGAAAACGGGGTTGACCGGGCGGCATTTTACCCTCTCGCAGTACAATATTGCGGATAGGTATGGCATCTTCAAGGGTTATGAATCTGATCATTTGAGCAGGCTTATTTTATTCACCAGGTCGGCCAGGCGGCTCGAATAACCCATTTCGTTATCGTACCAGCCAACAACTTTAACCAGGCCGCCTACTACCGAGGTAAGCTTTGAATCGAAGATACAGCTATGCGGGTTATCCAGGATATCAACCGAAACAATAGGATCCTCGGTATATTCCAGGATGTCTTTCATGCCATTTTGGGTCGCCTTTAAAAAGGCAGCGTTTATCTCATCAACCGTTGGTGTGGTTTTGAGGCTACAGGTAAAATCGGTAAGCGAACCGTTCAGTACCGGCACGCGGATACCCGCGCCACCCAACCTGCCGTTTAAATGCGGGAAGATATTGGTAATGGCCTTTGCTGCCCCGGTTGTTGTTGGGATGATGGATGCCGAAGCGGCGCGTGCGCGGCGCAGGTCTTTATGCGGCGCGTCGTGCAGGTTTTGGTCGCCGGTCATGGAGTGTACGGTGGTGATATAGCCATCAATAATGCCCCAGTTATCGTCAAGCACCTTAACCATGGTAGCCACGTTATTGGTAGTACACGATGCATTGGACAGCACGGGCGAAGTAAGGTCGACCATACCATCATTCACACCTAAAACTACGGTGGGCACATCCCTGTCGGTTGATGGGGCTGATATGATCACCTGCTTCGCTCCTGCTTTGAGGTGTTGCTCCGCGCCTTGACGGGATGCGAATTTACCGGTGGACTCGATAACGAGGTCGATACCCAGGTCCTTCCACGGTAAAAGCGAAGGGTCCTTTTCGGCAAAAACCCGGATCTTGTTTTGGTTGATGATGAGGTTGTCGTCATCAAAATCAACGGTGCCTTTAAAACCGCCGTGAACAGAGTCGTACTTGAATAAATGAGCGAGGGTGGTGGTATCGGTCAGGTCGTTAATGGCAACAACTTCAACATTGTTGTTATCCAATATCGATCTCAGGAATACCCGTCCTATCCGGCCAAAACCATTTATAGCTATCTTCATCATCGGGGGCAAAGTTATAAAGAATATGCTTGCCCAAAAGTTAGCCGTAGTATGCTATTGTAAAATTTGTAATTTCGATGGATGAAGAAACTGCTCTCCATAGTTATCCTGTCGGCTATTGTGATCACTGGTTTTATACGCAGGCAGTTCGGTTCGCATGAGGCACAAAACATTGTGGCAGATCATCCGGTAGCGCCAAACCAGCTCAAAAACATGTTCGGCATTAACTGTTATGAGTGGAACATTTTGCAGGACCCGCATAACCTTAATGATGTAAGTAAGCCTTATGAGCCCAAGATGAACCTGGTGGAAACCTTCAGCAGCATACGCCATTACCTGGATTGGAGTAAGATAGAACCTAAGCAAGGCAGCTACACCTTTAACCCGGCAAGCGATGGCAGCTGGAACTATGATGCCATATACGAGCGCTGCAAAAAGGATAACATTACGGTATTAACCTGCCTTAAAACCTGCCCGCAATGGTTAGTAAATACCTACCCTAAAAACGAGCAGGATAACGAGAATGTACCCGCGCCTTATGGCCTGAACCGCGAAGCCCCGGCATCGTATATCCTGCAGGCTAAAGCGGCCTTCCAGTTCGCGGCAAGGTATGGGTATAATAAAGCCATCGACCCGAAACTGGTTACCGTAAACACCAAACCACGCTGGACCAATGACCCGGTAAACGAAGCCAAAATTGGCATGGGTCTCATCAAATACATGGAATGCGATAACGAGCGCGACAAATGGTGGAAAGGCAAAAAGGCGCAGCAAACCGCGGCTGAATACGCGGCAAACATGTCGGCCTTTTACGATGGCAATAAAGGTAAACTGGGCAAGAATGTGGGTGTTAAAACTGCCGACCCGACTATGCAGGTGGTAATGGGAGGCTTAGCTTCGGCCGATGTAAAGTACGTAGTCGATATGATCGCCTGGTGCAAAAAGAACCGGGGCCTAAAACCGGATGGCAGTATCGACCTGTGTTTTGATGTGATCAACTACCATTACTATCCTAACGACAGTAAAGCGCATTATGATAAACAGGCCACCCGGGGCATAGCACCCGAACTAAGCGATGCCGGAAAAGTGGCCGATGATTTTGTGAAGCTCTCCCTCGCCACATCGAAACACCCCGAAGTTTGGGTGACGGAGACGGGATATGATATCCATCCCAAAAGCCCGCAACGGGCAATTACCATCGGTGATAAACCGGCATTGATTACCCAGGCGGATTGGCTGCTACGAACCGCGCTGCTATTTAACAGGCATGGCATAAAACGGCTCTTCTATTACCAGCTGTTTGATGATAACAGCAGCGGCGTACAATACGGCACATCGGGATTAGCGGATGGCATTACCTTAAGGCGCAGGCCTGCGGCTGATTACATTTTGCAGGCAAGTAAACTAATGGGCAATTACAACTACAAACAGACCATCAACGCCAACCCATTGGTTGACGAGTATACGCTTGGCGCGAAGAAAATATACGTGTTGATGGTACCTGATGAAAAAGGTGCGACAGCAAATTACCAGCTAAACTTAGGCAATGCCAAAACAGCGCTAATCCATCTGCCAAAAGCAGGTTCGGATATGATGAATGAACGGACTATTGATACAACCAACGGCAAAGTGAACATCACAGTTACCGAAACGCCGATATTTGTCGAAGGAATATGAAAAAGAAAATCGTAGCTGTAATACTCGGATTAGAAGTATCCATATTAACCTCCTTAGGATTGTTTTACTCTTTATTACTATGGATTATAACGGGATTGGTTAACTACGTCTGTAAGCTTTCATTACATGTAGAGCAAGCTTTTGACATTGGTGTTTTTGTATTAATTTGTGCGTTTTCTATTTTTTGTTGTATAAAGACTGTTGATAGGTTTTATAAGGCCTATTTAATACTAACTATATTAATCCCATTGTTGGGTTTGCTTGTGTACTTCACGGTGTTTAAAGAGCCCAACAAAGCCTCGATATTAGAAAAAGAATTAGCGAAAAGCTCTTCCGGCATTGCTAAACCTCAAAACTATAATTTGATAACATGTTCTTTTGAAAAGAACTTGAAAATTTATTACGACTCTGCTCGTGTTGATAGGAACAATCTTTTTTTGAGACTTTTTAGGTCAAGCGAAAAAAACATCTTATTAATAAAAGTTGATACAATTATATTTTCAAACGACTACAAGTATGCATATGTTCAATATATCATCAAACAGCCAAACGTATATTATGCAGAAAGCTCTTTTTGTTTTTTTACCGCCGCTAATCAAATGGAGTTAATCCCAGGAAGTATTTATTCTTCATTTGACGACAATCAAAAAAATGCTATTGAAAAAATCAGGTATGATGCGTTTATTGCTTCTCGAAAAAGATTAAAGGCTGATTATTCAAATGACGACTATAAGACATATTATGAAAATGTTCCCAGTCCAATCGATAAAAATTATTGGACCAAAACATTTCCCATAGATTCTGTGAATATGCGAGTAAATGGAAGTTTAAAAATCCCTATTAATTGCCAATAGAATAGCTACCCCTTTTTCCTTGCGGGATTTGATTTGGTTACAAAGTTAGCCTTTGATGATACCTGCCCGCTCTTATTACCGGGCTGATTGTTAAACTCTCCTTTTTGAGCCGACTTTAAGAAGTCACTTTTTTTAGGCTTTCCCATGGTTATGCTATTTTTATAAAGGTATGTATTAATGTGCAAATGCGGAAATGTGCATATGTGCAAATTCACTGCTACTCATCACTGCTCCCGCTACTTAATTACGCCGGTTTAACAGGGCTACCCGTCCAATCTGTTGATGGCGATAGCGTTTCGCCTTTCATTACCAACGACAGGGCATCAATATTGGTATCGTTACCAATATCGCTGTCGTATAAAATAATTGTACGGGTGGCTATACTGCTGCGGGCGCCTATTTTAACCGGGCCAATCTTCATTACCCTGTCTTCAAACAAGTGTGTTTGCGGGCCGCAGTCTTCGTTCAGCGCGCTGTCATCCCCTATCGATATC
>Ga0207690_10000522_pt1 | contig 24983 bp, 35 predicted proteins | sample KBSC23metaG_FD_184315 | JGI IMG/M metagenome (GOLD analysis project Ga0207690, IMG submission 184315) | Corn rhizosphere microbial communities from Kellogg Biological Station, Michigan, USA - KBS C2-3 metaG (SPAdes) (version 2) | ecosystem: Host-associated > Plants > Roots > Rhizosphere > Soil ...
CGAGGTTCGCCATAATGCTGGCGGCCCATCTCGGCGAAGGTCTCGTAGGTCCCCTGCACGATCCCCTGGGTGCCGATATAGATCCAGGAGCCCGCGGTCATCTGGCCGTACATCATCAGCCCGGCGCGATCGAGCGCGTGGAAATGTTCCCAGGTCGCCCATTTCGGCACGAGGTTGGAATTGGCGATCAGCACCCGCGGCGCGTCCGCGTGGGTGCGGAAGACCCCGACCGGCTTGCCCGACTGGACGAGCAAAGTCTCGTCTTCGCCGAGCCGCTCGAGCGTCTCGACGATGCGGTCGAAGCTCTCCCAGTCGCGCGCCGCCCGGCCGATGCCGCCGTAGACGACCAGCTCCTCCGGCGCCTCGGCGACGCGCGGGTCGAGATTGTTCTGGAGCATGCGCACGGCGGCTTCGGTGAGCCACGACCGCGCGCGGATGTCGGGGCCGGTGCGCGCCTCGATATGACGGCTGTTGTCGCGGCGTGTGTGCATGCTTTGCCCGTCATGCCGGGCTTGACCCGGCATCCACCTTCCTTCGATCAGCCCTGAAGAAAGGTGGACCCCGGATCAAGTCCGGGGTGACGGCTGTGGCCTAGGCATCCACTCCCGCAACGATCCGCTTCTCCGGCCCCGGCAGGCCTATCCAGTAGGCGAGCTCGGCCGGCCGGGCGATCCGCCAGACGCACAGGTCGGCGGCCTTGCCGGGGGCGACGGTGCCGATCTCGCGCTCCAGCCCGAGGGCCCTGGCGGCGTGGACGGTCATGCCGGCGAGCGCCTCCTCCGGAGTGAGGCCGAACAAGGTGCACGCCATGCTCAGCATCAAGGTGGGGGAGAGGACCGGAGACGTGCCGGGGTTGCAGTCGGTCGCCACCGCCATGGGGACGCCGTGGCGGCGCAGCAGGTCGACGGGCGGCTTGCGCGTCTCCCGAAGCGCATAGAAGGCGCCGGGGAGCAGCACGGCGACCATGCCGGCCGCCGCCATCGCCGCGATCCCGGCTTCGTCGGCATGTTCGAGATGGTCGGCGGAAAGCGCGCCGAATTCCGCCGCCAGCGCCGCGCCGTTCGAGTTGGACAGCTGCTCGGCGTGGAGCTTGACGCTGAGGCCGTGCTCGTCGGCCGCCTGGAACAGCGCCCGCACTTCCCCGATCGTGAAGCCGATGCCCTCGCAGAAGGCGTCCACGGCGGTGGCGAGGCCGCGGTCCGCCGCTTCGGGAATCATCTCCTCGATGGCCAGGCGGACGAAGGCGTCGCGGCTTTCGCGGTGCTCGGGCGGCAAGGCGTGGAGCGCGAGCAAGGTCGGCACGACCCGCACCGGCTCGCTTTCGCCGAGCCGTTTCGCCGCTTCGAGCATCTTCATCTCGGTGGAAAGGTCGAGGCCGTAGCCGGACTTGATCTCGATCGTCGTCGCGCCGCCAGCCATCAGCGCCCGCAGCCGCGGCCGCGCCTGCTCGACCAGCTCCTCCAGCGAGGCGAGGCGGGTCGCCTTGACCGTCGCGACGATGCCGCCGCCGGCGCCGGCGATCTCCTCGTAACTCGCGCCTTCGAGCCGCTGCTCGAACTCGGCCGCGCGGGTGCCGCCGAAGACGAGGTGGGTGTGGCAGTCGACGAGGCCGGGGGTCACCCAGGCGCCGCCGAGATTCTCGATGCGCCCGGCGCGATAGCCGGCAAGGTCGATCCGGCGCCCGACCCGGACGATGCGCCCGTCCTGGATGCCGATCGCCCCGTCCTCGATCGCGCCGAAGGGCGCGGCGACGGCCGGGTCCATCGTCGCGACGTGGCAGTTGGTGAGCAGTCGGTCCCACATTAGAGGATGGTCATAGAACGGGGCGAGGGGAGAGCAAATGGCCTGGGCGTCGGTGGCGGACCTGCTGGGGAGCGAGGGAGCGGTGGCCTTGCTCGGCGCGCCGCTCGAGGCGGGCTCGGTGACGCCGGGCCGCTGCGACCTCGCGCCCGCACGGGTGCGCGAGACGCTGCGCCGGATCAGCACTTATGATGTCGAGACCGGGCGGGAGCTGGGCGTCCGTCTGCGCGACCTCGGCGACGCGCCGGTGGAGGGCGTCAGCCCGGCGAGCGCCTTCGCGGCGATCCGCGATGCCGCGGGGCAGGCGGTGCGGGACCATGACCTCACCCTTCTCCTCGGCGGCAACAATGCGGTGACACGGCCCGCGGCGCACGCGCTCGGCGTTCCGCTCGCCAACGTCGGACTGATCACCCTCGATGCGCATTTCGACATGCGCGAGACCGACGCCGGGCCGATGAACGGAAATCCCGTCCGCTGCCTGCTGGAGGACGGCTTGCCGGGCTGGAACATCTGCCAGATCGGCCTCGCCCCATTCGCCAACACAGCGAAGATGCACGCCGACGCGCGCGGCGCCGGCATCAGCGTCTTCACGATCGCGGGTTGCCGCCGCCGCGGCATCGAGGCGGTGCTCGACGAAGCGCTCGCCCGCCTGGCCCACAAGGAGGCGCTGATCGTCGATTTCGACATCGACGTGATCGATCGCGCGCAATGCCCCGGCGCCCCCGGCGCCCGCCCGGGCGGCATGCCGGCGGAGATGTTCTTCGCCGCCGCCCGACGCCTCGCCGCCGAGCCGCGGGTGCGCCTCGTCGACCTGACCGAGTTCGATCCGAGCCTCGACGTCGCCGACATCACCGCGCTCACCGCCGCGCGGTGGGTGGCGGAGGTGCTGGCGGGCTGGGACACGCGAGCCTGACGGACATTGACGCCGCAGGGTCGTGCCCTAGGCTCTGCCCATGCGCATCGCGCTCCTCGCGTCCGCCCTCTCCCTGCTTATTGCGCCGGGCAGCACCCCTCCCGCGCCTGCAACGGCGCAGGCTGCCTCCGACACCCCGTGGGAGGAGGGGCTGTGGCTGCTGCGGTCGGGGAAATATTTGCAGAGCGTGGACAGGCTGCGGCCCGCCGCGTCCCGGTCCACCAACCCCGAAGACTATTCCTACCAGGTCTGGCGGCAGGTGAGCGCCATGATCGGCGGCTACGCCGCGCCGCCGCCGGTGACGCTTGGCCAGGAGCCGCTCTCCGCACAGATCGCCGCCAAGCTGCGCCGGGCGCGGACGAAGGACGCGGTGGCGGCGATCGTGGCCGCCGCAAGGTCAACGCGCGTCGTCATTTTGAACCAGGAGACGGGCAGCCCACGCGATCATCTGTTCGCGTTGCAGGTGGCGAGAGCGCTGCGACCGCTCGGTTACGACCTGCTTGCGCTGGAGGCTCTCGATAACCCGGCGCGCACCCCGGGAAGGCTCGAACGGGAGCGCTTCCTTCGCCGCAATGCCGGCATGGACACGCTCTACGACCCCGTGCTGGCCGACTTCGCGCGGCAGGCCTTCGCCATCGGTTACAAGCCGCTCGCTTACGAGGAGACGTTCGAGCAGCATCTTGCCGGCGGAGCCGAATGGCCGCGGCGCTGGCAGTCGCAGGCGGAAAATCTCGCGGCGCAGATCAGGCTTCATCCCGGGCACAAAGTCTTCGCCTACGTCGGATTCATGCAGGTCCCCGAGAAGCCGATGCCGCGGACCTGGGGCACCATTGAATCGATGCCCGCGCGGCTCAAGAAGCTCACCGGCATGGATCCGCTGACGATCGAGCAGGCGAGCGTCAGCGGGGACACGCTCTACCGGCCCGGCCGGGAGGCATGGCGGCTCGTCGCGCCCAAGCTGCGGCGTTCGTCGGTCCTGCTTGTCGACGGCCGTCCTTTTCCCATCGGCGCGATAGCAAGGGCTACCGACATTCAGGTCGTCCACCCGCGGACGCGGTTCCGGTACGGGCGGCCGACGTGGCTGGCGTCGCTGCGGCGCTTTCCCCGCCGGGTTCCGCCCCGGCTGCTACCGCGCAGCGGCAGGCGTCTGGTGCAGGCATTCCTCGCCGCCGAACCGCGCGATGCCATTCCTCTGGACCAAGTGCTGGTCGAGGCAGGAAAGCCGGTGCCGAGGCTGATGCTGCCGCGCGCGAGGATTCGCTATGCGGTCCAGGATCCGGAGGTCAAAGAAGCGCCTTCAGCGGCATCCCGGAATCCGCGAGGCGGGAACGGTCAAGGATCGCGGCGGCCTCGATCAGCTTACGCCCCTGTACGTAATCGCGGGTGGCGTTGACGCAATCGAGCGCGATGACTCGGCCATCGCGCCGGTAGAGTACCGAGAAGCTGCGATCGGCCGGGTCGCCGCGCAGGATCGTCTCATCGTGGCCGATCGAGAGGCCGACGCTCTGCAGCTTGAGGTCGTACTGGTTGGACCAGAACCACGGCATCGCCGTGTACGGTTCCGGCGCCCCTACGATCGCCTTCGCGGCGGCAGTGGCCTGGTCGGTGGCGTTCTGGACCGACTCGATCCGCACCCGCCGGCCGCCGGCCCATCGACTTTCGTGGGCGGCGCAGTCGCCGACGGCGTAGATGCCGAGCAGGGTGGTACGGCAGCAGGAGTCGACGTCGACCCCGTTCGCGCCGGCCGCTCCGGCGGCGCGCGGCGGGCCGACGGCCGGCTCGATGCCGATGCCCACGATGACGAGATCGGCGGCGATGCGCGTGCCGTCCTCCAGCACGAGCGCGCGGGCGCGGGCGTCGCCCTCGATCCGCGCGACGCTCCCGCCGAGGCGCAGGTCGACCCCGTGCCGGCGATGCTCGGCCTCATAGAAGCGGGAGATGTCCGGGCCGGCGACGCGGGCGAGCACCCGGTCGAGCGCCTCGACCAGCACCACCTCCTTGCCGAGCTTGCGCATCGCCGCGGCGGTCTCGAGGCCGATGTAGCCGCCGCCGACCACGGCGACCCGCCGCGCGGCCGGCAGCTCGGCGAGGATCGCATCGACCTCGGCCTTGCAGCGGACGACATGCACCCCGGCCAGGTCTCCGCCGGCGCAGCGCAGCCGTCGCGGGACGCCGCCGGCGGCCCATACGAGGCTGCCGAAGCCGATCCGCTCGCCCGCCTCGGTGACCAGGACCTTCCGCTCCGGATCGAGGCCCGTCACTGTTGTGCCGGGCAGCAAAGCGACATCTCGCTCCGCCCAGAAGGCTTCGGGCCGGATCAGCATTCGCGCGAACGGCTTCTCGCCGGTGAGATGCTCCTTCGAGAGGGGCGGCCGCTCGTAAGGGAGCTCCGGCTCGGCACCGATCAGCGCGATCGAGCCCGCAAAGCCGAGCTGGCGCAGCTGGATCGCCGCCTGCGCGCCGCCATGTCCCGCCCCCACGATCGCCACGTCGAACTCCCGCATGTCGCACCTCTACCGGATCGGATGCCGCGGCGGCCAGCAGGTGCCTTGTTTCTTCGCGCCGGAGGAGGCAGGTGGCGGGAGTGACCAGCGACACCGATCCCGCGCTGCAGGAGGCGTTCCGCCAGGCGATGCGCCGTGTCGCCTCGACTGTGAACGTGATCACCGTCTGCGTCGGCGGGACGCCGATGGGGATCACCGCGACGGCGATGTCGTCCATCTCGGTCGATCCGCCAAGCCTCCTCGTCTGCATCAACCGCACCGCCTCGATGCACGGCTCGATGGGCGACGTCTCGCATTTCCGGGTCAACGTGCTCCACGAGGAGCAGGAGGAGATGGCGCGGATCTTCGCCGACCGGCGCCACCAGGCGCTGCGCTTCTCGAGCGGCTGGACGGTCGATTGCGAGCGCCCGCCGCGCCTCATCGACGCGCAGGCGAGCTTCCTGTGCCGCCGCATCGACCATCACGGCTTCGGCACCCATTCGATCTTCATCGGCCAGGTCGAGGAAGTGACCTTCCGCGGCGACGTCCACCCGCTCGTCTACGTCGACGGGAAGTACGGGATCGGGCGGTAGGCTGATCCTCGGAAAATTGACGGCGGGAGAGCCGGGCACAGCCGTCACCCTGAACTTGTTTCAGGGTCCAGACTTCCATGCGCCCTGCCGCCTCCACCCTGGATGCTGAAACAAGTTCAGCATGACGGAGTGGGTGAGCGAGGCGGAGCCTTACGTCCGCCGGAGCATGCGGTCGACGCTCTCGTCGGCGGTCGCTTCCTTGCCCTTCTCGCGGCCCACCTCCCGCTCGAGACGGTCGCGGATCTCCTCGATCTGCTTGTCGGTGAGATGCTCGATGCCGATGAACTGCTCGCGCGCCGACTCGATCGCGCGGAGCATCTCGTCGAGCTTGGCCTGCATCGCGGCGGCGTCGCGATTCTGGCTGTTCTGGATCAGGAACACCATCAGGAAGGTGACGATGGTGGTGCCCGTGTTGATGATCAGCTGCCAGGTGTCGGAGAAATGGAAGAGCGGCCCGGTGACCGCCCAGACGAGGATGACGAGGAGCGCGAGGGTGAAGGTCAGCGGCTGGCCGGCGGCGGTCGCGATGCGCGAAGCGCAGAGGGTGAAGAATTTGTCCACCGGGCCGTCTCCGTGCGGTGTTTCGGATGTGTAACGCTTAACCTCCATCAAGGATGCGCGGCGTTGACAGGAGCCGGGGCGCATGATGTGCTCCGGGTGCGGCGACGGGAGGACGGCAATGGCGGCGGACTGTCCGCAATGCGGGGCCGGGGTGGCGGCGGACGCCCGCTTCTGCGCCGGGTGCGGCGCGGCGGTCGGCGCGGACCGGAAGCGCTTCGACGTCTCGGAGCCGCGCAATTTGGCCCGCATCGCGCAGGTGGTGGCGCTGGTCGGCTTTGTGCTGCCGTGGATCACCGTCTCATGCCAGGGACGGGTGCTGGCGCAGGTCACCGGCCTCGACATGGCGCTGGGGCGGGCAACCATCCGCAACCCCTTCACCGGCGTCTCGCAGGTGCACGCCGCCTCGCCCAACGCCACCATCGTGTTCGCGCTGGTGATGATCCTCGCCGGGCTGATCGTGAGCTTCAACTTCTCGGCGGCCCGCGCCGCGCTCGCCAACATCGTCGCCTGCGGCACGGCCGTGCTGCTCGTCTGCTACGAGGTGCTCGTCTCCGCCCGTTCGATGGTCCGCTCGCAGGCCGAGGCCGCGCCGGACGCGGGCGGGAGCCTCGAGCAGGGCCTGCGCGAGGCGATCAAGGTCGGCACCGGCTTCGGCTTCTGGCTGACCTGCCTGGCGCTGGCGGCGGCGGTCTACTTTTCGTGGCGCTCGCGCGGGCGCCCGCCGCCGCCCGGCTGATCCTTCGCCCGGCTCGGACGTTGTGTCTCCGAAAGGAGCCCGGCCGATGCCGTCGACGGTCATCAAGCAGATCGCCTACCGGCCCGACGCGCGCGTCCTCGACGTCGAGTTCACCACCGGCCGGCGCTACCTGTTCCGCGACGTTCCGCTGGAGGCGGCGGAATCGTTCCGCCGCGCACGGATCAAGGGCCGCCACTTCAACGCCCGCATCCGCGGCCGCTACCCGTTCGAGGAAGTGACGGGGGCGGGCGAGGGCCCCTAGCCGGCCTTGTTGGACGTCACCTTGTCCGCCGGCGCCGCCGCGGGACGCTGGCAGGCGGGGAGGCCCAAGGCGACGGTGTCGGCGCATTTGCGGACCTGGACCTCGCCGCCGGGCGAGATGAAGATCGCCCAGTCGCCGCTGTCGACGCAATGCGTCGTCCAGACCGCCATGTTCTTGTAATCCTGCTGGTAGGCGCCGCCTTCGGATTTCTTGCAACGCTGGCCCGAATCCATGATCGCGCGCCGGAGGCCGAGATTGCGGTAGATCTCGCTCAAGCCCTTGAGCTGCTCCGACTGCGGGTTGGCGAGGCGGACGCTCGCGACGTTGCCGCCGCCGGGCTGACCCTGCCCGCACCCGGCGAGCGCCAGGCTGAGGCAGAGGCCGATGCTGGAAACCGAACCGCGCATGGTGACTCCTCTATCGCCTAATCGCCTCGGCGTAGCGCTCGTTCCCGACGAAGCCGAGCTTTTCGATGCCGGAGCGCTTCACCACCGCCAGCACCGAATCGAACCGGCCATAACGCAATTCGCCTTCGGGCTGCAGCTCCAGCACGCCGTCCGGCGCGGCTGTGCGGAAGGCGGCGAGGCGGCCGGGGAGCTCCGCGTCTGCGAGCGCCGCGCCGTCCCAGGCGAGCGCGCCGCTGGGGAGGATGGCGAGGCGGTGGACGAGGGGCTTGTCGTCGACCGGGGTGCCGGGGCCGGGGAGGCGGATCTTCACGCTGTGCGTCGCGAGCGGAATGGTGAGGATGAACATGATGAGGAGGACGAGCATCACGTCGATGAGCGGCGTCGTGTTGATCCCGGAGATCGGCGCGTCGGCGGGGGCGGCGAAGGCGAGGCGGCGGGCACGGCGCATGGTCTCTCTCCTTGTTTGTTATGGTATCACATAACGCACAATGCGCCCGCGTGGCAACGGGTTCCGCGCGCCTACAGCGCGAGGACGCGCCAGCTCCGGTCCGCTCCCGTGCGGGCCCTTCGCAGCATGACCCGGCCGGAGGTGCCGAACGGCTTGCCGCCGACGAAGCGGCCGGTGGTCATCACCGGTACCTCGACATAATCGAAATCGCCTTGGGTCGCGGGGCCGCCGGCCGCGCCGAGCTGGGCGTGGTAGCTTTCGTAGGCGCGGAAATTGGCGACGAACCGCGCCTTGACGGCGCCGCCGGCGGTGCGCATCGCATAGGCGGCGTCATAGTCGCCGGCTTCGATCCGATCGTAATAATGCCGCAGCACCTCCGCCGCCTCCCGCGCGGCCGGCGCGACCTCCGGATAGGCGTAGCCGGTCGCGGGCTTGGCCGGCGCGCGCGGCGGCGCCGGGGGCGAGGCCTTGCCGCAGGCGCCGAGGAGCAGGAGGAGGGCGAGGGCGGGCGCGGCGCGCATGGCCTTGCGGTTAGCACCGGGCGCGGAGCCTTTCATTGCTTTTCCCGCACATCGCCCCTATCTGGAGATTGCTGACGTCGCCTGCGACGGAATCTGACGGCGGCGCCCCACCGGGGCGCGCCACCACCTTCCCTTCCAAGCTTCACTGGCTCCCGCCGCGCATCTTCGCGCGCGGGCCATCCGCATTCGAGGGCAATTTGGCCAAGGAAGAACTGCTCACCATCGAGGGCCAGATCGACGAGATCCTGCCCGACGGACGTTTCGCCGTCCGGCTCGACAACGATCACCGGGTCATCGTCTACACTGCCGGCAAGATGCGGCGTTTCCGCATCCGCACGGTGGTCGGCGACCGGGTCCATGTCGAGATGAGCCCCTACGACCTCACCAAGGGCCGGCTCGTCTACCGCGAGCGAACCCCCGGCGCACCCGCCGGCGGGCCGCGCCGCGGCGGCTTCAAGCGGCGTTAGCGTTGTACCAACGCAAGACTTGCGGCGCCCTGCGCCGCCCAAGGACAATCATGAATAAGACCAACCAGAGCCGGCCCGAACGGCCCAAGCTCCACCTGCCGCTCTTTTTGTGCGGCTCTTCCGAACGGACCGCGCCGGCGCACCGCGCATCGGCCTTTCCGCTCAGCCCCGACCAGCTCCGGCGCACCGTCGCCGAGATGATCGGGTGACCTTTCCCAGCCCCTCCCCGAAGCGGGAGGGGCACTTGCCTGGAGGCCGCCAATGTCGAGGATCCCCGTCAAACCTTTCCTCCTCACCAAGGACGAGGAGGGCCGCTACACGCTCACGGTGCGCGAGACCCGCTACAACGGCCAGGGCTATCCGCTGGTGACGTCCACCCTGGTGGCGGAGACCTTCCACTCGGCCAATGCCGCGCGCGCGCATGCCAAGGAGCATTTCGGCGCGGTGGCGGGCGAATTCGCCACCAAATAAGGCGGTCGCCTCAGGCCGTCAGCCGCGTCTGGGTGCCGTGGATGAGGTCGGTGGCGCGCTCGAAGCTCATCGGCCGGCCGAACAGATAGCCCTGGATCTGGTGGACGCCGAGGTCGCGCATCCGCGTGAAGTCGTCGGCCGTCTCGACGCCTTCGGCCGTCACCGTCATGCGGAAGCTCTTGGCGAGCTGGACGATCGACTGGATGATCGCCACCGTCTCCCGGTTGTGCGCCGCCTCGCGGACGAACGAGCCGTCGATCTTGAGCTTATGGAACACCGCCTTGTTCAGGTAGCCGAGCGAGGAATAGCCGGTGCCGAAATCGTCGAGCGCGATGCCGACGCCCAAGGAGCGGAGGCGCTTGAGGACGTCGAGCGAGCCTTCGCTGTCGCCCAGGAACACGCTCTCGGTCACTTCCAGCTCGATGCGGTTCGCCTTCAGCCGGTACTTGGACAGCGCCTCCGAGACCGTGTTGGGCAGCGCCGGCAGGATGAGCTGGCGGGCCGACAGGTTCAGCGCCACGCTGATATAGTCCGGCCAGATCGAGGCGGCGCGGCAGGCTTCGTCGATCACCCAGTCGCCCAGCTGCATGATGAGCCCGGTCTCTTCGGCGAGCGTGATGAACTCGTTGGGCGGCACCATGCCGCGGGTCGGGTGGTGCCAGCGGATCAGCGCCTCGAAGCCCATCAGGCTCTGGTCGGCGGCGTTGATCAGCGGCTGGTAGTCCAATCGGAACTGCTTCAGGGTGATAGCCTGGCGGAGGTCCTGCTCGAGCCGCAGCCGGTCCTCGGCCTCGTTCTGCATGTCGGCCGAGAAATAGCAGCAGGTGCCGCGGCCCTGGGCCTTCGCCTGGTAGAGGGCGAGGTCGGCCTTCTGGATCAGATCGTCGACGCTCTGGCCGTCGATCGGGCCGAACGCGCAGCCGATCGAGACGCCGATGCGGATCTCCGCCTTGTCGATATGGTAGGGCTCGGCGACCGCGGCGATGATCCGCCGCGCGAGGTCGTCGACCTTCTTGCGGCTCTGCGCGTCGCGGATGACGATGGCGAACTCGTCGCCGCCCATGCGGCCGACATGGCCGACTTCGCCCGCTTCCTTGACGAGGCGCTGCGACACCGACTTCAGCACCGCGTCGCCCTTCGGGTGGCCGAACGTGTCGTTGACCGGCTTGAAGCCGTCCAGATCGAGGAACATGATCGCGCAGGGCACATTGCCGGCCTGCGCCCCCGAAAGGGACTCGCCGAGCAGCTGGCGCACCCGGCCCCGATTGGGCAGGCCCGACAGCACGTCCATGTTGGCGAGGTTGGTGAGGCGCTCCTGGGTGCGGCGCACCTCGGTGATGTCCGAGCCGACGCCGCGGAAACCCTGGAACTGGCCGGCCATGTCGATGATCGGATCGCCGGCGAGGCTGATCCAGCGCGTGCCGCGCCGGGTCTTCAATTCCATCTCCAGGTTCGCGAAGGGCTGGCGGTCGAGCAGGGTGCGGCCCAGCGCGCTGTTGCCGCCGAGCGTGGCGGGCAGGGAGTGACCGATCAGCTGGCTCGCCGAGCGGCCGAGCAGGCTGGTCATGCGCGAGGAGATGTAGACGACGCGGTTCTCCGCATCTACCTGCCACAGCCAGCCGACGCCGCGATGCTCATATTCCTTGAGCAGCAGCCGCACCGACTCCGCCTGGGTGCGGACCTTGGCGATGATCTGGAGCTGCTCGTAGGTGAAGCGGGTGAGGCGGGTCATGCCGAAGATGGCGACCGAGGCGATGCCGACGATGGTCGCGCCGATCAGCGGATCGAGCAGGCCGTTGCCGAGCCAATAAGCGGCGCACAGGGCGGCCGTCAGCGTCGCGATCCAGGCGTAGGCCGCGGCGGGAACCGAGGCGAGGGCGACGGCGGCGATGATCATCGAGGCCATGGCGAGGACGATCACGACCTGCGCTTCATAAGCCTGCCGCGCGAAGGTCCAGGTCGGCAGCGACGCCCAGATGCCGGCGAGGCCGATCGCCTCGGCGACCGGGATCAGCGCCGGGCCGCGCTCGGCCGAGCGGCTGCCCGAATTGGAGCGCTCCTGCATCACGCGGCGGAAATAGACGGCGTTCACCACCCCGACGGCGGCGAGCCAGACGCCGATCAGGATCGGGCCGGTCTGCGCGAACAGCGCCCAGGCGACGAGCAAAGCGGCGCCCACCGCGGTTCCGGCGAAATAGGGAGCGAACAGCGCGCGGGTCTGCGCCTGCCCGTTGTGGAGGTGCGCCTCGCGCAGCCGCTTCGATCCGGCGTCGGCACCCACGGCCTCCTCGGCGACCTCGACCGGCTCCGAATCCTGCTGCTCGAGGTCCAACGGGACGGGTGCGTGATACATGGGATTCCCTGGTCCTGACGCTTGGCCAGCTTCGTACCGGGAGGAGTTTGATGGAATGTTAAAGGCGCGATTAAATGTTCGGTGGCGCGCTGCGTGAGGTCCTCCCCGGGACGGGGAGGGGAACCGCGCCCGCCGGGGCGTGGTGGAGGGGGTTCTGAGCCCGCGCTGCGGAAGCGACGAGCCCCCTCCACCAGCCTAACGGCTGGTCCCCCTCCCCGTCCCGGGGAGGATCAGCAATTCTCGTATTTCCAGTTGCGGCGCTTGCCATCGGCCATCCATTCGACCGCCTGGGCGATGCGCTTGGCGCGGGTCTCGGGCCGCTTCGCCTCGACGATCCACTCGACATATTCGCGCCGGCAGCTCGGCGGGAAGGCGTCGAAGCTCGCCGCCGCCTTGGGCTCTGCGTCCAAGGCGGCGCGAAGGTCGTCGGGCGTCGGCAGCTCGGGCTTGGGCGGCTTCTTCGGGCGCGGCGCGGGGCCTTCCGCGGTTTTGGCCGCGGCGGCGCGGATCAGCGCGGCGAGCGTCTCGGGCGGCGGCAGGTCCGCGGGCGACATGAGCCTCCCGAACTGGCCCATCGCCCCTTCCTGTACCGCATCCCCGACGAGCTCGCGGCCGCGCCAGAAGCCGAAGCTCGCATGCGCCTTGAACGCGGCCATGTTGGCGAGCGGCCGGCCGTTCAGCAGGAAGGCGGGCATGCTCCATTTGATCGATTCCTCCACCTCGGGGCAGGCGGCGTGCATAGCGGCGCGCAACTGATCGAGGATCGGCCGGGCGAATTCCGCCTGGCGGGCGATGTAGGCGTCGACGCGTGGATCCTTGCTCATGGGGCGATGATAGACTCGTTCCAGCGCTGAATCGATTCGCTTCGGCGCCAGGCGCGGAACGCCCGGATCCGCGGCGGTTTGGGCTGCGATTCTCCAAGGAGAATCAACATGATGCTCGCCGCCCGTCTCGCCTCCTCGATGATCGAGCGCATCGCCTATGACGAAGCGGAGGCGGCGCTCAGCATCTGGTTCCGCGACACCGGCCGCTACGTCTATTCCGAGGTCCCGCGCGCGATCTACGAGGGCCTCAAGAAGGCGCCCTCGGCGGGCCGCTATTTCAACGCCTGCATCAAGCGTCGCTTCCCCTGCCGTCCCGACCCGGAGCGCCGGAAATTCCGCCCCGTTCCGGCACGTTGACCGCGCCGCGCGCGCCGCTACACCTTGCGGCAGGAGGGGGCGCGGGGTGGCGGAACGATCGATCATGCCGGCGCTGAGCCTCCTCGACGATTTCGCGTCGGCGGCGTGCGCGGCGTCGAACCTGCCCGAGCTCTCCCGCCTCACCGGCGAGGCCGCGCGCGAGCTCGGCTTCGAGCGCTTCGCCATGGTCCACCACGTCCGGTTCGGGGTGGCGACGCCGGGCGTCGTCTGCCTGACCAACTACCCCGTCGATTTCCTCGCCGTCTGCCGCGACGCCGGCCGGCCGCCCGATCCGATCCTGCGCGCCGCCGAACGCACCGCCTGCGGCTTCGCGTGGGAGCGGGTGGAGGGGATCGTCCGCCTCTCGCCGCGCGAGGAGCGGCATCGCGGCGTCGCCGCCCGCCACGGCCTGGTGTGCGGCTACACGGTGCCCAGCCACGTCCCCGGGGAACCGCCGGCCTCGGTAAGCCTCGGCGCGGCGCCGAACCGGCGGCTAGACCCGCGCATCCTGCCCGCCGCCGACGCCTTCGGCCGCTTCGCCTTCGAGGCGGCGCGGCAGCTGACGCGCGCGGGGGACGCAATGTCCCTCCCGGCCTATCGCCTGTCGGAGCGGCAGCGCGACTGCCTATCCCTCATAGCCCGGGGCAAGAGCGATGCCGCGATCGCCGAGCGGCTCGGCCTGCGCCCCCGGACCGTCAACGAGCATGTCGAAGCGGCGAAGCGGCGCTACGGCGTCGGCACGCGCGCCCAGCTCGTCGCGCAGGCGCTGCTGCGCGGCGAACTCGCCTTCGCGGATCTCGACGACCCCGCCGCCTTGATGGCGGGGGTTGCGTGACCGTTACGCCTGCGTCACAGTAAAGGCATGACCACTGAGCTCCACGTCCTCGCCTGGGGATGCCTCCTGGCCCTCGTCCACATCTTCGCCGCCATCCGCGCGAAGACGGCGCAATATGGCACCAAGTGGAACATGGGCCCGCGCGACGAGTCGCTCGACCCCCCGGCGCGCCCGATCATCGGGCGGCTCGACCGCGCCCAGCGCAACTTCTTCGAGACCTTCCCGCTCTATGCGGCCGCGGCGCTGATCGTCGTCGTCGCCCACCTCGAGAACCGCTGGACCGCGATCGGCGCCTTGCTCTGGATCGGCGGGCGGGTACTCTATCTCCCGCTCTATGCGCTCGGTATTCCGGTGGCGCGGTCGGTCGCCTGGCTGGCGAGCCTCGTCGGCATCTTGATGGTGCTGCGGCCGGCGCTCGCCGCCGTCTTTCACTGATCCCGGCGGGGAACGTCCCGGATCGTGCCGACGATGCCGTCGCCGCAGCGTATCGCCACCGTGTCGTAGCGCCGCGGTACGCCGATCCGCCCTTCGACATGCTGCGTCACCGGCCGTCCGGCCTCCGGCCCGTCCGTGCGCACCATGATCTGCTGTACGGTACCGGCGAGATGCTGGACCGGGCCCCGCTCGAGCGAGACGGCGGTCCCTTCGGGCGCTGTCACGTCGCCTTCGACGAACAGGAAGGTGCGGTGGAGCGGCGCCTTCTGATGCGAGATGTTGATCCGCGCCACATGCGCCCGCCAGTTGGCGGTCGAGACGGCGCGGCAGGGGGAATAGACGACGAGGTCGCCCGGCTCCCCGAGCACGCAGGCCGATGGCAGCAGGAGCAGCGGGAGCATGACGAGGGCGCGGTGCATCGCGCCGCTCTAACGCGCCGGAGCCGCCGCGCCTAGCGGCTCGCGGCCGCCGCCGCTGCGGAAGCCGCCGACGACGAACAGGGCCAGCGCCGTCCAGATCAGGGCGAAGCAGAACAGGTGGGAGGGCGTCAGCGGCTCCCCGAACACCGCCACCGCCATCAGGAATTGCAGCGACGGCGCGACATATTGGAGGAAGCCGAGGGTCGAGAGCGGGAGGCGCTTGGCCGCCGCGGTGAACAGGAGGAGCGGCATCGCCGTCACCGCGCCGCCGAGGACGAGGAGGAGGTCGGTGCGCAGCGTGACGTGGAAGCTCCCCTGCCCATGCGCGGCGAGCCAGCCGATCCAGGCGAGCGCCGCGGGGGCGAGGAACACCGTCTCGACGTAGAGGCCCTCGAACGCGTCGACCGGCGCGACCTTGCGCACGAAGCCGTAGGACGCGAAGCTCGCGGCCAGCGCGAGGCTGATCCACAAGGCGCTGCCGGCGCCGAAGGCCAGGATGGCGACGCCGGTTCCGGCCAGCGCCACCGCGGCGATCTGCACCCGGTTCAGCCGCTCGCCCAGAAACGTGACGCCGAGCAGCACGTTGACGAGCGGGTTGAGGTAGTAGCCGAGGCTGCCCTCGAGCACGTGGCCGGTCACCACCGCGTAGATGTAGACTGTCCAGTTCACCCCGATCAGCGTCGCAGTGAGCAGCAGCGTCAAAGCGAGGCGCGGCGCCGCGATCGCCGCGCGGATCGCGCTCCAGCGCCGGAACACAGCGGCGAGGATGGTGAGGAAGACCAGCGACCACAGGATGCGGTGCGCGACGATCTCCACCGGGCCGACATTGGCCAGCGCCTTGAAGTAGAGCGGCAGCACGCCCCAGACCGCATAAGCGGTGAGGCCGAGAATCATCCCGGTACGAGCCTGGCGCTGGGGGTGGGTCACGACGGCGGCGCTAGCCGAGGGCGCGTCAGGCGACAAGCATTTGGCGGCCCGGCGCGGATCGGCTAGCTTCGCGAACGAGTTTGTGGAGTCCCGCTTATGCCGCCCGTTTCGCGTTTCCTCCTCCCGCTCGCCGGCGTCGGCCTCCTCGCCGCATGCGGCGGCCACGACGAGGCCGCCAATGTCGCGGCGGCGAACCAGCAGGTCTCGGCGGAAGGGCAGGCGCAGACGGGCAAGATCCGGGTCAAGGGGCCGGGCATCGACATGACCTTCGTGCTGCCCAAGGCGATGCGGGGCGAAGCCAAGGCGGGCGAGAACAGCCGCGTCCTTTATCCCAATTCGACCATCGAAGGTCTCGCCATGGTCGGCAGCGAAGCCAATGCGAAGAAGGGCGGCGGCGACAGCGAGGTCGAGTTCAGCTTCGCCACCGCGGACCCGCGGGACAAGGTCGTCGCCTGGTACCGCAACCCGGCGCGCGGCAACGACTTTCGTGTGACCGCGGTCGAGAAGGAAGGCGGCGACGTCGTCGTCCACGCGGCGCAGCCGGACGGGCATATCGTCAAGGTCCGGCTCGGCGACCGCGAAGGCGGCGGCACCGCCGGCCGCGTCACCGTCCACCACAACGACTGAGCCCGGGGTGGCCGCCGCGCTCGCCGACCCCGAGGAGGTGCGCGCCCATCTCGTCGCGGCGGCGAAGGCGGGAGTGGCGCTCAGCTACGGCGCGATCCTCGAGCAGCTCGGCTACCGCTTCAGCCGGCCCAAGATGCGCGCCTTGTGCGCCGTGCTCGGCACGGTCGACGAAGAGGCGGCGCGGCGCGGCGAGCCGGAGCTCGCCGTCCTGGTGGTGCGCCAGAGCGACGGCATCCCCGGCCAGGGCTGGTGGGTCGCCGGTGGCGGCCGCAGCCGCGGCTATGAAGGGCCTTGGGAGGGGCCGGAGGCGCGGCGCTTCATCGCCTCGGTGCAGGCGGAAACCTTCGCCTGGTGGCGGTCCCACGGCGGGACAGGCGGAGAAGAAGGCGCCGGTTAACCACCTCTGCTCACCCATGGCGCCGCGCGATCGGGCACAATCGCGGCGACAGGGAGAGATTCTCATGACGATGCGCACCATCCTCTTGATCACCGTCCTCGCCGGCAGTGCGGCCCTCGCCGGCTGCAGCCGCGGCGCCGACGTCGGCAACAACGTCGCCGCGCTCGACAACCAGCTGGTCGGGAACAGCACGGACCCGGCGCTGACCGGCGCCCTCGGCAACCAGATCGCGGTCGATCCGGCCGTCGCGAACGGCGCGAAGGCGGCCGAGGCGGCGAAGGCGACGCCCGGCGCCATCGACAAGGCCCGGCTGGCGCTGAACGGCCCGGACCACAAGGGCTGCGCGGGCGATCCCTCGAAGTTCGACAACGGCGCGCAATGGGCCGACCGGCTGCCGGCGGCGTTCGGCAATTATCCGGGCGCCAAGGTCACCGAGGCGGCGGCGAACAATGCCGCGGGCTGCAGCGTCCGCGTCGTCAGCCTGACGACGGGCGACGACTGGCAGCGCGTGCTCGACTGGTACAATACCCGGGCGGTGAAGGGCGGCTATACGACCGAGCACCGCGTCGAGGGCGCCGACCATGTCCTGGGCGGCACCAACGACAAGGACGGCGGCGCCTATTTCGTCGCGGTGACCCCCGGCAACGGCACCACCGACATCTCCTTCGTCGCCGACAAGGGCCGCTAGTCGCTCCCGCCGGCGCGACCGCGGCCGAGGCTGCGGTCCAGGAAGGCGATGCGCTCGCGGATGCCGGGACTGCGGTCGTGCCGGAGCAGCGCCGCGACTTCGGCGAGATTCCCGAGCTCGGACACGTGCCGAACCGCGCCGTCGGCGGCGACGCGCCGCACGAGCACCGACCGGTCGCGCGCCGCGGTGCCGACCAGGGTCTCGAGCGGGACGGGCCGTGCGATGGGGCGCTCGGCATAAGCCACGGCCCGCCGCCACAGGCCGTGGGACTTGTCGATCCACTTCCTTTCGTACCCTATCGGCCAGCGCGCACGGCCCTCGATCAGCGCCCGCATCGCTTCGGCGCGCACCGTCGGCACTGCCGCCGCCTCGGCAAGTCCCTGGAGGCAGCGATCCATACCCGGTCGCCGCAACGCGTCACGCAGCACGGCGCCCCTGCCCGCGGGCGAGCCGAGATCCGAGGCGAGCCTCTCGATCACATCCTCACGGGCGAAAGCGTCTTCGAGTATCGCGCGTTCAGGGCCCCAGCGCCGCCACGTTTCCCTTCGACCGAGGAGGACGGAGGCCGCGGCGGCCATGACAGCCGCGTCGGTGGCCCCGAGCACCCGCGGTGCCGCAGCCGCGGCGGCGACGCGGACCTGCGGCACCCAATCGTTGAGGCGCCAAGCGAGCGCGGCGACCCAGAAGGCGCTTGGCAGACCCTCTTGCAGCCGTTCCAGCGCCGCCTGGCGCAGATGACCGTTTCGGTGGAACAGGAAGAGCGGGGCGAGACGGGGCGCGCGAGCGAGCAGCGCGAAGTCGTCTCGTTGCGGCCTGCGCCACACGCTCCAGAAGCCGCCCGAAACGACCCGGCGCGAATCGTACCAGATATGGAGATGCAGCAGCGAGGCGATTTCACCCTCCAGCCGGGAGACCGAGGTGGCCGGGAGGGCTCCAAGCGCTTCGATGCATTCGCCAAGGCCCGTTGGCGCCTTGCCGGCCGCGATTGATCGCCCGACGCGCTCCAGTCGCCCGCGCAGCGGCTCTGCGATCGTCGGTGGCCGTTCGGCACTCATGGGTGAAGGCTAGCAGCAAGGGCCGCCGCGATCCACGAGACCGCCCGAGGCTGGCAAGACCGCACCCGCGCCGCTAGAGCGTCGCGATGCCCGGACTCCTTCTCGTCCTTCTCGGCGGCGCCGCCGGCGCGGGGCTTCGCTACGAGGCGGGGCGGCTCGCACTGAGGCAGTTCGGCCCCGGCTTCCCGTGGGGGACCCTCGCGGTGAACCTGATCGGCGGCCTCGCCATGGGGCTGCTCGCCGGCGCAATGACGGGCGAGGGGATGACGAGCCGTCCCGCCTGGTTGCTGCTCGGAGTCGGCCTGCTCGGCGGCTTCACCACCTTCTCGGCCTACAGCCTCGATCTCTTCCTGATGTTGCAGCGGGGGCAGGGCGGCCTCGCTTTCGCCTACGCCGTCGGCTCCACGCTGGGCGCGCTCGGGCTGCTCGCGCTCGGCTACTGGGCGGCGAAGGCGCTGGCATGAGCGACGTGCGCAGCTTCACCGTCGCCCCCGACGACGACGGCATCCGCCTCGATCGCTGGTTCCGGCGCCACCTGCCGGAGGCGAGCTTCAACATCGTCTCGCGCTGGGCGCGAACCGGCCAGTTGCGCGTCGACGGCAAGCGCGCCGCCCCCGGCGACCGCATCGAGGCCGGCCAGACCATCCGGGTGCCCCCGGCCGAGCCGCCTGCCGCGCCGCGCCCGAAGGTCGAGCGGCCGGCGCTCAGCGAGGACGAGGTCGCCTTCGTCAACGAGATCGTCATCCACCGCGATGCGCAGGCGATCGTCGTCAACAAGCCGCCCGGCCTCGCCACGCAGGGCGGGACCAAGACCAAGCAGCATCTCGACGGCCTGCTCGACGGCCTCGCCAACGAGCGCGGCGAGCGGCCCAAGCTCGTCCACCGGCTCGACAAGGATACGTCCGGCGTCCTCCTCCTCGCCCGCAGCGCGCGCGCCGCCGCCTTCTTCTCCAAGGCCTTTTCGGGCCGCACCGCGCGCAAGGTCTATTGGGCGCTCGTCGTCGGCGTGCCGGAGATCCGCGACGGCTATGTCGACCTGCCGCTCGCCAAGCAGCCGGGCACCGGCGGCGAGAAGATGCATGTCGACGAGAGCGAGGACGGCCTGCCGGCGCGCACCCGCTACCGCGTCGTCGACCGGGCCGGCAACCGCGCCGCCTGGGTCGAGCTCCAGCCCCTGACCGGCCGCACCCACCAATTGCGCGTCCATATGGCGGCGATCGGGCATCCGATTGTCGGCGACGGCAAATATGGCGGCCAGGACGCGTTCCTCACCGGGGCGATCAGCCGCAAGCTCCACCTCCACGCCCGGCGCCTCCGGATCGACCATCCCGACGGCGGCCGCATCGACGTGACCGCCGAGCTCCCAGAGCATTTTCGCGAAACCCTCGCCGGCCTCGGCTTCGACCCGGCGGACGGCGACCTGCCGCTCGACGAAGTCAAGTTCGGCGAGACTCCGGAAGGCAAGCGCCGCGCCGCCACCGCCGCCGCCAAGGCGCGCCGCAAGGAGCGCAAGGGCGAGCGCCGCAACCGCGGCAGCAGGGGGAATGGGGGCTGATGCACCCCAATCGCAAGTTCCATATCGCGGACCGCGACGAGATGGCGGCGTTCGTCCGCCATGAGGGGTTCGGGACCCTCGTCGTCGAGACGCAGGCGGGCCTGCGCGCCGTCCACGTGCCGCTGCTCCTCGACGGCGAGCGGCTCCTCTTCCACGTCTCGCGCGGCAACGCGGTGCTCGGCGCGCTCGCCGCCGGCGCCGAGGCGCTGGTCGTCGTCAACGGCCCCCACGCCTACGTCAGCCCCGATTGGTACGGCCTTCCCGGCCGGGTGCCGACGTGGAACTACGTCGCCGTCGAGCTGAACGGCCCGGTTCGCGCCCTCTCGGAGGAGGAACTCGCCCGGCTGCTCGACGCGCTCTCCGCCGAGTTCGAAGCCCGCCTCGCTCCCAAGCGCCCGTGGACCGTCGCCGACGCCTCGCCCGGCCATGTCGAGCGGCTGATGAAGGCGATCGCCGGCTTCGCGCTCGACATCCGCGAGTGGCGCGGCACCGCAAAGGTCGACCAGGACAAGCCGCCCGAGGTCCGCGCCCGCATCGCCGCGGCCCTGCGCGGCCAGGGCGAGGAGGCGATGGCGGCGGTGATGGACCCAGGTTCCTCCCCGCCGGCAGGCGGGGAGGGGGACCACCCGCAGGGTGGTGGAGGGGTATTTCGCGCAGGCCTTGCCAACGACCCCTCCACCACCCTGCGGGTGGTCCCCCTCCCCATCTCCGATGGGGAGGAACCGAGGTGATCCGCCTCGCGCTCTTCGATTGCGATGGGACGCTGGTCGACAGCCAGGCGAACATCTGCCTCGCCATGGAGACCTGCTTCGCGGATGCGGGATTGCCGCCGCCGCCGCGCGACCGGACGCGGCGGGTCGTCGGCCTCAGCCTGGTGGAGGCGATGCGGGCGATCGCCCCGGAGGCGGAGGATGCGGTGCATGTCGCGCTGGCCGAATCCTACAAGACCGCCTTCCAGCGGCTGCGCGGACGCGGCCTCGTCGAGGAGCCGCTCTACGAAGGCATCGCCGAGCTGCTCGACGCGCTCGAGGCGGAGGGATGGCTGCTCGGCGTCGCCACCGGCAAGTCGGACCGCGGCCTCGCCCTCTGCCTGGAGCGGCACGCCCTTTCCGGCCGGTTCGTCACCCTCCAGACGGCCGACCGGCACCCCTCCAAGCCCCACCCCTCGATGATCGAGGCGGCCCTTGCGGAAACCGGCGCGGATGCCGAATTCAGCATGATGATCGGCGACACGAGCTACGACATGGCGATGGCGAAGGCGGCCGGGGTGCGCGCGGTCGGCGTCGCCTGGGGCTATCACGAGGCGGAGGAGCTGCGCGCCGCGGGCGCCGATGCCGTCGTCCGGCACCCGCGCGAGGTGGTCGCCCTGGTGGAGACGATTGCATGACGCCGCAGGACGATGATCTCTGGCGCAGCCGCTTCATCGCGGTGAACCTGACGAGGATCGGCGGCACGGCCGTCGTGCTGTTCGGGCTCGCCATCTGGTATACCAACGTGCTGCGTCCCGGCGGCGTCCCGGCGATCGGATTCCCGCTCGCCCTGATCGGCCTCGTGGCGAGCTTCTGGGGCCCCGTCGCCCTCACCCGCCACTGGAAGCGCAAGGACGGGCGGTGAAGCGTTTCTACGAGAAGGCCGCCGCCGCGCCCGCGGCGGGGGGCGTTGCCGTGCTCCTGGACGCACGGCCGGTGAAGACCCCCGCGCGCGCCGCCCTGGAAGTCCCGACCGACGAGCTTGCCGAGGCGATCGCCGCCGAATGGAACGCGCAGGGCGAGACGGTCGACCCACGGTCGATGCCGCTGACCGGCCTCGCCAATGCCGCGATCGACCGGGTGGCGCCGGAGCAGGCCGCCTTCGCCGCCGGCCTCGCCCGCTACGGCGAGGGCGACCTCCTCTGCTACCGCGCGGAGGGGCCGCGGCCGCTGGTCGAGCGGCAGGCGGCGGCGTGGGACCCTCTGCTCGCGTGGGCGCGGCGCCGCTACGACGTCGACTTCACCGTCACCGCCGGCATCGTCCACCGCCCGCAGCCCGCGGCGACGGTCGAGCGCCTCGCCGCCGCGGTCGCCGCGCGGGATGCGTTCCGGCTCGCGGCGCTGTCGCCCTTGGTGACGATTTCCGGTTCCCTGGTGATCGCGCTGGCGCTGGCGGAAGGCGAGGTCGGGCTCGACCAGGCGTGGACGGCCGCCACTGTCGACGAGGCCTGGCAGGCCGAGCAATGGGGCGAGGACCCGCTGGCGGTCGAGGCGCTGGAAAATCGCCGACACGAGTTCGAGGCGGCCTACAGGTTCCTGATCCTGCTGTAACGCGAGCTTCTCGCAGGATTCGTTCGTCCCGAGCGAAGTCGAGGGGCGCGGCACGCAGTCATCACGCGCGCCCCTCGACTACGCTCGGGACGAACGAGTCAGTGCTCCTGCACGGACTCCGGTCCGGCCGCCACGTGCGCCACCCGCCCCACCGGCACGAACCATCGCGCCACCACCAGCCCGGCGACGATGAAGGAGACCGCCTCGGCGATGAAGGCGTAGATCCAGAAGCCCCAGCCGAAATGGTTGGCGATCGGCGTCGCGAGGAAGATCCACGCGCACACGCCGAGCGATCCGAGCACGACCAGCCGCGCGAGCTCGCCGAACATTCGTCCCGCCGCCACCGCGCCGAGCCCGAAGGCGATCAGCATGCCCGCGCCGAGGGCGACGATCAGCCCCGGTAGCAGGCCCGCCGTACCGGTCGGCGAGAAGCCGTCGATATTGTAGTCGACGGTGGCGATCGGCCCCTTGGCGAAGAGCAGGGCGCCCTGCTGGTTCTTGGGATCCGGGATCCGGTACGTGCCGGTCCCCGTCTGCGTGAGATTTTGGGCGAGCGCGGTCTGCACCGCCGCGCCCTGCGGGTCGGGCAAATTCTTGTAGGCGAGGCCGGAGAGCGGCGTCTGCCAGAACAGGAAGCCGAGCGCGAAGAGGATGAAGCCGGCGACGATCCCGCCGAGGAAGCTGCGCGCCATGGGTCCGTCTCCCGCAATGAGGGACCCTTGTAGCGGAAGTCAGGCCATCAGGTCGCGCACGAAATCGTGGAGGAAGACGCGGCGCGAGGCCTTCAGCCGCTCGGACTTGAGGATGGTATGGACGAGGTCGCGGCATTTCTCCGCGTCGTTGTTGATCAGCACATAATCATATTCGGCCCAATGGCTGATCTCGGCAGCGGCGCGGTCCATGCGGCGGCGGATCACCTCGGCGCTGTCGGTGCCGCGGCGGGTGAGGCGGCGCTCCAGCTCCTTCATCGAGGGCGGCAGGATGAAGACGCGGACGATGTCGGGATCGACCTGCTTCAATTGCTGCGTCCCCTGCCAGTCGATGTCGAGCAGCACGTCGCGCCCGCCTTCGATCGCCTTCACTACCTCGCTCTTCAGCGTGCCGTAGCGGTGGCCGAAGACGTGCGCCCATTCGAGGAACTCGCCGGCGGCGACCATCTCCTCGAATTTCTCGGTGCTGACGAAATGATAGTCCCGGCCGTCGACCTCGCCGGGGCGGCGCGGGCGGGTGGTGGCGGAGACCGACATCGAGATGCCGTCGTCGCTCTCCAGCAGCATGCGCGCGATCGTCGACTTGCCGGCGCCGCTGGGGCTCGAAAGGACGAACAGGAGGCCGCGGCGCTGGAACGCGCTTTTGATTTCCATGCGCGCTACTGGCTTGCGGTCCCCCCGCCCGTCAAGCAGGGTCTCGCCATGGCGAACTGGATCGCGCTTTTGCGCGGCATCAATGTCGGCGGCCGCAACAAGGTGCCAATGGCCGCGCTGAGGGACCTGTGCGAGGGCCTCGGCTGGGCCAAGGTCGAGACGTTCATCCAAAGCGGCAACGTCGTGTTCGAGGCCGTGGGGACGGCGGCGACCCTGGAGACAGGACTGGAGGATGCGCTCGAATCGCGCTTCGGCTTCCGCCCCGCCGCGCTTGTGCGGAGCGCCGCCGCGTGGTCGAAGCTGTTGGAGGCGAACCCGTTCGCCGCCGAAGCGGAGGCGGAGCCGGCGAAGGTGATGGTTGCGGTCGCGAAGAAGACGCTGGCGAGCGGCGCGGCGACCGCAATCGCGGCGAAGGCGGCGGCGGGCGAGAAGGTGCGCGAGGCGGGAGGGGCATTGTGGTTCCATTATCCGGACGGGGCGGGGCGCTCGAAGCTGACGCCTTCGGCGATCGACAAGGCGGCGGGCTCGCCGGTGACGGCGCGCAATTGGCGGACGGCGCAGGCGCTAAAGGACATGATCGGCTGACGCTGCGCACCTGGCTGGTCGTCGCGGCCATGGTCGCGGCGGCGGCGGGCATCCTCCTCGCCATGGGCCGGCCGCCCATCTGCACCTGCGGCACGGTGAAGCTCTGGGTCGGCACCGCCAACGGACCCGACAACAGCCAGCACCTCGCCGACTGGTACACGCCGAGCCACATCATCCACGGCTTTCTGCTCTTCGGCCTCGGCTGGCTGGTGCTGCGCCGCAAGCCGGTCGCCACGCGGCTTCTCGCCGCCGTCGCCATCGAGGCGCTGTGGGAGATCGTCGAGAACAGCCCCTTCGTGATCGACCGCTACCGCCACGCCACGATGGCGCTCGGCTATACCGGCGACACGGTGCTGAACTCGGTCTCCGACATCTCGGCGATGATCCTCGGCTTCCTTGTCGCCCGCCGCCTGCCGGTGTGGGGGACGGTCGCGCTGGCGCTCGGCTTCGAGCTCCTCACCCTCGCCGTCATCCGCGACAACCTGGCGCTCAACGTGGTGATGCTGCTTGCGCCCAGCGACGCGATTCGCGCCTGGCAGGCGGGCGGTTGAACCTCACCCGCCGCCGGCAAGCTGCCGAACGCGGTCGAGATGGGCCTGC
>Ga0207690_10000530_pt1 | contig 24816 bp, 4 predicted proteins | sample KBSC23metaG_FD_184315 | JGI IMG/M metagenome (GOLD analysis project Ga0207690, IMG submission 184315) | Corn rhizosphere microbial communities from Kellogg Biological Station, Michigan, USA - KBS C2-3 metaG (SPAdes) (version 2) | ecosystem: Host-associated > Plants > Roots > Rhizosphere > Soil ...
AGGGGGTGGCGGGGCATCTGAACTCGGGCACCACCATTCCGGCCTCGAAGATCTACAGCGAAGCGGGCATTCCGCAGATCTCCCCTTCGGCCACCAACCCCACCTACACGCGCCAGGGCTTCAAGACCACGTTCCGCGTGGTGGCCGACGATGTGCACCTGGGCGGTACGCTGGGGCGTTACGCGATGAACGAGCTCAAGGGCAAATCGATCTCCGTGATCGATGACCGCACGGCCTACGGGCAGGGCGTGGCCGAGGAATTCGTCAAGGCCGTCAAGGCCGCGGGCGGCGACGTGGCCTCGCGCCAGTACACCACCAACAAGGAAAAGGACTTCAGCTCCATCCTGACAGCCATCAAGGGCACGAAGCCCGACGTCGTGTTCTTCGGGGGCATGGATGCGGTGGCCGGGCCCATGCTGCGCCAGATGAAGCAGCTCGGGATCCAATCCAAATTCATGGGCGGCGACGGCGTCTGCACCGCCGAACTGCCGAGTCTGGCCGGCGGCGCTTTGCCGAAGGGCCAGATCGTGTGTGCCGAAGCCGGCGGCGTCGAGGGTGAAGACAAGGCCGCGATGGACGACTTCAGGAAGCGCTTCAAGGAGAAGTTCAACGTCGACGTGAAACTCTACTCGCCGTACGTGTACGACGCCGTCAACGTGCTGGTCAACGCGATGGTCAAGGCGGACTCGGCCGATCCTGCGAAGTACCTGCCCGTGCTCGCGAAGACCGAAGGGTACAAGGGCGTGACCGGCCCGATCTCATTCGATGAAAAGGGCGACATCAAGAACGGCGCGCTCACGCTCTACACCTACGACGGCACGAAGCGGGAGCAGATGGCCGTCGTGCGCTGACGACCGGAGCTGGACGCTGCAGTGCGAACGTGGGTACGCACGGGCAGCGGTAGGCCCCACACCATGTCATGCCGGCGAACGCCGGTATCCATTGGCAGCGGTGGGCCCCGGCTTTCGCCGGGGTGACGTGCTGTGTTGCGCTTTGCAGCTTGGTCGCGACCCATGCCATGTCGTACTGCGAACGCCGGTAGCCACTGGCAGCGGTGGGCCCCGGCTTTCGCCGGGGTGACATGCTGTGTTGCGCTCTACGGCTCGACCGCCGACCGCACCGCGGAGACGAGGTGCGCCGGATGGGCTATCACGGCGGGTCGGTCCGGCGTGACGATCTTTCCGAACTCGAGCTTGATGTGCCGGTCGGCAAGGTGGAAGTACGCATCGTCGTGGGTGATGGCGATGACCACCTTGCCCCGGGCCTTCAGCATCGGGAGGATTTCGGCGTAGAAGATGCGCTTGAAGACGGGATCCTGGTCCGCTGCCCATTCGTCGAAGAGGTACAGCGGGCGGTCCTCGAGGATGGCGCCGAGCAGTGCGAGGCGCTTGCGCTGGCCCTGGGACAGGGCCGTCGTGGAGAAGCGGCCCTGGTCGAGCCTGACTTTGTGATCGAGGCGCAAGAGTTTGAGCAATGCGTTGGCTTCAGCGAGCCTGGCCTCGTCGTTCAGGCCGAGCAGTTCGTCGAAGAGATGGAAGTCCGAGAAGACGGCACTGAAGAGTTGTCGGTGGGCCTCGCGCCCGAGGTCGTCTTCCACGGGGCTGCCGTTGATCAGTACTTGGCCGCTGTCGGGTGTGTACAGGCCCACGAGCAGCTTCGCCAGGGTGGTTTTGCCGCTGCCATTGCCGCCGGTGATGAAGACGGTCTCGCCTGGCGTGAAGTTCAGGTCGATCGGGCCGAGCAGGAAGTTGCCGTCTTCGTGTTCTCTCCGGTAGGCATGGGTTGCACCTGCGAATGTGAGTTCACGAAAGGCTTGCGCGCCGGCAGCCGCGGTCTCGCCCGGTGCGGGTCGCGCGAGCGTGAGCTGCAGGTCGCCGAGCGTTTTCAAGGCGACTCGGAAGTTGCCGAAATCGGGCGCCGTGTTGACCAGCACCTCGATCGGGGTGATCAGGTAGAGGAACGTGAGCGCAAAGCCGGTCAGCACCACGGAATCCTGGCTCGTCGACGAGGGGGGCAGGAAAATGAGCAGGCCGATGAAGATGAAGAACACGAGCAATGCAAGGCTCTCGGCGCGTGCGTAGGTGCTCATGCCGGCCACGAAGTTGTCTTTCACCCTGGCGGCCGTGACATCCAGGTGATCGGTCAGGAACGCACGCCGACGTCCTTCGTGGAGCTGCAGTTCCTTCGCGCCTTCGGTGACGGCGATGAAGTGCTTGTAGAGCTGATCGCCCGCATCGCGTGAGCGGCCGAGCGCTTGCTGGGCGCGTCCCTGGGCCAGGCAGAAGCCGCCCACGGCGAGCCCGATGCAAGCCATCGCGGCGAACATCATGGGGATCGAGAGCCAGCCCATGTACAGGAAGCAGCCCGCAGCGACGGCTGTGTTGATGCAGAACGTGGGCAGGCGCGTGAGGAGCGCCGCAATCTTCTGCACGTCTTCGGTGAGGGCGGCCAGCAGGCGGTGCGCTCCCTGCGCCTCCAGGCGCCGCAGGGGCGATGCGAGAATCTGCCGCGACAGCTCACCCCGCAGGGTGGCGATCACCCGCTGGCTCAGCCGAACCAGCAGCATTTCGCTGTAGGTGCGGGACACGAAGACCGTCACGCACAGCGCCGCGAACGCCACCATCAGCGGCGGGAGGTCCGCACGCGGGACCGACAGCGCCGTGTTGATCAGCGCGATCAGACCGGCGACGCCCAGCCCGCTCAGGGTACCGCTGAGCACGGCGCCCGCAAGTTGCCGGCGCGAGCCGCGCAGGAGTGCGAGAACGGTTTCCATGCCGTCAGTGCGTCAGGCGGATGGACGCGAGGACCGTGAGTGGCTTGCCGATCGCGATTTCGTCGCGTGCACCGCTCGGTTGGTAGTACGTGATGTTGCCGACGTTGAGCACGTTCAGCTGGGCGGTCCAGCGGTGCTCGGCTGTGCGCCATTTGTACGATGCCATGAGGTCCATGCGGACGTAGCCCGGGATCTGGAAGCTGTTGGCCGTGTCGCCTTGCTGCTGCCCCATGGCCAGCACGCCTGCGCCCAGGCTGAGACCTTGCGACCCGCCTTGCTGCAGGTCGTATCGCGCGAAGAGCTTGGCCGCATGCCGCGGGACGCCGTAGAGGCGATGCCCTTCGTTGCCGGTGGTGTCGCGGGTGACCGTGGCGTCGGTGTAGGTGTAGGAGCCCATCAGGTTGACGTGCGACATCACGACGCCGCCGACGTCCAGTTCCAAACCTCGGCTGCGCGCCTCACCGATCTGGATCGAGAGAGAACTGTCAAGCGGGTCAGGAACGACGATGTTCTTCTTGGTCAGGTCGTACAGCGCGACGTTCGTGAAGAAGCGTTTGTCGGCGGACTCCGCCTTGAAGCCGATCTCGTACTGGTTCGCCGTGATGGGCTTGAGCGCCTGGCCGTTGGCGCTGTTGCCATCGCTGAACGACTGGGTGTAGCTCGCGTAGAGCGCGCGGCCGGGAGACAGCGTGTAGAGCAGGCCGATGCGCGGGCTCAATTTGTCGTCTTCGGAATCCGTTGTCGTGACCCCGACGTTGTCCATGTGTTCGCGGGACACGTCGTAGCGTGCGCCCAGCATCAGGTTGAAGCGCTCGCCGAATGCGATCTGGTCCTGTGCATAGACGCCTGTAGACCGGCCGCCGTTGTGGATCAGGTCTTGCGTCGTGGTGGCCGGCGCGCCGCTCGGGAACGCGGGATGGAACAGGTCAGGCGTGGTTTCGAGGTCGCCATAGCGGAAGTCGAATGAGCCGTCGTGGCGGGCATGGTCCACGCCGACGACCAGGTCGTGCTTGAGACCCAGCCAGTTGGGCGTGCCACCCAGCTCGAACGACAGGAACTGGTTTTCAAGATCGCGCTGCTCGATGCGGCGGGCCATTCGCATCACTTCGAGGCCGTCGCCTTTGGCCTGCAGATACTCCAGGCCCTGGCCTTTGCCTTGCTCGGCCAGGCCATTCAGGCGCAGCGTCCAGGTGTCGTTGAGGTGATGTCGCGCGTTCAATGCGAGCAGCGCCACGTCGTTGCGATAGTTGGTGAAGCCTTCGCTGTAGCTGAGGTGGCTTGGCACACGGGCAGGGCGGTCGCCAAAGGCGACGATGCCTCGATCGATCGGCGATTTGTCGCGCGACAGCTCCAGGTCAAGGTCGACGCGCGTCGACGCATCGGGAACCCAGCTCAGGGAGGGGGCGATGAAGGCCCGGTCGGTGCCGGCGTAATCCCGGAACGACCCGGCGTTCTCGTAGGCCAGGTTGACGCGGTAGCGCAGCGTTGCATCGGCGTTGACCGGTCCGGTGGCGTCCACCTGGGTCTGGTAGAAGTCGCGGCTGCCCACCTGCTGCTGCACGGACCAGTAGGGAACGGCCTCCGGCTTTTTCGTGATGACGTTCAGGAGGCCGCTGATGTCTCCGCGGCCGAACTGGGCAGACGACGGCCCTTTGAGGATGTCGACTCGTTCGGCGTTTGCAAGCTCAGTGACCCCGATGCGGCGTGTGCGCGCGCCGTTGCGGTAGGTGTCGTAGAGCGGAAAGCCGCGGACGATGATGTCTTCATGCAGCGAGGTGCTGCCGGCGAAGACACCACTCACGGTTTCGAGCGCATCGCGCAGCGTGTTGGCCTGGCGGTCTTCGATCAATGCCTGCGGTATCACTTGCACGGACATCGGCGTCTTGATCAGCGGTGTGGTGCCCTTGGTGGTGGCGGGGGCGGTATCGGCCCGCAGGGCGATGTTGCGGTCTGCCGTGACCTTGACCGGCGCCAGTGTGGTCGGTGCCGGTGTGGCCGCTGTTTCGGAGGCGGCGACCGTCTGTGCATGCGAATGGCATGCGACGACGGCCAGGCCGACGATGGAGAACTTCTGGTGAATCATGACGTTGCTTGCTTCTTCTGGATCGACATGGCTGGGGGTCGTGTCCACGCCTGCCGCGCCGAAATGGCTTCTTCGCGCAGCATGCGATGGCACATCGCAGGGCCCCAGTTCTTCGGACTGCAACTTTCCCTGAATACAATTAAAACTCATTCTTGTTCACCAGTCGTCACGTCGTCACAATCGCTTGTAAATTGACCAATGCGGCCTTCACGCCCGCATGCAATCCCGGATGGCGCATCACGCTCCAGTGGTCGGCCGAAAGCGTCGTGCTGCGCACGCCGCCGCGCGTGGTCCCTTGCCAATCGGCGAGGGCGTCTGCCTGTGCAGCCAGCGTGTGCTCGGCCCACCACACCGTCAGAGGCGCATCGATCGTGTCCACGCGGTGCTCTCGCATCAGGCGATGGGCGGTCTCGTGGGCCTCGAGCTGCAGCTCGATCGTCTCCACATCGACGTCATCCTTCAACGCCACATGAACTTTGGCCCAGCCGAGCAGGTGCAAGGGCTGGTCTTCGGGGGGCAGCGCTGCGAGTTCGCGCTGCAGCGCGCTGCGCACGGCCGGTTCCAGCGGCGACCGGGAGAGCCCGTCCAGCTGATCGACGAGGTCGCTTGCGCAATCGTGGCGCCGCGCGGCGGCCGCATCGTGGTGGCGTGTCGTATCGATCAGCCCGACGAATGAGACCTGCTCTCCATCGCGCTCCAGCCGTGCGGCCATCGCATGCGCGACGAGCCCGCCGAGCGACCACCCCAGCAGCTGGTACGGGCCGCTGGGCTGCAGTTCGCGCAGCGCGGCGACATAGTGCTGCGCCATCTCGGCGACCGAGGTGTCCTGCCAATGCGGGTCGAACAGGGAGCGCGACTGCAGGCCGTGCACAGGCTGGTCCGGTCCGAGGGCCTGCACCAGCGGCAGGTAGGACGCGACGTGTCCCCCGGCAGGATGGATGCAAAAGAGCGGCCGGTGCGAGCCTTGCGATTGCAGCGCGATCAGCGGGCTGGTCGTGGCGCCTGCGCCGTCGGCATGCAATGCTACGGCGAGTTCGCGCAGCGTGGGCGCCTTGAACAACAGCGTCAGAGGCAGATCACGGCCGAGCAGTGTCTTGAGCCGCTGCATGACCCGCACCGCCAGCAAAGAGTGGCCTCCGAGGTGGAAGAAGTTGTGGTCGCGTCCCACTTGAGGCTGCTGCAGCAATTCCTCCCACACGTTGGCCACCAGTGCTTCGATCGCATTGGCGGGGGCCGCGTGTCTGCCAAGGCCCTCTTGGACCGGTGGGGGCGTGAGCGCCTTGCGGTCGACCTTGGCGTTGGGCGTGAGCGGCAGCGCCTGCGCCCACACGAAACGCGCCGGCACCATGTAGGCGGGCAGGGAACGGCCGAGCGCGGCGCGGACGGAGGCCGAGCAGGGCACCGTGCCGGCTGTGGCCACGCCATAGGCGACGATTTCTTTCGACTCGCCGTCGCCGAAGGCCACGACGGCGGCCTGCTCGATGCCATCGACTGCCGCCAGCGTCGATTCGATTTCGTCGAGCTCGATGCGGAAGCCCCGCAGCTTGATCTGCCGATCGCTGCGGCCCAGGCACACCAGGGTGCCGTCGGGCCGTTGCCGTACGACATCGCCCGTGCGGTACAGACGCTGGCCAGGGCGGCTCGGATGGGGCACGAAGCGCTCGGCGGTGAGGTCAGGGCGGCCGCGGTAGCCGCGGGCCAGCCCGTCGCCGCCCAGATAGAGTTCGCCGGCGACGCCCGGAGGGACGGGGTTCAGCCGATCGTCCAGCACATGGGCCTCCGTGCGATCGATGGGATGGCCAATGGGGGGTGGCAGCACCGTGTCGGGCAACACCCGCTGCATCGTCGACCACACGGTGGTCTCGGTCGGTCCGTACACGTTCCAGAGTGCATCGCTTCGCTCGAGGAGGCGCGCGGCGAGTTCCGCGCCCATGGGCTCGCCGCCACACAACAACCGCAATGGCGGGTGGCGGCCCGATGCCCAGCCGGCATCGAGCAGCATGCGCCAGGTGGCGGGGGTCGCCTGCATGGTGCGCACGGGATGCGATTCGAGCAGTTGCAGCAAGGCGCCTGCGTCCGACGCCTGCGCATCACCGGCCAGCAAGATGGTGCCGCCCGTGACGAGCGGGAGATACAGTTCCAATGCGGCGATGTCGAACGACAGCGATGTGACAGCCAGCAGCATTTCGCCGGCTTGGATGGCGAGCCGCTGTTGCATCGAGCCGAGCAGGTTGCCCAACGCATGGCGCGTGACCTGCACGCCTTTCGGCGTGCCCGTCGAACCTGATGTGTAGATGCAGTAGGCCAGGTGCTGGGGACGCGCGGCGCTGGATACCGGTGCGCCGCGTTCCTCCGCACGACGGTCCAGGCACAGCACTTCGGCGGCGTGGGTCGGCAGACGGGGCAACAGCGTGGTTTCGGTCAACAGCAGGCGCGGTCGGGCATCCTCCAGCATCCACGCGAGGCGATCGGCCGGGTAGTTGGGATCCAGCGGGACGTAGGCGCCGCCGGCCTTGAGCACGGCCAGCAGCGCGACCACCAGGGAGGCGGACCGTGGGAGGCAGATGGCCACCAGATCGTCCGGGGCCACCCCCCGGGCGATCAGGCGATGCGCCAGCGCCGTGGCGCGGCGGTCGAGTTCCCCGTAGGTGAGCGATGCCGCGGGGTCATCGCCAACGATCAGCGCCGTCGCGCCAGGCCTGCGCAGCACCTCCTGCTCGAATGCTTCGATGACCGACCCTGGCGTGCGCGCTTTGGACCACGCTTGCGGCGGTGCAGGGTCGAAGAGGGACCAGTCCGCCACGGGGCCCGGAGTGGCCTCGGCTGCGTGCCGCAGGATGCGGACGAGGTGAGCGGCCATGCGGGCGATCGTCGATGCGTCGAAGAGGTCGGTGTCGTATTCGAAGCTCGCGCGGAGCGCTCCGTCTTCGCCTTCCTCCGCGATCAGGCTGATGTCGAACTTCGACGTGCCATGGGATGCGGGCAGCGGCGTGACCGCCAACCCCTCCAGGGCGGGCGGTGCCAGGTCCATGTTCTGCAAGATGAACAGGGCCTGGAACAGGGGGGTGCGGCTGAGGTCGCGTTCGGGTTGAAGTGCCTCCACCAGTTGTTCGAATGGCAGGTCCTGGTGGGCCTGGGCGCCGAGCGCGGTCTCCCGGATTTGCCGCAGCAGCGTGGGGAAGTCGGGGAGATCGTCGAAACGGCAGCGCAGGACCAGCGTGTTGGCGAAGAGGCCCACGATGCCTTCCGTCTCTACCCGCTGCCGACCGGCCACGGGGGTGCCGATGCGAAGGTCGCGCTGCCCGCTGTACCGGTGGAGCAAGGTGGCGTATGCAGCGAGCAGCACCATGAAGGGCGTCGCGCCCTGTCGCTGGCCCACGGTGCGCAATGACTTCATCAGCTCCGCATCCACTTCCAGGTCGAGGCTCGCGCCCCGATGGGCCTGCACCGGGGGGCGAGGGCGGTCGGTCGGCAGTTCCAGCGCGTCGTGCCTGTCGCCCAGCTGGGTTCGCCAGTAGGCCAGTTGACGGGCGAAGCGCGATGACTGCCCTTCCATGCGCTGCCAGGCTGCGAAGTCGGCGTACGTCCGTGTCTGAGGCGGAAATGCGGGTGCCTGTTTGGCCATGAGGGCGCGGTACGCCTCGGCAAGTTCGCGCATCAGGACTCCCATCGCCCAGCCGTCGGCTGCGATGTGATGGAGCGTCAGCAGCAGCCAGTGGCGGTGTGGTCCCAGCCGCAGCAGGCGTGCGCGCCATGGCGGCGCGGCCGTCAGGTCGAAGGGCCGTTCTGCTTCGCCCCATGCACATTGCCGTGCCGCAGCATCCAGGTCATCCGGATGGGGGGCGGTGATGTCCTCCACCGGGAGCGGGAAAGCGGCCGACGGCAGGATGCGAACCAGCGCCTGCGGCTCGGCGCGCACGATCACACTGCGCAGTACCTCGTGGCGCGCCTGCAGGTGTTCGAAAGCCCCGGTCAATGCCGCTACGTCGAGCTCGCCTTCGAGCTGGAGCACCAGGGGCAGGTTGTACAGCGCGCTGCGGGGATCGAGCTCGGCCAGGAACCACATGCGCTCTTGCGCAAAGGACAGGGGGGCGAGGTCACCCGCCGGCAGGCGCGCCGGAATGGGCGACACATCGGTGGAGGCCGCTGGCGCCGCGCTGCCAAGAACCTCAGCGAGCTGCGCGATGGTGGGCGCATCGAACACGGCGCGCAAGGGCAGTTCCGCGCCGAGTTGGCGGCGGATGCGGGAGACGACCTGGGTGGCCAGCAGGGAATGTCCTCCGAGTGCGAAGAAGTCCTGATGCAGGCCGACGCGGGCGAGCCCCAGTACATCGGCCCAGATCGAGGCCAGCGCCGCATGGAGGGGATCGGCCGATCCACGGGCGTCGTCTCCGTCGTCCAGCGGCCATTTGGGGGCCGGCAGGCGGCGGCGGTCGATCTTGCCGTTGGGGTTCAGTGGCCACGCGGCGAGGGGGACCACCATCGAAGGCACCATGGACGGCGGCAGCGTCAGGGCCAGGGCGGAACGGAGTGCCTCCGGATCCAGCGCGGCATCCTGCTTCGGAACCACGTAGGCCACGAGGCGCTGGTCGCCAGGGCGGTCCTCCCGGACCAGCGCGACGGCCTGGGCGACGCCCGGCTGTCCGGAGAGGCGCGCTTCGATCTCACCCAGCTCGATGCGGTGGCCGCGCAGCTTGACCTGGTGATCGATCCGGCCGAGGTATTCGAACACGCCGTCTTCGCGCTGCCGAACGAGGTCGCCGGTGCGGTACAGGCGTTCGCCGGGGAAGGTGGCCTCAGGATGAGGCACGAAGGCCGCAGACGTGCGACGCGGGTCGTTCAGGTAGCCGCGACCCACCCCGATGCCGGCGATGCACAGTTCCCCCGCAACGCCGACGGGCAGCATGTCCATCGATGCATTCATCACGTGCAGCCGGAGGTTCGCCACCGGCCTGCCGATGGGCAGGTGCGGGCCCCGGACCTCCTCAGGCGAATGGAACGCGTGCAAGGCCACATCGTCGGCGCATTCGGCGGGGCCATACACATTGAGCAGCGGCACGTCCGGATGGCGTTGGAGCCAGTCCCGCGCGAGTTGGGGCGGGAGCGCCTCGCCGGTGGGGAGCAGCCATCGAAGGGGGAGCGCTGCAGGGTGCTCGTCCGCTTCCGTGAGGAAGCCGCGCAGCATGGCCGGGACGCATTCGAGCACGGTCACCCCCCGCTCGATCACGTGGCGCTGCAAGGCGCGGGGATCCTGGGCGATCTCGTCCGGCACGATCTCGATGGTGGCACCGCAGAGCAAGCCGCTGAGGAATTGCCAGACCGAGATGTCGAAGGAGGCCGACGCGGTCTGTGCGATCACGTCGTGCTTGGTGAGCCCGAGTTGAACATGCTTTTGCAGCAGGTTGTTCAGCATGCCGGATCGCTCGACCATCGCGCCTTTGGGCACGCCCGTCGAGCCGGAGGTGTAGATCACATAGGCGAGGCACCGGCCGCCGGCTGTGGCGGCCGTGGTGCGGCGGCCGTGCGACACGTCGGAGATCCTCAGGCTGCGCGGTGCTGCGTTCCCCATGTCTTGCAGCGCGACTGCAAGCGCCGCAGGCGGATGGTTGCCTTGCAGCACCAGGGCGCACTTCGCCAGCTGGAGCACCTCGGCCAGCCTTGCCGGAGGATGCCTGAGGTCCAGCGGGAGGTAGGCCGCGCCGGCCTTGTACACGCCGATGATCATGGCGAGCAGGTCGATGCCACGGTGGTCGTACAGGGCGACCACGTCTTCCGGCCGGACGCCCGCGTCCACCAGCGTGCTGCCGATGGCGGAGGCCATGTGGTCGAGTTCGGCGTAGGTCACCGACCGGTTGCTGCATCGGGCTGCGACCGCCTCGGGCCGGCGCCGCACCTGTTGTTCGAACAGCGGGACCAGGTCGGCAGGCACCGCATTCCCGTCGCCGGTGGCGTTCCAGGCCGCCAGGCGCGCGGCCTCGTCATGGCCGAGGCGGGGGAGGTCGCCGAGCCGCGCGTCGGGGTGCGACACGAGCGCCAGCAGCAGCGACTTGAAGTGCGCAAGCATCCGGTCGATCGCTGCCGGTTCGAAGCGCTCGCGGTCGCAGGTGAGCTGCAAGGTCAGGCGCTCTCCCGGGATGATCACGACGGTGAGTGGGTAGTTCGTGTGCGTGCGGGCGTTCTTCTCGTCGATGTGCCAGCGCAGTTTCCATTCGTCTAGCGAGCGGTCGACGGGCGCGTTCTCGAACACGAACAGGCTGTCGAACAGCGTCTGGCCGCGCCCGAGCGGGCTGAGCGCCTGAACCTCGCCCAGCGGAAGCTGCTCATGCTGTCGCAGCTCGACGTTGCGCCTGAGCACATGCTGCAGCCAGGTGCCGACCGGTTGGGATGGGTCGATGCGAAGGCGCAGTGGCAGCGTGTTGATGAAGAGGCCCACGCTGTTTTCCACGCCGTCGAGCTCGGTGGGGCGTCCGGCGACGGTGATGCCGAACAGAACGTCCGTCTGGCCCGCGTACCACGACAGCAGCAGCGCCCACGCGGCCTGGGTGCAGGTGTTGACGGTGATTTGAAGCTTCTGCGCCATCGCGTGCAGGGTCGCCGTCTCGGCTTCGTCGAGCTGAACGGCGTGGTCTTCGACGCCGATGTTCATGCGGTGGTCGGGCAGTTTGTCGATGCCCAGCGAGGTGGGCTGCGTGAAGCCTGCTAGGTTCTCCGTCCAGTAGTGGCGGGCGGCCTGCAGGTCCTGCTGTCCGAGCCAGCGGATGAAGTCGGCGTAGGGGCGCGGCAGTGGCAGGGGCGGCGCGGCCTCGCCGTCGCGAAGCGCCCGGTAGTGCGCGAAGAAGTCGACCATCAGCAGGGAAAAGCACCAGGCATCGATCAGGATGTGGTGATAGCTTTGGGTGAAATACCAGCGGCCCTGGCCCAGGTCGATCAAGCGGAAGCGGATCAGCCTCGGTTCGGACAAATCGAAGCCTTCGCTCAGCTCTTGGGCAAGCAGCGCGTCGAGCCGCTGCCGCTGCGCTTCGGGCTCCAGGCCTTGCCAGTCCTCTCGAGTGATGGGCGACGGAACCTGGCGGTGCACCACTTGGAGGGGCCGGTCTTCGCGCTCCCAATGGAACGAGGTGCGCAGCACGGGATGGCGCTCGACCACCCGTTCCCATGCGCCAACGAATGCATCGGGATCCACGTCGCCTTCCAGGCGGTAGCGGTCCTGCATCAAGTACATGCCGGAGCCGGGGTTCAGCAGCGTGTGGAGCAGCAGGCCGTGCTGCATCGGGGCGAGCGGGTAGATGTCCTCGACCCTGTCCCATGGCAGTGTCATCGCATCGAGTTCGCCTTGCGCGATGGCGCACAGGGGGAAGTCGCTCGGCGTGGCGCCTGCGGGAGCATTCGCCAGTGCGTCCACGAGGGCTTCGAGGTGACCGATGAAGGCGTGCGCCAGCTGGCGCGTCTCATCCACCGCGCGGGGGTCTCCTCCGGAGGTCCAGTCGACGGTCAGCACGTCGTCGTTGACCTGGGCGTCGACATCGAGCGCGTGGGTGCGGCGTTCGTCCGCATCGCGGGTGGCGCCCGGCGAACCGTCGTCCAACGCGAAGGCGGCGTCGCGGTGGAACACGCGGTCGAATCGTCCGAGATAGTTGAAGCAGACGTCCGGCGAAGGCAGGCCTCCCAACTGCGCTCTGTCGGCGTCGGTCCCCAGGTGCCGCAGCAGGCCATGGCCGATGCCGCGCCGGGGCACCTGCCGCAATTGTTCCTTGACCGCCTTCAGTGCGCCGAGCGGACCGTCGGCTCCGGGTGCGAGGCGCACGGGATAGCGGGTGGTGAACCAGCCGGCGGTGCGGGATGTGTCGAGGTCCGGGAAGACGTCCTCACGGCCGTGGCCTTCCAGTTCGACCAGCACGGCGGCATCGCGGCCGTCGCACAGCGCCTGCGCGAGGGCGGTGAGGAGCAGGTCGTCGACGCGCGCACGCTGGCGTGTGGGCACGGGGCCCAGCAGCGCCGCGGTGCGACCCGGATCGAGTTGGACGCGCAGCCGGACCGCTCGTCCCACCGGGCCCCGCTCAGGCGCCCGCAGTGCCGGGACGACGTCTTCGTGCGTCTGCAACCAGTGGGCCAATTCGGAGCGCGTCTCGTCCGCACGAGCGTGGGCCTGCAGGCGCTGCGCCCATTGGCGGTACGACGTCGGCACCGGTGGCAGCGTCGGTGGAAGGCCGGCGCGCAAGGCTTTGCAGGCGCCCTGGAGGTCGTCGAGCAGGATGCGCCAGGACACACCGTCCACCGCGAGGTGGTGGACGGCGATGAGCAACCGTGGCGGCTCCTCTCCGCCCGAGGTGAACAGGGTGGCGCCCCAGAGGGGGCCGTCGGACAGATGGAACCGGGCCTGGAGCGCATCGCCGTGGCGCTCGATCGCCTCTCGACGGGCGCCGGGGGCCACGGACGAGAGATCCACCTGCTCGACATGGACCATCGTGTCGGCCGCATAGCGCTGCCGCCACTCGCCGTCTTCCGAAGGACTGAACCGCAGCCGCAGGCTGGCGTGCCGCTCGACCACGGCCCGAAGTGCCGCAGGGAGCATCGCGGCATCGCCCGCCTCGCGCAGCGTCAGCAGCACCGCCTGGTTCCAATGCGATGGCGTGCGAAACCGTGCGTCGAAGAACCAATGCTGAATGGGTGTGAGCGGCACATCGCCAGCGAGTGCTTCATCGGCCGGCGACTTGGCGGGCGTGCTGTCGATCACCGTGGCCGCCGCGGCGAGGGAGGCCACGGTCTGGTGCTCGAACATCTGCCGCGGGGCGAGCTTCAGCCCGCGCTGGCGGGCACGCGCGATCACCTGCAGGCTCAGGATGGAATCGCCGCCGAGCCGGAAGAAATTGTCGTGCACGCCCACGGAGGGCAGGCCCAGCACGTCGCACCATACCTCGCTCAGGATTTGTTCGGTGGCGTTGCGGGGTGCCGCGTTGTCGCCGGTGCTCACCAGCGCGCGCGGTGCCGGCAGCGCCTTGCGATCGAGCTTGCCGTTGGTCGAGAGCGGCATGGCGTCGAGCCGCACCCACGCCGCCGGCACCATGTGCTCGGGCAGGGCCTCGCGCAGGAACGCCGCCAGGGTGTCTTCGTCGGGCGCCGCGCCGTCGGCGACCCAGTACGCCACCAATCGCTTGTCGCCCGGACGGTCCTCGCGGGCCACCACCACCGCATGCGCCACCGCGGGATGCGACAGGAGCCGGGCCTCGATCTCACCGAGTTCGATGCGGAACCCTCGCACCTTCACCTGGTGGTCCAGCCGGCCGAGGTACTCGATGGCCCCGTCTGCACGCCAACGGGCCAGGTCGCCCGTGCGGTAGAGGCGCTCACCGTTGGCGTGCGGATCGGGAATGAAGCGTTCGGCGGTCAGGTCCGGGCGGCCGAGGTAACCTCGCGCCAGACCGATCCCGCCGATGAACAGTTCACCCGGTACGCCGGCGGGCACGGGGTTCAGCGCATCGTCCAACACAAGGAGACGGGTGTTGGCGATGGGACGGCCGATCGGCACCTGCGCATCGCCCGCGCCACGCCGGCAGGCCCAATGGCTCACGTCGATGGACGCCTCGGTGGGCCCGTAGAGGTTGTGCAGTTCGGCCGGCAGCAACGAGAAGAAGCGGTCCTGCAAGTCGGGCGGGAGGGCTTCACCGCTGCAGATCACGCGCTTGAGCGAATGGCACTGGGACGCATTCGGGTCGTCGAGAAAGGCCCTGAGCATCGACGGCACGAAGTGCAGCGTGGTGACGCGCCGGGCGCGGATCAGCGCGGCAAGCCGCTCGCTGTCGCGGTGGTCGCCGGGTTCGGCCACGACGAGCGTGGCGCCGCTCATCAGCGGCCAGAAGAACTCCCAGACCGAAACGTCGAAGCTGAAGGGCGTCTTCTGGAGCACCCGGTCGTCGGCGCCGAGGCGGTAGGTCGCCTGCATCCATTGCAAGCGGTTCAGCAGGCCGCCGTGCGGCACGGCCACGCCCTTGGGCCGTCCGGTGGAGCCCGAGGTGTAGATCACGTAGGCGAGGTGGTCGGATCGCAGCGCGGCCGGTGAGCCGTGCGACGGGCGACGCGCGACGTCGGCGGCCAGCTCGTCCAGCACCAGCAGGCGCAACGCGCCACGATGGGCCGGGCGCCATGGTGCCGCATGGTGCGTGATGAGCCAGCGCGCCCCGGCGTCGTCGAGCATTTGCTGCAGGCGGTCCGACGGATAGTCCGGGTCGAGCGGCAGGTAGGCGCCGCCTGCTTTCAGGATGGCCAGGAGCGATACGACCATGTCGATGGAACGCACGCAGCAGACGCCGACGACGCCATCGGGGCGCACGCCTGACTCGCGCAGCCTGTGGGCCAGCTGGTTCGCGCGGTGATCCAGTTGGGCGTAGCTCAGCACCTCGTCGCGGAACAGCACCGCCGGGGCGTCGGGTGTCTCAATGGCCTGCTGCTCGATGTGTTCATGCACCCACCCGCGCTGGGGGTAGGCCGTGGCCGTGTCGTTCCATCCGTGCACCACCTGCTCGCGCTCGGCGCGGGTCAGCAGCGGCAGTGCATCGAGCCGCATTTCCGGCGCTTCGACGACGCCTTGCAGCAGCGTCAGGAAATGCCGTGCGAGCCGTTCGATCGTCGAAGCGTCGAACAGATCGGTCGCGTAGTTGAATCCTGCGCGCAGCGCATCGCCTTCATCCGCGATCTCCAGCGTCAGATCGAATTTGGCGGTGGTGGTGGGCGTGCCGAACGGGCGCACGTCAAGGTTGCGCCATTCGACCGGCTCCTGCGGCGCATGGACGATCAGCATGGCCTGGAACAGCGGCGAATGCGACAGATCCCGCGCGGGCTGCAGCGCATCCACGAGGCGCTCGAAGGGCAGCGGATGGCGCGATTGCGCATCGATCAGGCGACGGCCGACCAGCGCCAGCAGTTCATCGAAACGCAAGGCACCGGTGGGTTCACTCTTGACGACCAGCGTGTTCAGGAACAGGCCGACCACGCCGTGCGTCTCCACGCGGTCGCGGTTGGCGACGGGCGTGCCGATGCGGATGTCACGCTGGCCCGTGTACCGGTACAGCAGTGCATGCATCGCCGCCATCAGCAGCGTGAACAGGGTCTTGCCCTTGCTTTGGGCCAGGGTGCGCAGTCGCTCGGCCAGCCCATCCGGAATGCCGAAACCATGCGTTGCGCCGCGATGGCTCTGGCGCGGCGGGCGAGGGCGGTCGGTCGGCAGCGTCAAAGGCGGATGCTCGTCTCCCAGCACGGTCTTCCAGTACGTCAGCGCCCGGTCGGAGGTGTCGCTCTGCAACAGTTCGCGCTGCCAGAGGGCGCAATCGATCGGATCGATGTCCAACGGCGCGAGCCGGGCCTCGGGGCCGCCCGAGAGCTCGGCGTAGAGCGCCGCCGCTTCGCCCAGCAGCAGGTCGAGGGACCAGCCGTCGACCACGATGTGGTGGAGCGTGAACCAAAGTACGTGGGCCTGCGCCCCGGTTCGCGCCAGCAGCAGCGTCAGCAGCGGCGGTCGGGCGAGGTCGAACCGCACGGCGCCCATTTCATGGCCGATCGCCTCCAGGCGATCGGCCTGTTCGGCCGGAGACAGGTGCGCCAGCGAGACCTCGCGCCATGGCAGCGCCACGCCGTCGACGATTCGCTGCGTTGCGCGGCCCTCATGGGCGGTGAGCGATGTGCGCAGGCCGGCATGGCGCGCCAGCAGCAGCTCGAAGCTGCGCCGCAGCGCTGCGGCATCGAGCGGGCCATCCATCCGGAGCGCGGTGCAGATGTTGTAGGCGGCACCGGGGCCGTCGATCTGGTCGAGGAACCACAGCCGCTCCTGTGCGGGGGACAGCGGTGGGGTTCGCCGGCTCTCCTCGCTTTGGCGCACCGTCGGCAGGTTGGTCAGGGGGATGCCGCGCGCGGCCAGCATGCGGCGGAATTGATTGCGCTGGGCGCTGGGAAGTCTGGCCAGGCGATGCGCGACATCGGTCAGTGCGTCGGGAGCGCCATGGGCGGGAGCGGGCGAGGGGACGTGCAGCTTGTTCAAGACGCTTCCTGTTCGAGTTCTTTCAGCAATTCCGACATGACGTTTGCTCCCCCATCGCAGGCGATGGGTCCGGCGTCCCGCTGTGCGGCCAGGCGGCTGGTGATGAGGTTCGCGAGCGCTGCCACCGTGGGGTGTTCGTAGAGGTCGGCGATGGTCAGCGGCAGGCCGGTCGACTGCCGCAACCGGGCCACGACCCGCGTGGCCAGCAGCGAATGGCCGCCGAGGCGGAAGAAGTCGTCATGGATGTCCAGCTGCTCGAGCTTGAGCACATGGCACCAGGCGTCGGCCACCTCGGTCTCGAGGGCGTCGCGAGGCCCCTGGGCCGTTGGAACGCTGTCGAGTGACGGCGCAGCGAACGCGGCCAGGGCCTTGCGGTCGAGCTTGCCGTTCACGGTGATCGGCAACACCGGCACGGCCACGAATGTGGACGGCACCATGTAGGCTGGCAGGGTGGCGTGCGCATGCCGGCGGAGCGCCTCCCATTCGGTTCCGTGGTCGTGGACGACGTACGCGACCAGTTCCGTGGCGCCATGCCGATCCGGCCGGGCGAGCACGGCAAGGTCGCGCACGCCCGGGCCTTGGCGCAATTGCGCTTCGATCTCACCGAGTTCGATGCGGAACCCCCGGACCTTGACCTGCTGGTCCGCGCGTCCGATGTATTCGAGGTCGCCACCGGGCAGGCGGCGGGCGAGGTCGCCGCTGCGGTAGAGGCGGGCGCCGCAGGCGCTCCAGGGATCGGGGACGAAGCGCTCGGCCGTCAACCCGGGCTGTCCGAGGTAGCCGCGGGCGAGGCCTGGGCCGCCGACGAAGACCTCACCTGCCACGCCGACCGGCACGGGGTGCATCGCGTCGTCGAGCAGCCGCAGTTGCAGGTCGGGCAGTGCACACCCGATCAGGCTGCGGCGTTCGAGATCGCTGCGCCGCAGCCGGCGGTAGGTCACATGCACGGTGGTCTCGGTGATGCCGTACATGTTGACCAGCCGGGGCGTCTCGTCACCGAAACGGTTGCACCACTTCTGAAGGCGCAGGGGATCGAGTGCCTCGCCGCCGAAGATCACGCAACGCAGGGCCCAGTCGGGGCGCGCACCCTCGGTGGCCAGTTCGGCCAGTGGGTAGAACGCCGAAGGGGTCTGGTTCAGCACGGTCACGCGTTCCCTGCACAGCAGGGAGAGGAAGGCGGCGCTGTCACGTGCGGTGTCCTGGGGCACGACGACGAGCCGCCCGCCATGCAGCCACGCCCCCCAGATTTCCCAGACGGAGAAATCGAATGCGCACGAATGGAACAGCGTCCAGACGTCGCGGGCGTCGAAGGCGAACTGCTCGCGTGTCGAATCGAACAGTCTCTTGACGTTGGCGTGTGTCACTTGGACGCCCTTCGGGCGCCCGGTGGAGCCGGAGGTGTAGATGACGTAGGCCGCATGGTGCGCACCGGCGGGCGCGGGCAGCGGTGAAGATGCGGCGGGGTCACCATCGGCCTGCAACGATTCGAACGGCAGGGCCGGGATGGGCAGCGTCGCGAGCCAGCAGGCCGCGCTGTGGTCGTGCACCACGCACCGTGCGCCGCTGTCGGTGAGGATGTGGCGCAGGCGATCGGGGGGCGCGGCCGGGTCCAGCGGGACGTAGCAGCCGCCGGCCTTCAACACCCCGAGAAGCGCGACGGGCAGCGCGGACGATCGCTCCATGCACACCGCCACGGGAACGTCCGGTCCCACGCCCTGCGCCACGAGGGCATGGGCCAGGCGGTTGGCGCGCGCATCGAGCTCGGCATAGCTGATGTCTGCCCCGGCCCCGGACAGCGCAACGGAATCCGGCGTGCTGCGGGCCTGCGCTTCGAAACGCGCCACCAGGGTGTCCGCCCACGCTGCCGTCGCCGCGGGAGACGGCAGCTCCAGAGGCGCTGGCAGCGCGAGCGCAGCCACTGGCCGTGCCGCACCTTGGGTGAAGTCGAACAACACATGAGCCAGCTGGTCCCCGAGCCGTGCGATGGCATCGCCGTCGAATGCGTCGCGCCGATAGGTCAATTCGAACGCCATCTCGGCCCCGGGGTAGACCACGAGGGTCAATGGCAGGCTCAAGGTTTCGTCGGCATGCACCGCGGCGATGTCGAGCGTCTGGCGCAGTGTCTCCAATCCCTGCCGGTCCACCGGATAGTTCTCGAACACCAGCACCGAATCGAAGAGCTGGATGCCCGGCGCGAGGCCGGACATGCGCTGCAGCTCGGCCAGTTGCGCCTGCTCATGCTCGCGCATCTCGAGGTTGTGGCGCTGGAGTGATTGCCACCAGGCGGACAGCGAGGCCGTGGCCGGTACCTGCACCCGAAGCGGCAGCGTGTTGATGAACAGCCCCAGCATCGCCTCGGCGTCCGGCACGTCGACCGGTCGCCCCGACACCGTGACACCGAACACGACATCTCGCCGGCAGACATGCTTGGACAGCACGAGGGCCCATGCCGCCTGCACGAGGGTGTTGACCGTGACCCGCTCGGTGCGGGCGACTCTGGCCAGCGCCTCGCCCACGCCGGGCAGCAGTGTGCGTGCGCACCTGCCCATGCCGCTCTCAGTGGACACATGGCCGGCGTGCGCTTGCAGCAGCGCGGGTTCGGTGAGCCCGGCGAGCCGGTCGCGCCACCAGGCGAGGTCGCCCGTGGCGTCGCGCTGTTGCAGCCAGGCGATGTGGTCTCGGTACGCCGGAGGGCGGGGTGAGGCCGGCGTGGCCAGGCCACGCACGGCGGCGTCGTAGTGGTGGAACACCTCGCTCAACAGCCGGGCGCTCGACCAGCCGTCCATCAGCAGGTGGTGCCGCGTCCAGACCAGATGCCATGCGCCAGGCCGCTGGACCAGGGTGACGCGCATCAGCGGCGCCTTGTCGAGCGGGAACCCGCGGGAGAGATCGGCTGCCAGGAAGTCGGCCAGCGCGGCCGCATCGTCCATCGCGATGTGATGGACGGCCACATCGGCACGGTCGAGCACGAGCTGGTGCGGCTCGTCCAGGCCGTCCCAGGCAAAGACGGTGCGCAGGATGTCGTGGCGCGAGACCGCCTGTTGCCAGGCGGCGGCCATCGCATCCGGGTGAAGCGGCGAACGGACCTCGCAATGCAGCTGGTTCAGGTACATCGCAGGGCCGGCACGCTCATGGAGCACATGGAAGAGGATGCCGGACTGCAATGGCCCGAGGGGGTAGATGTCCTGCACGCCGCTCCAGCGCGCCCGCACAGCCTCCAGTTCGGTGGTGCCCAGGCGCGAGAGGGGAAATTCGGCGGGGATGGCGCGGCGCGCTGCTCCGTCGGCCAGCGCGAGCAAGGCTTGGAGGCGGCGCATGAAATCGGAACCGAGCCGTTCGATGCTGTCGGCATCTCGCCCTGCGCCGGGCGCCCATGTCCACTCGACCGTGAGCACGCCCTCGTGCACATGCGCATCGACGTCGAGTGCGTGGGTGCGGAGGTTTCGCGGGCTGCGCGTGGGACCGCCGGGCGCGTCCACCGGGCGCAGCCAGCCATCGGCCAGTCCTGCGTCCAGCCGTCCAAGGTAGTTGAACGTGACGTCGGGCCTCGGCAACGCGGCAAGCGCCTCGCGGGGGGCGATGTCGTCGGCCAAATACGCCAGCAAGCCGTGGCCGATGCCCTTGCCCGGCACCGCGCGCAGCTGGGCGGTGATGGCATCCAGCGCGGCCCGCGCACCGCCGGAGCCGGGAGTGAGGCGCACCGGGTAGCGGCAGGTGAACCACCCGACGGTGCCGGACACATCGGGTGCATCAGGGTGTGTCAGTGCATCACGCCCATGCCCCTCCAGCTCGACGGCCACCTCGTTCAATCCCTGCACCGCGCACAGCGCCTGCGCGAGTGCCGTCAGCAGCAGATCCTCGCTGCTGCACTGCAGCGCGGCGGGGGCGGCGGCGAGCAGCGCGGCGGTTTCGTCCCGGGACAACTGGGTGCGGTGGCGACGCGCCGAGGCGTAGCGCAGGTCGGTGTCTGCGGCCACGAGGGTGACAGGGGTGGACTGTCGCGTCCAGAACGACAGTTCATGGGCGATGCGGGTGGCTTCCGCAGGCAGGCGGCGTGCCCATTCCAGGTACGTCATGCCCAACGGCGGGAGGGTGGTGGGCGTGCCCGCCTGCAGTGCGCTGCAGATGTCCTGGAGTTCGCCGATCAGCAACCGCCATGAGACAGAGTCGATCGCCAGGTGATGCGCCGCCAACAACAGCCGGGCCGGGCGTTGCGGGCCGAGGTCGAAGTAGGCGCACCGCAGCATCGGGCCTTCGGCCACGTTCATGCGGCGCTGGAGATCGGCACCCGTGCGTTCCACGGCAGCGCGTGCCTGCACGGCATCCAGGCCGGACAGGTCGTGCGCCTCGACCGGGAATGGTGCATCGATCGCATCGGCTGCCCGTTGCCGCCATGAGCCGCCCGGCGCGCGCTGGAAACGCAGGCGCAACGCGTCGTGCCGTGCGATGAGCACGCGCAGCGCGGACGCCAGATGCTGCGGGTCGAGCCGTCTCTCCGAGGTCAGCACCACCGCCTGGTTCCAGTGGTCCGGCTCCGGCTGGGCGCTGGCGAAGAACCAGTGCTGGATGGGCGTCAACGGGGCGTCGCCAGTGATGACGGGTGGCGTCGGCACGGCGGCCGGGGAGGGCGCCGCTGCCAGGGGCACGGCGACGGCCGCCAGTCGCGCGACGGTCTGTTGTTCAAACACCTGCTTGGGCGTGACTTTCAAACCGGCGCGCCGCGCTCGGGCGATCACCTGCAGGCTCAGGATGGAGTCGCCCCCGAGGTCGAAGAAGTTGTCGTGGATGCCGACATGCTCGCGTTGCAACACCGCGGACCAGATGTTGGCGAGCACGGTCTCCGTGTCGTTTCGAGGGGCGGCATCCTCGCTTTCCGTGCCGGCGCCTGGGCATGGCTCCGGCAGCGCCTGGCGGTCCAGCTTCCCGTTGGGCGTGAGCGGCATCGCCGCCAGCGGCACGATGGCCGCGGGCATCAGCGGTTCGGGCAGCCGGGTTGCGAGCAGCGCGCACAGCGGATCGGCTTGCAAGGTGTCGGGCGTGACGTACGCCAGGAGGCGCAGTCCGCCGCTGTCTGCGGGCCGCACCGCGACCGCCGCGTCCATCACGCCCGGAAGCGCGCGCAAGGCGGCAAGGAGTTCGCGCGGTTCGACCCGGTGGCCGCGGATCTTCACCTGGTCATCGACCCGGCCGAGGAAGGCGAGCCGACCGTCCGCACGCCAGGCCACCCGGTCGCCGGTCCGATACAAGCGCTGGCCGGGCAGGTGCGGATCGGGGACGAACCGATCGGCCGTCAGGTCCGGGCGCCCCAGATAGCCTTGTGCGACGCTGTCGCCACCGACATAGAGTTCACCCGGCGCCTCGTGCGGCAGCGGTTGCAGCGCGGCATCGAGCACGAGGAGGCGGCATCCCGGCAGCGGCGAGCCGAGGTGCAGCGCGTCGGCGCCGGTTTCATCCGGCGCTTCATCGGTCAGCACGCCCACCGTGGTCTCGGTCGGGCCGTAGTGGTTCAGCAACCGCATGCCGGCCGGTGCCAGGTTGCGGGCGCGGGCCAGCAGCGCGGGGGCCGCGGCCTCGCCGCCCAGCACCAGCGCATGCCGCGGCAACGCAGGCGATTCGGCGGCCAGGAGGCCACTCAGGTGGCTCGGGACGATCTTCAGCACGTCGATGCGCTGCGTCCGCATCCAGTGGGCGAATCCATCGGGATCGAATGCGAGCGACGCCGGCAGCATGCACACGGTGCCGCCGCTGGCGAGGGCGCCAAACAGGGTGGTATGGCCCAGGTCCGCCGCGACGGTGGACACCATCGCGTGTCGCAGACCCTCGGGCGCCTGAAGCCGATCCAGGATGCCCGTGGTGTACTGTGCGAGGCCCGCATGCGTGACCACCACGCCCTTGGGCACGCCCGTGGAGCCGGAGGTGTAGATCACGTAGGCGGCCGACCCGAGGACCAGCGCCTGGGGCAGGTCGGCGCCGGGCAGCGGCGGAAGGTCGGCTGCGATGTCCCACGCTGGCAGATCCGGAGCGACAGACTGCGCGAGGGACAGGTCCTCGGCAAGCAGCATCGCCGGTCGAGCGTCTTGCAGCAGGTGCACCAGGCGCTTCGGGGGCAGCGCGGGGTCGAGCGGCAGGAACGCCGCCCCCGCCTTCATGACGCCGAGCAGCGCGACCACGTACGCCACGCTGCGCCCGGCCACGATCGCCACGGTGTGGCCAACGCCAACACAGGATGCGCGCAGCGCCATGGCCAGCCTTGTTGCACGCGCATCGAGTTCGGCATGGGTCAGTGCCCCATCAGCGCCGATGACGGCCAGGGTGTCGGGCCGTTGGCGGGCCCATCCGGCGATCCGTTCAGGCAGTGGCCTGAGGGGCGGTGCCTCCTGGTTGCGCAAGACGCCTTGTCCGGCAAGCGCGAGCGATGCTGCCTCGGCGGGCGTTGAGAGCGCCAATGCATCGAGCGGGCGCCGCCCGTCCTGGAGCAGCGAATCGAGCAGGGTGCGCGCCTGCGAGGCGAGGGCACGAATCGCTGCATCATCGAACCGTTGGCGGTCGAACGCGAAGACCAGCCTGGCCGCCGCGCCGGGTGACGATGCGCCACCGGGCACGAACACGAGCGTCAGCGGGTAGTTGTTGCGCGCGCGTTCGGTCGGCAGCACCTCGCCTTCTGCGGCTTCCGGCAGATGCAGGCGCGCGCGGAGGCGTTCGGACGGCGGCGCATCGTCCTGTGCCAGCAGCGCCGCATCCACGGGGAAGTTCTCGATGACGATCAGCGATTCGAACAGGCTGCGGCCGGCCCCTGTCGCCAAGGCCTGGATGCGTGCCAGCGAGAGGTGTTCGAACTGGCGGATGCGCGCGTTACGCGATTGGATGTCGCGCAGCCATGCACCGACAGGCTGCGCACCATCGAGGGTCACCACGAGCGGCAGCGTGTTGATGAAGAGACCGGCGATGTCGTCGGCACCTGGCAGGTCGGCGGGACGGCCCGCCACCGTGACGCCGAAGGTGACTTGCCGGGAGCCGCTGAGCCGGCCGAGCAGAAGTGCCCAGAGGCCCTGGCATGCGGTGCCGAGCGTGACCTGCTCGCGTTGGGCGAATGCTGTCAGCACGGCGTCGGGTGGCAGCGTGACGGCCAGTTCACCCCAGCGCGATGCCGGTGGTCGGGCGGGCGCTGGAAGCGGGAGCGGCGTGACGAGGTCGGTGCCGGTCAGTTCTTCGCGCCAGAAGCGCTCCGCGGCGTCGTGGTCCTGCCGTGACAACCAGGCCATGTAATCGCTGAAGGGCCGTGCCGGGGGCCGCTCGGCCGGCACGCCGCTGCGCCGCGCCTGATAGCACGTGAGCAGGTCCCGCAGCACCAGCGCATAGCTCCAGCCGTCGATCGCGATGTGGTGGTACGCCCAGACGAGGAACCACCGGCGCGCGCCGATGCGTGCCATCGTCAGCGTCGGGTCGGCCGCGCGGGCGAAATCGAATCCCGCAGCGCGCAGCGCGGCGCAGTGCCGGGCGAGCGCGGCATCCGCATCCGGCTCCTCTCGCCAGTCCAGCCACGTCAGGCGGGCCGGCCGCTGGCCGAAGACGATCTGCATCGGCTCGGGTACGTCCTCCCAGCGAAAGTCCGTGCGGAGGATGGCGTGGCGCGCGACGACGTCGCACCAGGCCTGCTCGAACGCATGCGGATCGACGTCGCCTTCCAGGATCAAGGCGTCCTGGCTGAAGTACGGATCGCTGTCGCCCGTGGCTTGGCCGCGGGCATGAACTAGCAGGCCTTGCTGCTGCGGGGTCAACCGGTGGATGCCGGTGATGTCGGCCTTGCGGCGGGGGGCCGGCGCGTTGCCGGCGTGCTGTGGTGCGGCCATCATTCCATTCCTTCGAGCAACTGGTCGAGCATCGCGGCATCGAGGGCCACGTCGGGGAAGTCCTGCGGGGTCAGCAGATCGG
>Ga0207690_10000531_pt1 | contig 24806 bp, 20 predicted proteins | sample KBSC23metaG_FD_184315 | JGI IMG/M metagenome (GOLD analysis project Ga0207690, IMG submission 184315) | Corn rhizosphere microbial communities from Kellogg Biological Station, Michigan, USA - KBS C2-3 metaG (SPAdes) (version 2) | ecosystem: Host-associated > Plants > Roots > Rhizosphere > Soil ...
GTCAAGAAGCTGCGCACCATCCTCGTCTACCTGGGCACCTGCGACGGCGACATGGAGAAGGGCAACCTGCGGGCCGACGTGAACGTCTCGGTCTGCCGCCCCGGCGCCTACGAGAAATTCCGCGAGACCGGCGATTTCAGCCACCTGGGCACGCGCTGCGAGATCAAAAACGTCAACTCCTACCGCTACATCCAGCAGGCCATCGAGTACGAAGCGCGCCGCCAGATCGAGATCCTCGAGGACGGCGGCTCGATCGACCAGGAGACCCGCCTGTTCGATCCCGGGAAGGGCGAGACCCGCTCCATGCGCTCCAAGGAAGAGGCGCACGACTATCGCTACTTCCCGGATCCGGACCTGCTGCCGCTCGACCTGGACCCGACGTGGATCAAGGCGATCGAGGCGACGCTGCCGGAGCTGCCGGACGCCAAGAAGGCGCGGCTCCAGTCCCAGTACGGCCTGACCGCCTACGACGCCCAGGTGCTGATCGCCGAGCAGGCGAGGGCGGACTTCTTCGAGAAGGCCGCGAAGGGCCGCGACGCCAAGCTGACCGCCAACTGGGTGACCAACGACCTTGCCGCGCGGCTGACCGCCGGCGGGCTCGACATCGTCGAAAGCCCGATCGGCCCCGACGGGATCGCGGAACTGGTGCAGCTGATCGAGGAGGGCGTGATCTCCTCGAAGATCGCCAAGGACGTCTTCGAGCGCATGTGGGCCGGCGAGGGGCGCGCGCGCGATGTCGTGGAGAAGCAGGGCCTGCAGCAGGTCTCCGACACCGGCGCGCTCGACGCGATCATCGACAAGCTGATCGCCGACAATCCCGGCCAGGCCGCCCAGGTGAAGGAAAAGCCCCAGGCGATCGGTTGGTTCGTCGGCCAGGTGATGAAGGCGACCGACGGCAAGGCCAACCCCGGCGTCATCAACCAGCTCCTGAAGGCGAAGCTCGGAGCGCCCTAGTAGGGCACCACGTCGAAGACCTGGCCCGTGGCCTGGGAGACCAGCGCCATGCCGCCGGCGGTGCGCACCCACTCGTAACCGCGGGGCGGCGCGCGCAGGCGGAATCGGCCGGGATCCTGGATCACCTCGCCGCCGCCGCGTCCCAGGTAGCCCCCGCGGCGCGGCGCGCCTTCGTAGGCGCCGGGCGGCGGCCCGTAGGCGCGGCCCCCATAGCGGGGATCCGCCCGCTCATCGCGCCGCTCGTAGCGCGGCTCCTGCCGCTCCCACCGTCCGCCGCCGCCGCGGTCTTCACCGCCACGCTGACCGCCGGGATAGCCGTCGCGACGATCTCCACCGCCGCCGCCATGCCAGCCGCGTCCGCCGCCTGGCCCATGGCCACGCTGCTCCGGGCGTCCGCCGCCGTTATGGTCCTTCGCCATGGCCGCGCCGGCCGTAGCCAGCGGTGCGGCTACAATGGCGGCTGCGGCCAGGACGGAGATCAGGCGTCGCATCTCGCCAATCGTCCTCAAAAAACGCGTCCTCGTCGCCGCTCACAATGTCAGACACGCCTGAACTGCGCCTGAACGGACGCGCTCCGTCGGCCAGGCGACGCAAGGACAGCCGAGGTGTTGCCTGCGACCTTTTAACCACTGCGGCAAGATGAAGGCGAGACAACAGCGACCTTAACCATGTGTTCAGCGCAAGTCCTGTTTTGTGAGTCCCGATATGGCCGACCAGGGTTCTCAGAACGGGATGCCCACCGGCCGCAACAGGGACAAAGGTCATGCTTGCGCAACTGCAAGTCGCCCAACAAGGTCTGCCCCTCCCGGGTCCGCAAGCGACCGGGGACGAGCTCTTCCGACTGGGCCTTCTCTATTCGACGGGTCAGGGCGGCGCGCCGCTGGACTATGTCTCGGCCCACATGCTGTTCAACCTCGCCGCCATGCGCGGTTCGGTCGAAGCCAAGGTCTACCGCAAGGAAATTTCCGAGGAGATGGCTTCGGACGACGTCGCCGAGGCGCAGCGCCAGGCCCGCGAGTGGCTTGCCCAGGGCTGACCGGCGGGCCGGGCGATGCCTTCGCCCCCTACGTCGCGTGCGGCTGCGGCGTCAGCGCGCCCGTTTGAGCACGATCTCCTTGAGCAGCCGCGCGGCCACCGGCTGCGGCTGCGCCCCGTTCAGCGGCTCGCGGTCCTCGCCATAATCGCTGGCGACCACGACCTCGCCGTCCTCGACGCGCCATGCCGCGCGAAACCGGCGGCCCCACACCATGATCGCCACGGTCTGCTCCATATCCTTCATGCCGCGTCCTTCATGCGGCCAGAAACGAAGAGGCTGCGCTTCGGTTTCTCGCGGCGCGCCCCATCCCCGCCAAACTCCGCCGCTCACCCGGCGTGGCGCGACCAGGATGGCGCCTGTAAGCCTTGGCCATGACGCGCTTTTCGACCTGGTCGAGGTGGCCCGCCGCCCTGGTGCTGGCGATGATGGCCGGCCTCGTCATCTTCGGCGCCCTGCTTCCCCAGGCGATCCCGGCCAGCTCACCCATCCGCGGCTACAACGACACGACGCTGTACGAGGCGATCGCCGATCGCGTCGGGGCCGGAGAGGGCTACTACGCCGCCGCCTCGGCCGAGCATCGGGCGAACGGCTATCCCACGGCGCCGCCTCAGGTCTTCCGCGAGCCCGCGTTGACCTGGCTCTTGGCTCTGCTGCGTTTCGACCTCCTGCGGCGCACGACCATCGTCGGGCTGGCCCTGGTCGTGGCGCTGGCCATGCGCTCGGCGCTGGAGCGCGAAGGCGTAACGGCCACGCCGCGCGTGATCGCCATGGCGGCGCTCGGCACCGGCGTCGCCATCGCCGGCGTCAACCGCATCTATTTCCTGCATGAGGCCTGGGCCGCGCTGTTCATCGCGCTGTCGCTCGCGCTCTATCGGCCGGGCCGGTGGATGCTTCCGGTGGCTCTCGGGGTGGTGGCCTGCCTATTCCGCGAGATCGCCCTGCCTTACCTCCTCGCCATGGCCGCGTTCGCGCTCTGGGAACGCCGCTGGTCCGAGCTCGCGGGATGGATCCTAGGCGCGGCGGTCTTCGCGGGGTTCTACGCTGTCCACCTGAGCTACGCCCATGCCCTCTATCGCCCCGGCGACCTCATCTCCTCGGGCTGGATCGCGCTCGGCGGCCTGCGCTTCGTGCTGGAGACCGCGCACCGCAGCGTCGCGCTCAATCTCGTGCCGCCGGTGGTCGTGGCCTTTGCGGTGGGGCTGGGCCTTGCCGGCCTGGTCGGCGCGCGCAACGCGATTGCGGCGCGCTGCGCCCTCATCGTCGGCGGCTACATGGCGGCCTTCCTGGTCGTGGGGCGGCCGGACAATGGCTATTGGGGCCTGCTCTACGCCCCGCTGCTTCCGCTGGGCTGGGTCGTCGGTCCGTTCGCGGTCCGCGACCTTGTCCGCAGCGCCTTCGGTCGCGGCGCGGACCGCGATCCCGCCCTCCGGTCGAGCGGCTGAGCGCCCAAGAACGCCCCTCCTCGTTCCGAAGGAGGAAGCGTTCAAGGCGTCCCCCGCGTGGGCATTTCAAGACCGCGGGCTAGCGGCGCCGGAACGGGCTGGCCGCGCTCAGGTTCCTTGCAGAACCGGGCGGGCCCTGCCGAGGCCCGCGCGGCCGTCAGAGCCTCCCGTCGGCCGCGGCCGCTGTCATGGCCGGAATCCGTTAGCGGTCGTTGCTTGGCGACCCGACTTTCGGCTAAGGAGTGCGTCCCCGGGAACGTCTGGCGGACCGCGACAGCGAACGGTCCGCGCAACGCCTCGGGGCGCGGGAGAAAACCCGAGCTAAATCAACAAGGTGACGTGGCCGAGTGGCTGAAGGCAACGGTTTGCTAAATCGTCATACCTGAAAGGGTATCGAGGGTTCGAATCCCTCCGTCACCGCCATCCTTCTTCAACGACATCGACCGCACCTAGCCTCCGGCCAGCGCCAACTGGGCAGGCAGTTCGAATCCTCCGTCAGTCCGGTTGAACCACAACGAAGAGAGCCGGGGGCAAGCGGCGCGGCCGGATTGCGACGGCCGCTAGGCGGTGGCTCACGCCTCGCGAAATCGACTCAAAATAATCAACCTTGAAGCCCGGCTCCCGCGGAGCTACGCCATGGATGCTGGGAGTTCAGAGTTGTTCAAACGCGTGCTTAAGAGTCTTTCAGACTGGTGGGCGAAGATTAACGAGCCGCTTGACGACGAGTTCGCCGGGGCAGGGGTCGACGGGCTGTATGCCGGATCACCCCCAGGGGAAACACTTCGGGGGTCCGCTGTACGAGTGGCGGCCGTGGACACGGTCAAGGGAGGGGCGCCACATCGAGCTCGTGGTGTCGCATTCGACCACAACCCGACGATGAGGTCCTAGGGCTTCGCCTTCCTGTCCAAGACCGTTTTGGGCGGCCACGGCCGCCATTTTGCCTTGCCTCACCGCGCTCGACTGTTGCGCAGGCGCGCGCCTAAGGTCGCGGGATGACCAGCTTCCTACGGCGCACGCTGCTTCTCGCCTTCGGTGCGGCCGTGGCCGCCCGGGCCGCCGAGGGGGCGGAGCCTGCGCGGGTCGTCACCCTGTTCGGCGACTCCGTCGCCGCGGGTTACGGCCTTGCCCCGGCCGACGGCTTGGCCCTGCGGTTACAGTCGGCGCTCGGCGGGCTCGGGATCAAGGCCCTGGTGCGCAACGCGGGCGTCCCGGGCGACACCTCGGCCGGCGGCCTGGGCCGGCTCGACGGCGCGGTGCGCAAGGACACGGCCGTCTGCGTCGTCGAATTCGGTGGCAACGACCGGCGGCTGGGCTTCCCGGCCTCGTTGACCCGCGACAGCCTGGACGCGATCGTCAGGCGGCTGAAGGCCCGCGGCGTGGCCGTGGTGCTTGTGGGCCTGGGCGCTGGCGAAAGAGGCGAGCCCTACCGCCAGGTCGCCGAAGCCAACGGCGTGCTCTTCTACCCGGATGTCTTCGCCGGCGTGGGTCGCGACCTGCGCCAGGCCGACGGGGTCCATCCGAACGCCGCCGGCGCGGAGGTCATCGCAAGGGGACTTGCGCCGCTGGTCGCGCAGGCGCTTCGGGCGCGCGGCCCGAACTAGAGCGGGTCAGGGACTAGGCCGCCGAGGTCTGCGGCTGCACAGGCGCGGCCTCTTCCTCGCCGATCGAAAGCGCCTTCTCGATCGCCGCGAACAAGGTCGGCACGTCGATCGGCTTGGCCACCATCGCGTCCATGCCCGCCGCCTCGTACTCGGCGACTTGGTGGGTCATGGCGTTGGCGGTGACGGCAATGATCGGCGTGCGCCGTCGCCCCTGGGCGCGCTCGATCTCGCGGATGGCGTGGGTGGCGGCCACTCCGTCCAGGACCGGCATCTGAATATCCATCAGGATCACGTCCCAGATCTGGGTCTGGAACGCCTCCAGGGCCTGCTGACCGTTCTCCACCAGCGTGGGGATGATCCCGGCCTGGGCGAGCAGGGTCTTGAGCACGAGCTGGTTCGTGGCGTTGTCCTCGGCGGCCAGCACGCGGATTTCCGCCGCCTCGCTTGCCGCCGGCGCGGGGGCCGGCTTCACGCGCGCCTCTCCCGCCACCGGGTTCAGCGGCAGGCGGAGCAGGAAGACCGCACCCTTGCCGGGTTCGCTGATCGCCTCGATCGCGCCGCCCATCAACTGAGTCATCTCGCGGCAGATGGCGAGCCCCAGGCCCGCGCCGCCATAGCGTCGGGTGCGCCCGCCGTCGGCCTGGAAGAAGCCCTCGAACAGATGCGCCTGATCTTCCGGGTCGATGCCGATGCCGGTGTCGGCGACGCGGAAGACCACCTCGCCGGCCTCGCGCGTCACGCCCAGCGTCACGCCTCCGGTCTCGGTGAATTTCACGGCGTTGTCGGCCAGGCTGTAGAGCATGCGCCGGATTCGCGCCGAGTCGCCTTCGTAGCGGCCGCGCGCGGCCTCCTCGATCTCGAAGGCGAAGCTCAGACCCTTCTTGTCGGCCAGGGGCTGATAGGCGGCCACGATGCCGCGCACCAGGTGCTCCAGGTCGAACTCGGTGACCTCCAGTTCGAGCGCGCAGGCTTCGATCTTGGAGAGGTCCAAGAGGTCGTTCAACACCGCCAGCAGGCTTTCGCTCGACCGGCGGATGACCTTGACGCGCTCGCGCTGCAGGTCGGTCAGTCGCTCCTTGGTGAGCGCCTGGGCCATGCCAAGCACCCCGTTCAGCGGCGTGCGCAGCTCGTGGCTCATGGTGGCCAGGAAATCCGACTTGGCGCGGTTGGCGGATTCAGCGGCCCGTTCGCGCTCTTCGGCCGCCTCGCGGGCGCTCAGCAGCTCGTTCCAGGCGCCGACGAGCTGCGCGCGGGCCGACCAGAACTGGATGCCGAAGGTGCCGAGCACGAAGCTCGCCGCGATCGCCTGCAGTTCGTGGCCGCTCGCCAGCGCCGTCTTGGCCTGCAGGACGGCGATCAGCGCCAGCACCGCCACATGCGGCGCGAGGCTGGCCAGCAGGATCCAGCGCGTGCGGTAATAGCGCATCAGTACGTGAACCATCGAGGCGCAGATCAGCGCGAAGGCGAACATCCGTTCGCCGCCACCGCCCTTGGCGACCAGGAACAGCGCGGCGACCGCGTACAGGGTCGTGGCCATCACCCGCAGGGCCGGCGCGCCCGCCGCGGCGCGGCGCGCATATCGTCCGCCGCGCGCCACCACGCGCAGGAGTCGATGCTCCAGCGTGGCGACCGCCACCATCGCCGCGGCCCAGGCGATGACCAGTTGCCAGGGAAAGATGATCAGGCCGGTCAGCACCACCATGGCGATGCCGCTCGCCTGCACGATCAGGTTGCGGCGCGCGTTGATCCCGAAGGCTACGGCGTGTGGCAGGCCGCCGGGCGGCGCGAAGGCGTTTCCTGGACGGGGAGGCATTTGTTGAAGCTCCTCTCGGCAGCTTCACGATCGCTGAAAAAGCCTGACGTAAGGTTACGACTTCAAGTTGTTGCTACGCGAGTAACCACCAGTTTTCAGGTGACGGCCGCCCGGGCCAGGAACTCCGGCGCGTCCCAGGCCCGGGTCTCCAACACCTCGCAGAGCTCGGCGGCGGCGTCCCAGACCTGGGTGAAGCTCAGGAACAGGGGCGAGAAGCCGAAACGGGCGATGTCCGGCGCGCGGAAGTCGCCGATGACGCCGCGCGCGATCAGCGCCTGGACGACGGCGTAGCCCTGCGGATGGGCGAACGAGACGTGCAGCCCGCGCCCCGCGGCGTCGCGCGGGCTCGCCAACGACAGGGCAGGGTCCGTGCAGCGCGCTTCCACCTGCGCGATGAAGAGCTCGGTCAGCGCGCGACCCTTGGCCTCCACGCGCCCCGGATCGGCCTCAAGCTGCAGGTCGACGCCGGCTTCCAGCGCGGCCAGGGCCAGGATCGGCGGCGTGCCGGTGATCTGGGCGCGGATGTCGGCGGCCGGGCGGTAGCCGTCCTCGAAGGCGAAGGGGGCCGCGTGGCCCATCCAGCCGGTCAGCGGCGAGCGGATCGCCCCCTGGTGGCGCTCGGCCACGAACAGGAACGCCGGCGCCCCTGGCCCGCCGTTCAGGTACTTGTAGCTGCAGCCCACCGCCAGGTCGGCGCCCACGCCGTTCAGGTCGACGGCGACCGCGCCTGCGCTATGGCAAAGGTCCCAGAGCATCAGCGCGCCCCTGGCCTGCGCCGCGGCCGTGACCTGCTTCATGTCCCAGCGGCGGGCGGACTTGTAGTGGATGTGGGTCAGCACGACGACGGCGGTGTCGTCGTCGATCGCGGCCACCAGGTCCTGCGGCGCGACGGTCTTAAGGTTCGCTCGCTCGCCGAGCAGGGCGGCCAGCCCCTGCAGCGTATAGAGGTCGGTCGGGAAGTTGCCGGTTTCGGACAGGACGGTCGTGCGTCCCGGCCGCAACGACAGCGCGCCCGCCGCAAGCTTGAAGAGGTTCACCGAGGTCGAGTCGGCCACCGCGACCTCGTGCGGCCCGGCGCCGATCAGCCGCGCGATCTTGCCGCCGACCCGCAACGGCGCGTCGATCCAGCCGGCGCTGTTCCAGCTGCGGATCAGGCCCTCGCCCCATTCGGTGCGGGCGGTTTCGGCCAGCCGCGCCTGGGCCGCGAGCGGCGGCGGCCCGAGCGAATTGCCGTCGAGGTAGATCACGCCCTGGGGCAGGGCGAAGGCCTGGGCGAAGCGGGCCAGCGGATCGGCGGCGTCCAGGGCCTGGGCTTCGTCGCGGGTCATCGGCGGGTCTTAAGGCGCGGGCCGCGCTTGCGGAAGGCCGAGCGCGGCGAGGTCGGCCGCCACCCGCCGCACCACCGGGCCCCAGTCGCCGGGGCTCGCCTGGCGGTAGAGCCGCGCCGAGCCGTACCAGGGGCTGTCGTCGCGCCCGCGCAGCCAGCGCCAGTCGGTTTCGACCGCCGGCAACAGGATCCAGACCGGCTTTCCCATCGCGCCCGCCAGGTGGGCGACGGAGGTGTCCACGCTGATCACCAGGTCCAGCCCCGCGACGATCCGCGCGGTGTCCAGGAAATCGGCCGCGCCGGTGGCCTCGGGCGCCAGGTCGCGCCCCAGGGTCAGGAGTTCGCCGGCCGATCCGGGGTCGAGGGAGCGGAAACGGTCGTTGGAATGGCTGGGCGCGCCCTGCGCCGCCACGCCCACGCCGCCGCCCGCGGCGACGGGCGCCGGCGCCAGATAAGGCGCGCCGGAGACCTCCTCCAGCGTCAGGCCAAGCCGCAGCGGCAGAGACATCAGCAGGGTCCAGCAGTCGGCGTCGGGCAGCGCCTGGCCCTCGCGCACCGGCGTCACGGTCACGCCGAGGCCCTCGAACAGCGGAGCCAGCGCCGGTGCGCAGGCGAACGTCACCTGCGCCCTGCGGGCGACGAGCTGCGGCAGGAACCTGGCGAACTGGATCTGGTCGCCCAGCCCCTGTTCGGTCACGACCAGAAGGCGGCGTCCGCCCAGGTCTTCGCCACGCCATTCGGGGTAGGGCAGGTTCGGCCGATTGATCTTCAGCGCCGCGACCTGGCGGCGCGCCTCGTGGAGCGGCCACCCCTCGGCGTATCGCCCCAGGCTGAGCAGCAACATGGCGAGGCTATGCCGGGTCGCGGCCTGGGCCGGGTCGGCCGCGAGCGCGGCCCTGAGCGCCGCCTCCGCCTCGGCCAGCCGCCCGGTGGTCACATAGACGACGCCCAGGTTGTGATAGGCCCACGACGGCTTCAGCTTCGTCAACGCGCGGTACCGCCGCTCGGCCTGCGCCCAGTCGCCGGCCCGATGCGCGGCGTTGGCCTCCTTGAACATCAGGTCGAGCGACACCCAACGACCCTAGCAAGTGCGAGCCCATCCCGCCACGCCGCGGCGGCTGACGGCGCCGCGAAGGCTGTGCTTAGATGCGCGGGGCGGACTCAAGGCAAGCCGGGCCCGTCGATTTGAACCAGGGGCATTTTCGCGCGGACGTCAGATCCGCGGGGGGGATTTCCACGATGAGCAAGCTGACCCGTTTCGCCATGGTCTCGGTGCTGGCGCTGTCGCTGGCCGCGGGCGCCGCCGCGGCGCCGGCCAAGCCGCCGGCCAGGCCCGCAGCCGCCGCGCCCGCCAGGTGGCCGGGCCTGCCGCCGGGCGCGGTCGAGGAATATGCGGTCATGCGCGACGGGACGAGGCTCGCGGCCAACGTCTACAAGCCGGCCGGCAAGGGTCCCTGGCCGGTCATCATGACCCGCACGCCCTATCTGAAGGACGGCCGCATCGACAAGGAGCACGACCCCGACGGCTCGAAGATGCGCGAGGCCCAGGTCAAGCAGGCGAAGCACTACACCGACGCCGGCTTCGTCTTCGTCCACCAGGACGTGCGCGGCAAGGGCCGCAGCCAGGGCTTCTATTCCGCCTTCGAGAACGACGTGGAGGATGGCTACGACAGCGTCGAATGGGCCGCCGCCCAGCCCTGGAGCAACGGCAAGGTCGGGCTCTCCGGCGGCTCGGCCATGGGCATCACCTCCAACGAGGCCGCCATGGCCGCCCCGCCGCACCTGAAGGCGGCCTACGTCGTCGTCGCGCCCACCGACCTGCTGGCCAACAGCTACATGGGCGGCGTGCTGAAGGAAAAGGACGTGCTGGGCTGGTCGAAGGGGCAGGGCGTCTCCGACGCGGTGCTGGACCAGCAGCGCCGGCGCGTGACCGACGACATCATCTGGAACCGCTCGGCGATGAGCACCAACCGCAAATATATTCAGATCCCGATCTACAACGTCGGCGGCTGGTACGACATCTTCAACCGCGGCAACATCTCCAACTTCGAATACCTGCAGAACCACGGCGCCAAGGGCGCGCGCGGCAACCAGAAGCTGATGATGGGCCCGTTCGGGCATGGCCCGCTCAGCGGCGACCTCGAATATCCCGGCTTCGACCGCCTGAACCTTGCCGGCGACCAGGAACTGCGCTGGTTCGACTACTGGCTGAAGGGTGAGCAGAACGGGATCATGGACGAGCCGCCGGTCAGCTACTTCATGATGGCGGGCGCAGAGAAGGGTCACGTCTCGCCCAAGAACCGTATGCTGACCTCGGCCAACTGGCCGCCGGCCAACCGCGAGGTCCGCTACTACCTGACGCCGGGCAAGACGCTCAGCGGCAAGGCGCCGGCCGGCGAGGGCGAGAAGGTCTCCTACCGTTTCGATCCGGCCAATCCCGTGCCGACGGTGGGCGGCGCCAACCTTACCTTCGATCGCGGGCCGATGGACCAGCGCGCGATCCCCGCTCGCCAGGACTACCTGCGCTTCCAGACCCCGGTGCTCGACAAGGACGTGACCATCGCGGGGCCTGTGAAGGTCGAGCTCTGGGGCGCCACCGATGGCCCTGACACCGACTTCATGGCCAAGCTCGTCGACGTCTATCCGGACGGCTACGAAGCCCTGGTGCTGGACGCCCCGATCCGCACGCGCTTCCGCCACGGCCGTATGCCCGACGACGTCCGGATGATGACGCCGAACGCGCCGGAGGAGCTCGACATCGACCTCTGGTCCACGGCCATCACCTTCGAGAAGGGCCACCGCATCGCCCTGCACATCACCTCGTCGAGCAGCCCGCGCTTCGAGGTGAACCAGAACAACGGCGAGGCGGCCGGCGAGCACAAGCTCGCCCCACGGGTGGCGACCAATACGGTCTACATGGACGCGACCCATCCCTCGGCGCTGGTGCTGCCGGTGGTCTATCCGGAAGGGGAGTAGCCGCTACGCCCGCGCGGCGACCGCGAGCGTCTCGAGCGCCATGACGTCGGTGGCGTCGTCGGCCTCCATGATCTTGAGCAGGCGCGCCCTGGCGCGGTTCACCCGGCTCTTGATGGTGCCGAGCGCGCAGCCGCAGATCTCGGCGGCCTCCTCGTAGGAGAGCCCCGCGGCGCCGACCAGGATCAGCGCCTCGCGGTGCTCTGCCGGCAGCTTCTGCAGCGCCGCCTGCAGCGAGTGCATGGCCACGCTCCAGTCCTGGGTCGGCGGGCATTTCAGGGTGCCGGCGTATTCGCCCAGCTCGTCGCGGACCTCGCGGCGGCGGCGCAGCACGTGGGTATAGTAGGTGTTGCGCAGGATGGTGAACAGCCAAGCGCGCAGGTTGGTGCCGGGCTCGAACTTGTCGCGGTTGGTCCAGGCCTTGATCAGGGTGTCCTGCACCAGGTCGTCGGCGTCCGAGCCGTTGTGGCTGAGCGACCAGGCGAAGGCGCGCAGGGCCGGGATCAGTCCGACGACCTCGTCGCGCCAACTGGACATTCCGCTCATGGCGGCCTCAATCAACTTCCGGCGACAGGGCGGTCAGCGCTCCGCTTCTCCGGCGCTCGGGGAACGCGGGCCCAATTCGTCCGTTCCGGCGGCGACCGTCGCTTTTTCTGAACTCGGTTTGGCGGGTGCGGTTGGCGCCGCGCTCTGGAGTGCTTAGGTCAGGCACGGCGGGGAAAGACGCGTCCGGCGACGGACCGGGAGAGGAGGCCCATGGCCCAGTCCGACGACCCGCAGGCGCTCGCCCCGGGACAAGCCGAAGCTCTGTCGCCGCACCGCGGCGCGCCGCCGCTGTCCAGCCCTGTCCACCGCTACCGCGCGGTGCGTCAGGCGACCCTTGCCCTGACCCGTTCGCTGACCGCCGAGGACCAGCTCGCCCAGTCCATGCCCGACGCCAGCCCCGTCAAATGGCACCTGGCGCACACCACCTGGTTCTGGGAGACCTTCCTGCTGGTCCCGCGCCTGGCGGGCTACCGGCCCTTCGATGCGCGGTTCCACTACCTGTTCAATTCCTACTACGAGGCGCTGGGGCCGCGGCAGCCGCGGCCGGAGCGGGGCCTGCTCACCCGGCCGTCGCTGGACGACGTCCTGGCCTACCGCGCCCACGTCGACGAGGCGATGGGACGGCTCCTGGGCGAGAACGCTGAGGCGTTCGCAGACCTGCTCGACCTGGGCCTGGCGCACGAGGAACAGCATCAGGAGCTCATCCTGATGGACATCCTGCATCTCTTCGCCCAGTCGCCCTTGCAGCCCGCCTATATCCCGCCCCGCTGGAGCGTCGCCCACAGCCAGCCGGCCGAGCCCCTGCGCTTCGTCCGTTTCGAGGGCGGGCTGGTGGAGATCGGCCATGATGGCCCACGGACGCAGGGGGGCTTCGCCTTCGACAACGAGGGACCGCGCCACAAGGTCTGGCTGGAACCCTTCGAGCTTGCGGACCGGCTGGTGACCAACGCCGAGTGGCTGGCCTTCATGGATGACGGCGGCTACCGGCGGCCGGAGCTTTGGTTGGCCGAGGGCTGGGCGCGCGCCCAGGCGCAGGGCTGGGACGCGCCTCTTTATTGGCAGCCGACTCCGGAAGGCGATGGCTGGAGCGCCATGAGCCTGCACGGCCTGCGTCCGGTGGACCCCGCGGCGCCGGTCAGCCATGTCAGCTTCTATGAGGCCGAGGCCTACGCCGCCTGGGCGGGCGCGCGCCTGCCGACCGAGGCGGAATGGGAGCACGCCGCCCAGGGCCTCTCCGTCGCCGGCAACTTCACCGCGTCCGGGCGCCTGACCGAAACCGCCCCGCCGCCGGGCTCCGGCCTGCGCCAGATGTTCGGCGACCTCTGGGAATGGACCCGCAGCGCCTACGCGCCCTATCCGGGCTTCAAGCCGGCGGCCGGCGCGGTCGGCGAATACAACGGCAAGTTCATGGCTGGACAGTTCGTGCTGCGCGGCGGCGCCTGCGTGACGCCCGCTGGCCACGTGCGCGCCAGCTACCGCAACTTCTTCTATCCGCAGCAGCGGTGGATGTTCTCCGGCGTGCGCCTGGCCCGCGACGCGGCGACGGCCGCCAGCGCCGATGTGACCAGCGAGTTCGAGGCCGACGTGCTCTCAGGGCTCGCCCAGCCGCAGAAAACGCTCGCGCCGAAATATTTCTACGACGCCGAGGGCTCGCGGCTGTTCGAGGAGATCACCGAACTTGAGGAGTACTACCCGACCCGCACCGAGATCGCGCTGCTGCGCCGCGTGGCGCCTGAAATCGCCAGATTGATCTCGCCCGGCGCGGCCTTGGTCGAGTTCGGCAGCGGCGCCAGCGTCAAGACCCGGGTCCTGCTGGACGCGGCGCCGCAGATCGGCGTCTACGCTCCCATCGACATCAGCCTTGCGGCGTTGGACGAGGCGGCCGCGGCGATCCGCAAGGCCTATCCGAATCTGACGGTCGCCCCGCTGCTCGAGGACTTCACCCGGGCCATCACCTTGCCCGTGGAGGCGCAGGGGCGCCCCGTCACCGGCTTCTTCCCGGGCTCGACGATCGGCAACTTCACACCCGACCAAGCGCAGGCCTTCCTGGCGGGCGCACGAAAGCTGCTGGGCGAGGGCGCCCGGTTCTTAGTCGGGATCGACGTGGTGAAGGCGCCGCAGGTGATGGTGGCCGCCTATGACGACGCCAGGGGCGTGACCGCGGCCTTCAACAAGAACCTGCTGACCCGGATCAATCGCGAGCTCGGCGCGGACTTCGACCTGGACGCCTTCGCCCACCGGGCGATCTGGAACCCCGAGGCGAGCCGCATGGAGATGCACCTGGAGAGCCTGAAGGACCAGCGCGTGCGCGTGGCCGGGCGGACGGTGCGGTTCGCGAAGGGGGAAGCCCTGCACACGGAGAACTCCTACAAGTTCACCGTCGAGGGCTTTGCGGAGCTGGCGAAAAAGGCGGGCTGGCGGCTGGAAACCAGTTGGCTCAGCCGCGAACCCGCCTTCGCAATGGTCTCGCTGATTGCCTAGACCGAGGGCCTAGAGCTCGCGGCCGCGGGTGCGGCCGCCGCCGCGGCTGGCTTCGCCGCCCTTGCGGCCGGCAGAGGCCGCCAGGTCGCGGTCCTTGGCGAAGCTGCGCTTCTCGCCAGGCACGCTGGCGCCACCTTTGCGGGCGATCTCGCGGCGACGTTCAGGGTTCATGGCGGCGAAGCCTCGGCGGGCTCGCGGCTTGCCGGTGTCTGCAGTGGGCATGGGGTGCGCTCCTCAAGGCGGCTACAAGGGTGTTGCTTGGGGCTAACCCGCAACATGTGGCCAAGGTTGCGTCTGAAACGGGGGCGAATTCGCGGCGAAGCTCTGCTGTAGCTTGAGCAAAGCGCGACAAGACCCGATCACAACTGCGCTATTGGCAGGCCCTACAGCGGCAATTGCACCCGCGCCGTGAGGCCGCCGCCCGCCCGGTTCAGCAGCGAAACATCGCCGCCGTGGCCGCGGGCGATGGAGCGGACCACCGCCAGGCCCAGGCCGATCCCGCCGGTCTGGCGGCTGCGCGACGGCTCGCGGCGATAGAAGGGCTCGAAGACCTTCTCACGGTCGGCCGTCGGGATGCCCGGGCCGTCGTCCTCGATCTCCACGACCGCGTTCGCGGCGTCGCGGAACACCCGGGTCCGCGCCCGTCCGCCGAACTTCACGGCGTTGTCCAGCAGGTTGGAGAACAGGCGCCGCAGGGCCATGGGGTCGCCCTCCAGCACCACCTTCTCGCCGGACTCCACCTCGGTCGACGCGCCGGTCTCGGCCATCTCGTCGCAAAGGCTTTCGAGCAGGGACGACAGCTCCAGCGGCGTGCGTTCCCCCGGACGGCTCTCGTCGCGCACGAAGGTCAGCGCCGCGGAGATCATCGCTTCCATCTGGTCGATGTCGGCGCTCATCTTCGCCCGCTGCTCTTCCGGCAAGCCCTCGATGCGGAACCGCAGCCGGGTCAGGGGCGTGCGCAGGTCGTGGGCGATCGCGCCCACCATGGCGGTGCGGTCCTCCACGTAGCGGCGCAGCCGGCCCTGCATGTCGTTGAAGGCGCGCACGGCGATGCCGATCTCCGAAGGGCCGTTCAGGGCCAGGGGCTCGGCCCGCGGGTCGCGCCCCAACCGCTCGGCGGCGTCGGCGAACAGGCTGATCGGCCGCGAGAGGCGCCGTGCGAAGACATAGGCCACCGGGGCCATGACCAGGGCCGACAGCACGAACCACAGGGCGATCCGGACCTGCCACGCGCTCGGGCCGAAGGCGGGTTGCGGATGGATCACCGCCCAGCGGCCATCGGGCTGGCGCACGCCGACGTCGAAGGGCGCCACCAGGAAATGCTCTTCGCGAACGCCCTCACGGGCGATGCGCTCGCGGATGATGCGGAACACCCGCCGGTCGGCGAAGCGGCCGGCCTTGGTGGCCAGCACCACGCGGTCCTCCGGCACGTTCAGGTCCTTGGCCAGGCGCGCGCGGATCGCCGGCGCGCTCGACCCGTCCATGGCCGGGCCCGGCGGCTTGTCCTGCAGGCGGACCTCCAGTGACCGGCGCTCGGTGAAGACCGGCGGCGCGCCGCGCAGGGTCTGCTCGATCTCCGACAGGCGATAGAAGTCGGGCGTCGGCGGCGGCAGGTTGAACAGCAGCAGGAGGCTGATCACCTCGGCCAGGATCAGCGTCAGGCCGGTCAGCGTCGCCAGCTGCACGAACAGCGAGCCGGTCGGCCTGGAGCGCAGGTTGAACTTCATCCCGCCCAGCCTCGCCGAGGGCGGATCACGTGCGCTTCACCTTGGCGGTGAACATGTAGCCCTCGTTGCGGATCGTGCGGATCAGCTCGTGACCGCCGCCGCCATCGTCGAGCTTACGCCGAAGCCGGCTGATCTGCACGTCGATCGCCCGGTCGAAGGCGTCGCTGTCGGGGCCGCGGGCGAATTCCAGCAGCTGGTCGCGGGTCAGCACGCGCTGCGGGCGCTCCACGAAGGCCCTCAGCAGCGAGAACTCGCCCGACGACAGGTTCACCACCACGCCCTGCGGCGAGCGCAGCTCGCGGCGCACCAGGTCGAGCCGCCAGCCGGCGAATTCGCAGCCGGCGCCCACACCGCCGGCGGCGCTGCGCTGTTCGGCGCGCCGCAGCACCGCGCGCACCCGCGCCAGCAGCTCCCGCGGATTGCAGGGCTTGGCCAGGTAGTCGTCGGCGCCCAGCTCCAGGCCCACGATCCGGTCGGTGTCTTCCCCCATGGCCGACAACATGATGATCGGCGGCCCGCCCTCGCCGTTGGCGAACCGGCGGCAGATCGCCAGGCCGTCCTCGCCCGGCAGCATGACGTCGAGCACGATCAGGTCGACGGGGCCGCGCTCCAGCGCCTGCTCCATCTCCATGGCGTCGCCGGCGGTGTCGACCTTGTAGCCGTGCCGCCCCAGGAAGTCGGAGACGACGTCGCGGATGCCGGGGTCGTCGTCGACCATCAGGATGCGGGCGCCCGGGGCGTTCATGTCGAGTTCTGGCTCCATGGCCGCGATGCTGGCGGCGACGCGTAACACGCCGATTTCGCGGCTGAAATCACCGGGAGGCGAAAGGTCACGTGTCGGCCAGCACGTCGTCGGCGACGAACGGGTTGGTCTTCCGCTCCTGGCCGAAGCTGGACATCGGCCCGTGGCCCGGCACGAACCGCACGTCGTCGCCCAGCGGCCACAGCTTGCTGGTGATCGCGCCGATCAGGTCGGCGTGGTTGCCCCTCGGAAAGTCGGTGCGGCCGATGGAGCCCTGGAACAGAACGTCGCCCACCTGGGCGAACCGCGCCTCGCGGTGGAAGAAGATCACGTGCCCCGGCGTATGGCCCGGGCAGTGGTAGACCTCGAACTCCGTCTCGCCCAGGCTCACCTTGTCGCCGTCCTGCAGCCAGCGGTCGGGCGTGAAGCCGCGGGCGTCCGGCATGCCCCACTTGGCGCCCGAGGCGTCGATCTGATCGATCCAGAAGGCGTCGTCGGGGTGCGGGCCTTCGATCGGCGCCCCGGTCGCCGCTTTCAGCGCGGCCGTGCCGCCGGCATGGTCCAGGTGGCCGTGGGTGATCCAGATCTTCTCAAGCGTCAGGCCCTGCTCCTCGATGGCCTGCAACAGGCGCGGGACCTCGCCGCCAGGATCGATCACCGCGGCCTTCAGCGTCCTGGCGCACCACACGATGGTGCAGTTCTGCTGCAGTGGCGTGACCGGCGCGATCATCGCGCGGATCGGAAGCGGGGGCGGTTGAGGCGCGTTCATCCGTCTCATGATCGGGCCTTACGGCGCATAAGAAAAGGCCCGGGGCGAACCCGGGCCTTTCCGCCGCAAGCGAGAAGGGGTGCTAGACCGCCTCGCCGCCCGGTCCCTCGACCAGCGGTTCGTCGTGCTCGACGCCGCGCCGGACGTTCGAATTCCAGAAGCCGTAGCAGAAGTAGAAGGCCAGCCCGATCACCGTCCATACGGCGAACAGGCCCTTGGACTTGCTGTCGAGGCTCAGGAACAGCACCAGGCAGCCAACGATCGAGGCGGGCGCCACGACGAACAGCAGCGGCGTACGGAACGGCCGCACGCGGGTCTTGTCGGTGAAGCGCAGGATCATCACCCCCAGCGACACCGCCGCAAAGGCGAACAGCGTGCCGGAGTTGGAGTAGTCGGCGAGCTGGCCCACCGGCAGGAAGGCCGCGAACACCGCCACCACGGCGCCGGTCACGATGGTGATGATCCACGGCGTCTTGAACTTCTGGTGTACGGCGCTGAGCCCGCTCGGCAGCAGCCCGTCGCGCGCCATCACGAAGAAGATCCGTGTCTGGCCGTACATCATCAGCAGCACGACCGACGGAAGCGCGATGGTCGCCGCCAACGCCACCAGCTGCCCGAAAAACGGATGGCCGACCTCGCGCAGGACATAGGCCAGCGCCTCCTTGGAGCAGACCAGCGGCGTGTGCTCGCCCATGGCCGTGCAGGCCGCGGCCAGCTCCGGCGAGCCGGGCAGGTAGGGTACGCCATCCGGGCCGGCCAGCGGCTGGGCCCCGTAGGCCCCGACCGCGCCGGCGGCCGCCAGCAGGTAGAAGACCGTGCAGATCAGCAGGCTGCCGATCAGGCCGATCGGCACGTTGCGCTGCGGGTTGCGGGTCTCCTCGGCGGCCGTGGAGACCGCGTCGAAGCCCACATAGGCGAAGAAGATGGAGGCGGCGGCCCCCAGCACGCCGGTGCCCGTCGACCCTAGCGGGTTGCCCCAGCCTCGCGGCGTAAACGGCTGGAAGTTGTCCATGTGGCCGGTGATCATCGGGATGGTCAGCACGACGAACAGGGTGAGCGCGGTCACCTTCACCGCCACCAGCACCGCATTGACCGTGGCGCTCTCCTTGGTGCCGATCACCAGCAGGCTGGTGACCAATACCGTGATGATCACCGCGGGCAGGTTGATGAAGCCGCCGGCCTCGCCGCCTTCGAGGAAGGACCCGATGGCGATCTTCGGCCCGACGGTGAGCGCGTGCGGTATGTGCACGCCCATGGCGTCCAGGAAGCCCACGACGTGGCCGGACCATCCCACCGCCACGGCGCTGGCGCCGAGTGCGTATTCGAGGATCAGGGCCCAGCCGACCAGCCAGGCCACCAGCTCGCCCATCACCGCGTAGGAATAGGTGTAGGCCGAGCCCGCCACCGGCACCATGGAGGCAAGCTCCGAATAGCAGAGCGCCGCCACCGCGCAGACCGCTCCGGCGATGATGAACGAGACCATCATGCCCGGGCCGGCCTTCTGGGCCGCGGTCGCGGTCAGCACGAAGATGCCGGTGCCGATCACCGCGCCGATGCCCAGCAGGGTCAGCTGGATCGGTCCCAGCGACCGGCGCAGCGATTTCTTCTCAGCCGTCGCGAGGATCGCGTCGAGCGACTTAACACGCCACATGGGGCCTCCGAATGCAGGGGCCCGCGGCCGCCGTCCAAAATCCGGCGCGGAGCGTGGCGTGACAGCTTGCGCCGGTCAACGGGGCGCGAGGCAGGCACGGCCCGATTTCGCATGGAAATGAGGGGATTTCACCCAATTCCGTCGGGCGGCGCGACCGGACATTGCCGGGGCGCGCCAGCCCCGGTAGCGTACCGTCAAACCTCGCCGCAGGGGGCGTCGCGGGTCATGGCAACGGGAATTCCCACAAATGGCGAACGCTTCTGGGGTAGGGCGCATCTTCCTGCGCAAATCCGTCGGCCAGATTCAGGCCGAGCATGAGCACGGAGAGCTGAAGCGCTCGCTGGGCGCCCTGAACCTGGTGCTGCTGGGCATCGGCTGCATCATCGGCACCGGCATCTTCGTCCTGACCGGCCGAGCGGCCGCCCAGTTCGCGGGTCCGGGGCTTACGATCTCCTTCGTCATCACCGGCACGCTCTGCGCCTTCGTGGCGCTCTGCTACGCCGAACTCGCCTCGGCCCTGCCGGTGTCCGGTTCGGCCTATTCCTACACCTACGCCTCGATGGGCGAGGGCGCGGCCTGGGTCATGGGCCTCCTGCTGGTCCTCGAGTACGGCCTGGCGGCCTCGACCGTGTCGGTCGGCTGGTCCGGCTACTTCGTCAGCCTGATGAAGGACCTCGGCGTCCTCATACCCCCTGAGTTCACGGCCGCTCCCGGAGTGGCCGTCAAGGGCGCCGCCGGCGCGGTGATCGCCACCGGGGTGGTGAACCTGCCGGCCGTCGTGATCATCGGCCTCGTGACCCTGCTGCTGGTGCGCGGCGTGACCGAATCGGCGACGGTCAACAACATCATCGTCGCCATCAAGCTGACGGTGGTTATCGCGTTCATCATCATCGGCGTCAGATATGTGAACCCGGCGCACTTTTCGCCGCTGGTGCCCGCCGAGATCCCCGCGCGTCCGCCCGGCACCAACATGGACATGTGGCATCAGATCGGCCGGGCGCTCGGCAGCGTCATCACCGGCGACACCTCGCACAAGTACGGCGTCGGCGGCGTGATCCACGGCGCGGCGGTGATCTTCTTCGCCTACCTCGGCTTCGAGGCGGTCTCCACGGCCGGCGCCGAATCCCGCAACCCCGGCAAGGACATGCCGATCGGCATCCTGGGCGCCCTGGTGATCTGCACGGTCCTCTACATCCTGACCTCGGCCGTGCTCGTCGGCATCGTGCCCTACGCCCTGCTGGATGTGCCGGCGCCGATCGCGCTCGCCACCGACATGATGGGGCTGAAGTGGTTCTCGGTGCTGGTGAAGATCGGCGCCATCGCCGGCCTCTCCAGCGTCATGCTGGTCCTGCTCTACGGCCAGACGCGGGTCTTCTACACCATGAGCCGCGACGGCCTGCTGCCCAGCGCGCTCGCCCGGGTGCACAAGACATTCCTCACGCCCTGGATCAACACCATCATCGTCGGCCTCGCCGCCATGGGCGCGGCGGGCTTCCTTTCGCTCGACGCGCTCTCGGATCTGTCCAACGTGGGATCGCTGGCGGCCTTCACCCTGGTCTGCATCACGGTGATCTACCTGCGGATCAGCGAGCCGGGCCTGACGCGGCCATTCCGCACGCCGCTCTATCCGGTGGTGCCGATCCTGGGCGCGGTCATGTGCATCATCCTGCTGATGAGCTTGATGTCGACGCCCGCGACGCGGAACTTCTTCCTGGGCTATCTGGTGGTCGGGATCGTGATCTACTTCCTCTATGGGATCCGCGCCTCCAAGCTGGGCCGCGGCGTGGTCGTGGCGGGGGCCGAGGGCGAACCGCATGAGCTGCCACACCGGGTCGGCGAACCGCCCGAGGGCCAGGGCTAGGGCGGAGCCCTCGACGGCGGGGTCATGCTGCCGATCCACGAAGCCCTGCCGCGGCTGAAGGCGGCGCTGGCCGGCCACAGCGCCGCTGTGCTGGTCGCGCCGCCCGGCGCTGGCAAGACGACGGTGGTCCCCCTGGAGTTGCTCGCCGAGCCCTGGGTCGGCGACGGCCGGATCGTGGTTCTCGAGCCCCGCCGCCTCGCGGCCCGCGCCGCGGCCGAGCGCATGGCGGCCACGTTGGGCGAGCCGGTGGGCCGCACCGTCGGCTACCGCGTGCGCATGCAGTCGAAGGTCTCGGCCGCCACTCGCATCGAGGTCGTGACCGAGGGCGTCTTCACCCGCCAGATCCTCGCCGACCCCGAGCTGGCCGGCGTCGCCTGCGTGATCTTCGACGAGTTCCACGAACGCAGCCTCGACGCGGATCTTGGCCTGGCCCTGGCCTGCGACGCCCAGGGCCTGCTGCGCGAGGACCTGCGGCTCCTGGTGATGTCGGCGACCCTCGATGGCGCGGCGGTCGCACGCCTGCTTCATCAGGCGCCGGTGATTGAAAGCCTCGGCCGCGCCTGGCCGGTCGAAACCCGCTACCTCGGCCGTGATGAGAGCCTGCGCCTTGAGGACCGCATCGCCCGCGCCGTCGACCGCGCCCTGGCGGAGGCGACCGGCAGCTTGCTGGTCTTCCTGCCCGGCCAGGGCGAGATCCTGCGCACCGCGGAACGGTTGGCCGAGCGCCCACGCCCCGGCGTCGAGATCGCGCCGCTCTACGGCGCCCTGGACCCGCGCGACCAGGATCGCGCCATCGCCCCCGCGCCGGACGGGACCCGCAAGGTGGTGCTGGCGACCTCCATCGCCGAGACCAGCCTGACCATCCAGGGCGTCCGCGTCGTGATCGATTCAGGCCTCGCCCGTGTGCCGCGGTTCGACCCCGCCAGCGGCCTCACACGCCTGGCCACCGTCCGCGTCAGTCGCGCCGCCGCCGACCAGCGCCGCGGCCGCGCGGGGCGCACCGAACCCGGGGTCTGCTATCGCCTGTGGGACGAGGCCGAGACCCGCGCGCTGCCGGCCTACGCCGATCCGGAGATTCTCGACGCCGACCTTTCCGGCCTGGCGCTCGACCTGGCGCGCTGGGGGGTCAAGGACGCCTCGACGCTCGCCTTCCTCGACCCGCCGCCGGCCGCCGCCTTCGCCGAGGCGCGCAGCCTACTCACCCGCCTGGAGGCCCTGAGCGACGATGGCGTCCTCACCGCCCATGGCCGTGCGCTCGCCGACATGCCGCTGGCCCCGCGGCTGGCCCACATGGTCGTAAAGGCCGCGGCGACCGGCCAGGCGGCCCGGGCCGCGCGCATCGCCGTCTTGATCGTCGAGCGCAACCTCGGCGGTCGCGACGTCGACTTGCGCCATCGGCTGGAGGCGCTGGAGCGCGACCGATCGCCCCGCGCCCGCGACGCCAGGGCGCTTGCCGAGCGCTGGGCGGGGATGGCCGGAAAGGCCGGCGCCGGCGAACCGCTTTCCGACGGCCTGCTGCTGGCCTTCGCCTACCCCGAGCGTATCGCCCGCGCCCGCGGCCCGCGCGGCGAGTTCCAGTTGGTCAGCGGCCGCGGCGCTTTTGTCGAACCGACCGACGCCCTGGCCCGCGAGAGCTGGCTGGCGACCGCAGAGCTGGGCGGCGGCGAGCGCCGCGACCGCATTCTGCTGGCCGCGTCGCTGGACGAGGCCGAGATCGTCGCCGCCTTCGAAGGTCAGCTCCGCGTCGAGGATCGGCTGGAGGAGAGCGGGGCAGGGCGCCTGCGCGCCAAGCGGACCACCCGGCTGGGGCGCCTCACGATTCGCGAAGCCGTCGATGACGACCCCGATCCGGCCCTGATCGCCGCCGCGCTCGCCGATCGCGTCCGCCGCGAGGGCGTCGCCGTCCTGCCCTGGGGCGACTTGACCAAGGCCTTGCGCCGCCGCGTGGCCTTCCTGCGCGCCCGGGACCCCGCCTGGCCCGATCTCTCCGACGCCGCCCTGGTCGGGCGCCTCGACGACTGGCTCGCCCCGCTGCTCAGCGGCCTGCGCTCGCTGGCCGAACTCAAGCCGGACGTCGTGGACGGCGCGCTCCGCACCCTCATCCCCTGGGACCTGCAGCGGCGCCTCGACGCCGAGGCGCCCGCCCGCTGGACCGCGCCCACCGGCAACAGCTTCGCCATCGACTACGCCGCCGAGGCCGGACCCACGGTCGAGGTCCGCGTGCAGGAGGTCTATGGCCTCGCCGAACACCCGAGCGTGGCCGGCGTGCCGCTGACGCTGTCTCTGCTCTCGCCGGCCCGCCGCCCGGTGCAGACCACGAAGGACCTGCCCGGCTTCTGGAAAGGCTCCTGGAAGGACGTCCGCGCCGACATGCGCGGGCGCTATCCGAAGCACCTGTGGCCCGAGGACCCGGCCGCCGCCGAGCCCACGGTGCGGGCCAAGCCGCGCGGAACCTAGTGTGCTGGATTTGAAGTTCGCCTCATTCTGGATCGAGCTCTGAGCGAACTTCAAATCCAACAAGAACACTAGAAGAATCCAAGGTTTCTAGTGCGGCGCAAAGATTCCGAAATTCGCCCTGAGCCCGCCATCGACAGCGGGCGAATTTCGGAATCGCCACACTAGGCGGCGACCTTCTTCACGTGGTCATGCGGGTGCTCGGCGCGGAAGCCGATGCTGAGCCGGTTCCAGGCGTTGATGTTGGTGATCACCAGGGTGAGGTCGATCATCTCCTGGGCGCTGAACTGCGCGGTCGCGGCCGCGTAGTCAGCGTCCGGCGCGTGGGTCTCGGAGACCCTCGTCAGGCTCTCGGCCCAGGTCAGCGCCGCCCGCTCGCGCGGCGTGTAGAGCTCGGACTCGCGCCAGGCGTCCAGCAGGTAGATGCGCGCCTCGGTCTCTCCGTCGGCGCGCGCGTCGGAGGTGTGCATGTGCAGGCAATAGGCGCAGCCGTTGATCTGAGAGACGCGGATCTTCACCAGCGCCATCAGGCTGTGCTCCAGCCCGCAGGTCTTGAAATAGGCCTCCATCGCGGACATCGGCGCGAGGGCCTTCTGCGACGTCGCCAGGGGATTCAGTCTCGCGGTCATGGGTGTCTCCATGGGTTGGGTCCGTCAAGGACGCAGGAGACACCCACTTTGTGACAAGCCGCGGGCGCGGAGCGGCTAGGCGGCCACCTTCAGCTTCACGTCGTTCGGGTGTTCGGCCCGGATGCCGATGGCGATGCGGTTCCTCAGGTTGATCGCGCCGACCAGGATGGTCAGGTGCCCGATCTCGGCGTCGTCGAACACCGCCTTCAGCGCCTCGAAGTCTTCATCCGGCGCATGGGTGTCGGCGATCTTCGTCAGCGCCTCGGTCCAGGCCAGCGCCGCCCGTTCGCGCGGCGTGTACATCGAAGATTCCCGCCAGGCGTCGAGCAGGTAGATGCGCTCTTCGCGTTCGCCCGCCTTGCGCGCGTCTGCGGTGTGCATGTGCAGGCAGTTGGCGCAGCCGTTCATCTGCGAGGCGCGGATCTTCACCAGCTCCATCAGGCTGTGCTCCAAGGTGCTCGCATCGAGGATCGGGCCGAGCGCTACCAGCGGCTCCACCGCCTTTGGCGCGGCGGTGAAGAGGTTCAGTCGTTGGGTCATGGGTTACTCCATCTCTATGGAACCTAGACGCGCGACGGATGCGCGATGTGACAGCCGTCAGGCGGTCGCCGCATAAATCATGATCCCGGTGGCCACCGAGAGGTTCAGGCTGTCGGCCCGCCCGCGCATCGGGATCTTCACATTGACGTCGCAGAGCGCTGCCATCTCGGGGGTCAGGCCCTGCTGCTCGTTGCCCATCAGGATCAGCGTCGGGCGCGCATAGTCGGCCTGGCCGTGGTCGACCTGCGCCGAAAGCAGGG
>Ga0207690_10000533_pt1 | contig 24797 bp, 23 predicted proteins | sample KBSC23metaG_FD_184315 | JGI IMG/M metagenome (GOLD analysis project Ga0207690, IMG submission 184315) | Corn rhizosphere microbial communities from Kellogg Biological Station, Michigan, USA - KBS C2-3 metaG (SPAdes) (version 2) | ecosystem: Host-associated > Plants > Roots > Rhizosphere > Soil ...
CGACCGCCGGCGGCGCGGTGGCGAGAGCGCGACGGGTGATCCTGGTCATCTTGCCTTCCCCGAGTTTCCGCCAGCTTGGCCGCGAACAGGCCGCCTAGGCAATGGGGGAGGCGATGGATGGGTCGGTCCAGCCTCGAGAGGCCTGGAAATCTCAACAGCTTCGGTTCAACCAACACCCGCTCATCCCCGCGAAAGCGGGGATGAGCGGTATTGAGTGCAGATCCTAGGGTGATGACTCAATCATCTTCTCTTTGATCGTCATCACCCGGCTTGTCCGGGTGACCCATGATCTCGGTGTTTCTGCGGGAAAGTGCGCGGCATCGCCGCTGATCGCCTTGCAGCGCGGAGATCATGGGTGGCCCGGACAAGCCGGGCCATGACGGACGTATTATAATTCAATGCTTTGGTTGAGTTTTCACCCTAGTGCGACTTGGACTTGTGCTCGGGTTTGCCCTTGCGCTTGGTGTGGGCCATCTTCTCAAGCTCCTTCTCGCTCATCGACATCATCGACTTCGACGCGCCCTGGAGCTTGGACTTGGGCGTGTCGCCGCGCTTGGCGGACAGGGCCGCGCCGGCGGCCTTCTGTTGGGCGGCGGATTTGGCGGGCATCGGGTCGTCTCCTCTTTTCTCACGGGAGAACCTGCGAGGCGGCCCTGGGTTGCACGCCCCCATTGCGAGTCGCACGCCGCGGTGGTCGGATGCCATCCAACGAACAATGGGGCGGAGGGCGGCGGTGGCGAGTTCAGGACAGGGCGTGGCGCGGCGGGGCCTGCTGACCGCGGGCGCCGTGGGCGGGCTTCTGGCGGCGGCGCCGGGCGGCGCGGCCTTGGCGAAACCTGGCGGCAGCGGCGGGGCGCACTCACTCTCCACCCCGCCCGAGGCGATCATCGAGACCAAGGCCGGCAAGGTCCGCGGCGTGGTGCGCGACGGGGTCTTCGTCTTCAAGGGCATCCCCTATGCGAAGGACACCGGCGGCGCGGCCCGCTTCCTTCCGGCCCAGCCGATGGCGCCGTGGACCGGCGTGCGCACGGCGCTGACCTACGGCCCCTGCTGCCCGCAGGTGGTGCGCGGCGGCTGGAAGAGCGACGAGAGCGCCTTCGTCTACGACTGGGACGACGGCTATCCGGGCGAGGACTGCCTGCGGCTGAACGTCTGGTCGGGTGGGGTCACCGGCAAGGCCAGGCCGGTGATGTTCTGGATCCACGGCGGCGGCTACGAGACCGGTTCGTCCCAGGAACTGCCGGCCTACGACGGCGAGCGGCTGGCGCGGCGCGGCGACGTGGTGTTCGTCTCCGTGAACCATCGGCTGGGGGCGTTCGGCTTCCTCGACCTGTCGCAGCTCGGCGACGCGAAGTACGCCATGTCCGGCAACGCCGGCCAGCTCGACCTGGTGACCGCGCTGGAATGGGTGCGCGACAACATCGCAGCCTTCGGCGGCGACCCCGGCAACGTGACGATCTTCGGCCAGTCGGGCGGCGGGGCGAAGGTCTCGACGCTGATGGCCATGCCGTCGGCCAAGGGCCTGTTCCACAAGGCGATCGTCGAGAGCGGCTCGCTGCTCAACGTCGGCGACACCGGCTACACCAGGCGCCTCGCCGAGGCGACGCTGAAGAACCTCGACATCGCGCCGGGCGACCTGGGCAAGCTCGCCACCGTACCGCCGATGGCCCTGGTCGCGGCGGCCGACAAGGCCAAGAACGCCATGCCCAAGGCGCCGCCGGGGACGATCAACCTCGGCTGGGCGCCGGTGGTCGACGGCCAGGCCATTCCCGGGCCCACCTGGGCCAACGGCGCGCCGGCGCTCTCGAAGGGCGTCCCGATGATCATCGGGACCAACCTCAACGAATATTCGCCCAGCCTCGGCAACGCCGCGCTGGAACAGGTCGACGAGGCCCGCGCCCAGGCCATGGCCAAGGCCATCGGCGGCGCCTCGCCCGCGGCCTGGGCGGCGTTCCGCGCGGCCGACCCCAAGGCCAGGCCCGTGGAGATCCTCTCGCGGGTGGTCTCCGCCCAGTTCCGCGCGCCGGCCGTGGTCCAGGCCCAGGCCAAGGCGAAGCAGGGCGGGGCGGGCGCGTTCCTCTACCGCTTCGACTACAATCCCAAGACCGTGCTCGACGGGCGGGTCCGCGCCTTCCACTGCGCCGAGATGGCCTACGCCTTCGACAACGTCGACCGCTGCCTGGACGCCACGGGCGGCACGGCGCAGGCCCGCGCGCTGTCCGCCAAGATGGCCGACGCCTGGATCGCCTTCGCCCGCACGGGAGACCCGAACCACAAGGGCCTGCCCCACTGGCCGCCAGTCAGCGCGACGGCGCTCCCCAACATGCTGTTCGACGCGGCCTGCACGGTGAAGGACGACCCCGACCGGGCCGAGCGGGCGGCGCTGAAGGCCTAGCTACTTCGGCAGGTGGGCGTCGTACCAACTGAGCCAGCGCTGCATGCGGTCCTTCAGGAAGCTCGGCCGGGTGAAGCCGTGGAACTGGCCGGGATAGATGATCAGGCCGGTGTCGACGCCGCGGCTCTTCAGGGCCTGGTACATCTGCTCGCTGTTCAGCAGGGGCACGTTGAAGTCCTTGTCGCCGGCCATGAACAGCGTCGGCGTCGTGATCCGGGCGTTCTGGTAGAACGGGTAGCTCAGCTTCATCCAGCCGGTCGGGTTGGCCCAGGGCGTCCCAAGCTCGGTCTCATAGTCCAGCGCATACTGGTCGGTGCCGTAGCCGGAGAAGATGTTGGAGATCGAGGCGCCGCTGACCGCCGCCTTGAAGCGCCTGTCGCTGGCGATCAGGTAGTTGGTGATGATCCCGCCGTAGCTCCAGCCGCCGACCACCAGGCGGTCCGGATCGGCCACGCCACGCTTCACCGCATCGTCCACTGCGGCCAGCGCGTCAGCCACGTCCACCGTGCCCCACTTGGCGTAGATGGCGGCCGAATAGGCCTGACCCCGCCCGGTGCTGCCGCGATAGTTGGAGGCCACCACGGCCAGGCCGTGGCTCGCGTAGATCTGCCAGTCGACGGAGAAGGCCGCGGCGCTCTGCGACTGCGGCCCGCCGTGGCTGAACAGCATGGTCGGCAGGCGCGCGCCCGGCTTGGCCCCCTTGATGACGCTTGGGGGCGGTGTGACGAGGAAGCCATGGACCTCGGTCCCGTCGCGGCTCTTGAAGCTGGTGCGGGTGACGGGCGCGAGGTCCAGTTCCTTCAGCCAGGCGTCGTTCTGGTGGCTGAGCTGGCGCACGGCGCCTGAGCTGTCCACGGCATAGACCTCTGGCGGCGCCGAGGGCGTCGTCAGCAAGGTCGCAAGCGCGCCGTTGGCCGCGATGGAGGGCGCGGTGAAGCTGCGCCAACCGCCAGCCAGAGTTTTCACCGGCCCGCCGCCCGAGGGCGTTTCGGCGACCACGGTGGCCTCGTCGTCCTCCTCGATGAAGCGGATCGACTTGCCGTCGGCCGTCCACTTGGGGTCGGAGACGTTGCGGTCGAGCCCGGTCGTGAGGACGCGCGGCTTGCCGCCGGCGGCGGGGACGACGGCCAGGGTGCGCACGCCATAGGCCATCAGCTTCGGCGGCCCGCCCTGGATGTAGGCGATCTCGCGGCCGTCCGGGCTCCAGGCCGGATAGCTGCCCCACGGCCCGGGGTTGTCCTGGCCTTCGAAGGCGGTCAGCGCCACGGGCGCCTGGGCGGCGCGCTCGGCCTTCACCACGAAGAGGTTGGTGTCATAGTTGCGGTCCGGGTCGGCGGTGCGGTTGGAGCTGAAGGCGATGGCCTTGCCGTCCGGCGACCAGGCCGGCAGGGCCTCGTCATAGTCGCCGGTGGTGAGCCGGCTCGCCGTCCCGGTCGCCAGGTCGTAGAGCCACAGCCGCTGGCGCTTCTTGCCGAGATAGCCCTCGCGGTCCTGCTTGAAGTGGAAGCGGTCGACGACGATCGGCTTCGGCGGCTTGTCCTTGGCGGCGACCACCGTGGCGGCCGGCGGGGTCGGCGTGGCGTCGGGCTTGGGCATGGCGGTCGAGGCCGCGTCGGGCTTGGTCACCGTCACGGTGGTGGCGCCGGCGGCCGTGGCGTCCGGATCGGGGTCGTCGACCACGAGCGCGATCCATTTGCCGTCCGGCGACCAGGCGTAGTCCTCCACCGAACCCTTGATCCCCGGCAGCTTGCGGCCCTCGCCGCCCAGCCGGTCCATCAGCCAGAGCTGCGCGTCGGCAGATTCGCCGCCGCGGGCCGAGACGAAGGCCAGCCAGCGCCCGTCGGGGCTGAAGCGCGGCGCCGTCTCGCTCTCGCCCGCGCGATTGGTGAGCTGGACGGTCCTGGTCCCGTCCCAGGACGTCATCCAGATGTGGCTGAAGCCCTTGTCGGCGGCGACGTCGGTCCCGGCCACGGTGTAGGCCACCCACTGGCCGGCCGCGTCCACCTGCGGGTCGCCGACCTTCAGCAGGCGGGCGTAGTCGTCCGGCGTCACCGGCCGGCTGAGCGCCGTCGTCCCGAACGCCGCGGCCATCAGCGCCAGCGCGCCCACCGTCAGTCTCGCCATGTGAAGCCTCCCCAGCTCGCCCATGCCTAGCAGGCTCTACATCCCTCTTCCACGTCATCGCCCGGCTTGTCCGGGCGACCCATGAACACCAAGCGCGGAAGGCGAAGCGCGGCGCCGCCAAGCCTCCCTCTTCGGCGTCGAGATCATGGTGGCCCGGACAAGCCGGGCCATGACGAGGAGGTTGATCAGGCCTGGGAGGCCCGCACCCTCGGCTTCACGCCGGCGACCGCGATCAGCGATTCCACGCAGTCGCGGATGGAGTCGTCCAGCGGGCGGAAGGTGACGCCGGTCACCGCGCGGATGCGCTCGTTGCGCAGCTCGCCCTTGGCCCAGATGGCGCGGAACTCCGCCTCGCGCGCCTGGATGCGCTCGGGGAAGGGATCGACGACGTTCGGCGTGTCGTGGTTGAGCTCCGGCAGCAGGCGGCCGATGTCGGCGCAGATGTCCTCGACGTTGCGGGTGTCGGTCGACCAGGCGATGTAGCGCTCGCCGTTCTTCACCGCGCTGCTTTCCAGCAGGCGGATGTGGCACTCGGCGTCGTCGCGCACGTCGACGGTCATCCAGGGGCGGTAGACGTCGTTCTGGCGGTAGTCGCCCAGGAGCATGGTCTCGATGTTGTGCTGCCAGGGGCCCATGTCCTTCTGGTGCGCCGACTGGATCGGCCCGACGTTGTCGCCGGGGCAGCAGGTGATGGCGTCCCAGGAGAGGCTGAGGGCGCCGCTACGCTCGGCCGCCTCTGAAAAGGCCCGCTCGGCGGCGAGCTTGCCCATGGAATAGCCCTGGCCGCGCTCCGGCGTGCGCTTGGGGTTCAGCTCGTCAGGATAGCGGTCCTCGTAGAAGACCGGGCGGCGCACGATCTCGGCCAAGTCCATCTCGGAGATCACCGCGGCGATCGAGGAGGTGACCACCACGCGGGTGACGCTGCCCGAGCCGTTGATGCTGGCGATGATGTGCTCGCAGGTGCGGGCGATGTAGTCGGGATCGTTGTAGCCGCTGACGTGGCTGACGTGGGCGACCCCATGGCAGCCCTTGAAGATCTCGTCGAAGCAGCCGGGGTTGTCGAGGTCGGCCGCGTGCAGGGTCAGCCGGCCGGAGGCATAGCCCGGCATGGCCTTCAGGAAGTCCGTGCGCTTCGGATCGGCCGTGTCGCGCACGCAGGCGCGGACCCGGTAGCCCTTGTCCAGCAACAGGCGCACGACCCAGCCGCCGAGGAAGCCCGCGGCGCCTGTGACGGCCACCGTGCCGCGCTTCGGAATGGGCGCCATGATCTTCCTCCCGCTCGACCTGGCCTTCGTTCTAGACGCAGGCGCAGGCGAGCGGGAAAGGAATTGTCGGCGTCAGGCGATCGCCGGGCGGCGGACCCGGCGCGAGCGCAGCGCCGCGCCGACCGCGCCGAAGCCCAGGATCATCAAGGCCCAGGAGGCCGGCTCCGGAACCGCGGTGATGCGCAGCGAGACGCCGCCCACATTGTCGATCGGCGAGCCGTCGCCAGCGTGCAGGTGCAGGGTGGTCGTCTGGTCGAAGGAGGCGATCCACGGCTGCGGCGTCAGTTCCGAATCCACCAGCGCGAAGCTGTTCGCCGGATCCAACGTAAGGTGCCGGACGTTGGCCGCGCCCTGGAAGGCCGCCAGCGAGGCCAGCGGCGAGGCGAACGGCCCGCCCTGGATCGTGAAGACCTCGAGGTTGGGGTCGCCCGCCAGGGTGACGGTGAAGGTGTCGTTCCAGCCGGACGCCGGGCAGATCCCCGCCGGGCAGTTTCCGTTCCAGGCGTTGAAGGCGCCGCCGTCGGCGGTCCCGATCCATTGGATCTCATAGTTCGTCCCACCCACGAATGTGAAGTCCGCGCCGGCCATGCTTGTGGCGCTGATGTCGACGATGGCCGCGCCGGCCGTCCCCATGGATGCGGTGGCAAGCGCCACGCCGGCCGCCAGGGCCAAAATCTTCGAACGCATAGATCCCCCTAAATTTCCGCGGTCTCGAGAAGTCAGAGACATCCGCATGGACAGAAGGATTAACGTCCAAACATAAATCAATCAAACCGGATTCTCTTTTCAAGCGATAACTTAACAGTTGATCAGGAAAGACTCTGAGTTCCTAATTATACAATTATTATTTCTCAATCGCCGGTAGCGGGCAGAAAAGCTCGCGTGTCGAGATATCCTCGTTCCGCGTCGACGGCGCGCCAGGCAGGCGTCTCGCCACCCGGCGGAGGTCTTGCTAGGGTCGTGCCCAAGAGACGCCAAAGGCGCTGGGAGGAAACGGGATGACGATCAGGACAAGCGGTTGGTTGGCCGCCTTCGCGCTGGGGGCTGCGCTGTTTGCCGGCGGCGCGGCGAGCGCCAAGGACGTGCTGGGGGTGGCCTGCAAGAGCCCGCCACCGGCCCACTGTTCCGGCGAGGCCTGCGTGCCGATGCTGAACGATCCGGGCAACGCCACCGATCCGAAGACCGGGCGCAAGTTCTGGCTGGACTATCCCTGCAACCTGAAGCCGGGCGACAAGGTCGTCTTCATCCTCAACATCCACGGCGCCGGGTCGATCGGCCAGTGGCAGCGCCACTACTTCCCGGCCTTCGATTACAAGGACAAATACAAGCTGGTGGTGGCGACGCCGACGGCGGCGACCTCGCCGGCCCGGGTCCCCGGCCAGCCCGGCGTGCGGGTCTGGGTGGCCGACGCCGACGACGCGCACCTGCAGAACATCGCAAGCCTGGTCTTCGACGCCTTCGGGCGGAAGAACATCAAGTCCTTCTGGCTGGCCGGCCACAGCCAGGGCGGGATCACCTCGAACCGCATCGTCTGCAGCGACTTCTTCAAGGACAAGGTCGACGGCTTCCTGAGCCTCTCCGGCGGCCGGGTCGGCGGCGTGCAGATGAACCCGCGCTTCGGGCCGCCCAAGGCGGACGGCTCGCCGCCCGACCCGCGCCAGCGGCCGGGCGGCATGTCGGTGCCGAGCCTGCCGGCCTGCGAATTCAGCCACATCTATGAAACCGGCGAGCACGAGATCGTCAGCCTGCCGCAGACCTCCGCGCTCGCCGAGAAGTTCGGCTGCGCCGCGCGCGTGGAGAAGGACGTCGTGGACGACAAGCCGGGCTACGTCTGGGACTACGCGCGCCAGGGCTATCCGGTGTGGGGCATGAAGGCGCGGCCGGGCACGGCCAAGACCTTCGTCTATCCCAGGTGCAGGAACGGCCGGCTCGTGGCCGACGTCGAGCGCATGGACAAGGGCCACACCGAGGGCCTGGAGCCGCACGTCACCGAGGCGATCGTCAAGATGATGGTGGCCGCGCCCGGGGGAAAGGTCGCCCGGGGCGGCTGATCACAACCAGCCGCGCCTATTTGATCTTCACCATCGCCGAGCCTTGCGGGCCGGTGACCTCGAAGCTGTCGCCCGACTTCTTGCCCGTGGGATAGGCGACGCAGCTCTCGTTGGGGTCGAAGTTCGACGTGGTGCAGAGCTTGTCGCCGTCGATCTTCCAGGTTCCGGTGACCTGGCCGTCGGCGGCCGTGAACTTGCCGTCCGGCGTGTAGGTCACGTCGATGTCCATGTCGCCCAGCGTGATGACGATCCCGTGGGTCGTCACCTCCTGAAGGGTGTCGGCGAAGGCAGGCGTGGAGAGGGCCAGGACACCGGCGGTCGCGATCAGAAGTCTGCGCATGGTCGATCCCTTTCAGCGGCGACGCCGCCGCGTCGCCATCGATCCGCGTTCTCCGGCTGCGGTCAAGCCGCCCGAGCGCCGCAGGCGCGCCGCCGCCGGATGCCGACGTTCGTTGACCTTCGGCGCAGACGGGCCGAACGTGAAACCTTCCATCCACCGGGGAGTAGAAGATGTTCAAGGAATTCAGAGAATTCATCGCGCGCGGCAACGTCGTCGACCTGGCCGTGGGCGTGATCATCGGCGCGGCCTTCGGCGCCATCGTCAAGAGCCTGGTGGAGCAGGTGATCATGCCGCCCGTCGGCCTGGCCCTGGGCGGGCTCGATTTCTCGCAGCTCAAGATCGTGCTGAAGCCGGCGGACCTGGCGACCAAGACGGCCGAGGTGGCCATTTCCTACGGCGCCTTCATCAACACCCTGATCAACTTCCTGATCATCGCCTTCGTGATCTTCCTGCTGGTCAAGGGCGTGAACAGCCTGAAGCGCCAGGAGGCGGCCGCGCCGGAACCGCCGGCGGCGCCGACACCCAGCGAAACCCTGCTCGGCGAGATCCGCGACCTGCTGAAGTCGCGCTAGGCTGCCAGGTCGGCGTCGGATTCCGTGTCCTTGCCTCGCGCGGGCCAGGGTCTAGTCTGGCTCAGGGTAGTGGATGAAGGCCATGAGCGACGCTGTCGGCCCTGACGATCTGGTTCTGTGCGTCAACGCCGCGCCGAACCATGCCACCGGGAGGCCCGTGCCCCTCCGGGCCGGAGAGACCTACCGTGTCATCGCGGTCATGGAATTCGCCTGCCCGTGCGGCCGTTCCGACGCCTTGATCGACGTGGGCGTCGACTTCGCATGGTGCCAGACCCGCTTCCGGCTGCTGCCAAAGCCCAAGGCCCAGGCGAGGACGCGCCGAGTTTCGGCTCCGAAGGAGACGGAAACGGTCCGCTGACCGGTTGGAGGTTTGCGGAGGGTGGGAGGCGGAGGGCTGATCAACTCAGGTCCCGCCGCGGACATGAAGTTGAGAGCAGTGGGCAAGTCGAATAGCCTCTCCGGCACTCGGGGGAGGTCACGATGATGATATGCCGGATCTCGGCTCCACTGATGGGATTGCTCCTGCTCGCGGCTGCCACAACATCGCGCGCTGATCCCTATTCGGCGGGGATCTCCGCGTTCGCAAGCGGCGACTACGCAGGCGCTCTCAAGCTGCTCAGACCACTCGCCGAGCAGGGAGACTTCAAGGCGATGAACGTGGTGGGCGGGATCTACGTCGGGGGCTTCGGCGTCGAGAAGGACTGCGCCAAAGGCACCCCGATGGTCCTTCGAGCCGCTCAAGCAGGCTACGCTAGAGCGCAGTACGACATGGGCCGGTTCTACGCGACCGGAACCTGCGTACCTGCAAGTCCGCGGGAATCACTGGCGTGGCATTTGAAAGCCGCGAAGCAACATGACCCGGACGCAGCCTTTGCGGCGGGGCTTGGGTACGCGGAAGGAGCCAGCGGGCGCATGGATTTGGGCGAAGCCTACTGCTGGTTCAGGGCCTCACTGAAGTTCTTTGACGAAGCCTATCCGAAGGCATCGATCGACAACGGGAGCCCTTGGCTCAGAAACAAGCAAGCCGCGGAAAAGAACGTCGGCGTGTTGAGAAACATGTTGAGCGGTGCTCAACGCGAGCGCGGAGACAAGCTGCTCTGCATAGGCTGACGGCTCTCTATCTGATAGCAAGAATCGGCCGTTCCGAGCTTCGCCTGAGCGTCGTGTCTGGTCCTTAGGACATTGCCGGAAAGGCGATATCCGACCCGACCGGCAGGAAGCGGACGGTCGGAAGGTTTGACCGATGGGAAGGCGGACGCTCCGCACTGTCGGCTCCTCTCCCAAGGGCGCAGCCCTGTGGGAGAGGCTGGGAGAGGGCGGCGCCGTCATCGAGGGCTCCACTCCGGTTGGACCCGTCTGGCGTTCTGGTGCGAGCGGATCCAACGGCGGGGCTGGAACGGTCGCTGGCGCCGCCCTCTCCCAGCCTCTCCCGCGGCGCTACCGCGCCCGGGAGAGGAGCTGATGTCCGCCACGGGGTCGCAAGCGGGCATCGGCCTTGTCGCGACAACGGGACTTCCGGCTCCGCCTAGTTGATCACCGCGGCGGCGAAGCGGTCCATCTCCTCGTACTGCGGGCTCATCTGCAGCAGCAGGAGGTCGAGGCCGGCGGCTTCGTAGGCCGCGATCCGCTCGCGGATCTGCGCCGCCGTGCCGATCAGGTTGGGGCGGAGGCCTCGGTTGGAGACCGAATATTCCTGCAGCTTCATCTCGCGCTCGAGCTGGGTGCCCGAGAGCCACTGGTCGTAGTTGCCGAAGCCTGGCGCGTTGGGATCGAGCGTGGTGATCCGCGCGACCTCGGCGCGGGCCTCGTCCTCGGTGTCGCGGACGATGGCGTAGGCGGCCATGCCGAAGGTCATGGGCGGCTTGCCGGTGGCCGCGCGGCGGGCGCGCATGTCGGCGATCTTCTCGGCGATCACCTCCACCGTGTCGCCATGCATGACGTAGGCGTCGCACTGACCCGCGATCATGGTCTTGGCCGCCTCGGACTCGCCGCCGGCGTAGATCACCGGCTTTCTCACCGGCTTCGGCTCGCAGATCGCGTCCTTGAGCTGGTAGCGGGCGCCCGCGTGGGTGAATTTCGGCTCGCGCCACAGGCCATCGACCACGTCCAGCCACTCCGAGGTGCGGCCGTAGCGGTCGTCGTGCTGGTCGAACTGCAGGCCGTAGCTGGTGGCTTCCTCGGCCCACCAGGACGAGACCACGTTCAGCGCCAGGCGGCCGCCCGCGATGTTGTCGATGTTGGCCGCCTGCTTGGCGAGCAGGGCCGGGTGGTGGAAGTTCGGCCGCACCGCCACCATCAGCTCCAGCTTCTCGGTGACCGCCGCGAGCGCCGCGGCCGTCGACCAGGCGTCGAGCGCCGGCTGGTCGGTCCCCTTGATGTCGTTGAGGTTGAGCTCGGCCACCAGGGTCAGGTCGTAGCCGACCTGTTCGGCGCGCTGGCAAAGCCGCCTGGTGTAGTCCCAGGTCGCCGCCATGTGCTCGTCGGGGACATTGCGCAGCCAGCCGCCGAAGACGGGGGTCCAGAAACCGTACCTCATGCCGCGGCCTTCCGGCAGGCGGCGACCTCAGCCAACAGGTAGTCGACCAGCCGGTCGTGCGGGTCCCAGCCCAGCACCTCCAGCGGCTTGGCCACGAAGTTCGACATGGCGTTGAGATCGTAGAACCGCGCGCGCCCGTCGCGGTCGTCGACCATGTATTCGATGCCGCCCACATCCAGGCCGCTCATGGCCGCCACGCGCTCCACGGCGCGGACGATCTCCGGCGGCGGCTTGAATTCGGTGATGGTGATGCTGGGCTTGTCGACCATGCAGACGTCGGCCGGGCAGAGGTCGAAGGTCGAGCCCGCGCCGTCCAGCGCCAGCGCGTAGATCAGCTTGCCGTCCAGCACCTCGCAGCGCAGCACGCGCGCGTCGCGGGCCGGGACGTATTCCTGCACCAGGGCCACGCCATCGACGCCCACCGGGGTCAGCCTGTCGGCGACGGCCGCCTCTAGCTCCTCGGCCGAGTCGTAGCGGATCATGCCGGTCCCCGAGCCGCCGACATTGACCTTGACCATCACCGGATAGCCGATCTCCGCGGCGAGGCGCGTGACGTCTTCCCGCCGGTGCGCGACGCGGGTCTTCGGGATGTCGAGGCCGGCCTTGCGGAAGAGGCTGAGCTGGCGGGCCTTGTTGGTGTCGTAGGCCAGGACGCCGGGGCCGTTGATCACGCGGCCGCCCAGCGACTGCCAGTGGTCGAGCGCCGCCATGGAATAGAACAGCGCATGCTCCTCCTGGCGCAGGAAGGACGACATGGCGAGGCGGTTCAGGATCACCGGCGCCGGCAAGGCGGTGTCGGCGGGGTCGAAACTGTGGCTCTGGATCTCGATGGGCGTCCAGGCGACGCCGCGCCGGTCCAGCGTCGCGAACAGCGCCTCGAACCACTGCGGATGTTCGTAGAAAACGGCGAGGTCGGCCAAGGCGAACTCCAGGCAAGAGGGCGGCCACAGGCCGCGCCAGCGACCCCATAATTCACATCGCCGAGCTCCGCATCCCAGAAAGGGCTTGCCATCGCTCTGGTGTTATAGTTAGGTAAAACACCAGATCGCATAAGGATGGCGGCGTGCGGTGCGACGAAACCCCCGGGGCGCAATGGTCAAGACACGATGGATGAGTGGAACGACAGTCAGCCGATCTATCGCCAGCTTCGTGATCGGGTGGTCGCGATGATCCTCGACGGCGTGCTGGGCGAGGGCGATCCCTTGCCGTCCGTCCGCAATGTGGCGGCGGAGTATCGCGTCAATCCGCTGACCGTGCTGAAGGCCTACGACAGCCTGGCCGACGAGCGGCTGGTGGAGAAGCGCCGCGGGCTCGGCCTGTTCATCAACGCCGGCGCCCGCGACCTGCTGCTGCAGGGTGAGCGGCAACGCTTCCTGGCCGAGCAGTGGCCGCAGATCGCCGCCACCATCGAGCGCCTGGGCCTGACGCCGCAGGAACTGCTGGCCGCGGCCGGCGGCAAGACGAGCGGGGAGGGCTGAACCGGTGGCCTGCATAGAAGCCCGCGGCCTGCGCAAGGCCTACAAGACCACGGTCGCCCTCGACGGCGTCGACCTGCGCGTCGAGGAAGGCCGCATCCTGGGCCTGATCGGCCCCAACGGCGCCGGCAAGAGCACGGCGCTGAACGCCATCCTGGGCCTCACGCCCTACGACGGCGAGCTGAAGGTCCTCGGCCGCGATCCCTGGACCGAGCGCGATGTGCTGATGCGCGACGTCTGCTTCATCGCCGACGTGGCGGTGCTGCCCCGCTGGATGCGGGTGTCGCAGGCCCTGGACTACGTGGACGGCGTGCATCCCAGGTTCGACCGCGCGAAGGCCGAGGCCTTCCTCGCCAAGACCGCCATCAAGCGCAAGAGCCGGGTGCGCGAACTCTCCAAGGGCATGGTGACCCAGCTCCACCTGGCGCTGGTGATGGCCATCGACGCGCGGCTGCTGGTGCTGGACGAGCCGACGCTCGGCCTCGACCTGCTCTACCGCAAGGAATTCTACGACACCCTGCTGAACGACTACTTCGACAAGAGCCGCACGATCATCGTGACCACCCACCAGGTCGAGGAAGTGCAGCACATCCTGACCGACCTCGTGTTCATCGACCGCGGCCGGCTGGTGCTGGAATCCCGCATGGAGGACTTCGAGGTCCGCTACCTCGAGGTGATGGTCCAGCCCGATCAGCTCGACGCGGCCCGGGCCCTGCGGCCGATCAGCGAGCGGCAGGTGTTCGGCCGCAGCATCCTGATCTTCGACAATGTCCCGCGCGACCGGCTGGCCGCGCTGGGTGAAGTGCGCACCGCCAGCATCGCCGACCTGTTCGTGGCCGTGATGGGCGAGCGCGCCGCCAGGACGCAAAGGGGCGCCGCATGACCTCGCCGACCGAAGCCATGACCGAAACGCCGGCCGCGGCGCCCGCGGCCCTGCATCGCGTCCGGCCCTTCTACTGGTCGGTGCGTCGCGAGCTTTGGGAGACCCGCTCCGTCGTCATCGCCCCGGCGGTCGTCGCCGCGGTGGTGCTGCTGGGCTTCCTGATCAGCGCCGTCGGCATGCCGCACCGGCGCCTGGCCACCCTGGCGCTGCCGCCCGACAGGCAGGCGGCCCTGATCGGCCTGCCCTACGACATCGGGGCGGTGGCGCTGATCGGCAACATGATGATCGTCGGCCTGTTCTACTGCCTGGCGGCGCTGCACGGCGAGCGGCGCGACCGCACGGTCCTGTTCTGGAAGTCCCTGCCAGTCTCCAACCTGACCACCGTGCTGGCCAAGGCGGCCATTCCGTTTCTCATCCTGCCGGCGGTGACCTTCGTCGCCGTCCTGGCGACGCAGGCGCTCATCTATCTGCTGAGCAGCGCCATGCTGCTCACCGCCGGCGTGAGCGCGGCGACGCCCTGGTCGGTCGCGACGGTCCTGGGCGGGCTGGTGGTGCTGGCTTACGGGCTGGTGACCATGACCCTGTGGCTCGCCCCGCTCTACGGCTGGGTGCTGATGGTCTCGGCCTGGGCCAAGCGGGCGCCCTTCCTCTGGGCGGTGCTGCCGCCGCTGGGCATCGGCCTGTTCGAACACGTGGCTTTCGACCGCGGCTACGTGAGCTCGCTCTTGCTGGGGCGCCTCACCGGCGGCTTCGAGGTCGCGTTCGTCGTCCCGACCAAGGCCTCGCTGAAGGCGTCGGGCGGCATCCCGCAGATCGGTCTCGACCAGCTCGATCCCGGCAAGTTCATCGCGACCCCGGGCGTCTGGGTCGGCCTCGTCGTCGCCGCCGCCTTCATCGCCGCCTGCGTGTGGCTGCGCCGGCGCGCCGAACCGATCTGACCTTTCGGAGGATCGTCACATGACGCCGCAATCGCGCCCCGAACCCTCGCTCCGGCCGCTCGTCTGGCTGGCCGGGCTGCTGGCGGTGATCGTCGCCGTCGTCGCCGCCCTGGCCGGCGGGAGCGCCCATGCCGCGCCCTATCGCGCGCCGCGCACGGCGTCCGGCGCGCCGGACCTGCAAGGGCTGTGGACCAACACCGCGCTGACCTTCCTGCAGCGGCCGCCGATCTTCAAAGGCCTGATCGCCACCGACAAGGAGGAGGCGATGATGGTCAGCATGTTCAAGAAGATGGCGGGCGACATCATCAGCCCCGATCCGGTCGATCCGAAGCTGCCGGCCCCGCCGGCGGTGAAGGAGGCGCCGCAGTCCGACTACATCGAGATGGACCTGCACCTGGGCCGCATCGACGGCCAGCCGCGCACCTCGTGGATCGTCGACCCCGCGGACGGCAAGCTGCCCTTCACCGACGCGGAAAAGGCGGCGAGGGCGGCTGCGGCCAAGGCGCCGGAGGTGTTCGACAATCCCGAGGACCGCGACACCCAGGAGCGCTGCCTGACCGCCATCGGCTCGCCGGAAGGGCCGCCGATGATGAACACCGGCTTCAACGGCAACTACCAGATCCTGCAGACCCGGGACTACGTCGCCATCGAGGTGGAGATGAACCACGACGTGCGGATCATCCGCATGGCCGACCGCACCCATCAGCCGGCCGCTATCCACCCCTGGCTCGGCGACAGCGTCGGCTGGTGGGAGGGCGACACCCTGGTGGTGGAGACCACCAACCTCAACACCAAGGGCCATGTCTATTCGCTGGGCGGCGGCTTCCGCTATTCGCCGAAGACCAAGATCACCGAGCGCTTCACCCGCACGGCCAAGGACCGGATCCTCTACGAGTTCTCGGTCGAGGACCCGGAGGTGTTCACCCGGCCCTGGCGCGCCGAGATGCCGATGCGCGCGGCGAAGGGCCCGATCTACGAATACGCCTGCCACGAGGGCAACTATTCGCTGCCCAACATCCTGGCCGGCGCGCGGGCGCAGGAGAAGGCCGGCGGGACGCAGGCCGCGAAGTGACGGGGCTGACTTGTCTTCTCCCGGTCGTCATTCCCGGCCTTGTGCCGGGAACCTATGAACTCCGCGTCGCTCCTGAAGGGCGCGGCGCTCCCCATGACGAGCCTGCACAGCCTGCGATCATGGGTTCCCGGGACAAGCCCGGGAATGACGGAAAATATTGATACGACAACGAGGTAGCGCGCGCCCAACCTAGCCGCCAACCGCCGCCCGGCGGATGTCCTCGATCGCCTGGGCGTAGTCGGCCGCGCCGAAGATCGCGCTGCCGGCGACGATGGCGTCGGCGCCGGCGGCGGTGACCGCCGCGACGGTCTCCGGACCCTGGCCGCCGTCGACCTCGATGTAGGGATCGAGCCCGCGCCCGGCGCACATCTGCCGCAGGCGCCGGATCTTGGGGAGCATGTCCGGCAGGAAGGCCTGGCCGCCGAAGCCGGGGTTGACGGTCATCACCAGGATCACGTCGCAGAGCGGCAGCACATATTCGATCCACTCCGGCGGCGTGGCCGGGTCCAGCACGACGCCGGCCTTGCGGCCCAGCTCGCGCACGCGGCTCAGCACGCGGTGCAGGTGGAGGGCCGATCCGGGCTCGGCCTGGATCAGGATGTGGTCGGCGCCGGCCTCGACGAAGGCCTGCAGGTAGCGCTCGGGCTCGACGATCATCAGGTGCAGGTTGAGCGGCTTGGCGGTCGCCTTGCGGATCGCGCGCACCACGTCCGGCCCGAAGCTGATGTTGGGCACGAAGCGCCCGTCCATGATGTCCACGTGGATCCAGTCCGCGCCGGCGCGGTCGACGGCGGCGACCTCCTCGGCGAGGCGCCCGAAGTCGGCGGCCAGCACCGAGGGCGCGATGACCAGGCGGCGGCTCACGGGCCGAGCTCGTGCCAGGCGCGCCCGTCGCGGGCGAGCAGGGCCTCGGCCGCCTTCGGCCCGGCCGAGCCGGCCGGGTAGGCGTGGACGCGGCCGCCGGTGCGCCAGGCCTTGAGGAAGGGCTCGACCGCGCGCCAGCCGGCCTCGATCTCCGCGGCGGTCCTGAAGAGGGTGCGGTCGCCGGTCATGGCGTCGTAGAGCAGGGGCTCGTAGCCGGTGTCGGCCGGCATGGCGAAGGCGTCGGCGTAGCGGAACGCCAGGCTGACCGGCGCGAGCGTGTCCTTAGGCCCCGGCTGCTTGATGTCGACGAAGAGGGCCATCCCCTCGTGCGGCTGGAGTTGCAGGACCAGGCGGTTCGGCGACGGGGTCCCGGCGGCGTCGCGGAACAGCCCGCCGGGCGCGGCCTTGAACTGGATGGCGATCTCGGTGTCGCGGGCGGTGAGCGCCTTGCCCGTGCGCAGGTAGAAGGGCACGCCCGCCCAGCGCCAGGTGTCGATGGACAGCTTGAGCGCGACGTAGGTCTCGGTGCGGCTGCGCGCGGCGACATGCGCCGCCTGGCGATAGGCCGCGACGGGCGAGCCGGCGACCTGGCCGGCGTGGTACTGGCCGCGCACGGAGTTTTCCAGCGCCTGGGCCGGCGACTGGACCTCGACGGCGGCGATCACGCGGGCCTTCTCGGCGCGCACCGCCTCGGCGTCCAGGCTGTTGGGCGGCTCCATGGCCACCAGGCCGAGCAACTGGAACATGTGGCTGGGGACCATGTCGCGCAGCGCGCCGGTGCGGTCGTAGTAGCCGCCGCGCCCCTCGACGCCCACGGTCTCGGCGGCGGTGATCTGGACGTGGTCGATCGCGTGGCGGTTCCAGATCGGCTCGAACACCGCGTTGGAAAAGCGCAGGGCCAGGATGTTGCGGACCGTCTCCTTCCCCATGAAGTGGTCGATCCGGTAGACCTGGGTTTCCTCCGCCCACTTGAGGATGCGGCGGCTCAGCGTCCGCGCCGAGGCCAGGTCGTCGCCGAACGGCTTTTCGACCACGAGGCGGCGGAAGCCGCCGGCCTCCGCGCGCAAAAGGCCTGCCTTCGACAGCCGCTCGACGATCTCGCCGAAGAACCGCGGCGCGGTGGCCAGGTAGAACAGCGCCGGCCCCTTCAGCGTGCGGGCGAGGGCCTGGTAGGTCGCGGCGTCCTCGAAATCGCCCGACAGGTAGTCGATGCGTTGCGCGAGCCACCGCCAGCGCGCCGCATCGAAGGCGGCCTCCGCCCCCTCTGTGCGATGACCGACCGCGCCCTGGAGGAAGCTCTTCAACCGCTGTCGCAGGTCTTCCGGCCCGCCGGCGGCGTGGTCGACGCCGAGGATCTGGAAGTCGTCGGCCAGCAGCCCCTCGCCGGCGAGGTTGTAGAGCGCCGGGACCAGCAGGCGGCGGGTGAGGTCGCCATGCGCGCCGAACACCACCAGCGTGCAGGCCGGGGCCGGCGGCGCGTCCGCGCTTGGCGAGGTCGCCAACGCCTAGCCCTTTTCCGGCGTCTCGACGTGGCCGCCGAACCCGAAGCGCATCGCCGACAGCAGCTTTTCGCCGAAGGTGTGCTCCTCGCGCGACCGGAAGCGGGCGAACAGCGCGGCGGCCAGTACGTCGGCCGGCACGGCTTCCTCGATCGCGGCCTCCACCGTCCAGCGGCCCTCGCCGCTGTCGGCCACCGCGCCGGTGTAGGCCTCGAGCCTGGCGTCGCCGGCGAGCGCCTGGGCGGTCAGGTCCAGGAGCCAGGAGGAGATCACGCTGCCGCGCCGCCACACCTCGGCGACGTCCGGCAGGTTGAGGTCGTAGCGCTCGTCCGGCGCCAGGTCCTGCGAGTCCTTGTTGCGCAGGATGTCGAAACCCTCGGCGTAGGCCTGCATCAGGCCGTACTCGATGCCGTTGTGGACCATCTTGACGAAGTGGCCGGACCCCACGGGGCCCGTGTGAATGTAGCCCTCGACGGCGCGCGGGTCGGCGTCCTTGCCGCGCTTGGTCCGCGGGATGTCACCGGCGCCGGGCGCCAGGGTCTTGAAGATCGGGTCGAGACGCTCGACGGTCGCCGTCTCGCCGCCGATCATCATGCAATAGCCGCGCGCCAGGCCCCAGACGCCGCCGGAGGTCCCGACGTCGATATAGCCGATCTGCTTGCCCTTCAGCGCCTTCGCCCGGCGGATGTCGTCGCGATAGAAGGTGTTGCCGCCGTCGATGACGGTGTCGCCGGCTTCCAGGATGTCGCCCAGGGCGGCGATCGTCTCGTCGGTCGGGGCGCCGGCCGGCAGCATGACCCAGACGGTGCGCGGCGCGGCCAGCGCCTCGCGCAGGGCCTTGAGGTCCTTGACGGCTGTAGCCCCGTGCCCGGTCACCTCCTCAACGGCCTTGGGATCGCGGTCGTAGACGACGCAGGCATGTCCGCCCTGCATCAGCCGGCGCGCGATGTTGCCGCCCATCCGGCCCAGGCCTACGACGCCAAGCTGCATTCCGATCTCCTTGCCAAGCCGTGTCTTCGGGTGCGTCAGGCGTGGGCCGTTCGCGCCGGGGATTTGCCGTCGAGGCGGCGGCGCTTGTCGTCCACGGCGGCCAGCAGGGCGTCGAACGCCTCGGCGAACAGGCGCACACCGTCTTCCACCAGGCCGTCGGTGACGCCGAGCAGATTGAGGCCCAGGGCTTCGGCCTCACGCAGCACGGCTTCGGAACCCATCGGGTCGTCGGTGAGCGTCGGCGCCACGCGGCCATGGTCGCGGAAGGCGTCCAGCGTCTTGGGCGGCATGGTGTTGATCGTGTCAGGACCGATCAGGGTCTCGACATAGAGCACGTCCGAATAGCTCGGGTCCTTGGTTCCGGTGGAGGCGAACAGCACCCGCTGGGTCGCCGCGCCGGCCGCCGCCAGGGCCTTCCATCGCGGCCCGGCGACCAGCCCGAGGTAGCGCTGGTAAGCGACCTTGGCGTTGGCGATGGCGACCTTGCCGCGCAGCGCCTTCAGGCGTGTGGCGACGTCGCCCCCGGCTGTCTTGAGCTGCGCGTCGATCTTCTTGTCGATGGCGGTGTCGATGCGGCTGACGAAGAAGCTCGCCACCCCGTGCGTCCGGGCGACGTCGCCGCCGGCCGCCTTCAGGTCCTCAAGGCCCGCGATGTGCGCCTCGGCCACGTCGAGATAGGCCTGCAGGCCGAACAGCAGGGTGACGTTGACGTTGACGCCCTCGCCGATCAGCCGGCGGATGGCGGGAACGCCGGCGCGCGTGCCGGGGACCTTGATCATCAGGTTCGGCCGGTCGACCGCCTTCCAGAGCCGCCGGGCCTCGGCGACCGTGCCGTCGGTGTCGTTGGCGAGCCGGGGCGAGACCTCCAGGCTGGCGTAGCCGTCGCGCCCGCCGAGGCGATCCCAGGTCGGCCGGAACTGGTCGCAGGCCTGCTGGATGTCGCCGATGGCGATCGCCTCGTAGATCGCGGTGGCGTCCGTGCGGCCGTCGGCGATCAGCCGGGCGATGCGCGCGTCATAGGCCTCGCCGCCGCCGATGGCCTTTTCGAAGATCGACGGGTTCGAGGTCAGGCCGCTGACGCCGTCCTGCGCGACCAGGCGTTTCAGCTCGCCGTCCTGCAGGATGTCCTGGTGCAGGTAGTCGAGCCAGATCGCCTGGCCGGCCGCGACCAGGCGCTTGAGCGGATTGTCGGTCATGGCGGGGATCTCCTCACTTGGGCCTCTGCGGCGACAGCTGGCGGCGCGCGGCGTCCGCGACCCGCTCGGCCGTGAAGCCGAAGTGTTTCATCAATTCGCCGCCAGGGCCCGAGGCGCCGAAGCCGTGCATGGCGACGATCTCGCCGGTCAGGCCCACGTAGCGGTCCCAGCCGAGCGGCGAGGCGGCCTCCACGGCGACCCGCGCGGTGAGGTCAGGCGGCAGGACCTCGTGGCGGTAGGCGACGGACTGGGCTTCGAAGAGGTCCCAGCTCGGCATCGACACCAGGCGCACGCGCGCGCCCTCGGCTTCGAGGATCTGGGCGGCTCCGACGATCAGGCCCACCTCGCTGCCGGAGGCTATCAGGATCACCTGCGGCGCGCCGCCGGGGCTGTCGGCCAGCACATAGGCGCCCTTGGCCAGGCCGCGCGCCGAGGCGAAGACCTTGCGGTCCAGCGTCGGCATGGCCTGGCGCGACAGGACCAGGCAGGCGGGCTGGGCGGCCTGGCGCAGGATCGTGCGCCAGGCTTCGGCGGTCTCGTTGGCGTCGCCGGGGCGAAGGGTGATCAGCCCCGGGATCGCCCGAAGCGCCGCCAGCTGTTCGATCGGCTGGTGGGTCGGGCCGTCCTGGCCGAGCGCGATGGAGTCGTGGCTGAACACGAACACCGCCGGCGCCTTCATCAGGGCCGCGAGCCGGGTGGGCGGGCGCATGTAGTCGCTGAAGATCAGGAAGGTGCCGGTGTAGGGCCGCAGGCCGCTGACCGCCATGCCGTTGGCGATGGCGCCCATGACGTGCTCGCGCACCCCGAAGTGCAGGTTGCGCCCGCCGCGGTCGTCGGCCGAGAAGGTCCCGGCGTCGTCGAAGTCGAGGTGGGTTTTGGTCGAGGGTGAAAGGTCCGCCGAGCCGCCGACCAGCCAGGGCAGGCGCGGCGCCAGCGCGTTCAGGGTTTTGCCCGAGGCCTCGCGCGTCGCAATCCCCTTGGCGTCGGGCGGGAAGGTCGGCAGGTCCTGGTCCCAGCCCTTCGGCGGCCCGCCGGCCAGCAGGGCGTCGAGCTCGGCGGCGAGTTCGGGGTAGGCCTCCCGGTGGCGCGCCCGCGCCGTCTCCCACTCCGCGCTGAGCTTCGCGCCCCGCGCGCCCAGGGTCTCGTCGAAGCGCTGGCGCACGCCGTCGGGGACCAGGAACTGCGCGTCGGGTGGCCAGCCGTAGGCGCGCTTGGCGGCCTTCACCTCGTCGGGGCCGAGCGGGTCGCTGTGGGCCTTGGCGGTGCCGGCCTTGTGCGGGGCGCCATAGCCGATGACGCTGCGCACCAGGATCAGCGTCGGGCGGTCCGTCGCCGCATGGGCGGCTTCGATGGCGCGGGCGAAGGCCTGCGTGTCGTTGGCGTCGGCGACGCGGGCGATGGCCCAGCCGTAGCCCTCGAAGCGCCTGGCGACGTCCTCGCTGAACGCCAGGCTGGTGGCGCCCTCGATGCTGACGTGGTTGTCGTCGTAGATCCAGCAGAGGTTGGAAAGCTTCAGGTGGCCGGCCAGCGAGGCGGCTTCGCCGGAGATCCCCTCCATCAGGTCGCCGTCGCTGCAGATCGCATAGACCCGGTGGCCGAACAGGGCGTGGCCCGGCCGGTTGAACCGCGCCGCCATCCAGAGCCCCGCCATGGCCATGCCGACGGCGTTGCCGACGCCCTGTCCGAGCGGGCCGGTGGTGGTCTCCACCCCGACAGTGTGGCCGTGCTCCGGATGGCCTGGGCAGACGCTGCCCAGCTCGCGGAACGCCTTGATGTCGTCGAGGCTGACGGCGGCCTGGCCGTCCTTTTCCACCCCAGCCAGATGGAGCAGGGCGTAGAGCAGCATCGAGGCATGGCCGTTGGAGAGCACGAACCGGTCGCGGTCCGGCCAGTCCGGCGCCTTGGGGTCGTAGCGCAGCACGCGGGTCCAGAGCTCGTAGGCCACCGGCGCCAGGCCCATCGGCGCGCCCGGGTGCCCGGACTGGGCTCGCTCGACCGCGTCGATCGCCAGGGTGCGGATGGTGTCGATGGCCAGGCGGTCGACATCGCTGTCGGAAACGGCGGTCTTGTCCGCGTCGGACGCCTTGAGGTCCATGGTTCCGGGCTCTTTCGGCTGGTTCCACGGCTTGTGGCGGGCGGGCCCGCGATGCCGTCGGGAAGCTCTGGAGGCAACGGTTGCATCGCCCTGAGGTTCCCGGGCAGATCGGGCGTAGGGAACCCGCAAGGGTCGCAAGCGCTGCTTAGAACATAGATCCATGCGCCGAAAGCCGGGTTGTCGATGCCATCGCCGATAGAAGACTACGCCCTGATCGGCGATTGCGAGACCGCAGCCCTCGTGGCGCGCGACGGGTCGATCGACTGGCTGTGCTGGCCGAGGTTCGACAGCGCCGCCTGTTTCGCCGCCCTCCTGGGCCACGAGGGCAACGGCCGCTGGCGGATCGCGCCGCAGAGCGCGGTGCGCAAGGTCTCGCGCCGCTACCGGCCCGAGACCCTGATCCTGGAGACGGAATTCGAGACCGAAGACGGCGTCGTGGCGCTGGTCGACTTCATGCCGCTGCGGAGCGGCTCGTCGCACGTGGTGCGCCTGGTCGAGGGCCGCGGAGGTCATGTCGCGATGGCCATGGAGCTGATCCTGCGCTTCGACTATGGCGCCATCGTTCCGTGGGTGACTCACGGCGAGGACGGCGCCCTGCGCGCCGTGGCGGGCCCCGACCTCGTCATGCTGCGCACGCCCGTGAAGACCGAGGGGCGGGGCCTGACCACCGTCGCGGCTTTCGAGATCGGCGAGGGTGAAACCATCCCCTTCGTGCTGAGCTACGGCCCCTCGCACCTGCCCCCTCCGGAGCCGCGCGACCCCGCGAAGGCGCTCGCCGAGACCGAGGATTTCTGGCGCGAGTGGCGTTCCGGCTGCACCGTGGACGGCCCCTATGTCGAGGCTGTCGGGCGGTCCCTGATCACGCTGAAGGCCCTGACCCACACGCCGACCGGCGGGGTGATCGCCGCGCCCACGACCTCCTTGCCGGAAGCGCCCGGCGGCCAACGCAACTGGGACTACCGCTACTGCTGGATCCGCGATGCGACCTTCCTGCTGCTGGCCTTGATGAGCGCCGGGCATTTCGAGGAAGCCCGCGCCTGGACGTCCTGGCTGCACCGCGCGGTGGCCGGCTCGCCCAGCGCCATGCAGATCATGTACGGCGTCACCGGCGAACGGCGGCTCACCGAGCTGGAGGCCGGCTGGCTCGACGGCTACGAGGGGGCCAAGCCCGTCCGGGTCGGCAATGCGGCCCACAACCAATTCCAGATGGACGTCTACGGCGAGCTGATGGACGCCACCCATCAGGCGCGGCGCAACGGCCTGACCGACGGCGACACCTGGGCGCTGCAGCTGGCGATCATGGAGCATGTGGCGAAGGTCTGGGACGACCCTGACGAGGGCATCTGGGAGGTGCGCTCGGGGCCGCAGCATTTCACCTTTTCGAAGATCATGGCCTGGGTCGCCGTCGACCGCGCCATCCGTGACGCCGAACGCTTCGGCCTGGAGGGGCCGCTCGACGACTGGCGGGCGCTGCGCGAGACGATCCGGGCGGAGGTCTTCGCCCACGGGCTCAATCCCGGGACCGGTGGCTTCCAGCGGGCCTATGACGATCCCAGCGCCGACGCGAGCCTGCTGCTGATCGCCGAGTTGGGCTTCGTCGCGGCGGACGATCCGCATTTCGCGGCCACGGTCGCGGCGGTCGAGCGCGAGCTGATCACCGAGGATGGGCTTGTGCTGCGCTACGACACCTGTCGGGCCGACGACGGCCTGCCGCCGGGCGAGGGGGCGTTCCTGACCTGCAGCTTCTGGCTGGTCAACGCCTACGCCATGCTCGGGCGTCACGACGAGGCGCGGCGGCTGTTCGAGCGGCTGCTGGGATTCCGCAATGACGTCGGCTTGCTGGCGGAGGAGTACGACCCGCGGACCTGCCGCTTCGCCGGCAACTTCCCGCAGGCGCTTTCGCACATCGGCCTGGTGAGCGCGGCGCTCAATCTCTTCCACAGCGCCAAGCCGAGCGTTCAGCGCTCATCGTACGACGCGGAGCCTGCGCCTCGCTAGAGCCCCTCCCACTCACGATGGATCATCGTGCGAGGACGAGAAGGATTCCAGATACAGGGTCTAGGCGTGGCGGCGTTCGGCGTCCGCCGATGCGGAGTCGGTGACGCCGACATGGCCGCGATAGACCATCTCCCAGCCCATCCAGCCGTTGAACAGCAGCAGGACCACGACGACCGCCGAAAGGATGGCGTCGTTCGAGGTGACAACGCCGCGGTTCGCGCCGCCCGCGCGCAGGACGAGGTTGACGATCTCCAGGACCACCGCCAGCAGGTTGCCGCCCATGTGCAGCCAGGCTTGGCGCAAGGCCCGCACGCGCGGCTCGCCCAGGAAGTCCGTGAAGCCCAGCACCGCCGCCAGCAGGGCGGTGGCGATGCCGGCCCCCAACAGCCAAGTCGAGGCTTCGGCGAAGCCGGCGCGGCCGGTGTTCAGGTAGAGAAGGTCGGTCGCCAGGACCGAGACAAAGAACGCGATCGGAAACGGGATGATCATCGGGTGCAGAGGATG
>Ga0207690_10000534_pt1 | contig 24783 bp, 21 predicted proteins | sample KBSC23metaG_FD_184315 | JGI IMG/M metagenome (GOLD analysis project Ga0207690, IMG submission 184315) | Corn rhizosphere microbial communities from Kellogg Biological Station, Michigan, USA - KBS C2-3 metaG (SPAdes) (version 2) | ecosystem: Host-associated > Plants > Roots > Rhizosphere > Soil ...
TCGCACGGCACCGATGATGACGCTGTCGCAGCGATCGAATGTCAGGATGCACGAAGCCAGCACTTCCTTGTCCAGGGTGAGCAGCAACAGGCCCAGTTCACCCGCGTCGCCGCGCGAAGGTTTGCGCAGACTCAGGTACGCCCCGGGCACGCCATCCAGCCGAAGCGTGGCCAGGCGCGCGCTGCCACCCGACACGATGCGCTCGCGCAGCCACGCAGGAAAACGCCGCATCACGAACGCGTAGTGCGAGCGGACGATGCGACGCCGGGTATCGAGGTCGAAATGCGTCGAAATATAGGGCCGATGCCAACGCTCGTAGAGCCGGGGATCGGCGTGCGCCGCTCGTCGCAGGGTCTCCCGTGCGTTGAGTGAACGCAGCCATCGCGTCTGCCGAATGAACAGCCGCACCCAGCTTGTCATGTGCATGGCCAACTGCCATCGGCTCTCGCCAGCAGTCCGCCGCAGCGACCAGCGGCGGCGCAAGGCATCCATCCACAACATGCCTGCCATATTCGTTCGTGCGACGCGCATCGGTCCACCTCGTCATGCCGAGTTGACCTGTAAGACGCGCGGGCGGCTGAATTTTGAAATGGCTGGCCGTCCTGTCGCAGGCATGGGCTTGTTTCAGCCAAACGGCGGGAACGCAGAACAGAGCAAGTGGACCCGTTCCACCCAAAACGGCCGCCACGAAGCGATGCCTGCACCGCGGCGCCGTATAGTGGAATGCATCCCCCGAGCACGGTGAACCGCATGTCCCAGCTCAATCGCCAGCTGCGCCTCAAGACCCGCCCCGAAGGCTTGGTCACACGCGAAGATTTCGACCTGGTCGAACAGCCCGTGCCCGCGCTGAAGGACGGCGAAGTGCTGGTGCGCGTGCTGTATATCTCGATGGACCCGACCAACCGCGTGTGGATGCGCGACATCCCGCAATACCTGCCGCCGGTGGCAATCGGCGAGGTGATGCGTGCGCTCGGCCTGGGCCGCGTGGTGCAGTCGCGCTCGGCGCAGTACCAGGTAGGCGACCTGGTGCAGGGCGTCACCGGCTGGCAGGACTACCTGGTGCTGCACGAAAGCGCCAAGGGCTACGTGCGCCTGCCCGCCGACCCCGGCATCCCGCTACCCACCCTGCTCGGCGCCGCCGGCATGAGCGGCGTCACCGTCTACTACGGCCTCACCGAGATCGCCCCGGTGCGCCCCGGTGCACCCCGGCGAAACCCTGGTGGTCTCCGCCGCCGCCGGCTCGGTCGGCTCCGTCGCCGGCCAGATCGGCAAGATCATGGGCGCGCGCGTGGTCGGCATCGCCGGCGGCGCCGACAAGTGCCGTCACCTCACCGACCAACTCGGCTTCGACGCCGCCATCGACTACAAGGCCGCCGACTTCAAGCAGCAACTCAAGGCGGTCACTCCCGACGGCGTGCACGTCAACTTCGAAAACGTGGGCGGCGAAGTCATGCGCGCGGTGCTTTCGCGCATGGTCATCGGCGGCCGCGTCGCACTATGCGGCCTGATCTCCGGCTACAACAGCACCGAACGCCCCAGCGACGACTTCGGCGTGCTCGTGATGAAGCGCCTGAGCATGCGCGGCTTCCTGGTGCTCGACTACACGAAGACGCGCGAGGCTGTGCAGACGCTGGGCGGATGGATTCGCGATGGGCAGCTGAAGGCCGAGGAGACGGTGGCCGACGGCTTGGAGAATGCGCCCGTCGTGCTCAATCGGTTGTTTGATGGGAGCCATCGGGGGAAGTTGGTGTTGCGGGTAGATGCGCAGGCATAAGATGCGACAGTTCTCTATTGTCCGCCACCCATAGCGGACCTTGCTAGGGGCTCTAAATTGACCATGGAGAGTTGACTTGGATCGTCGTAATGCATTGAAGGTAAGTATCCTCGGGCTAGCGGCACTAACGACGCTGCCGCTGACTTCGCTGGCAAAGTCCAGCCCAGCCAAATTGAGCAAGATGGCTGCATTGGAACACCAGTTCGGCGGCACGCTCGGTGTGGCGGTCTATGACATGGAGACCGGGAAGCGATCGGGTTATCGGGCGGATAATCGATTCCTGATGTGCAGCACGTTCAAGCCGCTGGCCGTCGCAGCGGTTCTCAGGCGAGTAGATGAGGGCAAGGAGTCGCTTGATCGGCGAGTCGTGTACGGACGCGAGTCGCTGCTTTCATACGCCCCTGTAACAAGTCTGCATGCCACGGGAGAAGGGATGACGGTGGGTGAGCTGTGCCAGGCGGCGATCACGGTGAGTGACAACACGGCAGGAAATCTATTGCTCACGAGTCTTGGCGGCCCCAGTGGCTTCAACGCTTTCATGCGCGACATAGGTGACAAAGTTACGCGACTCGATCGCGTGGAGCCTGCATTGAACACGGTGAGTCCAGACGGTCCGCTTGATACGACATCACCGAACGCCATGATCCAGAGCGTCGAAAAGATGCTCTTCGGCGAGGTTCTGGCGGAGCGGTCCCGCAAACGGCTTACCGACTGGCTCTGCGATACGACGAACGGCCTGAGCACCATCAGAGCTGGGCTTCCAAAGGCATGGCGGGCCGGGGACAAGCCGGGGCGGGGAAGCGATGGCTCAACGAACGATGTTGCCGTGGTCTGGCCATCGGGCCGAAAGCCACTTCTTATAGCTGCCTACTACTTCAATCCCTCTATGGAAGTAAAAGATCGAGACAACGTCTTGGCAGACGTCGGTCGGGTTATCGGCCACGACTTCGCTGTCTAGAACAATATCTCGAAGCATCCGCTTCCGAACGCGGGCATTCGCATACCGTTGCTGTGCTTTTTATCTGGCCTTTCTAAAAAGTACGCGCAGGATGCGCGTCGCTCTACCCGGGGCCCCTCTGAAGCGGCGGGCGGGTGGAGGATCAGCCCGCAGGGTGGCCGGCAGGGATGCCGGCCAGTTTGGCGTCAGGACAGGATGCCCTGTCGACAAACCCCGTAACCCGGCCGCGGACCTTGCGGGCAGGATGCCCGCAAGGCGCGTAAGCGGGGTGGCCTTCTCTTTTGGTTACTTTTCTCTTGGCCACGCAAGAGAAAAGTGACTCGGTCGCCGAAGGCGATCGACCGCTCTTGCTTCAAAAAAGACAGCGGCCACAACCGCCACACCCATTCAATCCGAAATCGCCAACACGCACTCGTCCGCCCCGTAGCTCCGGCAACAGACGGGGAAAATCGACAACCTACCCGGCGCGATGGCTGGCCCCAGCAGCCCTTCCAGGAAGCCACTGAAGAAGCTGCAGCCGGAACGGCCGTCTTCCGCGCACAGCGGGCTGTCGTGGATGTGCAACTGGCCACCCTGCTGGTCGACCTCGACCAGCGCGCGCAGCGCGGGGGCGCCGATGTGCTCGATCGCTTCGCGCAGATCCAGCCCGTCATCCAGCGCGTACTCGCTCTCGAACACCCACGCACCCGTACGCCGCCCCGCCAGCGCGAGCGAGGATTCGCGCGCGGCCTCGGCGACCGAGTGCGCCAACGCCAGCAGCTGCGGCACGATCTGCGGGTAGTCGTACTCCAGTTCCCGCAGCGCCTTCTCGACGGCAGCCTCGTCCGGCGCCAGCGGAACCCGCTCGACGAACGGTGTCGTGACCACGGGCGCAGGTGCGGGTGCGGGCGCCCGCGGCGTGGGCAGGATGAACTCGAACTCCGGCTCCGGCTCCGCCGATGGCTCTCGGGGGGACTCCGGTGCGTCTGCCGCTGCCGACTGGACACCCCGGGTTCGGTCCTCCACCACAGGCGCCGCGACGGACACGGATGCTGGCGAAGCAACGACCGCTGCCGGCGGGACCACGGCCGCCGGCCCCACCCGCTTGCGCGACGCCGCGAAATGCGGTTTCGGCTCGCCTTCGACGAAGGGGAAAACCTTGACGCTGATGAAGCGGTCACACGCGTCCAGCGCCGCCTCGAGCATCCGCTTCTTGCGCGACGGCCCACGCACGACCATCGTCAGCAGGATGCCGTAGTGATCCGGCAGCAGACGCTGCCGCTGCAAGTTGAATCCGCTGGCCATGACGAGCCGGCCGACTTCGATCAGCAGGCCCTCCCGGTTTTCCGAGAGGCCCTGGATTTCCAGCTCGATCATCAAGCCCCCTGTAGGCGATGCCGATGGACACGTTGTGTGGAACGACGACGCCGTATGCAGGCCATGCGCTGCAGCGGATGGCGTCCGCGCTACGTGAAGATTCTAGGCCAACGAGAAGGAACGGCGATATCGGAATTTGCCGTTACCCCTGCGGTTTTCAACAACCGCCGTGGCATCCCGCCAGTGAAGGACGTATCGTCCAATTTCTCCAGAATCAGGCTCCCCATGGCAACCCCGAAGCCCTTCCCCCACGCCGGCTTCCTGAGCCAGCTGGAGCACATCAACGCATCCGCGTCCGTACCCGCGGCCACGCTGCCGCCATCACTCGCCCGCGTCCTTCTGATCGCGGAGGACTCCGGCCGACCGACGCCAGCCGTCCTTCATTTGATCCAGCTGCTGAAGGCGCGCAAGGCCACGCTGCAGGCATCGTTCGATACCGAAGTGGTTGCCGATGAATTGCGGCGCTACCAGAAGTTCGCGCGACCGGGTCAGCCATCGCCGCATATCGTCCAGCTGCGGCAGCAGCAAGCCGCCGCGCGACAGTTATCGAATCAGTCGAGGCAATCATTCATCAAAGCGGCCACCGCGTTCGTGCGGGAGACCGGAATCGAGGTGCCGCCGCGGGTGGCGCTCGAGGCATTCATCATCGGCTGGATCGAGGCCAACGTGCCGAAGGACGTCATCACCGCGACCTGACAGCGACTGGCCGAAGGGTTCTTCGATCCATGCAAACGAAACAGCCGGCACGCTGTGCATGCCGGCTGTTTCGGTTCCACGTTGCCGCTCAGCGCAGGATCGCGGCCGGATCCTGCTTCGCCTTGAGCGCGCTGCACAGCTGGATCGATTCGCCAGTCTGCGCCAGGCCGCGGCCGATGCCGGCGGCGTCTTTCTCGCGGGTCTTGAAGAATGCCTGCAGGCGGTCGTACTCGGCGCTGGAGCAGCCGCCGCCCGCGGCCATCGACGGCAGGCGGCCGCCGGAGAAGCTGCCGGTGCGATCAAGGATCTGCGCATAGTGCGCGGTGAACCACGACCACATCGCATCACGCTCGGCCAGCGTGTCGCGGCCGCCGCTCAGCAGCATGCGCATTTCGCCGACCTTGACCGGCTTGGTCAGCGCAAAGTTGCGCACCTGCTCGGTCAGCGCCGGATCCTCCACGCTGGCCAGGCCGCCGAGAATGCCGTTGCGCAGGGCCGGGTCGCTGGTCTTGGGCAGTTCGGCGATCAGCGCATCGACCGCGCTCTTGCCATGTTCCTGCACCGCCACGCCCAGCGCGTCGCCGAGCAGGTCGGGATCGGCGGCGGCCAGGTTCAGATGGCCATCCGCCTTCGGCTTGAGCGCCGCCTCGCCCTGCTTGAGCAGGGCCGCACGCACTTCCGGCAGCTTGAAGTCGAACGCCAGCGAACTGGCCAGGCTGCTGCGCATCAGCGAGTCGTCCTCGGATTCGCCGGCCTTGCGCTGGTAGCCGAGCTGTTCCAGGCGCGGCAGGTAGGCCGCCTTCGCCCATGCGGCCAGGCGGGCACGCTGCGCATCGGTGGCGGCGATGCGGTGGTAGAGCTGCGTGGCCTGGTCCAGCGGCACGGTGGCCACTTCGCGGATTTTCGAACCGGTCAACGGCTGCAGCGCGGCCAGCATGTCGCCGGCGTCGAGGTCGCCATGGCGGAAGCTCGCGCTGATCGCGTCGGCGTAGGCGAGTTGCTCGGCATCGCTGAGCTTGCCGATCTGCTTGACCAGCCCGCCCAGTTCCGACTTGTCGAGGCTGAAGCGGTAATAGCCGCTGGCGTTCGCGTTCGGCATGATCCAGGTCGGATTGCTGGCACCGGCCAGCACCATCGAGCCGATCGCCTTGTCGAGCATTTCGCAAGCCACCTTGCTGCCGTCGGCGGTGCCGTAGCGCACGCACACCGGTACGCCCCAGATGCGCTGCGGATCGCCGCTGCTGCCCAGCGGCAGGTAGCGGCTCTGGCTCAGCTGCAGCACGGTCTGGCCGTTTTTCTGTTCCAGCTTCGTCGCCACGTACGGCACGCCGGACTGATCGAGGAAGCTCTTGAATGCGTGCTTGAACGCATCGCCTTTGTCGGCCGCGATGGCGATCGCCGAGACCAGGTCGTCGGCGGTGGCGTTGCCGTACTTCTGGCTCTGGATGTACGCGCGCATGCCCTTCTGGTAGGTCTTCTCGCCCACGTAGTTCTCGAACATGCCGATGACGCTGGCGCCCTTCTGGTAGGTGATGCCGTCGAACGCGGTCATGATGTCGCCGTTGCCGGTGATCGGCTGGCGGATGCTGCGCGCGCTGACCAGGCTGTCGTTGTTCATCGCGCCCTGGCCGCCGCGCACGCGGTCGAGGTCGGCGCGGTATTCCGGGTGCACCTGCATGGTGACCTTCTGCTGCATCCAGGTGGCGAACGCCTCGTTGAGCCAGATGTCGTTCCACCATTCGGTGGTTACCGTGTCGCCGGTCCACTGGTGCGCCAGCTCATGCGCGTTGACGTTGAACGAGCCCTGCACGTTGCGCGCCGGCGAATCCTTGTCGATCAGCAGCAGCCAGTCGCGGAAGGTGACCAGGCCCGGGTTCTCCATCGCGCCGGCCTCGAAATCCGGCGCGGCCAGCAGGTCGAGCTTGTCGAACGGGTAGCCGAAGCCGTAGTAGTTCTCCAGCGCGTGGATGATGCTCGGCGTTTCGCCCAGCACGTGTTTCATGCGTTGCCCCTCGCCCTTGGCGGCGATGCCGCGCAGTTGCAGCGGCTTGGCGCGATAGGCGGTCGGCGAGATGTCCGGGCCGGCGACGATGTCCCACGGGCCCACCGCGAACGCGACCAGATAGGTCGGCAGCGGCAGCGTCTGCGCGAAGGTCACGGTCTTCCAGCCCTTGCCGGCCGGCGACTGTTTCACCTGCTGGGTGTTCGCCACCACGTTTTCGTGGTCGGGCACGGTGATGCTGAGGTCGAACGGGGTTTTGAAGCCGGGCTCGTCGAAACCGGGGAAGGCGAAGCGCGCGCTGATCGGCTCCATCTGCGTCATCGCGTACGGCTGGCCCTTCGCGGTGACCTTGTACAGGCCCTGCAGCTGCGCGTTGAGCGGCGCGGTGTACTCGACCTTCACGGTCAGCTGCTGCGGCTGCAGCGTGCTGCCGAAATCCACCCGCGCCACGCCGGCCTTCGGATCCACCGCGACGTACTTGCCGGCATGCACCTTGCCGGCAGCGTCGGCGATCGTCACCTTCGACACCTTCAGCTCGGCGCCATCCAGCCACAGGTGATCGGAGGCCTGGGTCAGCTTGACCTTGATCGTGGTGGTGCCAGAGAAATCCTGCTGCGCCGGATCGACCTTGAACGCCAGCTGGTACGACTGCGGCACGGCCCAGCCGGGCAAGCGGCCCTGCGGCGCCTGGTCGGCAGTGGCGGCAAACGCCGCACCACAGCAGGCGGCCAGTGCGGTGAGCAGAAGAGGACGGGCGAGTCGGCGCATGGTGATTTCCCTGGGTACGTGGAGAATCCCCAAGCTAGAGCCGGCATGACCTTCGACCCAGTGCCAGAAGGCATGCCCGGATGCCGCGACGCGTCATCCAGGGCCGCCCGCGAGGGAATTCCGAGCAAAAAAAACCGGCGACGAAGCAAGCTTCATCGCCGGCCGGGGAAGCCCGCGCGCCTGCGGGGGAGAGGGAGGGGGAGCTCCGGCGCGCGGGGTGTCACGAGCACAACGTGGGCACAGGATAGGACCCTCGCTTGCATTGCTCCAATTGATTGTTACCATCCCAGCCATAGCGTATGGCTATTGCCAAGCCGGGACGATCCATGAACCTTCGCGATCTCCAGTACCTGGTGGCCCTGGCCGAGCATCGACACTTCGGCCGCGCGGCCGAGGCCTGCTTCGTCAGCCAGCCCACCCTGTCCACCCAGATCAAGAAGCTGGAGGAGGAACTGGGCGTGCCGCTGGTCGAGCGCACCCCGCGCAAGGTGCTGCTGACCGAGGTCGGCCGCGACATCGCCATCCGCGCGCGCGACGTGCTCAACGGCATCGAGCAGATCCGCAGCGTGGCCCGGCGCACGCTGGACCCGGAATCCGGCACGGTGCGGCTGGGCATCTTCCCCACCTTGGGGCCGTATCTGTTGCCGCACGCGTTGCCGCTGGTGCGCAAGGCGTTCCCCAAGCTGGAACTGCTGCTGGTCGAGGAAAAGACCGAGGCGGTGCTGCGCCTGTTGCGCGAGGGCAAGCTGGACGCCGGCATCCTCGCCCTGCCGCTGCACGAGGACAGCCTGCATACCGAATTCCTGTTCGAGGAACCCTTCCTGCTGGCCGTGTCGGAAGCCCATCCGCTGGCGCACAAGCAAGGCCAGCTGAAACTGGCCGACCTGTCCAACCAGAACCTGCTGCTGCTGGAAGACGGCCACTGCCTGCGCGACCAGGCGCTGGAGGTGTGCCACCTTGCCGGCGCCGCCGAACGCAGCGGCTTCCGCGCCACCAGCCTGGAAACGCTGCGGCAGATGGTGGCGGCGAACGTCGGCATCACCCTGCTGCCGGTCACGGCGGTGAAGCCGCCCGTGGCGCCGCTGGACAACCTGCACCTCATCGAGTTCAAGGGCCATCCACCGAGTCGGCGGATCGCCATGGTCTGGCGCAAGAGCTCGGCGATGGACGGCTTCCTGAAACGGCTGGCGGCCGTGTTCCGGCAGTTGCCGACGGACCTGCTGAACCCGCATACGGCAGCCTCGCCTGCCGTAGCGGCGGAGCCCGTGCGTCCCGCGCGCAAGGCCGCGCACTGATAGCTGCAGACTATTTGTCCGATCTAGACAATCAATTTCATCATTCGCCTGCCGGGCGCTAGGCTCGGCTGGTCACGACCGTGAAGGCCGCACTTGCAACCCCTCCCAGCCCAACGCCACGAGGTGATGTCATGAGCAACCTGAAAGGCTCCAAGACCGAGCAGAACCTGAAAGACGCCTTTGCCGGCGAGTCGATGGCGAACCGCCGCTACCTGTACTTCGCCGCCAAGGCCGACGTGGAGGGCTACAACGACGTCTCCGCGGTGTTCCGCTCCACCGCCGAAGGCGAGACCGGCCATGCCCACGGCCACCTGGAATACCTCGAAGCGGTGGGCGACCCCGCCACCGGCCTGCCGTTCGGCGGCACCCAGCTGAACCTGAAGAGCGCCATCGCCGGCGAGACCCACGAGTACACCGACATGTACCCGGGTATGAGCAAAGCCGCGCGTGAGGAAGGCTTCGACGAGATCGCCGACTGGTTCGAGACCCTGGCCAAGGCCGAACGCTCGCACGCGAACCGCTTCACCAAGGCACTGGGCGACATGGCCTGAGGAACCGCCGAACACGGCTGTCATCCCGGCAACAGCCGGGATGACGGATGGGACTCCGCTCCTGATCCGCGGGAAGACAGACGATGGCTGATCCCACCCAAGACACGCGCGAAGGCAACCTGGACGCACCCACCCGGCATCCGCTGGACTGGACCAGCCCCGACTTCATGGACCAGCAGTCGCTGGATGCCGAACTGGAACGCGTGTTCAACATCTGTCACGGCTGCCGCCGCTGCGTCAGCCTGTGCCACGCCTTCCCCACCCTATTCGATCTGGTCGACGCATCGAAGACGATGGAGATCGACGGGGTCGACAAGGCCGACTACCCCAAGGTCACCGAGCAGTGCTACCTGTGCGACCTGTGCTACCAGACCAAGTGCCCGTACACGCCGCCGCATCCGTGGAACGTGGATTTCCCGCACCTGATGCTGCGTGCCAAGGCGGTGGCGTTCGAGCGTGACGGCGTGCCGCTGTCGTCGAAAATCCTGTCCAGCACACGCACCGTCGGCAAGCTCGCCTCGATTCCGGTGGTGGTGCAGGTGATCAATGCCGCCAACCGCAACGCGGGCGCGCGCCAGCTGCTGGAAAAGACCATGGGCGTCGACGCGAAGGCGCGCGTGCCCGAATACCACTCGCCCACCGCGCGCAAACGCCTGCGCGACCTCGACGGCCGCGGCGAAGCAGTCCCAGCCGGCCGCACGCGCGGCAAGGTCGCGTTGTTCGCCACCTGCTATTGCGACCACTCCGACCCGGTGGTGGTCGAGGATCTCGCCGCGGTGCTGAAGCACAACGCGATCCCGACCAAGCTGGTCGAACAGGAAAGCTGCTGCGGCATGCCCAAGCTGGAACTGGGCGACCTGCAGACGGTGAAGAAGTACAAGGAGCGCAACATCCCGGTGCTGGCGAAGATGGCGCGCGAAGGCTGGGACTTCACCGCGGCCATCCCGTCCTGCGTGCTGATGTTCAAGCAGGAGCTGCCGCTGATGTTCCCCGACGATGCCGACGTCGCGCTGGTGCGCGACCGCTTCTTCGATCCGTTCGAATACCTGGCCGAACGGCACAAGGCCGGCCTGCTGCAGACCGACTTCAGGCAGTCGCTGGGCAAGGTTGCCTGGCAGGTACCGTGCCACCAGCGCGTGCAGAAGATCGGTCCGAAGACCCGCGACATCCTGCAACTGGTGCCGGATACGGAGATCACCACTATCGAGCGCTGCTCCGGCCACGACGGCACCTACGGCGTCAAGCACAAGACCTACGCGATCTCGCGCAAGCTGGCCAAGCCGGTGGAGAACCGGGTGAGCCAGGCCGAGCCCGACCATTTCACCAGCGACTGCCCGATGGCCGGCGGCCACATCGCCCACGGCCTCGACGACAAGCCGGCGGCGGAACATCCGCTGAGCCTGTTGCGCAAGGCTTACGGCATCTGAGCATGGACAAACTCACCCGCACCGACCTGCTCAATCTCGAAACCTACGCGCAGCAGCGCGGCGAGTTCCGCGCCCGCGTGATGGCGCACAAAAAGCAGCGCACGGTGCACCTCGGCGAGCACCTCACGCTGATCTTCGAGGATCGCCTGAGCATCCAGTACCAGGTGCAGGAAATGCTGCGCATCGAGCGCATCTTCGAGGCCGATGGCATCCAGGACGAGCTGGACGCCTACAATCCGCTGGTTCCCGACGGCAGCAACCTCAAGGCCACGATGCTCATCGAATATGCCGACGTCGAACAACGCAAGCGCGAGCTGGTGCGCCTGCGCCATATCGAGCATGCGATCGCGCTGAGCGTGCACGGCCACGCCGCGGTCACGGCCATCGCCGACGAGGACATGGAGCGCAGCAACGACGAGAAGACCGCCGCGGTGCACTTCCTGCGTTTCGAACTCGGCCCCGCGATGATCGCGGACTGGCGCGCCGGCGCTGCAGTCACCCTGACCTCGACCCTGGCGGCGATGCCGGTCGAGGCCACCCTCACGCCCGAACAACGGCATGCCCTGGCGGCGGACTTCGCCTGAGCATGCGCAAACTCCTGCTGGCGGCCGTTTTGCTGCTGGTGCTGCTGGGCGCGCTGTCGCACTGGCATCGTCGCCCGCTGCAACCCGGGCCGGGCGTGCTCGCCGCCGAGGTGCCGGTGCAGGTCGACCTCTACCGCGGCGCGCAGCTGCAGCGCGGCGACACCACCCTGACCACCCGCGCGCACTTCGACATCACCGCCCGCGTGCTGTCGCGCAAGGATTATTCATGGGGTGCCGACGCCGACCTGGTGCCGCTGGACCTTGCCCTCGGCTGGGGCCGCATGTCCGACAGCAACGTACTGGCAAAGATCGACATCACCCAATCCGGCCGTTTCTACTACTGGCACGTCGACGCCTTCCCGATCCCGCGCCGCGAGATCGAAACCTCCAGCGCGAACATGCACATGATCCCCGCCGACGCGGACGTGAAGCGCCAGCTCGAACAGATCCGCCCCGGCCAGGTCGTGCACATCGAAGGTTTCCTGGTCGACGCCAGCCGCGCCGATGGCTGGCACTGGAACACCTCGCTGACCCGCGACGACACCGGCGCGGGCGCATGCGAGCTGATCTATGTGGAGAGTGTTGGCATGGCCGCGCCCTGAACGGCCCATCGCGCGACGCGCCCGATGGGCCGAACCCTCAGTAACGCAGCAGGCTGTGCAGCGGCCGGCCGGCATGCCAGCGGCTACGTCCCCGCAGCACGGGCAGCTCGATCACCACGCTGGCGCCGAGCAGTTCGGCTCCCAGCTCGCTGACCAGCGCCGCGGCCGCCGCCAGGGTGCCGCCGGTGGCCAGTACGTCGTCGGCCAGCAGCACGCGCTCGCCGGGCCTGAACGCATCGCGCTGCACCTGCAGCTGGTCGCTGCCGTACTCCAGCTGGTAGTCCACCGTCACCACCGGCGGCGGCAGCTTGCCCGGCTTGCGCAGCGGCACGAAGCCGGCGTGCAGCTTCTGCGCCAGCGCGGCGCCGAAGATGAAACCGCGCGCCTCGATGCCACACACCGCCTGCACGCCGCTGCCCTGCCATGGCTCGGCCAGCGCGTCGATGCAGCGGGCGAAGCTGCCGGCGTTGACAAGCAGCGGGGTGACGTCGCGGAACATCACGCCGGGTCGGGGAAAATCGGGCACGGCGCGGATCAGTGCGGCGAGGTCTTGCATGGGGTTTCCTCGGGAATGCGCGCCGGCGATGCGACTCAGCAGGGCATGGTCAGCGGGTCGTCCGGCAGGTCATCGTCCACGATCGCCTGCCGCGCCTCGTTGAGCCGGGCCTCGACCTCGCCCACGATGCTGTTGGCGGCGGCCAGGCTCGATTCGGGCACCATCACCGCGATGTAATCCATCGCCGGCAGCTGGCCCACCGCGCCGGTGAGGTACTCGCCGGCAATGAACGCCGGGATGCCGTCGGCCTCCAGCGCATCCTTGACCAGATGGGCATCGAACAGGTTTTCGGCGCGGTAGACGGTGTGCATGCCTGCACGCTAACCCGCACGGCGACGCGGGGCAAGCCGCCCGCCCGGGCACGGCCGTCCTGCGCCCGGTGGCGGCGACAGGGTAAACTTGGACGTTTCCGCTACCACCTGCGAGTCCAACCCGATGTCGAACGAGAATCCCGCCACTGCACCCGCCAGCCCGACGGCCGCCGTGCATCAGGCGGCTCCGCTGCAGGATTTCATCCGGCAGATCGTTCGCGACGACCTCGCCGCGGGCAGGCACAGCGCAATCCACACCCGCTTCCCGCCCGAGCCGAACGGCTACCTGCACATCGGCCACGCCAAGGCGATCTGCCTGAGCTTCGGCATCGCGAAGGAGTTCAGCGGCTGGTGCAACCTGCGCCTGGACGACACCAACCCCGGCAAGGAAGACCCCGAATTCGTCCAGGGCATCAAGGACGACGTGCGCTGGCTCGGCTTCGAGTGGCATGAGCTGCGCCACGCCTCGGACTACTTCGAGGTGTTCTACCGCAGCGCCTGCAAGCTGATCGAGGACGGGGTGGCCTACGTCGACGACCTCAGCGCCGAGGAAATGCGCCAGTACCGCGGCACGCTGACCGAGCCGGGTCGCCATTCGCCCTGGCGCGAGCGTTCCGTCGCGGAGAACCTCGACCTGTTCCGCCGCATGCGCGCCGGCGAGTTCGCCGACGGCAGCAAGACGCTGCGCGCGAAGATCGACATGGCCGCCGGCAACATCAACATGCGCGACCCGGCGATCTACCGGGTGCGCAAGATCGCCCACCAGAACACCGGCGACGCCTGGCCGATCTATCCGATGTACGACTACGCGCACTGCCTGTCCGACGCGCTGGAAGGCATCACGCATTCGCTGTGCACACTGGAGTTCGAAGACCACCGGCCGCTGTACGACTGGTTCGTCGACCAGGTCGACCTGCCGAACCACCCCGAGCTGTGGCAGCCGCTGCTCGACGCCGGCTTGCCGACGGTGCCGGCCAAGCCGCGCCAGATCGAGTTCTCGCGGCTCAACCTGAGCTATTGCATCACCAGCAAGCGCAAGCTGGCGCAGCTGGTGAACGAGAACTTCGTGGACGGCTGGGACGACCCGCGCATGAACACGCTGCGCGGCCTGCGCCGGCGCGGATTCACCCCGGCCGGGCTGCGCTTGCTGATCGAGCGCGTGGGCGTGAGCAAGCAGAACAGCGTGATCGACTACGCGATCCTGGAGAACTGCATCCGCGAGGATCTGGACGCCACCGCGGCGCGCCGCATGGCCGTGCTCGACCCGCTGAAGCTGGTGATCACCAACCTGCCGGAGGGCCACGAGGAAACGCTGGTCTTCCCGAACCATCCCAAGGACGAGAGCTTCGGCACGCGCGAAGTGCCGTTCGCGCGCGAGCTGTGGATCGAGCGCGACGACTTCGCTGAAGTGCCGCCGAAGGGTTTCCACCGGCTGAAGCCGGAGGGCGAAGTGCGCCTGCGTGGTGTCGGCATCGTGAAGTGCGAGCAGATCATCAAGGACGCCGACGGCCATGTGGTCGAGCTGCACTGCACGCTCGACCCGGAAACCCGCCACGGCCTGCCCGGCGCCGACCGCAAGGTGAAGGGCACGATCCACTGGGTCAGCGCGAAGCATGCGGTGGCCACCGAGGTGCGCCTGTACGACCGCCTGTTCAGCGTGCCCGCGCCGGACAGCGAGGAGGACGGCAAGAGCTGGCTCGACCACGTCAACCCCGAGGCCAAGCGCGTGGTGCAGGCATGGCTGGAATCGGCCGCCGCCCACGTCGAGCCGGAACAGCGCTTTCAGTTCGAACGGCTCGGCTACTTCGTGGCCGACCGCGTCGACCACCGCGCCGACGCGCCGGTGTTCAACCGCACGGTGACCTTGCGCGACGTCTGGGCCAGGCCGGCCGGCCAGTAAACGGAGCGAAGGCATGCTGCCGCTGCAAATCCATCTCACGTTGCCGCCGTGGATCGGTGACGTTGCCGATACCAACCGGCGTTACCAGACCGACCAGGAGCGCGTGGGCCTGGCGATCGAGCTGTCGCGGCAAAATGTGGATCGCGGCGGTGGCGGCCCCTTCGGCGCGGCCGTGTTCAACAGCCACAGCGGCCGGCTGGTTGCCGTCGGCGTCAACCGCGTGGTGCCGCAAAGCTGCTCGGTCGCGCACGCCGAGATGATGGTGATCATGATCGCGCAGCAGCGGCTCAGCCGGCACCGGCTGAACGAGGATGGTGGCCACTATGTGCTGGCCACCAGTTCGCAGCCGTGCTGCCAGTGCTATGGCGCCACCGTGTGGGCAGGCATCGACGAACTGCTGATCGGTGCGCGCTCCGAAGACGTCGAGGAACTCACCGAGTTCGACGAAGGCCCGTTGCCGGCCGACTGGGTCGGCGAACTGACCCGCCGCAACATCGTCGTGCGCCGCGACATCCTGCGCGACGAGGCCCGCGAGGTACTGGCCGCCTACGGCGCCACCGGCACACCGTATTGAGCCGCTGGCGTGCCGCGCTGCCGCTGGTCCTGCTGGTGCTGGCAGGCATCGTGCTGTTTGCCTCCGGTTCGCTGGACCAGTTGGGCCCGCACCAGCTGGTCGCGCACCAGGCCGAGTTGCACGCGCAGATCGCCGGGCACCCGTGGCTGACCCGGCTGGCCTTCATCGGGCTGCTGACGCTGACCGTGGCCACCGGGATCCCCGGCACTATCGTGGTGATCCTGGCCGGCGGCTTCGCGTTCGGCGTGGTCGACGCCACGCTGTGCTCGTCGGTCGGGCTCACCCTGGGCTCGCTGATCCTGTACCTGGCCAGCCGCTACGCGTTCGGCCCCGGCAGCCGCCAGCCGCCCGCCTTCGTGGCGCGACTGCACCACGGCTTCGAGCGGCACCCGGTGAGCTACACCCTGTTCCTGCGTTTCGTGCCGGTCGTGCCGTTCGGCGCGGTGACCGTGGCGCTGGCGTGGCTGCGCTGCCCGCTGTGGCTGTTCCTCGGCGCCAGTTGGCTCGGCGGCACCGTTTCGCTGATCTTCGAAACCTCGATCGGCGCGGGCCTCGGCGACGCCATGGCCATGAGCCAAAGCGACAGCTTCGGCATCGCCCTGTTCATGCACCGCGAAGTGTTGCTGCCACTGGGCGCGATCGCCCTGCTCGCCCTGCTGCCGCTGCTGCTCGAGCGCATCACCCGGCGCCACCGCCAGGGGAGCAGGCATGTCGACTGAACGCCGGGATCTGGCCTCGGCTTGGAGCGATCAGCGCCCCCAGGGACGCCATCAACCGGATCAGGCTTCTGTCCGTTTCGAACGGGGTGCGCCGGGGGCCCAGATGAACCGCTTCCCAGGCCAGGTCGAAAGATCCTGCCCAAGGTTCAACGGCACCGCCAAACGCCCCAAATCCGTAAATTGACTTTGATTCGGGAACATCTCATATTCCCCGCTAGGCATGGCGTTAGCCCGTGACGCAGCACACGGATAAGCTTGTCGGTCAACTGAAATAATACCGGCAACCCTAGGGGGGGAATATGCCAGTTTCGATCCACTCCGATCGGCGGTCCATGTCACCGGCGCACACGCGCTTGCGGCAGACGCAGGTCGAAACGCGCGCGCGCGGTTTCACCCTGATCGAACTGATGATCACGGTGGCGGTCATCGCCATCCTCGCCGCCATCGCCGTGCCCAGCTATTACCAGTACACCTTGCGCTCCAACCGCTCCGCAGCCGAGAGCTTCATGCAGGAAGTCGCCGGCGCGCAGGAGCGCTACATGGTCGACAGCCGGCAGTTCGCCGGCAACCTGAGCACGCTCGGCTACACCGTGCCGAACACGGTGGCCCCCAACTACCAAGTCGATTTGGCCAAGACGGGCTCCGTTTCGGGCGGAACGCCACCGGGTTACACCATCACGGCGACGCCGATAAACAGCCAGGTCCGCGACACGGGCTGCGCCACGCTAATCCTCAACGACGACGGCAACAAAACGACCAGTACCGGCGCCACGAACTGCTGGAAATGAGCCATGCGCACATCACGTAGCCGCGGCTTCACACTGATCGAGATGCTGGTCACCCTGGCCATCTTCGCCGTGCTGCTGATGATCGCCATCCCCTCGATGCGGCCGTTCCTGCAGTCGCAAAGCGTCAAGAACGCCTCGATGGACATCAACTCCACGGTGGCGCTGGCGCGCAGCGAAGCGATCAAGCGCAACGCCACCGTCGACGTGACGGCCAACAGCGCGACCGACTGGAGCCGGGGCTGGGTGGTCAGCCAGACCGCCCCCGCCGCGACCATCCGCAAGCAGCCTGCCCTCAACAACATCGTCATCACGTCATCCAGCGGAAGTTTCAGCTTCGACGGCAATGGCCGGATGACCAGCACGGGTTCCACGTTCACGATCAAGCCACTCAACAAGGCCGGCTCGCAGCCGCTCTGCCTCACCGTCACGGTGGGCTCCACCGGCCGCGTCGAGTCCACCAAGGTCACCTGCACATGAAAAACCAGACCGGCATGATGCTGATCGAGGCGCTGGTGTCGCTGGTCATCGCAGCCATTGCCCTGCTCGGCACCGTCACACTGATGGCGAAATCCACGCGCAGCGAGATGGAGTCGTACCAACGGGTGCAGGCGTTGACCCTGGTGCAGGACATGGTCTCGCGCATCAACGCCAACCGGCAGGTCGCCGCGTGCTATTCCAATGGCGCCACCAGCCTCAGCACGACAAGCGCCCCCCTGCCTGTCTGCGTCACGGGTGCGCCGACGCCCACGGCCAACCAGGCTGCCACCGCCAACGCCGATCTCGCCGCATGGAAAAGTGCCCTGCTCGGTTCCAGCGAGGTTTCCGGCAGCTCCAAGGTCGGCGCCATGATCGGGGCCGTGGGCTGTATCACCCAAGTCGACGCCGCCAACCAGATCTATCGCGTCAGTGTCGCATGGCAGGGCCTGATGCCCACCTCCACGCCCGTCCTGACGTGCGGGCAAGCCTCGATCCCCGGCACCAACCTGCGGCGCGTGATCAGCGTCGAAATCCAGATCGCCAACCTCACGACGACATGATGACCCCTCGCGCCCACGTCCAGCCCATGTCACATGCCCGCCATCAGGCGGGCATGTCCTTGATCGAGCTGATGATCGCCGTCGCCATCGGCCTGGCGCTGCTGGCCGGACTCAGTTCGCTGTACGTTTCCACCAGCAAGGCACGCGCGGAGTTCAACAAGACTTCCGAGCAGGTCGAGAACGGCCGCTATGCCCTGCAGTCCATCATGCGCGATATCGAGATGGCCGGCTTCTACGGCCGCTCCAGCCTGCCGGTCACCACGGCCAGCTACGCGCTGCCGGATCCCTGCGCCACGGCGCCGGCGTCAATGGGTTTCAGCACCAGTCCACTCACGGTACCGCTCCCGGTCTACGGGCCTGCACTGGCCGCCACCGTTCCCTCGTGCCTGGCGACAACCCTTCCGAACATGAAGACCGGCGCGGAAGTCCTCACGGTCAGCTACGTCGCCGGCAGCACCACCGCCACGCCTGACGGTACCAATTACTACCTGCAGCGATCCAGTTGCGAAACCGACAGCGTGTCGATGGTCTATAGCAAGAGCGCCAGCGCCTTCACGCTACACACCAAGGCACCCATTGCCGGCAACGCCTGCAGTACCACCGGCACGACAGCCGAGCTGCGCCAGTACGTCGAGCGCACCTACTATGTGGCCACCTGCGATGTGTGCAGCGGCGCCGATACCACACCGACGCTGAAGATGGCCGAGTTCGCGAATGGCGCGATCCGGGTCTCCTCGCTGGTCGCCGGTATAGAGGACGTCCACTACACCTACGGTGTGGACCTCGACAACAACGGCTCGCCGGACTGCTACGTCGACAATCCATCCGACATCAGCGCCGTACCGGCGGCCTGCACAGCGGCAGCTACAGCGGCGTCTTACACATGGACTGCCTCAACCACTGCCAACTGGGCCAACGTCACCGCCGTGCGCATCAACCTGCTTTCGCGCAATCTCGACAACACCGCCAGTTGGACTGACACCCGCACCTACGACCTGGGTCGCGCCGCGGTGAACGGCCCGTATGGCGACCACTACAAGCGGCACGTCTACGGTACCGTCGCGCGCATCTGGAACACGGGCGGCCTGAGGGAGAACCAGTAGTGATGAAGACTCCTTCAGCCCACGCCTCGCAGCGCGGCTTCACCTTGGTGATGACGCTGATCTTCCTGATCATCTTCATGCTGTTCGCCATTTCCATGGTCAGTTCGAGCATGATCAACACCAAGGTGGCGGCCAACCAGCAGTACCGGCTGGAAGCCGGTACCGTGGCGCAGCAGGGTATCGAGCAGGTGATAAGTCAGCCGTTCATCCGGCTGCCAATCACCACTATTACCCCCGTGGCGGTCGACGTCAACGGCGACGGCACCACGGATTTCACCGCCCAGGTCGCGCCTCCCGCCTGCCTCGACAGCAAGGTGATCCCGAACGCGTCCCTGCCAGTGGGCGACGTGTGCAAGGTGCCAAACAACCCCAACGGCAACCTCATCCTGCCCGGTCCGGCCTCCTCGGTATCCCCACCGCCAGCGGCACCCTCGATGTGCTCCGCGACGCAGTGGGACATCCAGTCCAGCGTCACCGATCCGAACAACACCGCCGTCGCGGTCACCGTGCATCAAGGCGCCTCCGTGCAGGTGCCGATCGGTACGAATTGCCCTTACTAACCTCTTGTATCCGCTTCCCGCGGAGGAACCGTCATGCCACACGCGCGCATCGTCTCGAACCACAGGCTGCGTAGCTTCGTTCTGATCGCCGCAGCCCTGATGCTGCCGGGCATGGCCAGCGGCGAGGATATCTCCCTATATACCGGTACGCCGACCGGCGGCGGCAAACCGAATGTCCTGCTTGTCATGGACAACGCCGCGAATGGCAACTCGGCCACCACGATAGCCCCCGGCAGCAACTGTCCTTCCTGGATAGCCACCAATCCCAAAGCGCACGACTTCGAACAATGCGCGCTGTACAACCTGATCGGCTCGATTGGCTCGTCGACCAGCCCGTTGAACGGCCAGGTCAACATGGGCTTGATGATGTTCAATCCGGCCAATGGCGGACTGTTCTACTATCCGAGCCCCACGCCAACCGCACCCGGCCCCCTTCCCCTGCTGGACACTGCTGGCGCAGCCACTTTTCAGAACTGGATCATGGGAACCCCAGGCGGGGCGACGGGAATCGGCCCCGGCACGGCTGCTGTTTACACCAACTCCAACAACCTGGATGAATCCATGGAGGAGGCCTGGGCCTACTACACCGCCAGCACGGGCCTGTCCCTAACCAGGTACAGCAAGTCGATCTCGGACAAGTGCCAAAAGCTCTTCATCATCTATCTGGCCAATGTGACCGGCAGCAATGCACCCAAAACGCCAAACAGTGCCTCGCTCGCACAATCATCTCTGACGACAGCCAATGGTGGAACCACCCCACCGATCATCCCGTTGAATCCCTCAGGCGATCAGCAAAATTGGGGCGATGAGTGGACGCGCTTCATGTACAACGCCGATCTTTCCGGCATCTCCTCCTCGGTCGCGCATAACAACCAGAACATCATTACCTACACCATCGCCGTTTCAGATGGCTGCGATCAATCATCGGGCAATAAAAAGGCGGATCAGAAATGCATCGATCACATCAACCTGATCAAAAGCATGGCCGGGAACGGTGGCGGCAAATATTTCTATGTAAGCGGGGGTGATGTGGCTGGCCTGATCAAAGCGCTAACCACGATCCTGACTGAAGTACAAGCAACCAACAGCGTGTTCGCTTCGGTGAGCCTGCCGGTCAGTGTGAATGCCCAGGGCACTTCGCTGAACCAGGTGTACGTCGGCATGTTCCGCCCGGATGCCACCGCCGCCCCACGCTGGGCAGGCAACCTCAAGCAGTACCAGCTTGGCTTCGACTCGAACAACAACGTTCAGCTTGAAGATTCGCTGAGCCAGCCGGCGATTACCAACAGCGGCACCGGCTTCATTACTCCCTACGCACTCAGCTTCTGGACGGCAGACCGGCAGATCGGCACCACCACCACCACCGGCACCGGCACCGGCACCGGTACACGCAACGGCCCGTTCGCCCTCAAGACCGATGGCACCGGCTACACCAGCACCCTCGTCACCAACTGGCCGGCCAACGGCTTCTGGATCAACAATGCGACCGGTGCCGGTGGGGCATTCGATGCCCCCGACGGCCAGATCGTCGACAAGGGCGGCGTCGCCGAGATGACCCGCGCGGACTACCTCACTGATCAGACGAGCCGCGTGATCTATACCTGCACCACGGTGGGCGGCTGTCCCACCACAGGTACGCTGCCCACATTCGATGCCACCACACTGGGCAGCAGCACCGCTTTCGGTACTACGACGACCGCCGATACGACGACCCTGATCAACTGGGTCCGCGGTACGGACAACAACACCGGCACCGGCGCCGAGACCCAGAAAGGGCCCGGTACCCCGGTCACCGTGCGTCCGTCCATCCACGGCGACGTGCTGCACTCGCGACCGGCAGTCGTCAACTACGGCGGCTCCATCGGCATCGTGGTGTTCTACGGCTCCAACGACGGCGTCTTCCGTGCCGTCAACGGCAACAAGGATGCGACGGCCCCTGGCGTCATCACCATGTCCCCAGTAGCCCCGGCAACCACCGGACGCCTGGTGCGCCCCGGCGGCGAGCTGTGGTCGTTCATCGCCCCGGATTTTTTTGGCAAATTCCAGCGCCTGCGCAACAACACCCCGGGGCTCACGCTGGATTACCCCGCCACCAGCAGCGGCAAGGACTACTTCTTCGACGGTACCACCACGGTGTACCAGGACCTGCGTGTCGCCGCCAGCCCGAAGACCTACCTCTACCTCACGGCGCGTCGTGGCGGCCGCCTGATCTATGCGTTCGACGTCAGCGACCCGACCAAGCCACCGGTATTCATGTGGAGCAAGACGAACGCTGACATTGCTGAACTCGGCCAGACCTGGTCACAGCCCAAGCTGGCCTTGGTCAAGGGGTACAAGGATGTCAGCGGCAATCCCATTCCCGTGGTCATCATGGGCGGTGGCTATGACACTGCCGAGGACACCGACCCGGTAGCCGTTGCCGATACCATGGGACGCGCGATCGTGGTGCTGGACGCTTTCACCGGTGCCAAGGTGTGGATGGCCGCGCCATCCTGCGCTGGCGTAACCGGCGCCTGCAGCACGGTCGCCGGCATGACCTATGCGATCCCTGCCGACATCACCTTGCTGGATCGCGACGGCGATGGTTATACCGATCGCATTTATACCGGCGATCTGGGTGGCAATATCTGGCGTGCCGACATCAATGACACCGATCCAACCAAGTGGGCGGTGACCAAGATCGCCAGCCTCAGCGGCGGCACCAGCACCACTGCCCGCAAGTTCTTCTATCCGCCTGACGTTACCCCGACCGCCAGTTTCGACGCGGTCGTGGCCGCCAGCGGCGATCGTGAACATCCGCTGCTGGCGAATGCGTCGTCCACCGTGATCAACCGTTTCTACATGCTGAAGGACACCAACACCGGCACCAGCGTGGCCACCGGCTGGACCCCGATTACCGAGTCTGTGCTGACAGACGAAACCGGTGCCGCCGCAGGAACGACAGCGCCGTATTCCTCCACCAGCACCACGTCGGGCTTCTATGTCACCCTGGGCCAACCCGGTGATGGCGAAAAGGCCGTGAATGCGCCCTTGACGGTCGCGGGCTATACCTACTTCGGCACCAACACACCGTTTGATCCCAAAAAGAACCCCGACATGTGCTATCCGAACCTGGGTATCGCACGCGGATACGCGATCAACTTCCTGACCGGTGCGGGCCTGAACAGCAACGGTTACATCACCTTCGACGGTGGCGGCCTGCCACCCTCGCCGGTATTCGGCCTGGTCGAAATCACTCCCGGCAGCGGCGTGTACACCCCAGTCCTGATCGGTGGCGGCAACCAGACCGGATCCGCGGTAGGCGGCAACAATACCTCGGCGCTGGGCGCGAACAAAGTCACCCCGCCCAACACCGGCAAGCGCAAGCGTACCTACTGGTTCACCGAAGGCCTGAAATAACCGCCGGGCTCGGCAGCAGGCGCGACCATCCAGTCGCGCCTGCGCCACGGCCTCGGGTGAGGCGGATCGCTCGTGATGGCCGTTGCTCCCCGCCTCCGGCGCAACGGCGCCACCCTATTCGAAATCGCGACGAATACAGGCCCCGCCGACCATGCGCCGCGAGGTGTCGTCGCCCGTGTCTGCTTCCCAAGGGCCGGCAGACGGATCGTCCCATGCGTCCCAGTGCAGCTGTCAATCTGCCCATTTCGCGCTAGTGTTGCGTCAGGTCCAGATCATCCGGATGCGCGGGCCAGGGTCGGACTGGCCCGGCGCGCTGACGTGGGGTAATTCAGGGGGAGGTAGGGGCGGATGGACATGGCGACCAACTCCTGGCTCGCACGCCTGTGGCAGCGCACGTCGCTGATGCAGCGGCTGGCCTTTGTGGCGCTGGTACCTGCCCTGATCACCGCCGCACTGCTGGTGACTTTCCTGACCCAGCGCCAACTGTTCAATCTACGCCAGATGGCGCGCAGCAATGCCGAGACGATCGCCACGCAGGCGGCCTCGATCAGCCTGCAGCCACTGCGCACGATGCAGCTGCGCGAGCTGGTGCGGATCGCCGATTCGATCGGCGACCTGCCGCACGTGACGCGCGTGCAGATCCGCACCACCGCCGGCCAGATCCTGGCCGATCATCACGAGCCCGACGACAGCCGTGACCCCCAGGAGACCCTGACCGTGGTGCGCGACGTGTTCGATCGCGACCAGTCCGGAACTACTGTGCTTGGTTCGGTGCTGGTGGACGTGAGCCTGCGCGACGCGATCGCCGCCCAGCACGCGAGCCTGCGCTACGCCCTGGCCGTCCTGCTGTTGAGCGTGCTCGTCGCCAGCGTGATCGGCTGGCAGGCGGCGAGCTGGATCAGTGCGCCGTTGCGCCACCTGGCCGGTGCCGTGCGCCAGCTTGGCCAGGGCTATCGCCAGGTGGCGGTGGCGGTGACCGACCGCACCGAGATCGGCGAGCTGCAGCAGGGTTTCAACCATGCAGCGGCGGCGCTGCACGACGTGCAGCGCGGCATGGAGCAGCAGATCGAACAAGCCACGCAGGAACTGGCCCGCAAGAATGCAGCGCTGGAAGCGGCCAGCCTGGCCAGATCGCGCTTCCTGGCGGCTGCCTCGCACGACCTGCGCCAGCCGCTGTATGCACTGACCCTGTTTTCCTCCGCACTGGCCGTGGACGAACACGACCCGCAGCGGCTGGACCGGATCGCCCACATCCAGGAATGCGTGCAGTCGCTCGACCACCTGTTCAGTGAACTGCTCGACCTGTCGCGGCTGGAAACCGGCGCGGTGCAGGTCGAGATCAGCGAGTTTCCGCTCGACCCTGTTCTCGCCGAGGTCAGCCGCAATTTCGACATGGTCGCGGAGCAGCGCGGGCTGCAGCTGACGATCCACCCTACCCGGCTGTGGGTGCGCAGCGACCGCACCATGCTGACCCGCATCCTCAACAATCTGGTCAGCAATGCCCTGCGCTTCACCCGCCACGGCGGCGCGCTGATCGGCACCCGGCGCGCCGGCAACGGGCGGATACGCATCGAAGTATGGGATACCGGCAGCGGCATCGCACCGCAGCACCTGCCCAGCGTGTTCGACGAGTTCTACCGCATCGACGACCGTCCCGACGCAGGGCTTCATGATGATTCGCACTCGGGTCTGGGCCTGGGTCTGGCCACCGTGCAGCGGCTGGCGGAGCTGCTCGATACCGAGGTCCGGGTGAAATCCCGGCTCGGTCGCGGCAGCGTGTTCCACTTCCAGCTGCCGATCGCCACCGCACGCTCGGAACCGCC